>Ga0208525_1000050_pt1 | contig 15703 bp, 12 predicted proteins | sample SoimicmetaGmgHMC_FD_188342 | JGI IMG/M metagenome (GOLD analysis project Ga0208525, IMG submission 188342) | Soil and rhizosphere microbial communities from Laval, Canada - mgHMC (SPAdes) (version 2) | ecosystem: Environmental > Terrestrial > Soil > Agricultural land | place: Laval, Canada...
GAACAGCCGCACTTCCATGGCATTGATGCGGCCAAGAATCGCCGCGACGAAAGCCGCCGGCTCGCGCTCGGCGCGGCGCGCGCGTGCACCGAGCAGACGACGACTGAGCCATAGCAACGGAAACAAGGCGAACTGGTAATGCGTGTGGCCGCGCAGTCGCCAACCCGATGCTCGCAATTCGCGGGCGAGCAAGGCGCGATCGTAGCGGCAACGATGGCCGGCGAGTTCGTCGGCATAACTCCACAGGCTTTGATACGCAGGCACCGATAGCAGCAGTCGTGCGCCTCGGCGCGCAACGCGCCTGGCTTCGCCGAGCATCGCGACCGGGTCGGCGTGTTCAAGCACATCGAAGGCCATCAGTGCATCGAATTGATCGTCGGCCAGCGGCAGGCGGCCGACGTCGGCCTGCAAAAGCATTGCGTCGCTGCCGCGACCGCCCGCTTCGAACAGCGACTGCGCGTGCAATTCCAGCGCGGTGCACGATGAAAACTGCGCATCCCAGGCGCGCAGCAGGCGACCGCTGCCGCAGCCCAGTTCCAGTGCCGCGCCGCCGGCAGGCAACTCGCGTTGCGCGATCTCACGCAGCAGTCGGTCGCGCGGCGCAAACCAGAAATGTTTTTCCTCGATGCCGTGCAGATGTTCGCGGGCCGCCGTGTCGAAACCCGTTGGCGTCGCGACTGAATCATCGCGCCAGATGCCGTCTTCACGATGCAGCGCAAAACCGCATCGCGGGCAGTTGATGTTCGTCTCGCCGATCAGCTCGACACGGCATAGCGGGCAAGAAAAGCGTGGCGTCATTGCGGATTGCGCGCGCGGAACACGCGGAAAACATGCGCCCAGCGCAGCCAGCGCTGGCGATCGAGCGCATCCTCCAGGCGGCTGCCCCAGGGGCGATTGATCACGAACGGCGGTGCGAAACCGTAGCTCGTCGATGGCAGCGGTTGCAGGCCAGCCCGGTGCATCGCCGCGTGCACGCAGGCATCGTGCATGTCGAACAGCCCGTGTTCGCCGCGGAAGGTCATCTTCGGCGTCAATGCCACCTGCACGGTGTAGAGCGGGTGCCGGCCACGCGGCTCGATGAAACACAGTTCCGCGCCAGGTTTGAGCGCGGCGCGCAGGCCGGCGAACACCGCCGTCAGATCATGCATGTGATGCAAGGTGAAAAAACCGACGGCGCGATCGAAGCGCTGGTCGGTGTGCGTGGCGATTTCCGCGATATCGCAGGCGAGTGTCGCTACTGGCTGCGTGGCCGCTGCCTGCAGGCGTCGCAGTTGCACCGGCGAGAGATCGTTGCAGACCACATCCAGGCCACGCGCGAGCATCGGCAGGCTGAACTTGCCCAGGCCGGCGCCGACTTCAAGGATAGGCTGGCGTGGCTGCAGGCCGGCGATGGTGATCATGCGTTCGACATGCCGATGCACGTAAGGCGTATCGCGCACCTGCATCGCCGGCCGGTCCGGCGCCTGCTCGTAATAGTCGCGTTGCTGCGCGTTGTGCTGCAGGCGGAAAGCTTCGTTGGTCTTCGGGCTCACGGCGGGGTCGTTCCGGAAAGACAGGGAGAAATGGTCGCGGAAGCTTGGCCTGTTTGCGTTGTCGCTGCCAGTAGCTGCGGGTCGTTGGCCTCTTTGCGCGCCGCGAAATGCGTGTTGATCAGCGCGGTCAGCTGCGGCGCGTAACAGGCGATCCGCGTCCGCGGCGAAGGGGAAAGACGGAATTCCGGCTGCAGCGTGATAAAGCGCGCGCTCGCGAGTTCCGTCGCTGCCTCGGCATCGTCGTGGGCCGCGCGAATCGTGTTGGGAAGAAAATAATTCCGGCGTCCGGGCGTAGGCGTTTGCAGGATAAAGTTGAGGCCGGGCGCATACGGCACGGCGGCGATGCGATCCCCCGCGGTGAGGTCATGATCGATGGCGCGCGTGGCGCTGTCCCAGCCGCTGCCATCCGCTGCCATGAAGCGCAGTCCATGCACCAGCGCAACCGGATGCGTCGCGGTGCGCAGCTGGCCGGGCCCACCGCCGGCATCGAGAACGAAGCCCGGCAACAGCAGACAGAACAGAAACATCGCGATGACTGCTCGACCTATTTTCGCAGCCGCTGGCGGCAGCGCACTGCGCAGCCCGTCGGGACCCAGCAACCAGATACCGCCGACGATCAGCGCGAATCCGCGTTGGCATAGATGCACGGCATCGGGGCGTTCGATCAGGAACTGCGGCAGGCTCATCGCGACGAAGACCAGCACCAGCAAGGCATCGCTGTCGCGTACGGCTAGCATCTTGCGCTGGCGCCATTGCGCGATCAGCGTGCCGATCAACCCCAATGGTAGGAGGAACGATGCGAAATACAGTGCCGCGAACAGCGCGGTTCCACCGTTAGCGAAGATCTCGGCGAACGCCGGCGGTGGTTGTCGATACCAGGCGCCGCTGCGTTCGCTGGCGATGCCGAGGAAGGCAAATAGTTGTCGCAGGTAGTCGTCGAGTACGCCCTGCATCGCCAGCCAGACGAGCAACGGCAGCAAAGTCAGTGTAAAGACCACCGTGCAAGTGGCGAAAAGTTTTGCCGGTGACGGACGTGCCGCCGGTGCCTGCCATGCCGCGATCAGCAGCAGCGCGATCGCACACGCCGCTGCGTCCAGCCGCAGTTGCAGGCCGAGCGCGATCACCATCGTCAACAAGGCATAGGTCGCAACACCGGCACCACGACGGATCCGCAGCGCCAGCCAGAGAGCACTCAGGCATAGCGTCGCCACGTAGGCTTTGTGCCAGGCTCCCGGCGCCAGCGCCAGCAGCATTGCGGCCAGCCAGGCGAAGCGGCGCGCACCGAATGCGCGCACCACCGCGAACATCAGTGCGACATTGATCAGCAACAAAGCGATGCTCAAGCCACGCGCATTGGCGATGCTGGTGCCGAAGGCATCGAACGCCAGCGCATACAGCGCGAATATTCCCGGCGGATACGTCGACAGCTCGAAATCGCGGAACGGAATCTGTCCTCGCGACACCGCCCAGCTGAGGTAATACAGATAGCCCTCGTCGCCGACATCGAAAGCGGCATGTGCGGAAATCAGCGAGTACAAGGCCAGCAACAGCAACAACAGCAGGGCGGCGACGGATTTTTCCGTGCGGCTCATTCGCGGCGTCCGGCCTCGCCGCTGCGTGCAACAATCGCCGCCAGTTGCTGCGAACGCAGCGGTGCTTCTTCGCTCGGCCGCGCGAACCAGGCGCTGCGTACCATGCGCATCGCCGCGCGCAGGCGGCGCCAGCCGGAATACGCGGAACTGCCATGCGGCCGCGATTCGCGCATCACCGGCACGCTGAGGCAGCGCAGTTTCGCCGCAGCGATCATGCCGATCAGCATTGGTGTGCCCGGTGTCGTCATCGCCAGCAGGCGATCGAGCGCATCGCGCCGGATCGCGAAAAACATGCCGGCATCGCCGGGCAGGCCGGTCATCGGTGCCAGCACCAGCCGTCGATACAGGCGCGAGGTGAGCATGCGATGCCAGGCCTGGTAATCACCGACGCGACCAGCGAACACGACATCGCTGTCGCGTGTGCGCAGGGCGCGCAGCAAGGCGGGAATGGCCTCGGGTGGATCCTGCAGGTCGGCATCCATCACCACGCAGATGTCGCCGTCGGCATCGCCGAGTCCGGCAAGCGCGGCGCGGTGCTGGCCGCGATTACCACCGTGACGCAGTCCGCGTACGCCGGGCCGGCTTTGCGCCAGCGCTTCGATGCGCGTCCAGGAATCATCCGGCGAGGCGTCGTCGACAAAAATGATTTCATGATCGAGGCGATGGTCTCGCATCGTTGCGGCGATGCGCGCGCACAGGCGAGCCAGCGAACCGGCATTCGCATAGACCGGAATCACCACCGAGACGCGCAGCGGCCTGGTCGTTTCCATGATCGCGGCCAATTCAGGCATAGGCGGGCAGGTGGCGATGCTGTTGCAGGAAGGTCAGCGTCTTTTCCAAGCCCTCGGCCAGGGTCGTGGCCGGGGTCCAGCCGAAAATTTCCCGGCAAAGGTGCGTATCCGCGACCCAGTGGTCGGTATCGCTGGCGTGATGCGGATACGCGCCATCGAGCAGGCGCAGCCGCTGGCCAGTCAGTTGATCGATCATCGCCACCATCCCCTCGTTGCTGGTCTGCACGCCGCTGCCGATATTGATCGCCCTGCCGATCGCTGCCGCGCTGACCACTGCACGCAGGCTGGCTTCAACGACATCGTCGACATGCACGTAATCGCGGCGAATCCCCGGCGCCGTCAACCCTAGTGTGCCACCGTCCATGCCCGCGAGCAGCGCCTTGATCAGCAGGCGCTCGCGCGACTCCCAGGCGCCATAGACCGAAAACAGCCGCAGCAGCGTCGCCGGCAAGCCTTCATCGCGCTGCGCCTGCAGGAACAACAAGCCGGCGCAGGCCTTGCTCAGGCCGTGGTGGCTGTCCGGCTGCAACGGCATGTCTTCTCGGAGAGGTTGGTCGCGATGCCCGTATTCGAGCGAACTGCCGTGCACGATCAACCGCTGCGGCGGCGTCGCCCGGCAGGCGGCAAGCAGATTGCGCGCCGCGACGAGATTGGTCTCGTAGTAGAGCCGGCCATCGCTGGTATCGCCACGCGCGGTGGCGAGATGGAACAGCCAATCGGGCTTGGCATCGGCGCAAGCACGCATGAGCGCCTCAGCATCGCGCAGATCGGCGGCATGCCAGATGATTTTGTCTTCGATGCCGGCCATCCGCCACAAATCGCTATCCGCACGTCGCAGCGCATGCACTTCGTGACCCTCGGCCAGGAGGCGACGGATCAGGTTGGCGGCGATGAAGCCCGAGGCGCCAGTGATGAGGGTGCGGCGTGCGGGGGACGTGGAAGAAGAGGCCGTTGGCGGCACGGAAGGGGCTCGAAGAGGAGGGGTTGAGGATAAGGGATGGAAGGAGCGGTGTCAGGGGCGCTTGTCTCTGATCACCATTGCGTATCGTGAGCGGGCATGGTCGCGATGTTTTGCGGTCGCGGCGATTTTTACCGCCAGTGAGCTGGCTCCTGCGGCTTCAGTTGTGGCGAGACTCGCTTCCGATCAACGCAAGCACGCTACCCTGGGTGCAGTTACTGCTGGGGCAAACTTGGCCATGCCTGCTCCTGCGGCGGCAATGCCTTGTCGCCTTGACACCATGCGATCTCACGGCGAGGCTAGGTCGGCACCGCGGCAATCCACACTCACGAGGACGCACGCACCTATGTCCATAGTCCTGAAACCCTTGCTGCTGTCGGCGGCGCTGACTTTGCTTGTCGCGGGTTGCGGAAAGAAACACGAAGCGGTGCCGGCGAAAGCTGCGGCCGCCGCTGCGGCGCCGGTGCTCGAGGGTGAGGTCGGCATCATCGCCCGCGCCGGTGACATCGAGCGCGGCGAAAGCGACAGGAGCGTCGACTGGGTCAGTGGGTTCGAGAAGGAGACCGGCTGCCGCGTCAACGTCAGGATGGTCGATACATCCGACGAAATGGCGGCGTTGGTGAATCAGGGTGGCTCCGACCTGGTCATCGCCTCGGGCGATACCTCGCTGCGCCTGATCGCTGGCGGCAAGGTGCAGCCGATCGATATCACGCGCATCAAATCCTGGTCGGGCGTCGATCCGCGCCTGCAGAACGCGGCCTGGCACACCGTCGACGGCAAGCACTACGGCGTGCCCTGGCAATGGGGGCCGAACGTGCTGATGTACAACACGAAGACCTTCAAGACCGCGCCGATCGATTGGAGCGTGGTGTTCGAGGAGCAGAAACTGCCCGATGGAAAATCCAATGCAGGCCGCGTGCAGGCATTTGCCGAACCGATTTACATCGCCGATGCCGCCGTCTATCTGATGGGCAAGAAACCCGAGCTCGGCATCACCGATCCGTACGAGCTCAACGAGGCGCAGTACGCCGCCGCGCTGACGGTACTGCGCGCGCAGAAGGCGCTGGTGCATCAGTACTGGCAGGATGCGGGCAAGCAGATCAGCGATTTCAAGAGCGAAGGCGTGGTCGCTTCGGGTTCGAGGTTGTATCAGGTGAATGCATTGCAGGCGGAAAAGCCAGCGCAGCCGATCGCTTCGACCGTTCCTGCCGAGGGCGCAACCGGCTGGGCCGACACCACAATGCTGCATGCGCAGGCCAGGCATCCCAATTGTGCGTACGCGTGGATGGAATGGTCGCTGCATCCAAAAGTGCAGGGCGATGCCGCCGAGCGCCTCGGATCGGTGCCGGCGGTGCCTGCGGCCTGCGGCAACAACGCCTTGCTCGGCGTCGATGGTTGCAAGACCCATGGCAGCGACGACTTCGACAGGATCCATTTCTGGCGCACGCCGCAGGCGAAATGCGGCACTGGCGACTGCGTGCCTTACAGCCGCTGGACGCAGGACTACACCACCATCATGGGTAATTGAATGGCAGGGGCAGGTGGCGGCTCCGCCGTGGCATGATCGGGCATTGGCTGCGGAGAATTCGATGAAACCTGTGTCATTGCTGTGTGGCGTTCTTCTGCTGTCGCTCGCTGGCTGCAAGGGCGAACCCGAGACCACCGCCGTTGCACCGATCGTCGTCGCCAAGCCCGTTGTCGCGCCGACGCCTGTTGTTGCGCCCGCGAGCCCCGCCCTCGACGTCGTGGTCGGTTATCGCGCCGCCTGGAACGCCCACAACATCGACCAGGCCGGCAGCTTCCTCGCCGACGACGTTACTTATTTCGATGCATCCATCGGCACGCCGTTGCATGGTCGCGAAGAGGCGACGAGCAAGATCATCCGCGTCTTTCTCACCGCGGTGCCGAATGCGCAATGGGAAATGCGCGGCCCGCCGATCGCCACCAACGACGGCGTCGCCTTCGAATGGACCTTCTCCGGTACCAACACCGGCGCCTGGAGCGCGAACCTGCCGGCGACCACGCAACAGGTGCGTTTCAGCGGCGTGACTTTCATCCGCGTCGAAGGCGGCAAGATCCGTTCGATCGGCACCTACTACGATTCGTCGATATTGAATCGGCAGATGGGCTGGTAGTGGGATGCAGGTCGAATAGTTGCGCCGTCATTCCCGCGAAGGCGGGCGGCGATTTTCAAGGCTGTCGCTGATCATCCAGCGACCTCAATTTTTTGGATAGCAAAGACGCTGGATTCCCGCCTTCGCGGGAATGACGGGTTGCGAGTCAAATAGTTTGTACCGTCATCCCCGCGAAGGCGGGGATCCAGCGTCTTCCGCTCTTGAATGAATTAAAGACACTGGATCCCCGCCTTCGCGGGGATGACGCACTGATAAATTTTTCGCGAAGATTTTAGATGTTTTCCCCAACAGAGACGCGCCTATCACCCTCTGGCGGCAGCATCCCGCCACGCGCTCGCAACGCATAAACAATCCAAGCGAGCGCCGTCACCGCCGCGCCCGCGAGGAACGCCGCGAAGCCGCCCTGCCACTGCCACATCAGCGCCGACAAGCCCGCGCCGAGAACACCACCGACGCCCGATGAAAAACCGTACAGCAGACTCTGCCCGGCAGCGGCGCGTTTGCCGGGGAAGAAGTCCGCCATCTGACGCATGCAGCAGGCGTGGAAGATCGCGAAGCTGAAAGCATGCGTCAGTTGCGCGGCGATCATCCAACTCAAGGAATCGGCGAAGATCGCGGTGACTGCCCAGCGCAGCACGGTGATGCCGATGCAGAAACTCATCAGCGCCGGTGCGCCGAAACGCGCGATCAGTTTCGGCGCCTGCCAGAACATCGCGATCTCGATCAGCACGCCCAGGCCCCAGAGCAGGCCGATCACCGTGCCGCTGTGGCCATGCGCGGCCAGGTGCAAGGTGTAGAAAACATAGAACGCGCCGAAGCCGGCCTGCATCAGCAGCGCGACCAGCAGGAAGCGACGCACGCCCGGACGTTTCCACAGATGACCGGCATCGCTGACGCTGTCGAGATGCTCGGGCGGCACGTCGTCGCGATGCGGCCAGGCGGCGCCGACCATCATCGCCAGCAAGGGCAGGGTGACCCAGGGAAACGCCGTGCTGCCGAGATGGTCAAGCAGGCCGCCATAGGTCGAGGCGACGATCAGAAAACCCACCGAACCCCAGACGCGGATGCGTCCATAGTCGGCACTGCGCGCACCTAACGCGGCCAGCGTCATCGCTTCGAACTGCGGCATCACCGCGTTGTAGACCAAGCCGAACACCGTCATCACCGCGAACAGCGACCAGGCGCTGCGCGTGAGCGTGAAACCGGAAAAGCACAGCAAGGTCAGCAGCGCGCCGGCGACGAACCAGTGGCCGGGCCGCGCACTGCGCTGCACGTAACGCGCCCACAACGGCGGGCCGACGATGCGTGTCGCGTACCAGAGCCCCAGCATCGTACCGACGACATAACCGCCATGCCCAAGCGCAGCGACCCAGCGACCGATATACGGTGTGTAGGCGCCGAGGGCGGCGTAGTAGCAAAAGTAGAACGCCGCGTAACGGCGCAGGTCGGCATCCATGCGGGCGCTCGAATGAAAACGGCCGGGCGTTGGCCCGGCCGTCATTCTCACCCATCGTGTTGCGCGCGCCTACTGGCGCCGGATCATTCGCCGCTATCGAAGCGACGCGCGCCGCCACGACCAGGCGTCGGCACGATCACGCCGGGCTTGTTCGGTGCGATCACCGCGGGCTTCGGCGACGGCAATTGCGCGACCACGGGCGCCGGCGAACCGAAGCGCGCCGCGAGCTCGCGACTTTCCAGCTGACCCATGCGGCTCTGGTCGTTGAGTTGTACCTGCCGTACTTCGAACGGTGCGCCATAACCCGCAGGCAGATGCGCGCGTTCGAAGGTCAACGTCAATGCGCGTTGGCCGCGTTCGAACCACGCCGCGCTGTGCGCTTCCGACACCGGGCGCGCGACGCCGTCGGGCCCGGTCGCGAACAAGGTGCCGCGCAATTCGTAACGCCCCGGCGAACCGACCTGCACCGGCAGGCGGAAGCCGAGATTCATCGCGTCGAAGTCGTAGCTGCTGCCCAGTCTCGCAGTCGGCTGTGCGACGGAAATCGCGGTGCGGGTATCGCGCTGGATGCGACCGCCGCCATCGCTGGCGCCGGCGAACACCTGCACATCCCAAAGACCGGGCTCACTTCCGGCATCGACCGGAATGCGCGCCATTGCACGCTGCATGCCGTTGCTGCCGGCCTTGAACACGATGTCGTAGCTCTTGCCCGAGGGCGACACCAGCAAGCCCGCGAGTTGCGAACCAGCAAGACCGGTACTGCCCTTGCCCAGCATCGCGCGCACTTCCACCTCGCCACCGGCGAGCAGGTTGGCGCGGTCGGTGCTTGCGTGCAGCACATACGGACTGGCGGGTTCGAACACGTGCACGAGATAGCGACCGTTGGCCGCGCTCATCTGCAACTGGAAGCGGCCCTGTCCCTGCGCCGCATCGATCTGCACGACCGCGGCGCCGCTGTCGATCGGCATGCCGGCCTGCTGCAATTGCGCGGCGGTGGTCCGCTGCGAAAACGCCAGCGCGCTGGCGATCGATTTGCCATCGCGCAGGAGATCGAGACGATCAGGCGAAACCGGCGCGGCTTTGCCGATCGGGCTGATGCGGATCACCGCGCCAGGCGCGCTGGTATCGATCGCAAAACCTTTGCTCAGTTCGATGCCTTCGACCTGCGTCCAGAATTCGCGGCTTTCCGAGGTGTAGGGCGTCTGCTCGCCGACGCTGGCGTTCGGATCCAGTGCCCAGCTGAAAGACAGTGGTTTGCGTTCGATCTGGCCGGCAGGTGCGGGCAGGGCGACGAGACCATCGGCGACGAGATCGCCGCGGCGCGGCGTATCCACGCCAGAATTGATGGCCAGCACCGGCAACGACACCGACGCGAGGATGAGGGCGATGAGTTGATTGCGCATGGGTGCGGTCCTCACTTCGACATGTCGGTGCGGAGAATCGAATCGAGCCCGAAACAGGCCCGGCGACTCTGGTTGTGCGACAGCGGTTCGCTGCCGGCCATGCGACTCTTGTCCTGGAACCAGACCGTGCCCGCGGCCGATTGACTGCTGCAGTTGAGGAAGCCGTCCGAGCAGGTGTTCAACCACAGCTGCGTGGTTTCCAGTCCGACGTTTTCGAAATAGCCGCCGCAGTAACTGTCGGAATCCCAGACCGCGGAATCGACATCGGTGCCGACCACGGTGCGGAAGGTTTTCGGCAGCGCCGGCCGCCCGCTGGTGCCATAGAGATTGTTGGCGTTGTAGTAGGCCATCCAGCTTTGCTGCTGCTGGCGCACGGCATCGGATTTGTAGCCGATCAGCCAGCCCACCGAGGTTTCGAACACGTTGCCGTTGATGACGGCATCAGCGAGTGGCGTACCTGCCGACGACGGCGCGAGGGCGTTGACGCGTACGGTCTTGGCGATGATGTCCGGATAGCGGCTGTCGTAGGTTGGGTTCGACAAAATCCAGCGCACCACGTTGCCGCCGTTGGAGTGCGTGATGATGATCAGGCGGTCGATGTTTTTCGCGGCGATGAAGCTGGTCAACTGGCCCGCAAGGCAACCGGCGGCATCGGTGTCCCACATGTATTTGGTGAAGTCGCAGTTGATGACGACGTAGTTGTTCGGGTCGGGCAGGCCGGCGCGAACATTGTTGACCATGGTCGGTTGCCAGTAGTCGGCGGTGGCGTTGGTCTGCTTGCCGGTGCCGTGGACGAAGGCGACCCCGGTCGCCGCTTGGCACAACGAAGACATGGCTGCGAGAGCAGCCAGGATGAGATAGCGCATTGTTTCCCTCCCCAGAGAACGATGCGGGGTAGAGCGGCGTCCCAATGCCCCTGACCCGAATGTCGCCAGGCATCCCTGCGCTGGCGTATGGGAGCCGAGCATACGGACAAGTACGTGATCGTCAACACATTTCGATGGTGCAATGCGTCAGCGTATGGTGGTCGGGAAATGGCTCGTGGGAGCGGGCATGACCGCGATTTTCCGGGCACGCGCAGGACAATTATTTCGCGGGGGCGCTCACGAACGTCAATTCGTAGGAGCGCTCATGAGCGCGATTTGCGCAAGCAGCGACAGGGTCCCGCGATGGAGCTTGTCGGCGTCACACTACTTCGGCTTGAGGTCACACCAAGCGAAGTATGAAAGCGAGTTCCAAGTTCGAAGCATGCACCTCTCTACTCCGGCCGGCAGGGGTTTGAGGAGTTGGATGCTGGTGTTTTCGTAGTTGCATGCGAGCGCTGCTGGCTCCAATCCTGAGACCTGCCAAGTCCATTGTATGTAGTCACCCGTTGCCCCACCGGATCCCGTGTCGTTCGTTTTTGGCCGGGTGATCGACGGCGCGATTGCATCCTGAGTCGCAGTCGTTGTCCCCGAAGTCCGCCAGCCGCTCTGGGCACTCTGCAGGCTTTGGCGCACGCTGATTTGCCGCGGGCACCACAAAAAAAGAGTTTTTCCGTCGAGGCTCGTTGAAAAACCATCGTTGTCGGGGCGAACGGCGTCGATGGCTGCCATGAAGAAGCTGTCGGGCGGAGGGCCAGAGCAGGCAAAGACGCCTTCCGGGCAGACGGCCATCGATTTCGGATCGTTCAGTGCGGCCACCAGCTTCGGCAAGGTGCAGGACGCTCTGGCGCCCAGTCGCGTGACAACTAGCGCCGCTTGCAACTGCGCGAATGTTCCAGAGGCAGTCAACAAGGCTCCGACCTGATCCAGGGTGTTGTCACTTATCAGCGCGTCGGCGAAGCCTTTGCTTCGGATGAGCTCATCCAATTCTTCGTAGGCAGCATTGGGCCCTTCTTCCTCCTCGATCGCAGCAATGCGCGCCAACAATGCCGAAAGCTTTTTATCGAGTTCGCTCCTTTCGAGATTTCGCGGGAGGTTCGCATTGGCCGGGTTGACGCAGCCTTGGTCGTCAAGGATCACATCCGGCGTGTCGTGTCTCGGCGGGGACGGCGCGACCGACGCCGCCACTTGCGAAGCACTTGCCATTCCCGAAACCAGACCAAGCAAACCTGTCAGTACGCAGGTGGTCAGACGCGAAAGGATCTTCATTGCATACTTCCTGGCAGGAGGTTTTTTGGAAAATTGATCGCATTCCGAACCTGAGTTTTTTGCGGGATCGCACCGTAGGGCGGTCATGCCTGTTCCCACGAATCGCGGATCAGAACTCCAGATCCAGCGCCGCGCACAGGTAATCGACCAGTGGCGAGAGTGCGGCGAATTGATCGGCGACGGTCTTGCGCAGTTTCGGGCCGAGCACGATCGAATCTTCGAGGGCGAAGGTCGCGACGAAATCCTTGCGCTTGATGTCGTCGATCAGTTCGTGGTCAGCGGGATAACCGCGCGGCGGCCGCACCAGCGATTCGCCGTCCATCGTATAGCGGCGCTTGAACGCCGGCGTATGCACGGCGGCTTTCCAGCTGCCGGGATTGTCGAAGATGAACTGGCGGATCTTGCGCTGCGACTCCGGTTCCGGATGCCAGAGACCGGCGCCGATGAAGCAGTTGTCGGGTTGTATGTGCAGGTAGAACGACGGCGCCTCGACCTGTTTCGAACGCGCGTGGAAAAAGCGCGCCCCCGACCAGGTCTTGTACGGCGTCTTGTCGTTGGAAAAGCGTGTGTCGCGATGGATACGGAACAGCGAGCCGCCGACGCCCTTCGGATCGGCGCGATAGTGTTCGCTGATCGCCAGCAGATCCGGCTGCAAGTCGCTGATCAACTGCTGGAACGGGCCGCGCAGATGCGTTTCGTAATCGGCCTTGTGCTCATGGAACCACTCGCGATTGTTGTGCCGGCCGAGGGCGCGCAGGAACTTGAAGGTCTTTTCGCTGAAGTAGGTAGTCATGGGTGTTCCGGGATTCGTCTTTCGCGCTGGAGCGATCTTACTGCGTCGGGGGAATGTTGCGGTGCTGGGGAAATGACGTGTCGCGGAAAAGAGAACGTCGTCATCCCGGCGAAAGCCGGGACCCATTTTGCTTGTCAGCGCGCCATCCCGTAATCCCTAACATCTTCGAGGCGGAAGTTTTCACAGCAACATGGGTCCCGGCTTTCGCCGGGATGACGGATTTGTTTGTTGATCCATCGAGATCACCCCAGTCCAGATTCGACTTCCTTTCCCCATGCCTCCAGCGCATCCAGCCAGACCTGCGCATCGCCGGGGCCATGCTGATCGCGCAACGCGGCGATGCTGGCGTAGTACGAAGCGAAATCGTATTCAGACAGTCCGCTGTCGCGGGTCAGGCGCTGGCGACGGTAGTCGTTCCAGCGCTGATGTTCGGCGCCGCTCAATGTGTCCGGCCAGTTGCGCGCACGATAGCGGAACAGAAGTTCGACGTAGCGCGGATCCTTGAAGCCATCGGCGAGCATCGCCAGCTGTGTCGGAAGCGCACTGCGCACGTCGGTAAACAACCGCTTGTCGCCATCGCCAGGGAAACCGTCGTAAAGCGCGGCGTCGGCGTCGGCGGGCTCGCGTTGCATCTCTCCAGCAAACACGCGCCGCACCTTTTCCGCTACGCCGGTGTCGGCGCGCAGCAAGGCGGCACGTGCCAGGCAGGCGTCGCGATCGATGCCGAGGTGTTGGAAATCGGCGTCGCGCAGATGTTCCAGCGGCACCAGCACTGGACACTTGTTGCTGTGCACTTCCTTGAGCGGGATGCGTACCTCGCCCTCGGGAAGATCGGCGGCTGGCGTGTACAGGCGGTCGGCAATCTCCTCGCTGGACAGGTGCAGCAGCGGCGCCGGATCGCTGTCGAGATCGTAGACGACGATGCGCGAATCGAAGCGTGGATGTCGCGTCAGCGGCATCACCAGCGCCGCGCAATGTCTTGACGCCGGATAGCGGCCGGAAATATGCAGCAGCGGCTTCTGGTGGACGGTATCCATCAGGCTGGCGACGTGGCGCTTGTCGCGCAGGCGCAGTGCGTAGTCCCAGAGTTTCGGCTGTGCAGCGCGAAACTTTCGCGCCAGGCCGATCAGCGCGCGCACGTCGGAAAGCGCTTCGTGCGCGATGCCTTCACGGGTGCCATTGGCCTCGGCGAGATCCTCGAGCTTGAAGCTGGTCGTGCCGTCTTCGCGTTTCGGCCAGACCAGACCTTCTGGGCGCAGGGCATGCATCAAGCGCAGCATGTCGAGCAGATCCCAGCGGGAATTGCCGTGGCGCCATTCGCGTTCGTAGGCATCGTAAAAGTTGCGGTACAGGCCGTAGCGGACGAATTCGTCGTCGAAGCGTATCGAGTTGTAGCCGACCGCGCAGGTATTGGGCCGGGCCAATGCCTCGTGCACCGCTGCAAAAAATTCCGCTTCCACCAGCCCTTCGGCGCGCGCGCGCTGCGGCGTGATGCCGGTGATCATCGTTGCCTCGGGCGAGGGCAGCAGATCGTCGGCGGGGCGGCAGAAAAGCGATAGCGGTTCGCCGACGATTTCCAGCGCTTCGTCGGTACGGATCCCCGCGAACTGCGCGATGCGCGTCCGGCGCGGATCGCGCCCGAAAGTCTCGAGGTCGTACCAAAGTAAACTATGGGACATCCGCAAGCCTGTACCGGTCCAGAGTGCTGGGAAGGAATTCATGAGTATGAGACATCAAAAAAACTCCGCTGGCTCAGAGTGCCTGGAAAACGAACTATGGGACATCAGAAAATCCGCGCCGGTCCAGAGTGCCGGGAAAGAAATTAGAACCTATCTCAAGCACTCCAGCGATAAATTTGCAATTCGTCATCCCCGCGAAGGCGGAGATCCAGTGATTTAAATGTGTTGAATGGCAAAGACACTGGATTGACCGACTTACGTCGTTGAAAAGCATCTCCGCCTTCGCGGGAATGACGATGATAAGAATTTGGTTTGAATAATGATGAGATAGGTTCCGGGAAATTTTGGAAAACCAATGTCGGCGATGATATTCCGGAAATTAAGCTACAGATTCCCCAAGTCTCACAGCGCCGCTGTCGCCGTCAACGAGGTCAGCCGCGTGCGTACCATCTCATCCGCCGCCGCCAGATCGATATCGGAAAACGCCTCGCGGCCGCGCGTCGCGTCGATCAACAGCTGGCGCTGCATTTTTCCGCGCTCGAACGCCACTGCGTAAGGCACGCGCAGGAAGCTCACCATCGAATAGCGCGGCACGAAACGGCCCGGATGGCGTTCGGCGAGTACGCGTTCGAGCTGCCGCTGCAGCAGGAAGTCCGGATCGTCGACGCGGTCGCGCATCTCGACATAGTTCTCCAGTGCCATCGCCTGGATCGCTTCGGCATTGGGCTTGCGCTCGGCTTCGAAACCGGCGAAGGCGGAGGCCCAGTCGTCGGCCTGTTCGATATGCCGCGCCAGCGCCGTGCAGTCCTCGAACGCGCAGTTCATGCCTTGCCCATGAAAAGGCACCATCGCATGTGCGGCGTCGCCCAGCAGCACGGCGCGGCCGTCGAGATGCCAGCGATCCAGATACAGCGTACCCAGGCTGCTGGTCGGATTGTTGGACCAGTCGGCATCGAAAGCCGGAATCAGTGGCAGCGCATCGGGGAAATCGCGGGCGAAAAAGGCACGCGCGGCATCGACGTCGGGCAGCGTCGCGAAGCTGGGGTCGCCTTCATTGGGCAGAAACAGAGTGACCGTGAAAGTGTGTTCGGTATTGGGTAGGGCGATGCACATGTAGCCGCCGCGCGGCCAGATATGCAGCGCATTTGGCTCGATGCGGAAGCTGCCGTCGGCGGCGGGAGGGATTTCCAGTTCCTTGTAACCGTGTCCCAGCGTCACGAAATGTTCGCCCA
>Ga0208525_1000051_pt1 | contig 15419 bp, 13 predicted proteins | sample SoimicmetaGmgHMC_FD_188342 | JGI IMG/M metagenome (GOLD analysis project Ga0208525, IMG submission 188342) | Soil and rhizosphere microbial communities from Laval, Canada - mgHMC (SPAdes) (version 2) | ecosystem: Environmental > Terrestrial > Soil > Agricultural land | place: Laval, Canada...
CGTCGATCCAGCTGTGGCTGACAGCATTGATGATTTCTTCCTTGCCACCGCCGAGCATGTGCGTGGTCACGGCGGTCGATGCCAGGCGGACAAGGATCACGTGGTCCAGGCCGACACGGTTGAAGCTGTTCTTGAGCGCGTAGCCACCCTGGATCTCGTGGGCCTTGACTGCTGCGCTGAGCACATCACGCACCAGCACCGGCTTGCCGCCTTCACGCTCGGCCTTACGGCTGAGGTAGTCGGCTACACCGAGGATCGCGCCGAGGTTGTCGGAGGGATGGCCCCATTCGGCAGCGAGCCAGGTGTCGTTGAAGTCCAGCCAGCGGATCTGCACGCCGATGTTGTAGGCCGCCTGCGCGGGATCGAGTTCGAACGAGGTACCCGGAACGCGAGCGCCGCCGACGAGATTCGCCCCTGGCACGATCGGACCGAGATGCTTGAGGCATTCGGGATGCTTCATCGCCAGCATCGCGCAACCCAGCGAATCGAGCAGCATGTAGCGCGCGGTCGTGAAAGCCTCGGCGGTATCGATCTTGTAATCGACGACGTAATTGGCGATGTCCACCATCGTCGCGTCGGGGTCGGGGCGCTGGGCGGAGCGGATGTCGTGATGGCTCATGGCGGTCTCGGCGTCGGTAATGAAAGCGCGCCATTTTGCCAGAAGTGCCGCACAAGGATGTGCAAATGTCGCAAGAGGCAGGATGCCGGGAGCGACTGAAGCACAGGGATGTGCAAATGCTGCGGGAGGCAGGAAGCCGGAGCAGCGGCCGCACAAGGATGTGCAAATGTCGCAAGAAGCAGGATGCCGGGGGCGACTGAAGCACAGGGGTATGCAAATGCTGCAAGAGGCCGGAGGCCGGAGGCCGGAGCGGCGGCCGCACCCAGCTTGTTTGCTCAACGCTTTCCGGGCATCGTTCCGCCCTGCCCTACGCCAGCGTACTCCCGATGAGCGCAAGCCCCTTTCCAAACCTGTTCGCGCCGCTCGATCTCGGCTTCTGCACGCTGCCCAACCGCGTGCTGATGGGCTCGATGCATACCGGCCTGGAAGATCGCAGCCGCGACTACCCCAAACTCGCCGCGTATTTCCGCGAGCGTGCTGAAGGCGGTGTCGGCCTGATGGTTACCGGCGGCGTCTCACCGAATCTGGTCGGCTGGCTCAAACCGTTCGCCGCAAAACTTAGCTGGCCGTGGGAAATCCACAAGCACCGCATCGTCACCAAGGCCGTGCACGAAGCCGGCAGTCGCATCTGCCTGCAGATCCTGCACGCCGGCCGCTACGGTTATCACCCGCTAACCGTTTCCGCGACGGCTGTGCAGGCACCGATCAATCCGTTCAAGCCGCGCGCCCTCAGCGCCTGGGGTGTGGAGCGGCAGATCAAGGCCTACGTCAATTGCGCGCGGCTGGCGCGCGACGCCGGTTACGACGGCGTCGAAGTGATGGGCTCGGAAGGCTACCTGATCAATCAGTTCCTGTCGGCGCGCACCAACACGCGCAGCGATGCCTGGGGCGGCACGCCGGAAAAGCGCATGCGCTTCGCGGTCGAAATCGTCCGGCGTATTCGCGAGGCGGTCGGCACCGACTTCATCATCATCTATCGCCTGTCGATGCTCGAACTGGTACCGGAAGGATCGGACTGGAACGAAATCGTTCTGCAGGCGAAAGCGATCGAAGCTGCCGGTGCCACCATCATCAATACCGGCATCGGCTGGCATGAAGCGCGCATTCCGACCATCGCCACGTCGGTGCCACGCGCGGCGTTCGCTGGCGTCACGGCAAAACTCAAGGGCCATATCGCGCTGCCGCTGGTCGCCACCAATCGCATCAACATGCCGGAAGTTGCCGAGCACATCCTCGCCTCGGGTCAGGCCGACATGATTTCGATGGCGCGGCCGCTGCTCGCCGATCCGGGCTGGGTGGCGAAGGCCAAATCCGGGCGACGCGACGAGATCAATACCTGCATCGCCTGCAACCAGGCCTGCCTCGATCACGCTTTCGAAAACAAGAACGCGAGTTGTCTGGTCAACCCGCGCGCCTGCGCCGAAACCGAGCTCAACTACCGCAAGACCAATACGCCGAAAAAGATCGCCGTCGTCGGTGCCGGTCCGGCCGGCCTGGCCTGCGCCTCGGTCGCGGCCGAACGCGGGCATCGGGTGACCTTGTTCGATGCTTCCGATCGCATCGGCGGCCAGTTCAATCTCGCCAGGATCATTCCCGGCAAGGAAGAGTTCTCGGAAACGCTGCGCTATTTCGGCCGCATGCTCACGCTTCATGGTGTCGAGCAGCGCCTGGGCCTGCGCGTCGGTGCCGATGACCTGCTTGCCGGCGGCTTCGACGAAATCGTCCTCGCCACCGGCATCACGCCGCGCAAGGTCGCCTTCCCGGGATCGGATCACGCAAAAGTCTGCAGCTATATAGATGTGTTGACCGGCAAGGTGAAAGTCGGCGCGAGCGCGGCCTTGATCGGCGCCGGCGGCATTGGCTTCGACGTTGCCGAGTTCCTGGTGCAGGACGCACCCTCGCCCACGCTCGATCCGGCGCGCTGGATGGACGAATGGGGCGTGCGCGCGGATTTCGATGGCCCCGGCGCGCTGACCAAGCCGCATCCGGAAGCGCCGGCCCGGCAAGTCTGGCTGCTGCAGCGCAGCCCGGGCAAACCCGGCGCGAAACTCGGCAAGACCACAGGCTGGATCCACCGCGCCACGCTCAAGGCCAAAGGCGTCAAAGCTCTCGGCGGCGTGGAATACCTCGGCATCGACGATGCCGGCCTGCGTATCCGGGTTGGCGGCAAGGAAGAATTGCTGGCGGTGGATTCGGTAGTTGTCTGCGCCGGCCAGGAGCCTTTGCGCTCCCTGCTGGAGCCGCTGCAGGCCGCGGGCAAGACGCCGCATCTGATCGGTGGTGCCGATGTCGCCAGCGAGCTCGACGCCAAGCGCGCGATCAGCCAAGGCAGCCGACTTGCCGCAGGTTTCTAAGCGACTTGTGTGAAAAACCCTCAATCAGCACAACATATTGTGGTCGGTGAAATTCGTCCGACCAACGGCGTTCAGACCGACAAGACCAGCAATGACGCGAGTTACAGCGCGTTCCTGAGTAATCACTCCAAGTAAAATCAACGATTTATAGCAAGCCGTTCAGGCAACGTTTGGTTTCGATCCGTAGGATGCGCCCCCGAACCGACCCGAAAGCATCCGGGTCACACACGGTCCCGCAGTGCACGGTTAGCGGGATTTCCAGGGCAGCCCTACCAAGACCGCCGCCCGGAATGCGAGCCAAGCTCGTCCATCCCCAACACGTCACGTCCGTCCCCTGTGTCTGAGGATCACCCGATCCGCAGGCTGCGATTCACCGCCAGGAGCCGGACCACGGAGCAAGGACCCGCGCGATGAAACTGTCTTTCCTGCTTTGGCTGGCCAGCCTGCTGCCTCAGCACACCGCCGACCCCCTGTGTCTGGCGACCACCGTCTACCTCGAAGCCCGCGACCAATCCGAGCTCGGCCAGCGCGCCGTTGCAGAAGTCGCCCTGCGTCGCCAGGAAGACGGGCGCTGGGGCGATTCGGTCTGCAAGGTCGTGACCGCGCCGAAGCAGTTCGCCCCGACCCTGGTGAACCCCGGCCTGCGCCTAAGCAATGTCGAAGCCTGGCAGCGCGCCGTCGACGTCGCCTTCAAGGCCCAGAAGGATTGGGCGCAGCCTTTGGCAAGTCGCCACGAAGTCGTTCCAGGCGCCAGCCATTTCGCCGCGCTCGACCAGGCCCAGCCGGCCTGGCGGCACTACCCGGAAGTGGCGACGATCGGATCGCACACGTTCTACAACGTGGATCATCTGTCGGCGCATTGATGGGTTCGTTTTTTCGGCGTCGAAGCATCGGCGCCGAACTGATCCGCGATCTGCAGACATGAAAAAAAGCCGCCCGAAGGCGGCTTTTTTGTTGCCCCGGAAAACCGGTAAATCTCAGCGCTTTTCGATCGGCACGTAGGCGCGATCTTCCGGCCCCGTGTAGTTCGCGCTTGGACGGATGATCTTGCCGTCGATGCGCTGCTCGATCACATGCGCCGACCAGCCACTGGTGCGCGCGATCACGAACAGCGGCGTGAATAGCGGCGTCGGAATGCCCATCATGTGGTAGGCAGAAGCGCTGTACCAATCGAGGTTCGGGAACATCTTCTTGATGTCCATCATCAGGTTCTCGATGCGCTCGCTGACGTCGAACAACGTCTGGTTGCCGCCGTCCTTGCACAGCTCACGCGAGATTTCCTTGATGATCGGATTGCGCGGATCGCTGATCGTGTAGACCGGATGGCCGAAGCCGATGACGATTTCCTTGCGCTCGACGCGGGCGCGGATATCGGCCTCGGCCTCATCGGCGCTGGCGTAGCGCGAAATGATGTCCATCGCGACTTCGTTGGCACCGCCGTGCTTCGGGCCACGCAGCGCGCCGATCGCGCCGGTGATGCAGGAATGCATGTCGGAGCCGGTACCGGCGATCACGCGCGCGGTGAAGGTGCTGGCGTTGAATTCGTGCTCGGCATACAACACCAGCGAACGATCGAGCGAGCGCGCATGCAGCGCACTGGCGGGCTCACCATGCAGCAGATGCAGGAAATGCGCGGCGATCGATTCGTCATCGGTTTCGCAGTCGATGCGGCGGCCGTTGCGGGTGAAATGCCACCAGTACAGCAGCATCGAACCGAAACTCGCCATCAGGCGGTCGGCGATGTCGCGCGCCTCCGCTTCCGGATGCGTTTCGCGCTCCGGCAAAACCGTGCCCAGCACCGAACAACCGGTACGCAGCACATCCATCGGATGCGCATTCGCCGGCACCAGCTCCAGTGCGTCGGTGACGATCGCCGGCAGGCCGCGCAGGCGTTTGAGCTTGGTGCGATACGCCTTGAGTTGCGACGCCGTCGGCAGCGTGCCGTGCACCAGCAGGTGCGCCACTTCCTCGAAGCTCGACTGCGTCGCCAAGTCGTGGATGTCGTAGCCGCGATAGTGCAGATCGTTGCCACTGCGGCCAACCGTGCACAGCGCGGTATTGCCGGCGACCGTGCCGCTGAGCGCGACGGATTTCTTGGCTTTGGGAAGAACTTGTTCGGCAGGTGCGTTCATGGAGCGGTCTCTCGGCATTCGCCCGAAGGCAGTGGAAAACGGATTTTAGCGCGGCTTGGCCGCCCGACCCGTGTTGGTCGCGTCAGCGGAATTCGCCCGGGGGCCCGACCGGGCAGGCTGCGACCGGCGAGATGTATGCCTGTTCGGACTTGGCGCGTTCATCGAGCAGGTAGCAATCCTTGAGCACGGAGCAGTAGCAGACCTCGAAGGCCAGGCGCTTGCCATTGCCCTGGAACACGTCGTAATCGGCCTGGTTCTTGAAAACGATCATTTTCACGTCTTCGTTCGCCGCCAGCACACGGCGCGAAAAGAAATTCAGCGTCAGGTCCGCCGGCTTGCGCCCCGACAGTTTTTCGAAGGCTTCATCGAAATCGGCGACCTGCTTGTCGTCCACCCACACCTTGGCATCGACGATGCGTGCCGGGCCGACGCCGCGATTGGACAAGGAATAACTGAAGTCGGCGTTCGAATGCCACAGCTGCAGGAACGGCCAAGTTTGCGCCTCGACCTGCGAACGCTGCAGGAATGCGGTGTACAAGCTGACCCCGAGCGCGCAGGCGCCGATAAGCACCGCCATCATCGCGGTGAGCTTGTCCCAGTTGAACGGCGGTTTCGCCGGTTCGCCGATGCGTTCGTCGCTCTGCGTCATGCCGTGTTGTTTCTCGAAATATTGGTGAACGTTGCGTCGTGTCGGCCGTCAATCGTCGAACTGCTCGCTTTCCGGAATCGGACACGTTTGCGCGGGGCGATTGAGGTCGGCGCGCGTCTTCGCCGAGGTGTCGGCGATCCAGCATTCGTCGAGCACCGAGCAATAACACACACTCATTTGGAACGAGTGCTTTTTCTGGGCGAGGTAGTTTTCGTACATCTTCCGGCTCGGATCGTTGTCGACCGGCAGGAAAACTTCCGCCGTTACTCCCGGCGGCAGGACGGTGCCGTTGAGCGAAGTGAAGGAGAAGCCGGCTGTCGTGCCATCGGTTTGGTCGCCGAATGCCACGACGACGTCGTACCACTGCTTCACCGGCTTGCCATCGATCGCGACGCGCATGCCGGTGATCTTCGCCGGCCCAACGCCCTGGTTGGCCACCATCGTCTTCAGGTTGAGGTTCGACGTGGCGATCTGCAGCCGCGGCCAGACCTGGGCACTGGTCTGCTGCCGCTGCAGGTAGGCCGTATAGCCCGACACAGCTAGCGCGAGCAAACCGATCAACGACGCGATGACGGCCGCGTACGCGTCCCAGTTACGCTCGCGCGGCCCCGGCGCCGTGTCCACGTCAGGCGCCGTCCTTCTTCGCAAACAGCGCGTCAAGCTTGTCTTCGTAGGCGTTGTAGCCGAGGAAGTCGTAAAGCTCGTTGCGCGTCTGCAGCGTATCGATGAGGTTTTTCTGCGTGCCTTCGCGACGCACGGTTTCGTAGAAATTCAGCGCCGCCTTGTTCATCGCACGATACGCGCCGCAGCAATACAGGGCGATGTCGACGTTCGCATCGCGCAACTCGTCGGTCGTGAAGAACGGCGTCGATCCGAACTCGGTGAGATTGGCCAGGATCGGCACCTTCACCGCAGCCTTGAAGCGTCGGTAATCGTCCAGCGTCTTCATCGCTTCGGGGAAAATCATATCGGCGCCGGCTTCGACATACGCACAGGCGCGATCGATCGCGGCATCGATGCCTTCCACGGCCGCGGCATCGGTGCGCGCCATGATCACGAAGCCCGCATCGGTGCGGGCGTCGACGGCCGCCTTGACGCGGTCGACCATCTCGCCGCGCGACACGACTTCCTTGCCGGGACGATGGCCGCAACGTTTCTGGCCGACCTGGTCTTCCATGTGCACGGCCGCCACGCCAGCGTTGCTGAAGCTGCGGATGGTGCGCGCGATATTGAATGCGCCGCCCCAGCCGGTATCGATGTCGACCAGCAGCGGCAATTGCGTGGCATCGACGATGCGACGCGCGTCGGTCAGCACATCTTCCATCGAACTGATGCCGAGGTCAGGCATGCCCAGCGAATTGGCGGCGACACCGCCACCGGACAGATACAGCGCCTTGTAGCCGACGCGCTTGGCCATCATGCCGGCGTAGGCGGTGATCGCGCCCATCACCTGCAGCGGCGTTTCTTCGGCGACGGCAGCGCGGAATTTCGCGCCTGCGGATTGATTGGTCATGGCTACCTCATGAGGTAGGCCTGGACCCACCGATTGATACCCGGGCACGTCGGAATCCGAGGCCCGCAATGTAGAAGTCGATGTGCAGGATGCACGAGTGTCGCGAGAGGCAGGATGCCGAGAGCGACCGATCCGCGGGTCGCCCTCGATTTCCGGCAGATCAGCCCAGCAGGCTGGCCACGCCGGCGCGCTCTTCCTCGAGCTCAGCCAGCGTCTTGTTCATCATTTCCCGGCTGTAGTCGTCGATCGCGAGATCCTTGACGATTTCGTACTTGCCGTCCTTGCAGACCACCGGGAAGCCGTACATCACGTCCTTCGGAATGCCATAGCTGCCATCCGACGGAATGCCCATCGTGGTCCACTCGCCATTCGTGCCCAGCACCCAGTCGTGGATGTGATCGATGGCGGCGTTGGCAGCCGAAGCGGCCGAGGACAGGCCGCGCGCTTCGATGATCGCCGCGCCGCGCTTGCCAACTTTCGGGATGAAGGTTTCGCGGTTCCAGCTCTCGTCGCCGATGCTGTCCTTGACCGATGCGCCGGCGATCGTGGCGAAGCGGTAGTCGGGATACATGGTCGGACTGTGGTTGCCCCAGACGATGAGCTTCTTGATGTCGCCGACCGGCTTGCCGGTCTTGCCCGCAAGCTGCGACAGCGCGCGGTTGTGATCGAGGCGGAGCATCGCGGTGAAGTTCTTCGGATTCAGATCCGGCGCCGACTTCATCGCGATATAGGCGTTGGTATTGGCGGGGTTGCCGACGACCAGCACTTTCACGTCGCGCTTGGCGACGGCGTTCAGTGCGGCGCCCTGGGCGGTGAAGATCTTCGCGTTTTCGAGCAACAGGTCCTTGCGCTCCATGCCCGGGCCGCGCGGACGCGCGCCGACCAGCATCGCGATGTCGGCGTCCTTGAACGCGACGTTGGCGTCATCGGTACCGACCATGCCGGCGAGCAGCGGGAACGCGCAATCCTCGAGCTCCATCATCACGCCCTTGAGCGCGGCCTGGGCTTTTTCCATCGGCAGCTCGAGCATCTGCAGGATGACCGGCTGGTCCTTGCCGAGCATTTCGCCGGAAGCGATGCGGAAGACGAGCGAATAACCGATCTGGCCGGCGGCGCCAGTGACGGCAACACGGACGGGGGATTTCATTTTTTACTCCGGGAGACGGGAGAGGGGAAATGGGAGACGTATGGGCTTTCGTGGCAGTCGACGGGTTCGAGGCACAAACGTCTCCCTTCTCCCGTCTCCCGCTTCACTTCAGCTCGGCAAAAAATTCCTGGAATCGCTTCATTCCTTCCGGCAGCTGCGCGGTCGGGCAGGTGTAGGAAATGCGCAGCGCGCGCGGTTCGCCGAACGCCGAGCCCGGCACGCAGGCGACGCCTTTGCTTTCAAGCAACGCGTTGCAGAAGTCGACATCGTTGTCGATCTTCTTGCCGTCGTGCGACTTGCCGAACGCGCAGGAAATATCCGGAAACACATAGAACGCGCCCTGCGGACGCGGACAGATCACGCCGGGGATGGAATTCATCACGGCCATCACCTGGTCGCGCTTGCCCTGGAACTCGAGGTTCTTCTGCGTCGGTACGTCCTGCGGACCGCTCAGTGCGGCGATCGCCGCGGCAGTCACCACTTCCGGGATGTTGGTGATGTGGTTGGAGTTGAGCGTGGTCAGGGCCTTCGCCACGATCTCCGGACCAGCCATGAAGCCGACGCGCCAGCCGGGCATACCGTAGGTCTTGGACAGCGAATCGACAAAGATCACGCGGTCGCGCAGCGCCGGCTGGAAGTGGGTGAAGTTGTGATAGCCGAGACCATCGAAGACCATGCGGTTGTAGATATCGTCGGTGACGACCCAGGTGTCCGGATACTTGACCAGCACTTCGGCCAGCGCAGCGATTTCTTCCTTCCCGTAGACCATGCCGGTCGGGTTGTTCGGATTGTTGAACAGGAAGATTTTCGGCTTCGTCGCCAATGCAGCGTCGAGCTGTGCGGGCGTGAGTTTGTAGTTCTGACTTGCCGGGCACGGCAACTCGAGAATCTTCGCGTTGCAGATCTCGGCGATGTCGGCGTAGGTGGTCCAGTAAGGCACCGCGTAGGCGATGGTGTCGCCTTCGTCGAGCAGAGCTTCGGCCAGGTTGTAGAGGATGTGCTTGGCGCCGATGCCGGTCGCGCAGTTCGCGCGGGTATAGCCGTTGAGGCCGACCTGCTCGATATGCTTGAGGAAGGCATCCAGCAGCGCGTCGCTGCCGCGATTGGATCCGTACTGGCCGGAGTCCTTGCCGAGGGCGTCGCGGGCGGCAGCGTAAACGTGATCGCCGGGCAGGAAATTCGGCACGCCGATGGAGAAACTGATGATGTCGCGACCGGCAGCCTTGAGAGACTTGGCTTTTTCGGCAACGGCCATGATGGCGCTGGGCTTGGCGCGACCCATGCGCCGGGCGAGCTGTAGCATCGCGAACCTCGGCAAGTTGTTGGAACTGCGGAAGGAAACAGGGCGAGAAAGCCGAAAAATTGTAGCACAGCGCCCTCCCGCGACTGGAGGGCTTGCCAGCCCGGAGACAGGGGCTCAGGCTTGGCTGCGGAGGGACCCCATGGCCATGAATCACACATCCGCACGGCTCGCCGGGCGCACCGTCCGCGTCCGTATTGCCCTGTTCGCTTTGCTCCTTTGCCTGTTCGCGTTGCCGGCGCTGGCCTTCAACGAGAACCGCATCGCCACCGACGCCAACGGCCAGCCGCTGCGTATCTCTGGCAGCGTCGTGGTGATCGAGCCGGACATCCAGCTTTCCGAAGTCCTTGCCGGCGGCGTTTCCGAACCGCGCAAGGAATGGACGCAATCCGCACGACAACTTTATCCAGCCGCAGTCCGCGGACACCTGGGCCGCAGCAACAAGACCTTCACCGCGGATTTCAAGATCCCGCTCGACCTCGCACCTGAGTCGCGCATGAGCCAGATCATCCGGCTCAACGAGGCCGTGTCGATGAGCGTGCTGGCCTATTCGCAGCCCGGCAACCAGCTCGCCACCAAGGGCAAGCGCCTGGACTGGACGCTGGGGCCAGGCGTCGCTGAATTGCGCAAGGCGACCGGCGCCGACTACGCACTGTTCACCTATCTGCGCGACAGCTACACCAGCGCCGGCCGCAAGGCCTTGCGTATCGTCGGCGTGCTTTTGCTCGGCGGTGATATCGGCGGCGGCGTGCAGGTCGGCGTCACGACCCTGGTGGATCTGCGCACCGGACAAGTCGTGTGGTTCAACTTCCTCGCCAAGCAGACCGGCGATCTGCGCGACGCCAGCGGCGCCGCCAACACCGCCAACGCGATGCTCAAGGGATTCCCGCTATGAGGCTGGGCGGGATATTCGCGACGCTGGCATTGCTGTTGGCATCGATCGGATCGGCAACGGCAGCGAGCGCGATCACTTCCGCACAGCCCGGCATGCGTCCGGCTGCCGGCAGCGATGAAGCCGAACTGTGGTTCGCGATGGACGAAGCGGAAATCGAACTGCGCAAATCGCCGCAGCTTGTTCGCGATCCCGCGCTCAACGACTACGTGCGCGGTGTCGCCTGCAAGGTTTCCGGCGATTACTGCAAGGACCTGCGCATCTACATCATCGAGATGCCGTGGTTCAACGCATCGATGGCGCCCAACGGCATCCTGATTGTCTGGACCGGCGCGCTGCTGCGCATGCAGAACGAGGCGCAGTTGGCGCTGGTGCTGGGGCACGAATTCGGCCACTACCGCGAGCGTCACAGCCTGCAGCAGTGGCGCAAGATAAAAAACACGTCGGCTTTCCTCAGCACCTTCGGCGTCATCACTGCCGGTGCAGGCGTCGGCGTGGTCGGCTCGCTGGCCGACATCGCCGGCGGCCTGGGCATGATGAAGTTTGGTCGCGACAAGGAACGCGAGGCCGACCAGATCGGTTTCGCCAAACTCGTCGAGCAAGGTTACGACCCCACCGCTGGCACCGTGCTCTGGGACGCGATGCTGCGCGAGGAAAACGCCCGCGACTACGGCAAGCCGATTCCGGTGTTCGCCAGCCATCCGAAAACCGAAGAGCGCCGCGACGATCTGCGCGCCGCCGCCGCGGCGATCGCCAACCCCGGCAAGGAACTCGGCACCGCGCGCTATCGCACTGCGATGCATCCTTTCCTCAAACAGTGGCTGGAAGGCGAACTGACGCGACGGATGTATTCCACATCGATCGAGGTGATCGGCGAGCTGCGGCAAAATTCCGAGCCCGGCGATCGCGGCCTGTACACGTTCTTCCTTGGCGAAGCGCACCGCCGCCGCAACAAGGGCGATGACCGCAAGCAGGCGGATGCACTTTATGCCGAGGCGATCACCCAGCCCGGCGCGCCTGCCGAAGCCTGGCGTGAAAACGGCATGGCGCTGCGTGCCGCGGGCAACAAGTCGGCGGCCGTCGACGCGCTCAAACATTATCTTGCTGCAGCGCCAGCGGCAGACGACCGCGCCTTCGTGCTCAGCTATGTTTCCGACATGGAGGCGACGCCGTGATCCGTCTGTTCCGCTTCGCTGTTCTCGCTCTGCTGCTGGTCCTCGTCGCTGCGTGCGCAACCAACAGATTGGTGAGCGCCAGCAGTGGCATCGCCGTACTCAACCTGCAGATCGATTCTTCGCTGGACTGGTCGCGCGTGCACGGACCCCGCGCCGAGATGTGGACGATCGACGGAGCGCCGCTGAATCGTTTTCTGGTGATCGCAGACGTGAAGCCGAACGAACACGTGTATCTCGGTCCACGCGAACGCAAGGGCCGGCCCGATGGCCCGTGGTATCGACCCGGCATGCGCGCCGACGAAATCCGCGACGTGCTGCTCGATGCCCTGCGCGAAGGCGGCTGGAGCAACATCAGCAGCAGCGGCCTGCGCCCGGTCAAGTTCGGCGGTGTCGACGGCCTGCGTTTCGAGGCGACGCTGACCAGCGAAAGCGGCCTGATCTACCGCGCCAGTTTCGGTGCCGCCGAACACAACGGCAAGCTCACCCATTTCAGCTGGATGGCGCCGAACGAGTATTACTACGACCGCGATGCCGCGGCGGTGAACAAGATGTTCGAGTCGATCCGCTTCGTGAAGTGACTGCGGATAAATAATCGCCGGCGAAAACGACAACGGAGCCTTTCGGCTCCGTTGTTTTTTCTTCGCTGCTGCAAATGCCGGGAGACGGGGAATCCTCTCGGGGCGTTCAAGAAATCAAGGGCTGAGCACCTTGTTCCACTCCGCCACGCGGTCGGCCTGCGCAGCCAGCACGGCCGCGGCATCGCCGCTGAGCGTGATGCTGTCGATCTTGTCGCTGCCGCGGATCGCGTCGACCACTTTCTGGTCTTCGGCACCGACGATTTCACCGAACACGGTGTGCTTGCCGTCCAGCCACGGGGTCGCGACATGGGTGATGAAGAACTGGCTGCCGTTGGTGCGCGGGCCGGCATTGGCCATGGACAGCACGCCGGGTTTGTCGTGGCGCAGGTCGGGACGGCATTCGTCCTCGAACTTGTAGCCCGGGCCGCCGGTGCCCGAACCCTGTGGGCAGCCGCCCTGGATCATGAAATCAGGAATCACGCGGTGGAAGCTCAGGCCGTTGTAGTAGCCGCGCTGGACCAGGTTCACGAAGCTGGCGACAGTGACCGGGGCCTTGTCGGGGAAGAGGCGGACGTGGATGGCGCCGCGGGCGGTGTTGAAGGTGGCGATCAGGTCGGACATGGGAGCTCCAGAAGGATTCGGGGCGGGCAGCGGCCCGGCGAGGGCGACTAGGATGCCATAAGGCAACGGAATCAGTCTCTTGGCCCCAATCCGGGCTATAATTTGCGGCTTCCTTACCCAGAGACAGCGCCGTTGCCCGGCGCGACCCGTCATGTCCATCGAAAAGCTCCGCAATATCGCCATCGTCGCCCACGTCGACCACGGTAAAACGACCCTCGTCGACCAGTTGCTCAAGCAGTCGGGCACCTTCAGCGAACGCACGGTGACCACCGAGCGGATGATGGACAGCAATGACATCGAAAAGGAACGTGGCATCACGATCCTTTCCAAGAACACCGCGATCCGCTGGAAGTCCCCGGATGGCGAGGAATACCGCATCAACATCGTCGACACCCCGGGCCACGCCGACTTCGGCGGCGAAGTCGAGCGCGTGCTGTCGATGGTCGACTCGGTGCTGATCCTGGTCGACGCGATGGACGGCCCGATGCCGCAGACGCGCTTCGTGACCCAGAAAGCGTTCGCGATGGGTTTCAAGCCGATTGTCGTGGTCAACAAGGTCGACCGCCCCGGTGCGCGTCCGGGCTGGGTGCTCGACCAGACCTTCGACCTGTTCGACCGTCTCGGCGCGACCGACGACCAACTCGATTTCCACACCGTCTACGCCTCTGCCTTGCATGGTTACGCCGGCCTCGATCCGGAAGTGCGCTCGGGCAACATGGACCCGCTGTTCCAGTCCATCGTCGACCACGTCAAGCCGCCGCCGGTGAACATGGACGGCCCGTTCCAGATGCGCATCACCTCGCTGGACTACAACAACTACGTCGGCATCATCGGCGTCGGTCGCGTGCAGCGCGGCACCATCCGCACCAACATGCCGGTCACCGTGATCGACCGCAATGGCAAGACCCGCAATGCCAAGGTGTTGCAGGTGCTCGGCTTCATGGGCCTGGAACGCCATGAAGTGAAGGAAGCCAACGCCGGCGACATCATCGCGATCTCGGGCGTCGAAGGCTTGAGCATTTCCGAAACCGTCTGTGATCCGTCCGCCGTCGAGCAGCTCGAAGTACTCACCGTCGACGAGCCGACGATCAGCATGACCTTCCAGGTGAACAATTCCCCGTTCGCCGGCAACAAGGACCGCAGCGGCGGCAAGTTCCTCACCTCGCGCCAGCTGCGCGACCGCCTGATGCGCGAGACGCAGCACAACGTCGCGCTGAAGGTCGAAGACACCGAAGACGCCGACAAATTCAAGGTCAGCGGCCGCGGCGAACTGCATCTGTCGATCCTGATCGAAACCATGCGCCGCGAAGGTTACGAGCTCGCCGTGTCGCGCCCGGAAGTGATCATCAAGGTAATCGACGGCCAGAAGCAGGAGCCGTTCGAGTCGTTGGTTGTCGATCTGGAAGAGCAGTTCCAGGGCGGCGTGATGTCGCGCCTCGGCGAGCGCCGTGCGCAGATGCAGAACATGGAACCGGACGGCAAGGGTCGCGTGCGCATCGACTTCATCATCCCGGCGCGTGGCCTGATCGGCTTCCAGACCGAGTTCCGCACGATCACCGCCGGCACCGGCCTGTTGTTCCACGTGTTCGACCATTACGGCCCGAGGGCGGAAGGCAACATCGGCCAGCGCCAGAACGGCGTGCTGATTTCCAATGGCACCGGCCCGTCGCCTGCGTACGCGCAGATCGCGATGCAGGAACGCGGCCGCCTGATGGTCGAGCCGGGCGAGGAAATCTACGAAGGCCAGATCGTCGGCATCCATTCCAAGGACAACGACCTCACCGTCAATGCCTTGCGCGGAAAGCAGCTGACCAACTTCCGTGCGTCCGGCACCGACAAGGACGAAGGTCTGATCCCGGCGATCAAGATGTCGCTCGAGCAGGCGCTGGAATTCATCGACGACGACGAACTCGTCGAAGTCACGCCCGTCGCGATCCGCCTGCGCAAGAAAGAGCGCACCGAGAACGATCGCAAGAAAGCCAATCGCGGCTGATCGCAGCAGCACAGCATCGCGATTGCGGCGGCGACGCCGCCGCGCAATACTCCCGGGGCCCGGCATGGCAGCATGTCGGGCCCTGCTGGTTTCGGGAGCCGCACCATGCCGATCAGTCGCCTCACGCCGATGCTCAATGTCAGCGATGTCGTGCGCGGCGTGGATTTCTATCGCCGCGCCACCGGCTTCGCCCTGCTCAGCGACGAACAGCAACTGCGCGAATGGCGCTGGGCGCACATGGGCCTGGGTTCGTCGGATCTGATGCTTTCCGAGAGCGGCGGCCCGCACCCTGCCCTGCGCGACGGCGACCCGATGGCCGAATCCGAACCCGAGTGCCTGGGCTGGGCAACGATCTTCTACCTGCGTACAGACGATGTCGCCGCCGACCGCGAACGCTGCCTGCGCGAAGGCTTCGAACCCACGCCGTTCCGCGACAGTTTTTACAA
>Ga0208525_1000054_pt1 | contig 15033 bp, 10 predicted proteins | sample SoimicmetaGmgHMC_FD_188342 | JGI IMG/M metagenome (GOLD analysis project Ga0208525, IMG submission 188342) | Soil and rhizosphere microbial communities from Laval, Canada - mgHMC (SPAdes) (version 2) | ecosystem: Environmental > Terrestrial > Soil > Agricultural land | place: Laval, Canada...
GGCGACAACATCGCTGCACTGCGCGTCGCCGGAAATTTCGACGACTGCCAGCAACTGGTGAAGCAAGCGCTCGCGGATGCGGAACTGCAATCGCTGCGGCCCTTGAGTTCGGCCAACAGCATCAGCCTCGGTCGCCTGCTGCCGCAGATGAGCTACTACGCCGCCGCGTCCCTGCAGCATTGGCGTGCGACCGGACATTCGCTGAACTTCGTGATCCCCACCGGCAACCTCGGCAACGCCGTTGCCGCGATCCTCGCGCGCAGCTGCGGCCTGCCGATCGGGCGCATCGCGCTGGCGACCAATGGCAACCGCGTGCTTCCGGATTTTTTTGCCGGCGGCGACTATCTGCCGCGCGCGAGCCTGGCCACGCTGGCGAACGCGATGGATGTCGGTGCGCCCAGCAACTTTGAGCGCCTGCGCTGGCTGTATCCCGAGGCTACCCGGCTGCGCACGGCGTTCGAGGCAACGGCAGTCGATGACGCCGCGATCCGCGCAACCATCCACGATAACCACCGGCAACACGGCGAGACCTTCTGCCCGCACACCGCCACCGCCGTGCACGTGCTTGAACAGCTGCGTGCACGCGACGAGACTGGCGCCTGGGCGGTCGTCGCCACCGCGCATCCGGCAAAGTTCGAGGGCGTGGTCGAGCCCCTGATCGGCGGCGGCATCACGTTGCCGCCCACACTCGCTGCCCTGCTCGCCCGGCCCAGCCATGCCGAGCCCCTGCCCGCCGAATACCCGGCGCTGCGGGCCCGCCTGCTTGCCGGAACCGCGATGTGAACCGGGGATTTGGCGCCCCGCAGGGACGCGATGTATCATTCGCCATCCCTGTGGGGGGGTAGCTCAGCTGGGAGAGCGCATCGTTCGCATCGATGAGGTCGTGGGTTCGATCCCCATCCTCTCCACCATTAGATTGAATCGAAAGGCCCGCCATTGGCGGGCTTTTCGTTTGCGGGGGAATCGGGTGTAGGCTCGGGCAAGGAGGGACCATGAATGCTCCCGGCGATCCCGCCAGTGCCTGGCCATCCGTTCCGCCTGATGAACTGGCGATGCGTCATGCCCTCGCCCTGATCGAAGCACGCGGACTGGACGAGCTTCGACGCGAAGCCGCCCAGCGTGTGGTCGCCATCCTCGGTTGCCGTGCCGCGAAACTGGTCGTCACTGCCGCGAAGGCCAGCAATGCCGCCGACGCCACGCCCGCAGCCCAGATTGATTCACGCGGCGTCGTGGAGAATCCGCGCGCGTTCGCGATCTCGATTCCACTCGCCGGCGGCAGCGCCGCACTGCAACTGGATTGGCCGGACGGCAGCGCCGCGCTCGCGTTGGCAGGCTCGGACTTCCGGCAGTTCCTGGCGCTGCTGGAAGCACGTCTGGTCGATGTCGTCGCGATCGAACGCCTGCAGCTTTCGGTCGCCTCCGCGCAACGCAACGAACAGCTGCAGCACGCGCTGTATGCCATCGCCGACCTGACCTATGCCGATCTCGACATGCACGACATGCTCGCGCGCGTGCAGGCCATCGTCGGTGAACTCACCTATGCCGAAAACCTGTTCATCGTCGCCTACGATCCCGATCTCGACGAGATGCGCTTCATCTACTACGCCGACCAGGGCAACTCGCAGATGTCGCGCGATGGGCCGGTGCTCGCGGGTTCCGATTATCCAAACAGCCTGACCCTGGCGATGCTGCATCGCGGCCGGTCGATGATGGGGTCGAGTATCGAACTTCGGCATTCGCTGGGACTGAAGGACGATCCCCGGCTTGGTCCGGAAAGCATCGACTGGTTGGGCGTGCCGATGATCGAGGGCGAACGCGTGCGCGGCGGCATCGTGGTGCAAAGCTACGACGAATCGCTGCGCTACAGCGAGGAAGATCGCACGCTGCTGTCCTTCGTTGCCCAGCACATCCTCGCCGCCGTCACCCGCAAGCGGGCGCAGGACCGCCTGGAAACCGAGGTACAACGACGCACCAGTGAACTCGCCGAAGCCAACCGGGTATTGCGCGAAGAAGTGGCCGAACGCGAACGCGGCCAGCGCCTGCAGGCGGCATTGTTCCAGATCGTCGAACTGGCCAGCGCGCACCAGAGTCTCGACGATTTCTTCGCCGGCGTGCATACGGTGGTGGGCGGCCTTCTGGACGCGCGCAATTTTTTCATCGCGATGGTTTCCGAAGCCGGAGACATGATCGACTTCCCCTATTTTGTCGACGAGATCGATCAACGCCTGGCGCCGCGGCGACTGACCAACGGCATCACCGAATACGTGCTGCGCAACAAGCATCCGCTGCTCGCGCACAAGGCGCAGATCAAGGCTTTGATAGACGCCGGCGAAATGCTGGTGTTCGGCACCCTGCCCGAGTGCTGGCTGGGCGTGCCGCTGCTGCTGAACGATCGTGCGGTCGGCGCGCTGGTCGTACAGAGCTATTCGAAAGACATCGGCTACGTTGCGCGCGACCAGGAAATCCTCGTCTTCGCCTCGTACCACATTGCCACCGCACTCGAACGAAAGCAGGCACAAGACGGTTTACGCCTCGCCTACGACGAACTGGAGTTGCGCGTGCAGGAACGCACCGGCGAACTGGAACACGCCAACGCAGAATTGCGTACGCAAATCGCCGTGCGCAAGCAGGTCGAGTCACGATTGCAGCACGAGGCCTGGCACGACGCGTTGACCGGGCTGCCGAATCGCGCCTCGATGTTGGCGCGGTTGGCGCTGGCGATCCAGCGCTACAACGAGGATGCCGACAATCTGTTCGCGGTGCTGTTCCTCGACCTCGACCGCTTCAAGGTAGTCAACGATTCGGTCGGGCATCTGGTCGGCGACGATCTGTTGATCGAGGCCGGCCGGCGCATCGCCCGCTGCGTGCGCTCGCCCGATTCGGTGGCGCGCCTCGGCGGCGATGAATTCACCGTGCTGCTCGAGGACATCCACGGCGTCGACGATGCCACCCGCGTCGCGGAACGCATCCTCGCCTCGCTGGTGGATCCGATCCGCATCGGCGACAAGGAAATCTTCACCTCCGCCAGCATCGGCATCGCCCTCGCCGATCCGCGCTACGGCAGCCCCGAGGAATTGTTGCGCGATGCCGACGTCGCGATGTATCGCGCCAAGGCGCGCGGCCGGCAGCGTTTCGAATTGTTCGACCAAACCCTGCACGAGGAAGCGCTGCATCTTCTCGATCTCGAAAGCGACCTGCGCCGCGCGATCATCCGCAACGAATTCGAGCCGTATTTCCAGCCCATCGTCCGGCTAGGCGATGGCGGCGTGGTCGGCTACGAAGCGTTGCTGCGCTGGCATCACAGCGAGCGCGGCTTGATGTTGCCTGGCGACTTCCTCAACGCCGCAGAGGATTCCGGCAGCATCGAACAGATCGATTGGCAGATTTACCAGCGTGTCTGCGACGCCATCCCGCAACTCGGCAATAACCAGAGCTACGTCAGCATCAATGTCTCGGCGCGGCATTTCCGCTCGCCGCATCTGGCCGAACGCCTGCTGGCCCTGCTTGAAAGCCAGCGCGTCGCGCCGGGGCGATTGCGCGTCGAGGTCACCGAAGGCGCGCTGCTGGAAAATCCCGAGCAGGCTCGCCTGACCATGATCCGTCTGCGCGAGGCTGGCGTGCTGACCTCGCTCGACGATTTCGGCACCGGCTATTCATCGCTGTCCTACCTGCATCGCTTCCCCTTGCATGCGCTCAAGATCGACCGTTCCTTCGTCGCCGAACTCGGCATCAACGAGGACGGCAGCAGCGCCGCGGTGGTACGCGCGATCCGTGCGCTGGCTGGCTCGCTGGGCATGGAGGTGATCGCCGAGGGCATCGAAAACGACAGCCAGCGCACCGCCCTGCTGCAACTCGACTGCCATCTCGGCCAGGGCTTCCTGTTCGCGCATCCCGCGCCACTGCAGGCCTTGACCCACTGATCCCCGTAGGAGCGGGCCCGACCGCGACCTTTCTCCGTCGGAGCAGGATGACTGCGCCGTCCCCTGACATCCTTATCCCCTTCCCAAGCTTGAAACCTTCAGCGTCGAGGCGTACATTTCCGCTACTTTCAGAAATTGCTGAAACTACAGAATGAACCTACCTCCGCTGACCCAGAGCTTCGTCCTCCACTTCGGCGAGATGGGCAGCCGATGGGGCATCAACCGCACCGTCGGGCAGATCTACGCCCTGATCTTCGTCAGCAAGCGACCCGTCCACGCCGACGAAATCACCGAGAAACTCGGTGTTTCCCGCTCGAACGTGAGCATGGGCCTGAAGGAATTGATGGCCTGGCGACTGGTCCGGCTCGAGCATCTTCCCGGTGACCGTCGCGACTATTTCAGCGCGCCCGGCGAGGTCTGGACGATCTTCACCACCCTGGCAGAGGAGCGGCAACGCCGCGAAGTCGAGCCGACCCTGTCGATGCTGCGCGTCGCCCTGCTTGAGCCCACCGACTCGAGCGAAGAGATGCACGCGCAGGAACGCATGCGCGAGATGTACGAGCTCATGGAACTGATGACCAACTGGTTCGCCGAAGTGCGCAAGCTCTCGCCATCGACGCTGGTCAAGCTCATGGAACTCGGCGGCAAGGTCAACAAGCTGCTCGAGTTCAAGGACAAGTTGATGGCGGTACCGGGCGGCAAGAATTGATGGTGCCTGTGTGTAGGAGCGACGCAAGTCGCGAACGCCACAGCGATTGGTGATCACGGTTGCCGAGGCATTCGCGACTCGCGTCGCTCCTACCGCAGAAATTTTCGGAGAAATCGATGGACCCGTTGATCCTGGCGCGCATCCAGTTCGCCACCAACATCAGTTTCCACATCCTGTTCCCGACCATCACCATCGCGATGGGCTGGTTGCTGTTGTTTTTCAAGCTGCGCTTCCGCGCCACCGGCGACGACAAATGGATGCAGGCCTACGGCTTCTGGGTGAAGGTGTTCGCACTCAGCTTCGCACTCGGCGTAGTGAGCGGCATCACGATGAGTTTTCAGTTCGGCACCAACTGGCCGGGCTACATGCAGAAGGTCGGCAACATCGCCGGCCCGTTGCTCGCCTATGAAGTGCTCAGCGCATTTTTCCTCGAAGCGACTTTCCTCGGCGTGATGCTGTTCGGACGCAGCCGGGTCAGCGAAAACGTGCACACCGCCGCCACCCTTCTTGTCGCCGGCGGCACTACGCTGTCGGCGTTCTGGATCCTCGCGCTCAATTCCTGGATGCAGACGCCGGCCGGCTTCGAAATGATCAACGGCCAGGCGCATGTCACCAGTTGGCTCGCGGTCGTGTTCAATCCGTCTTTCACTTACCGCCTGCCGCACATGCTGCTGGCATCGGGTCTGACGGCGAGTTTCCTGATGGCCGGCGTGTCGGCGTACCAATGGCTGCGTGGCGATCGCGCGCCGGCGGTGTTGGCCGCATTGCGTACCGGTGTGTTCGTCGCCGCAACGCTGATCCCGGTGCAGATATTCATCGGCGACGCGCACGGCTTGAACACGCTGGAACATCAGCCCGCAAAGGTCGCCGCGATGGAAGGCATCTGGCAAACCGAACGCGGTGCGCCGGCGCTGGCATTCGCTCTGCCGAATGAAAAAGAACACCGCAACGACTACGCTGTCGGCATTCCGAAACTCGCCGCGCTGATCCTCACGCATACGCCCGACGGAGAGATAAAAGGCCTCGATGAATTTCCCGACCGGCATCCGCCAGTCGCGCCGGTGTTCTGGGGCTTCCGCGTCATGGTCGGCACCGGCATGGCGATGCTGGCGATTTCCTGGTTGTCGGCATGGCGGCTGCGTCGACGCGGGGAGCCCGGCGTGTGGCTGGCGCGCGCACTGGTGGCGATGACGTTCTCCGGCTGGTTGGCCACGCTTGCGGGTTGGTACGTCACCGAAATCGGACGCCAGCCCTGGCTGGTCACCGGTGTGCTGCTCGCGCGCGATGCGGCCGCAGCGACACCCGTGCCGCTGCTCGGCATTTCGCTCGGCATCTACCTGTCGCTATACGCGTTGCTGATCCTTTCCTATGTCAGCGTCGTTTTCCATATGGCGCGCAAGCATGTCGGGACGCGGACAATCTACGGAGAGCTGCCGGCATGAACGAACTCTATCCGCTTATCTTCGTGTTCCTGATGGCGTTGTCGATGCTGATCTACGTCGTGCTCGACGGCTACGATCTTGGCGTCGGCATCCTGCTGCGCCGTGCGAGCGACGCGCACAAGGACGAGATGATCGCCTCGATCGGCCCGTTCTGGGACGCCAACGAAACCTGGCTGGTGCTCGGTGTCGGCATTCTGCTGGTGGCGTTTCCGGTCGCGCATGGCGTGATCCTCGGCGGCCTGTACCTGCCAGTGGCATTCATGCTTGCAGGTCTGATCCTGCGCGGCGTCGCTTTCGATTTCCGCGTGAAGGCGCATGACGATCATCGCGTCTGGTGGAATCGCGCGTTCTACTTCGGCTCGCTGCTCGCGGCTTTTTCGCAGGGCTTCATGCTCGGCATCTACCTGCTGGGCTTCCACTACACATTCGCGAGCATCAGCTTCGCCGCCTTCATCGGCCTGTGTCTGATCGCCGGCTATTCGCTGCTCGGCGCGACCTGGCTTATTCTGAAAAGCGAGAACGGCCTGCTCGATCGCGCCGTGCTCTGGGCACGTGGCAGCCTGTGGCTGACTGGCATCGGCATCGTCGCGGTATCGATCGCTACGCCGCTGGTAAGCGCGCGGATCTTCGACAAGTGGTTCGCGCTGCCAAATTTTTTTCTGCTCGCTCCGATTCCATTGCTGACGGCAGCGTTGTTTTTCATCTGCGAACGCACGCTGAAAAAAATGCTCACCGGCCAACCGCACCGCGCCTGGCTGCCGTTCGCCTGTGCGGTCGGGATGTTCCTGCTCGCCTTCATTGGCCTGGCCTACAGCCTGTTTCCCTATCTCGTGGTCGATCAACTCACCTACCGCGATGCCGCCACCGCACCAGAAACATTGCAGGTGATGCTGATCGGCGTCGCGATCACTCTTCCCGCGATCCTCGGCTACACCGCGTATTCCTACCGCGTGTTCTGGGGCAAGTCGCGCGCGCTGAGTTATTGATCTTCCGTTTTTGTAGGAGCGGCGTGAGCCGCGAAAGAGACGACGGAAGCGACCGTCGCAAGCAGATGAGCGGAAGATAGCCGAGTGCGTCGCAAGCATGATCGGCGGAAGTGACCGTCGCAATCGGATGAGAGAAAGATAGCCGAATGCGTCGCAAGCATTGTCGCGGCTGAAGCCGCTCCTGCGAATACGGAGCCATGAAATTTGCCGCATTCCCTACCGCCCAAGTGGGAATGAGCAACCACCCGAATAGAACCGCGACTCTAATCTTCCTGTTGACACGGCGCAAAACGTCCGCTTAGTCTCGACCCATGCCTCGCCACCACACCACTGCCATCGCGATCGACGCCCGGGTTCTCCCGGTCGCGAACGCAGCTGTGGTTTACGGCCTCGCCCTCGTAGCGCTCGTACTCGTCCTTATTATCACCGGAGGTGCGGGCTGAGGGCGTTCGTCTGACGAGTAAATCCTGACGAAAATACCTGAAACCCCGCACCCGGAAACGGATGCGGGGTTTTTTGTTGCCCGGCTCGCGGAAGCGAACCATGCAAAAGAATCCCGAAATCACCATTGCTTCGAATCCGCCACGCGAACGCGTGCGCGTGTTCGACACCACCTTGCGCGACGGCGAGCAGGCGCCCGGCTATTCGATGACGCGTGCGCAGAAGCGCCGCATCGCGCAGGCCTTGGCCGAGCTGGGCGTCGACATCATCGAGGCCGGCTTCGCGCAGGCTTCCGATGATGACTTCGCCGCCGTGCGGGCGATCGCCGGCGACCTGCGCGGACCAACCGTGTGCTCGTTGGCGCGCTGTCAGATCGGCGATATCGAAGCCGCCGCACGCGCCCTCGAACCCGCCCGGCATCCACGCATCCACGTGTTCATCGCCACCAGCCCGCTGCATCGCGAACACAAGCTGGGCATGAGCAAACAACAGGTGATCGATGCGGCGATGGCCGGCGTGCGCCGGGCGCGCGAGCTCTGCGACGACGTCGAGTTCTCGGCCGAAGATGCGATGCGCACCGAGCCCGAGTATCTGGCCGAGGTGATGGCGGCGGCGATCGAAGCCGGCGCACGCACGCTCAACGTGCCCGACACCGTCGGCTACACCACGCCGGCGGAGATGGCCGAACGCATCGCCTACCTCAAGCAGCACGTGCGCGGCATCGAACGCGCGGTCTTGAGCGTGCACTGCCACGACGACCTCGGCATGGCGGTCGCCAACAGTCTTGCCGCAGTTGCCGCTGGCGCGCGCCAGGTCGAATGCACGCTCACCGGCATCGGCGAACGCGCCGGCAATGCCGCGCTGGAAGAAGTGGTGATGGCGTTGAAAACACGCAGCGAGCTGTACCGCGTCGACACCGCCATCCTCACGCCGCGCCTGTATCCGACCGCGCGCCTGCTCAGCAATTTGCTGGGCATGCCACTGGCGCGCAACAAGGCCGTGGTCGGTGAAAACGCCTTCGCGCACGAAGCCGGCATCCACCAGCACGGCATGCTCAAGCATCGCGGCACCTACGAAATCATGCGGCCCGAGGACGTCGGCTTCGCGCGTTCGCAGCTGGTGCTGGGCAAACACAGCGGCCGGCATGCCTTGCGCGAACGCCTGCTGGCGCTGGGTCACGCACTCGACGAAACGCAGCTCGACGATGCCTTCGCGCGTTTCAAGACGTTGGCCGACAAGAAGCGCGAAGTCTTCGACAACGATCTCGAAGCGATCGCGATGGGTCGCGACCCCGAAGCCCTCGGCCCCTGGCGCATCGCGCAACTGCACAGCTCCAGCCATGTCGGCGGCATGGCGTCGGCGACTGTGCGGCTCGCGCACGAGGACGGGCGTTCGGCGAGCGAAGCAGCGATCGGCGACGGTCCCGTGCACGCGGTTCTGCGGGCCATTGAGCGCGCGACCGGGCATGCATTGCAGATCGGAAATTTCCAGGTGCGTTCGCTGAGCCTCGGCAGTGACGCCCAGGGCCAGGCCACGCTCACCGTCGACCATGCCGGCCGCGAAGTGCGCGGCAGAGGTGTGTCCACCGACATCGTCGAAGCCGCCGCGCTCGCCGCGCTGGAAGTCGTCAATCGCATCGAGCGCCTCACCGTCGCTCCCGGCATCCTGCCTCCCGCGACGCTTGTGCATCCCTGCACGTCGCCTGAAAACACACGCGCTGTCGCCAACCAGTCCTGATGGAGTCATGACCATGAAAGCCCCTTCCCTGCTCTGGCACAACGGTCGCATCAAGCCCTGGAATGAGGCCAGCGTGCACGTCGGCGCGCATGCACTGCATTACGGCTCATCGGTGTTCGAGGGCGAGCGCGTCTACGCCACACCGGACGGCCCACAGTATTTCCGTCTCGCCGATCACACCGAGCGCCTGTTCAATTCCGCGCGCATCTACGACCTCGCGATTCCGTACACCCCCGCCGAGATCAATGCCGCCTGCGCCGAAGTGATCCGCGCGACCGGTTTGAGCAGCGCTTATGTGCGCCCGATCGCCTACCGTTCCGGTTTCACTTTCAGTCTCGCACCGTCGGCCGACATCGCCGTCGACGTCGCGATCATCGCGATCGAATGGGGCAGCATGCACGGCGCCGCCGCGCTGGAGAACGGTGTCGATGTCTGCGTCAGCTCCTGGAATCGCGCCGCGCCCAACACCTATCCGGCCGGCGCGAAAGCCGGCGGCAACTATCTTTCCAGCCAGTTGATCGCGCAGGAAGCGGTGCGCGGCGGCTTCGTCGAAGGTATCGCGCTCGCGTCCGGCGGCCTGCTCAGCGAAGGCGCCGGCGAGAATCTTTTCCTCGTGCACAAGGGACGCATCCACACGCCGAGCGCCGGCGCCAGCATCCTTTGCGGCATCACCCGCGACAGCGTGTTCACGCTGGCGAAGGAACTCGGCTACGAAATCGTCGAACAATCCCTGCCGCGCGAAATGCTGTACTTCGCCGACGAAATTTTCATGACCGGCACCGCCGCGGAAATCACCCCGGTGCGCTCGGTCGATCGCAAACTGGTCGGCAATGGCCAACCGGGCCCGGTGACGCGCGCGCTGCAGAAAGCCTTCTTTGGTCTGTTCGACGGCAGCACGGCGGATCGCTGGGGCTGGCTCACGCCAATCAGCGTCGCCGCAACCGAAACCGCCAGGGAGGCCGCGTGATGAGCACCAACCCACGCACCTTGCTGGACAAGCTCTGGGACGCGCACCAGGTCGTTGCGGAAACCGAGGCGATGCCCGGCGTGATGTATGTCGATCTGCATCTCGTCCATGAGGTCACGTCGCCACAGGCTTTTGCGGAATTGCGTCGACGAAACCTGCCGGTGCGCCACCCGCAACGCGTGCTGGCGACACTGGATCATTCGACGCCGACCACGCCGCGCGATGATCTCGGCCAGCACATCTACGCCAGCGCCGAGGCCGCCGCGCAGGTCGCGCAACTGGAAGAAAACTGCATGCAGTCCGGCATCGAGCTGCACGGCTGGAGCAGCGATCACCGCGGCATCGTCCACGTGATCGGCCCCGAACTCGGCGCGACGCAGCCGGGCATGACCATCGTCTGCGGCGACAGCCACACTTCCACGCATGGTGCCTTCGGCGCGCTGGCTTTCGGCATCGGCACCACCGAAGTCGGCCATGTGTTGGCGACGCAATGCCTGCTGCAGCGCAAGCCGAAGAATTTCGCGATCCATGTCACTGGTCGACTGGCCGCAGGCGTGACCGCGAAGGATCTCGCACTGCATCTGACCGGGAAGATCGGCGTCAACGGCGGCATCGGCCATGTCTTTGAATATCGTGGCAGCGCGATCGAGGCGCTGACGATGGAAGAGCGCATGACCCTGTGCAACATGTCGATCGAAGCCGGCGCGCGCGCCGGCCTGATCGCCCCGGATGAAACCACTTTCGCCTGGCTGCAGGAACGTCCGCGCGCACCGCGTGGCAAGCAATGGTTGCGTGCGCTCGAAGACTGGCGCGCGCTCGCCAGCGATGACGGCGCCAGTTACGACCGCGAACTGCACCTCGATGCCGCGGAGGTACGCGCGACCATCAGCTACGGCACGCATCCGGGCATGGTCATCGCCCTGCATGCGCCGGTGCCGGCGGCGAAGGATGCGCAGGAGCGGCGCGCGCTCGACTACATGCAGGTGCAGGCCGGCGAACCGATGACCGGTATGGCGGTCGATCTGGTCTTCCTCGGCAGTTGCACCAATTCACGGCTCGGCGATCTGCGCGCGGCTGCCGAGTTGTTGCGCGATCGTCGCATCGCGCACGGACTGCGCATGCTGGTGGTGCCTGGTTCGGTGGCCGTGCAACGCGCCGCCGAAGCGGAAGGTCTGGATCGCGTTTTCCGCGCCGCTGGTGCCGAGTGGCGCGAGCCGGGATGTTCGATGTGCATCGCGATGAACGGCGACCTCGCGCAACCGGGGCAACTGGTGGTGAGCACGAGCAACCGCAATTTCGAAGGCCGGCAGGGCCCGGGCGTGCGCACCGTGCTCGCCAGTCCGCTGGTCGCCGCGGCATCGGCGCTGGCCGGCTGCATCGCCGACCCGCGCGACGTGACGATGGCCGGCGTGTCGATGACTACCGAGGAGCAGGCGGCATGAATCCCCTCACCCACCTGCGCTCGCGCACTGCCGTGCTCGCGCACGAGAACATCGACACCGACCGCATCATCCCGGCGCGCTTTCTCACTACGACCGAACGCGAAGGCCTGGGTCGTCATGCCTTCAACGACTGGCGCTACCGCGACGATGGCAGCGCCGACCCGGCCTTCGCACTCAACCAGCCGAATGCGCAAGGTTGCGAAATACTCGTCGCTGGTCGTGGTTTCGGCTGTGGTTCCTCGCGCGAACACGCGCCCTGGGCTCTGCTCGATTACGGCCTGCGCGCGGTGCTGTCGTCGGAGATCGCCGACATCTTCCGCAGCAATGCGCTCAAGAACGGCCTGCTCGCGATCACGCTCAATGCGGCCGAGCATCGCTACCTGCTCGCGCATCCGGGCATCGAGCTGGCGATCGATATCGCTGCCGGTACCATCGAGTTGCCCGATGGTGGCCGCTTTCGCTTCGAACTCGACGCGTTTTCGCGCCACTGCCTGCTCGAAGGTGTCGATCAACTCGGCTTCCTGCATCGCCACGAAGCGCAGATCGCCGCGTTCGAAACGCGACGCGAGGCTTGCGCATGAAGGCGACCATCGTCCTGTTGCCCGGCGACGGCATCGGCCCGGAAGTCACCGCGTCCGCGCTAGCTGTCTTGCGCGTCATCGCGGAAACGTTCGCGCACGACCTCATGTTCGTCGAACATCTGATCGGCGGCGCAGCGATCGACGCGACCGGTCTGCCCTTGCCGGAGACAACACGCGCGGCCTGTCTCTCCGCTGACGCCGTGCTGCTTGGCGCCGTCGGCGGGCCGCGATGGTCCGATCCGAATGTGCGCCCCGAACAAGGCTTGCTGCAATTGCGCGCTGCGCTCGGTGTGTTCGCCAACTTGCGGCCGGTGCATGTGCACCCGCGCACGGCGGCGCTGTCGCCGGTGAAGGCCGATCGTCTCGTTGGCGTCGACCTGCTGTTCGTGCGCGAACTCACCGGCGGCAGCTACTTCGGCAGGCGCAGCCGCGATGCCGACAGTGCCAGCGACGAATGCCGCTACACGGTCGTCGAAATCGAGCGCGTTCTGCGCCGTGCCTTCGAACTCGCGCGCGCTCGCCGCGGCCGCGTCACCTCGATCGACAAGGCGAACGTGCTGGAAACGTCGCGACTCTGGCGCGAAACCGCGATCCGCGTCGCCGCCGACTATCCGGACGTGACGCTGGAACACCAGCTGGTCGATTCGATGGCGATGCTGATGCTCAGCCAACCGGCCCGCTACGACGTGCTCGTCACCGAAAACTTGTTCGGCGACATCCTCACCGATGAAGCCGCCGTGCTCGCAGGTTCGCTGGGCCTGCTTCCGTCCGCTTCGTTGGGCGAAGGTCGACGCGGACTCTACGAGCCCATCCACGGTTCGGCGCCCGACATCGCCGGCAAAGGCAGCGCCAATCCGATAGGCAGCATCCTCAGCGCGGCGCTGTTGTTGCGGCATTCGCTTGGACTCGCCAATGAAGCTGCCGCCATCGAGCGCGCTGTACACACGGTGCTGGACACGCGCGAGTTGACCCGCGACCTCGGCGGCAACGCAAACACCCACGACATCACCGACGCCATCGTCGCAACGCTCACCCGACACGCAGCCGCACGCGCGGCTTGAGCAGCACGGCTCACCACTCACCGCTCACTGGGATAGAAAATGCACAGCGATGCCATCAAGCTCGGTCCTGATCGCGCCCCCGCCCGAGCCATGTTGCGCGCGACCGGGCTCGACGATGCGGCTATCGCCAAACCATTGGTGGCGATTGTGCACACCTGGTCGAACGTCTCGCCCTGCAACCTCAATCTGCGCGATCTCGCCCAGGCCGCGGCCGCGGGCGTGCGCGCCGCCGGTGGTACGCCGATCGAATTCAATACGATTGCCGTGACCGATGGCATCGCGATGGGCACACCGGGCATGCGTGCTTCGCTGGTGTCGCGTGAACTCATCGCCGATTCGATCGAACTCGCGGTCACCGGCCACTGTCTCGATGCCGTGATCGTGCTCTGCGGCTGCGACAAGACGATCCCCGCCGCGGCGATGGCACTGGCGCGCATGGATCTTCCCGGCGTCGCGCTTTACGGCGGCAGCATCGATCACGGCCAGCTCGCCGGGAAATCGATCACCATCCAGGAAGTGTTCGAGGCCGTCGGCGCGCATGGCGCCGGAAAGATCAGTTGCGCGCAACTCGCCGATGTCGAGAAGAAGGCTTGCCCCGGCGCGGGCGCCTGCGGCGGCCAGTTCACCGCCAACACGATGGCGATGGTGCTCACCGCGCTCGGCCTTTCGCCCCTCGGGTTCAACGATATTCCAGCCACCGCCGAGGAAAAATCCGGCGCCGCGTATCGCTGCGGCGAACTCGCCATGCAGTGCCTCGCGGACGCACGGACTCCACGGCAGATGCTGACGGCCGAAGCATTCCGCAACGCTGCGCGACTGGTCGCTGCGACGGCAGGTTCGACCAATGCGGTGTTGCATCTGCTTGCGATCGCCCACGAAGCTGGTATCGCGTTGACGCTGGAGGATTTCGAAAATGCCTCGCGCGATACGCCGGTGATCGCCGATCTCAAGCCCGGCGGTCGCTTCACCGCCGTTGAGCTGACCGCTGCCGGCGGCACCGCGCTCGTCGCCAACGAACTTCGTCGCGCGAACATGTTGAGCGATGCGCCGACCGTGACGGGTCGTTCGTTGTTTGCTGAACTCGATGCCGCCGCCGCGCCGATGCCAGGCCAACAGGTCGTGCGCACCGTCGCCGATCCGCTCAAGCCACGCGGCGGTTATTCGATCCTGTACGGAAATCTCGCCCCCGAAGGCTGCGTGCTGAAACTCGCCGGACAGGGCCGCCTGCATCACGCCGGCCCGGCGCGCGTGTTCGAAAGCGAGGAAGAAGCGTTCGCTGCCGTGCAGTCCGATCGCATCCGCGCTGGCGACGTGCTGGTGATCCGCAACGAAGGTCCTGCGGGCGGCCCGGGCATGCGCGAAATGCTTGCGGTGACCGCAGCATTGGTCGGCCGTGGTCTTGGCAACGATGTCGCATTGATCACCGACGGCCGCTTCAGCGGCGCGACGCATGGCTTCATGGTCGGACATGTCGCCCCGGAAGCGGCGCGCGGCGGACCCATCGCGTTGCTGCGCGAAGGCGACCGCGTGGTGATCGATGCCGATACCCGCCGACTTGAAACCGATGCCGATCTGGAATCGCGTCGTGCGCAATGGCGCGCGGCGGCACCGACGGTGACACGTGGTGCGCTGGCGAAATATGCGCGGCTGGTGGGATCGGCGGCGAAAGGCGCGGTGACGGATGGCGCATGACCACCAAGCTCATTCGCGACGTCACTCCCGCGAAGGCGGGAGTCCAGTGACTTTC
>Ga0208525_1000057_pt1 | contig 14141 bp, 12 predicted proteins | sample SoimicmetaGmgHMC_FD_188342 | JGI IMG/M metagenome (GOLD analysis project Ga0208525, IMG submission 188342) | Soil and rhizosphere microbial communities from Laval, Canada - mgHMC (SPAdes) (version 2) | ecosystem: Environmental > Terrestrial > Soil > Agricultural land | place: Laval, Canada...
GTCGAGCGTCAAGCGGAAATCGGAGGTCGTAACCCGGGGCCGGGATCGGCGGAGACAAAGCTGCCGATGGCAATGACCGGCAATGCAGGCCGGGGCAAGGAAATGCCCGGCAGCGAAAGAAGGGCAAGCGACAGCAATGCATTATTGGCCTGGCAGCGCATCAGGCACTGGTCATCGCAATTGGCGCTGGGAGCGGGGCAGGGCTTGCCTGCCTGATCGCAATCGCCACCGTGCCTCTTGTGCCCCATCATCTCGGCGCAGCAATCTTTCTTCATGCCGCCAGAGGCCGCTTGTGCCACGGCAAAGCCATTGACCAACAGCGCCATCGTCACCAGCACGGAGGCCAGAAGGCGAAGGAAGCGCGAGCGGAAGGGACGGAAGGAGGACTTCATGGGCTGCGGTGAGTGTACTCATCCCCGAACTCGGTGCAACGTGCATGAGTCCCAGTGCGATCCGGCAGGGCGCCTGATGTCGTGTTCGCTGCCAGACGCATGACCCCAGCCTTTTTCGCTTCCCCGCGGGAGCGCGCATGAGCGCGATTTCCCGCAAATTGCATGGGCACGCTTATTGATTCACAGCCGTCGCGCTTATGCGCGCTATCGCTGGATCAACAGCGGTCGCGGCCAGGGCCGCTCCTGCGAAAATCACCAGGCGATGTCGCCGTAGATCAGCGTCTGGCTTTCGCCGCCGACCCAGACCTCGTGCTGCGCATCGATCTGCAATTCCAGCGTGGCATCGCGGCCGATTTCGCGGCCCTGGCTGACGACATAACGGTTGCCGAGATCCCCGAGCGCGTTCGCTTCATCGAGGAAGCCGGCGATCGCGGCATTGGCTGCACCCGAGGCGGGATCCTCATCGATGCCGACACCGAGCGGGAACGCACGCACGACCATGTCGTACTCCACTTCCGGGCAGCGCGCGAAGATGCACAGACCCAGGCTTTGCGTCGTCTGCGCCAGTTCGCGGATGGCGTTGCGATCGGGACGAAAAGTGCGCACGGCATTTTCATCGGCGAGTTCGGCCAGCCACCAGCGCCGTCCGCCTTCGACCACGGCAGGCGCAGTGACTCCTGCTGGCGTCGCCGCGAGGATGTTTTGCAACAGGTCATCCTCGCTGCCTGCATAACGCACGATCCGCGAACGCGGCACACGCACCGACAAAGTCTGTCGATCTTCCTGCGTGAGGATCCGCACCGGCAGCAGGCCGGCCTGGCATTCCTGCAGCAGCGCGCCAGCGCGCGGTCTCGCGAAACCTGCGGCGAGCACCGCATGTGCGGTGCCGATGCTGGGATGGCCGGCGAAGGCGATTTCTTTTTGAGTTGTGAAGATGCGCACGCGGTAGTCGGCTTCAGACGTCGTCGGCGGCAGCACGAAGGTGGTTTCGGCGAGATTGGTCCAGGCGGCGATCGCCTGCATCTGTTCGCCGCTCAAATCGGCGGCGTCGAATACCACCGCCAGCGGGTTGCCGACGCCGGCGCGCGTGGCGAAGACATCGACCTGGAAAAACGGTCGCACCCGCGCCCGCCTCACCATGCGAGCGTGCCGGTGATCACGGTCTGGGTCTGGCCGCCGATCCAGATGCCGCCGGTATCGTCGACCTCGACCTCGATACGGCCATCGCGGCCGAGCTCGCGGCCCTGGCTCACGACATATTGCTGGCTGGGCAGGGCCTGGTTCTGGTGCAGCCAGGCGCCGATCGCGGCGTTCGCGCTGCCGGTGACCGGGTCTTCGGGAATGCCGTCGGCCGGGCAGAACGCGCGCACGGCGAGGGCGTAATCGCTATCGGTGGAAAAGGCGAACACGCACAGGCCGACCGCGCCGGTGCTTTCGGTGAGCGCGGCGATTGCGGCCAGTTTCGGTTGCATGCTGCGCACCGTCGCTTCGTCGGCGAGTTCGACGATCCACCAGCGCGGGCCGATGTCGATGATGGTCGCGGGCAGCGCGCCCAATGCGAGGTCTGCGAACGCGGCCTCCCATATCGCTGGATCCGGCGTCGCGGTGATCGCGCGACCACGTGGGGCACGCACAAAAATCCGTCGCGCCGCGCCTTCGCCCTCCACCCGCATCGGCAACAGGCCGGCCGCGCATTCCTGCACCAGCTTGCCGTCGACACTGGTGGCCAACCCGGCTTCGAGCGCAGCGTGGGCGCTGCCAACGCTGGGATGGCCGGCGAAGGGCAGCTCCTGGCGCGGGGTGAAGATGCGTACGCGATAACTCGCCTCGGTGGTGGTCGGCGGCAGCAGGAAGGTGGTTTCGGAGAGGTTGGTCCAGTTCGCGAAGGCCTGCATGTCGGCGGTATCCAGTCCCTCGGCGGCGATCACCACTGCCAGCGGATTGCCGGCGCCGGGACGATCGGCAAAAACGTCGAGCTGGAGAAAGCGGCGGGGCGGATGCATCGTTTATGATTCCGGATTCTGCGCACTGCGCGCCTGCCGATCATAGCGCCCCGCCCATGCCTTCCGACGCCGCCCCCGCCGACTGGATCGTCCTCAAGTTCGGCGGCACCAGTGTTTCCCGCCGCAACCGCTGGGACACGATCGGGCGCCTGATGCGCGAACGCCACGAGGGCAGGGGCGACGAACCCGCCCGCGTGCTGGTGGTGGTGTCGGCGCTTTCGGGCGTGACCAACGAATTGCAGGCGATCGCCGATCATCACGCCGATGGCGATGAGGTCGCGCGGCGCATCGAGGCGCTGGTGCTTCGTCATCGCAGCTATTGCGATGAGCTCGCGATCGATGCCGACGCTGTACTCGGCGAACGCCTCGCGGCGTTGCGCGCACTGGGCGACGATGCGCGGCGCAGCGCCGGCTCGCTGGCCTGGCAGGCAGAGGTCATGGCGCAGGGCGAATTGCTGTCATCGACGCTCGGCGTCGCCTATCTGCGCAGTCAGGGTCTGGCCGTGGACTGGCTCGACGCCCGCGACTGGCTCGATGCGCAGTCGCTGCCCAACCAGAACGACTGGTCGCGCCGGCTCTCGGTGTCCTGTCGCTATATCGGCGACAGCGCATTGCGCGCGCGTTTCAACGCGAATGCGCCGCTGCTGATCACGCAGGGCTTCATCGCCCGCGCCGAGGATGGTGGCACGGCGATCCTCGGCCGCGGTGGGTCCGATACCTCGGCCGCATATTTCGGCGCGCTGCTGCAGGCGCGGCGCGTGGAAATCTGGACCGACGTGCCCGGCATGTTCAGCGCCAACCCGCGCGCCGTGCCCGATGCGCGTCTGCTGTCGCGGCTCGACTACGAGGAAGCACAGGAAATCGCCACCACCGGCGCGAAAGTCCTGCATCCGCGCTGCATCCATCCCTGTCGCGAAGCGCGCGTGCCGATCTGGATTCGCGATACCGAGCGCCCCGAAATGGCCGGCACGGTGATCGACCATCGCGCCGCCACGGTGCCGGGCGTGAAAGCGATCAGTTCGCGTCGTGGCATTGTGTTGGTGTCGATGGAAACCATCGGCATGTGGCAGCAGGTCGGTTTTCTTTCCGACGTGTTCGAGCGTTTCAAGCGCCACGGCCTGTCGATCGACCTGATTGGTTCGTCGGAAGCCAACGTCACCGTCTCGCTCGACCCTTCCGACAACCTGGTCAATTCCAATGTGCTCGATGCGCTCTGCGCCGATCTCGCGGAAGTGTGCCGGGTGAAGGTGATTGCGCCTTGCAGCGCGATCACCCTGGTCGGCCGCGGCATGCGCTCGCTGTTGCACAAGCTCACGGATGTGTGGAGCGAATTTGGCCGCGAGCGAGTGCATCTGATTTCGCAGAGCTCGAACGATCTCAACCTCACCTTCGTCGTCGACGAAGGCCTGGTCGACGGCATGATGCCGCGCCTACACGACCTGCTGACGCATTCGGGCGCGATGCCGGTGGATGTCAGCGAAGTCTTCGGACCGAGCTGGCGGCAGATCGAATCGCAGGGACGTCCGCGCCGGCCGGCTTGGTGGCATGGCCAGCAACAGCGCTTGCTCGACTCCGCAAAAAAAGGCACGCCGCGCTATGTCTACCACCTGCCGACGGTGCGCGAACGCGCACGTGCGCTGGCCGACGTCGGTGCCGTCGATCGCCGTTTCTATGCGCTCAAGGCGAATTCGCATCCGCAGATTCTGCTGGCATTGGAGGCGGAAGGTTTCGGTTTCGAGTGCGTGTCGCAGGCCGAGCTCGAACACTTGTTCGCTGTGTTGCCGAAACTCGACCCGACCCGCGTGATGTTCACGCCCAGCTTCGCGCCGCGCGCCGAGTTCGCTGCCGCGATGCAACGCGACGTCTGGGTCACGCTCGACAGTCTCTATCCGCTGCGGCAATGGCCGGAATTGTTCGCCGGCCGCCAGATCGCGCTGCGCATCGATCCTGGTTATGGCCTCGGCCACCATGAAAAAGTGCGCACCGGCGGCAAGGAAGCGAAGTTCGGCCTGCCCGCGGAGACGCTGCCGGAGTTCATCGTCGCGGCGCGCGCGAACAAAACCACGATCACCGTGCTGCATGCGCATGTCGGCAGCGGCATCCAGGATGTGAAGCACTGGCCGCAGGTTTACGCGCAGCTGGTGAATCTCGCCGAACAGATAGGCACGGTCGCGGCGATCGATGTCGGCGGCGGCATCGGCGTGCCGTACGCGCCCGACGCCGAGCCCTTCGACATCGCCGCATTCGCCGCCGCGATGGCCGAGATCAAATCGGCCTGGCCGCAGTACGCATTGTGGATCGAACCGGGCCGTTACCTGGTCGCGGAATCCGGCGTGCTGCTGGCGAAGGTCACGCAGGTGGTCGCCAAACTTGGCGTGCGCCGCATCGGTGTCGATGCCGGCATGAACGCGCTGATGCGTCCGGCGCTGTACAACGCCTGGCACGAGATCGTGAACCTGACGCGCCTCGATGACGCCGACGGTTTGCCGGCGGAAGTGGTCGGCCCGATCTGCGAAACCAGTGATGTGCTCGGTCGCCGCCGCGCATTGCCGGACGCGACGATCGAAGGCGACGTGCTGTTGATCGCCACCACCGGCGCCTACGGATTCGTGATGGCCAATCGTTACAACTTGCGGGCGTTGCCGGTCGAGGAAGTGTTGGATGTCTGAGATGAATTTCCAGCGCGAGACGATCCGCGCATTCCGTTTCGTCCGTTGCGAGTTCGCCGCCGTCAATGGCGAAGCGCGTCTGGTCTATGCCTTCGACGATGGCCCGGAACTGATCGAGATCGTGCGTTTCCCAGGCGCGCCATTTGTCTTGACGGAGGCGCGCGCCGCCGCGGTCGAGCAGGCGCTGCGCCTGCTGCACATGATCGCCGGCGTGAGTTATTACAAAGCGGCGGTACCGCCGGAAATCCGCATCGATTCGTATGGCATCGATGCCGATACCGCAGCGTTTCTCAACGGACTTTACGAGAACGGCCTCGGCGAATTCGCTTATCGCAACGGCTTGAGCCTGCGCGGGAAGATTCGCTTTCCCTCATCCGGCCCCCGGATCGAGTCCGGGGCAGGCTCTGCGGACCACCTTCCCCCCGGGGGAGAAGGTAATGGGCTCCCTCTCTCCCCGGGAGAAGGCCAGGGTGAGAGCAGCTCAACGAAGCAAGGCCTCAAACACCACGCCCTCGTCGCCATCGGCGGCGGCAAGGATTCGCTGGTGTCGATCGAAGCGCTGCGTGCCGCCAGCGTCGCACAGACAGTGACCTGGATCGGCAGTTCGCCGCTGATCAAGGCCTGCGCCGAACGCACCGGCCTGCCCACGCTCAACATCACCCGTACGCTGGCGCCGGCGTTGTTCGAGATCAACAAACTCGGCGCGCTCAACGGTCATATCCCGGTGACGGCGGTGAACTCGGCGATCCTCGCGCTCGCCGCGCTGTTCGTCGATGCCGACCAGGTCGTGTTTTCCAACGAGCGTTCTGCAAGTTACGGCAGCCTGATTCCCGGCACCGGCGAAGTGAATCACCAGTGGTCGAAGGGTTGGAGCTTCGAGCGTGATTTCGCTGCTTATCTCAAACGTCATGTTGCCGCGGACCTGAGCTACTACTCGCTGCTGCGACCGTTCTCGGAACTGGCGGTAGCGCGGCAGTTCGCGCGCATCGATCGCTACGACGGGCATTTTTCCAGCTGCAACCGCAATTTCCATATTCTCGGCGAGCGCCCGGCGCAGCGCTGGTGCGGCGTCTGCCCGAAATGCCATTTCGTGTTCCTGGCGTTGGCGCCGTTCATGCCCAAGCCACGCCTGCTCAATATCTTCGGCCGCAATCTTCTCGACGAACCCGAGCAGGCATCGGGCTTCGATGCGCTGCTGGAATTCCAGGATCACAAGCCGTTCGAATGTGTGGGCGAAGGCAAGGAGTCGCGTGCGGCGATGGCGGCGCTGGCCGACAGCGCCAGCTGGCGCGAGGACGCGCTGGTCGCGCGTTTCCGCCGCGAGATCCGTCCGCAGCTCATCGAGTCCGAGCTCGGTGTGGCGCCGCTGCTGGTAGCATCGGCCGAACACGGGATACCGGCATCGCTCTGGGAGGCGTTGCGTGCAAATTTCGGAGCTTGAGGACAAGAAGGTGGCGATCTGGGGTTACGGTCGCGAAGGCCGCGCCGCACTCGCGGCATTGCGCTGGCGCCTGCCACGCCAGCCGATCACGGTGTTCTGCTCGGACGCGGAAGCGCCGCAATTGGCGGCAATGGAAGACCCCGGACTGACGATCGAAACCCAGGTCGACGGCAGCAAACTCGCCGCGTTCGACATCGTCATCAAGTCGCCCGGCATCAGTCCGTACACCTCACCGGCCGTGGATGCCGCGCTGCAGGGCACGAAGTTCGTCGGCGGTACCGCATTGTGGTTCGCCGAACATGGCGACGCGCGCACCGTCTGCGTGACTGGCACCAAGGGCAAAAGCACCGTCACCGCGTTGATCGCGCACCTGCTGCGTTCGGGCGGTCATCGCACTGCGCTCGCCGGCAACATCGGCCTTCCGCTTTTGGAATTGCTCGACGTCGAGCCGGAGCCGGAATTCTGGGCGATCGAACTGTCGAGCTACCAGACGCGCGAAGCCCTGCGCCCAAGCGTCGCGGTGGTGTTGAATTTCTTCCCCGAACATCTCGACTGGCATGGCACCGAAGCGCGTTATTTTCAGGACAAGCTTGCGTTGGTCACCGAGGCCGCGCCGCGCATCGCCGTGCTCAATGCCGCCGATCCGCGTCTGGTTGGTTTGAGCGTGCCCGATTCAACGCGCGTGATCTGGTTCAACGATGGCGATGGCTGGCATCTGCGCGACACCGATCTGTATCGTGGCGAACAACGCGTGCTCGATACGCGTCGGCTACCGTTGCCGGGTCGGCACAATCGACTCAATCTTTGCGCGGCGCTGGCCGCAGTCGAAGCACTCGGTCTCGATGCCGTCGCGCTGGCGGCGCATGCGCAGCAGTTCAAGCCGTTGCCGCATCGCCTGCAGTTTCTCGGTGGACGCGATGGCCTGGATTTCGTCAACGATTCGATCAGCACCACGCCGCACGCCAGTCTCGCCGCGCTCGACTGCTACAAGGGCCGGCGCATCGCGATTCTCGTCGGCGGTTACGACCGCGGCGTGGATTGGGGCGTGTTCGCCGATCGCGTCGCCGTCGATCCGCCGAAGGTGATCATCACCATGGGCCAGAACGGCCCGCGCATTTTCGAGCGGCTCAAGCCGATCGCGCCGATGAGCCGCTTCCATCTCGCCGAAGCAGCCGAGTTGGAAGACGCGCTGCGCCTCGCCCGCGAATTGCTCGAGAACGATGGCCTGGTGCTGCTGTCACCGGGGGCGCCGAGTTTTCCGCGCTACAAGGATTACGTCGAACGCGGCCGACATTTCGCCAAGGCCGCCGGCTTCGATCCGGAATCGATCAGTTCCATTCCCGGTCTCGGCGTTTCCTGACGCAAGAGCGTAGGAGCTGGCTCCTACGGAACGTTTGGGCATCTCGCGCACATCCTCTTAACCTGCACTGGCGATAATGCCGCCAGCCATTCGTCCGCGATGAGGATCCGCCATGCGTCGTCTATTGCTGCTGCTGTGTCTTTTCGTCATCAGTGTTTCCAGCGTCGCCGCGCCGCGCGCCGACAAGATCAGCTGGAAGGCGGGGGGCAAGGATTTCGATGGCTACCTGGTCTGGGACGACGCCAGCAAGGCGCCGCGTCCGGGGCTGGTGATGGTGCCGAACTGGTACGGCGTCAACGACCACGCGATCGCCAAGGCGAAGACGCTGGCGGGCAAGGATTACGTGATCCTGCTCGTCGACATGTATGGTCGCGGCCTTCGTCCTGCGAATCCCGATGAAGCCGGCAAGGCGGCCGGCGAGGTCTATGCCGATCCGGCAGGGTTGCGCACGCGCATCAATGCGGCGCTCGCTGCATTGCGCGGCGCCGGCAAGAAAGCGCCGCTGGATACGACCCGCATCGGTGCGATCGGTTTCTGTTTTGGCGGCGCGGTCGCGCTGGAACTCGCGCGCAGCGGTGCCGATATCGCCGGTGTCGCGACTTTCCACGGCAACCTCAGCACCAAACTGCCGGCGACGAAAGGCGCGGTAAAAGCGCCGTTGCTGGTGATGAATGGCGGCGACGACAAATTCATTTCCGCCGAATCGATCGCCGCGTTCCAGGACGAGATGCGCAACGCCGGCGCCGACTGGCAGTTCGTGAGTTTCGGCGGCGCCGTGCATTGCTTCGCCGAACCCGACGAGCACGGCACGGTGCCGGGCTGCCAGTTCCACGAGCCGAGCTATCGCCGCAGCGTGCGCATGATGCACAACTTCTTCGGCGATGTTTTCGCGAAGAAGTAGGTTCGCCGTTGTAGGAGCGACGCAAATCGCGAAATCCCAACGCGTGTCCGGAGCGGTCGCGACTTGCGTCGCTCCTACACCGAGCGAAAATCAGTGATTACGCTCGATCGCATATCGCGCCAAGCCACGCATTGCCTGCACCCAATCGTTGTCGGGCAGGTCGGCGATGGCGGCTTCGGCGGCGTCGGCGTAACGCATGGCGAGTTGGCGGGAGTATTCGAGGCCGCCGCTGGCGTGGATCGCCGACAACACTTCCGGCAGCGCGGCGGTGTCGCCGGCGCGGATGATCTCGGCGAGGCGTTCGCGCACGGCCGGTTGCGCATGCGCGAGCGCGTGGATCACCGGCAGCGTCGCCTTGCCTTCGGCGAGATCGTCGCCGAGGTTCTTGCCCAGCGTTTCGGCGTCGGCGGTGTAGTCGAGCACGTCGTCGGCGATCTGGAAGGCCAGGCCGAGGTTCATGCCGTAATCGTGCAGACGTTGTTGCAGCGGTACGTCGCCGCCCGCGACCAGCGCGCCAAGACGCGTCGCCGCCGCGAACAGCACGGCGGTCTTGCGCTCGATCACGCGCAGGTAGGCCGCTTCGTCGGTGTCGGGGTTGTGCACGTGCAGTAGCTGCAGCACTTCGCCCTCGGCGATCTGGTTGGTGGTGTCGGCGAGCACGCGCATGATCGCCATCGAATCGAGCTCGACCATCAACTGGAAGCTGCGCGAATACAGGAAGTCGCCGACCAGCACGCTGGGCGCATTGCCCCAGAGCGCGTTCGCGGTTTTCCTGCCGCGACGCAGATCGGATTCATCGACGACATCGTCGTGCAGCAGCGTCGAGGTGTGGATGAATTCGATGATCGCCGCGAGCTGGTGCTGGTCGCTGCCGCGATGGCCCAGCGCCTGCGCGGTGAGCACCACCAGCAATGGCCGCAGCCTTTTTCCGCCGGCGGCGACGATGTGTTCGGAAATCTGCTGGATCAGGACGACATCGGAATCGAGTCGCGTGCGGATCAGCGTGTTGACCTGCGCCATGTCGGCGGCGGCCAGGGACTGGATCTGGGCGATGCCGGGCAGGGTCGGGGCGAGGGCGTGGTCTGGCATGCGGGCATTATAAGCGGGCACGGGCGATCACCGCGCTGCGGCGAACACCCGGTAATGCTGCAGGCTGAGGCCGATACGTTCACCGGCTGCGGGCAGCGCGAGCAGGTCGTGGCTGGAAAGATCCATCACCAGCGGCCGCGTCTGCCCGGCCAGCGCCGCCTCAAGCGTGACCCGGCCCGCGAGCCGCCGCACCTCCAGCACCTTGGCCTGCAGGCCTTTGCCTGATTCGGAAAGACGCAGATCGTGCGGCCGCGAATACAGCGTCGCCGGGCCGACCGGACAATCGTCGCTGGTCAGTGGCGTCGACATGCCCGCTGCGAAGAACAGACCGTCGCGCACCTCGCCCTCGATCTGGTTGGAACGGCCGATGAAATCGAACACGAACGGCGAGGCCGGATGCGAATACACGCGCTCGGGTACATCGTCCTGCACGATCGCGCCCTGGTTCATCACCACCACGCGATCGGCGAGTTCCAGCGCTTCCTCCTGGTCGTGGGTGACGAATACCGTGGTCAATCCGGTTTCGTCGTGCAGCGTGCGCAGCCAGCGGCGCAGCTCGATGCGCACTTTCGCGTCCAGCGCGCCGAAGGGTTCGTCGAGCAGCAGCACGGTCGGATCGATCGCCATTGCCCGCGCCAGTGCCACGCGCTGGCGTTGTCCGCCGGACAATTGCGCCGGCAGGCGGTCGCGCAACGCGGCGATCTGCACGAGTTCCAGCAAGTCGTCGACTTTTTTCCGGATCGTCGCTTCCGCGGGCCGCTGCCGGCGTGGCTGCGAGCGCAGGCCGAAGGCGACGTTCTCGAACACGCTCATGTGCGGAAACAGCGCGTAATGCTGGAACACGAAACCGACGCGACGATCGCGCAGGCTCAGGCGCGTGGCGTCGTTGTCGCCGAACCGGATGCGGCCGCCGTCGACCGGCAGCAGCCCGGCGATCAGACGCAGCAAGGTGGTTTTTCCCGAACCGGAAGGGCCGAGCAGCGCGACCAGCTGGCCCGAGGGAATGGCGAGGTCGATCGGGCTGAGTGCGGCGACGCCGTCGAACCGCTTGCCCACGCCTTCGATGAGAATGTCCATGATGCTCCGTCAGTGGGTGCGGGCGGCGCGCGCCAGGCTTTCGCCGTGGCGACGCTCCAGCCAAAGTTTCAAGCCAAGCGTGATCAGCGCCAGCACCGTCAGCAGCGAGGCGACCGCGAATGCCGCCGCCGTCTGGAAATCGTTGTGCAATATCTCGACTTGCAAGGGCAGCGTGTTGGTGAGTCCGCGGATATGCCCCGAGACCACCGACACCGCGCCGAATTCGCCCATCGCACGGGCGTTGCACAGCAGCACGCCGTACAGCAGCGCCCAGCGCACGTTCGGAAACGTCACGCGCCAGAACATCTGCCAGCCACTCGCGCCCAGCGACGCGGCGGCTTCTTCCTGATCCTGGCCCTGCTGCTGCATCAGCGGGATGAGTTCGCGCGCGACGAATGGAAACGTGACGAAGAACGTCGCCAGCACAATGCCCGGTGTGGCGAAGATGATCTTGATCTCGTGCGCCTTCAGCCACTCGCCGAACCAGCCCTGCGCGCCGAACAACAACACGAACACCAGCCCCGCAACCACCGGCGACACCGAGAACGGCAGATCGATCAGGCTCAGCAACAGACCTTTGCCGGGGAAGCGGAACTTGCTGATCGCCCACGCGGCGGCGACGCCGAAAATGACGTTCGCGGGCACGCACAGGGTCGCGACCAGCAAGGTCAGCCAGATCGCGGCGAGCGTGTCGCTTTCCAGGATCGCGTTTTGGTAGGCCGCCCAACCTTGTGCCGCGGCTTCGACCACCACCACCGCCAGCGGCAACACGACCACGATCAGAATCAGCGCGATCGCGATGGCGATCAGCAGCCAGCGCAACCAGCGCGGCTCGCTGATCGCGGCATCGGCGCGTTCAGAGGATCTGGCCACGGCTGAGCCTCCGTTGCAGGGTGTTGAGCGCGAACAAGATCAGGAACGAGGTCGCGAGCATCAGCGAGGCGATCGCGGTGGCGCCGGCGTAGTCGTATTCGTCGAGCTTGATCACGATCAGCAGCGGCGCGATCTCCGATACATACGGAAGATTGCCGGCGATGAAGATCACCGAGCCGTATTCGCCGACACCGCGCGCGAATGCCAGCGAAAACCCGGTGAGCAAGGCCGGTGCCAACTGCGGCAGCAATACTCGCCACAGCGTGGTGAAGCGGCTGGCGCCCAGTGATGCGGCGGCTTCCTCGTGTTCGCGGTGCAGGTTTTCCAGTACCGGCTGCACGGTGCGCACGGTGAACGGCAGTCCGATGAACAGTAAAGCGACAATGATGCCGACCGGCGTGTACGCGACCTTGAGTCCAGCCAGTTCCAGCCAGTGACCGAGCCAGCCGTTGCCGGCGTAGATAGCCGTGAGTGCGATGCCGGCGACGGCAGTCGGCAGCGCGAATGGCAGGTCGATCAGCGCGTCGAAGAAACTGCGCGCAGGAAAGCGATAACGCACCAGCACCCAGGCGATCAGTCCGCCGATCACGGTATCGATCAGCGCCGCGAGCAGCGCGGTGCCAAAACTCAGCTTCATCGCCGCCCACACGCGCGCATCGCTGGCGATCGCCCACCAGCCATGCACGCCGAGGCCGCTGGCCTTGATCAGCAAGGCCAACAGCGGAATCAGCACGATCAGGCTCAGCCAGGTCAGACTGATACCCAACGTCAAGCCCAGTCCGGGCAAAGGGCCGGCCTGGCGCCAGGGATGTGCGAGCTTGGCGAAGACAGCACTCATCGCGATGGCTTGTAGATCTGGTCGAACGTGCCGCCATCGGCAAAATGTTCGGACTGCGCTTTCTTCCAGCCGCCGAAGGCTTTGTCGATGGTCACCGTCACTACGTTTGGAAATGCCTTCAGCGCTTCCGGCGAAACCAAGTCGGGCCGCGACGGACGGAAGTGATGTTTCGCTGCAAGTTGCTGGCCCTTGGCGCTGTAGAGAAAGGCGAGATAGGCCTCGGCGAGTTTGCGCGTGCCGTGGCGATCGACGTTTTTGTCGACCACCGCGACTGGTGGTTCGGCGAGGATGCTGATGCTCGGGATGACGATCTGCAAGTCCTTGCCTGCGGGTTCGCTCTGCGCGAGTTGCGCCTCGTTTTCCCAGGCGATCAGTACGTCACCGATGCCGCGATCGACGAACGTGGTGGTCGCGCCGCGCGCGCCGGTATCGAGCACCGGCACGTTGGCGAACAGACGTGCGAGGAAATCCTTGGTCTTGCCGAGGTCGCCATGGCTTTGTTGCGCGGCGTAGGTCCAGGCGGCGAGGTAGTTCCAGCGCGCGCCGCCGGAGGTTTTCGGATTCGGCGTGATCACCGAGACGCCGGGGCGCACGAGATCGTTCCAATCGCGGATGTTTTTCGGATTTCCCTTGCGGACCAGCAGCACGATCGTGGACCGATACGGCGTGCTGTTGTTGGGCAGGCGCGTCTGCCAGTTCGCCGGCAGCAATTTGCCCTTGTCGGCGATGGCATCGATGTCGGCGGCGAGCGCGAGCGTGACGACGTCGGCTTCAAGCCCGTCGATCACCGCACGCGCCTGCTTGCCGGAACCGCCATGCGAGGCCTGCAGCACAACGTCCTGACCGGTCTTCGCTTTCCACTCGCTGGCGAATTCCGTGTTGACCTCGCGATAGAACTCGCGGGTCGGATCGTAGGAAACATTGAGCAGCTCGGTGTTTTTTGCCGCGCTCAGACCGGCGCTGGCAGAGAGCGCGGCGATGAGCAGGATCTTGGCGAGATGATTCATGGGTGGGCTCCGTGATGTGCCGGAAAGTCAGAACGAAACCTGCACGCGTGAGAAGAAGGTCTTCTCGTCTTCGCGATCGGCGCCCTTAGCGGCGCCGCCAGCGAAATGTGCGCGGCTGTGGTTGAACACGAGCTTGAGATTGCTGGTCAGGTACCAGTTCAGGCCAAGGCCCCAGGCGCGCGCGTTGCTTGCCGAGGTCGCGGCATCGGCATACAGCGGGAAGGCACGGTCGTCGATATCAAGTTCGCCGTAGCGCGCGACCAGTTCGAACGCGCCCCAGCCGTTGCTGCCGGGTTCGAACGGATGCGCCGGCTTGACTACGCCGCGATAGCTCGCGTCTTCGCCGGTAAGCACCCAGCTGCCGGTGAGCTGCCAGGCGTCGTTGCGCAACGTGATGCGTGTGGTCGGTTTGCCGTTGAGTGCAAGTTCCTGCCGCGAACTGATGTATTCGCCAAGCAGGCCGAAGGCGTTGCGATAGTAATAAGCCTGCG
>Ga0208525_1000058_pt1 | contig 14077 bp, 10 predicted proteins | sample SoimicmetaGmgHMC_FD_188342 | JGI IMG/M metagenome (GOLD analysis project Ga0208525, IMG submission 188342) | Soil and rhizosphere microbial communities from Laval, Canada - mgHMC (SPAdes) (version 2) | ecosystem: Environmental > Terrestrial > Soil > Agricultural land | place: Laval, Canada...
CAAAGCGCGCAGCTCGACGTCGTCGCCGATCACGCTCGGCGCCGAGCAGCGCACTGAATCGGGAAGCACGCCGCCACCCCAGAACCACAGGCTGTTGACCGGCGGCAGGCCGGCGGCGATGCGTTCGGCATTGCGCGGATGATTGTGCAGGAGGATCTGCGCCTCGTTGAGCAGCGCCCGCCAGCGCCGTCCTTCCGGACCTTCAGGCAGATGCGCGAGCAGATCCTCGCCGAGTCCGTCGATGGGTGAAGTGAATATCGGCAACTTCGATTCGCGCGGCAGCATCAGGTACCAGCGCTCGGGCGATGCCACCGAAATCGGAAAACCGGTGTCGCCGAACATCGGCTTGAGGGGTTTGACGAAGGCTTCCGCTTCGGCCATCGACAGTCCGAGATTGCCCCAGGCCATCAGGCGCGCGCCGGTCATGTCCGGGCGCACGAACACCGGATCGACGCGCAACCAGGCATGGACCGCAGCGTCGCCAGCATCGAGTTGCCGCGTCATCGCCGCCATCGGCCACCCGCGCGGCAGCAATTCGAAATGCCGCAGCAGTTGCGCGCGTTCGCCGGCATCAACCGCAGCCAGGCGATCGGCGCGTGCCAAAGTTTTACCGATTTCCGGCGAAAGCGCCTGCCCGGCGAAACGCCGGCGCTCGGGCAACAGCAATGTCAGCGTGTCGACAGCGGCCATCGTGCGGCCTCAGCCGACGTAACGCACCGCGATGATGTCGTACTCGCGCTGGCCGCCGGGCGCATCGATGGTGATCGTGTCGCCCTCGTGCTTGCCGATCATCGCGCGCGAGATCGGCGAGGAGATCGAGATCTTGCCCTGCTTGATATCCGATTCCAGGTCGCCGACGATCTGGTAGGTCACACGCTCGTCGGTCTCCGATTCGGCGAGTTCCACCGTCGCGCCAAACACGACGCGATCACCGGCATTGAGCGTGGCGACATCGATCAGCTGGCAGTGCGAGAGCACGTATTCGAGCTCCTGGATGCGGCCCTCGATGAAGCCCTGCTGCTCGCGGGCGGCGTGATACTCGGCGTTCTCCTTGAGATCGCCGTGCGCACGCGCTTCGGCGATCGCATTGATCACTGCCGGTCGCTTGACCGACTTGAGGTTCTCGAGTTCATCGCGCAGGCGACGCGCGCCCTGCGTGGTCAGTGGAGCGATGCTCATCCTTGAAGTTCCTTGTGCAATTCCTGCAGCGACCAGACGCGCGGATGGTTACGGGTATCGATCGCCTGGATCAGCGCGCGCGCACCCGGGATGGTGGTGGAATACGTTACCCGATGCTGCAAGGCTTCGCGACGGATCGAGAACGAGTCGGCGATCGCCTGCTTGCCCTCGGTGGTGTTGACGATATAGACGATCTCGCCATTCTTGATCAGGTCGACGATGTGCGGCCGGCCCTCGATCACCTTGTTGATGCGTTCGCAGACGACTCCCTTGCCATCGAGGTAGCTGGCGGTGCCCGTCGTCGCGACCAGGGTGAAGCCGCGTTCGATCAACATGCGTGCGACATCGAGCACGCGCGACTTGTCGCCGTCGCGCACCGAGATGAACACCTTGCCGACCGGCGGCGCCTTGATGTTGGCCGCTTCCTCGGCGCGCCCGAAAGCCTCTTCGAAGGTGCGACCGACACCCATCACCTCGCCGGTAGAACGCATTTCCGGCCCGAGGATCGGGTCGACGCCCTGGAATTTCGCGAAGGGGAATACCGCTTCCTTGACCGAGAAATATTCCGGAACGATCTCGCGGGTCTTGCCTTGCGCAACCAACGACTGGCCGACCATGCAGCGCGCCGCGATCTTCGCCAGTGGCTGGCCGATCGCCTTGGACACGAACGGCACCGTGCGCGAGGCACGCGGATTGACCTCGAGCACGAAGATGGTTTCGCCGCCCTCGTTGTCGAACTGGATCGCGAACTGCGCGTTCATCAGGCCGACCACCTTGAGCTCGCGCGCCATCATCGTCATCTGCTTGCGCAGTTCATCCTGGATCGCGGCGCTCAGCGTGTAAGGCGGAAGCGAGCAGGAGGAGTCGCCGGAATGCACGCCAGCTTCCTCGATGTGTTCCATGATGCCGCCGATCAACACGTTGCCTTCGGCATCGGCGATCACGTCGACGTCGACCTCGACGGCGTTGTCGAGGAAGCGGTCGAGCAGCACCGGCGAATCGTTCGACACCTGCACCGCCTCGCGAATGTAACGCGACAGGTCTTCGTCGGAATAGACGATCTCCATCGCGCGGCCGCCGAGCACGTAGCTGGGGCGCACCACCAGCGGATAACCGATCGCGCGCGCATGCGCCAGCGCCTCTTCGGCGGTACGCGCGGTGCGGTTTGGCGGCTGCCGCAGGCCGAGTTTTTCGACCAGCTGCTGGAAACGTTCGCGGTCTTCGGCAAGGTCGATCGAATCGGGCGAGGTGCCGATGATCGGCGCACCGGCGGCTTCCAGCGCACGCGCGAGTTTCAGCGGCGTCTGCCCGCCGTACTGCACGATCACGCCTTCGGGTTTTTCGACGTCGATGATCTCCAGCACGTCTTCCAGCGTCAGCGGCTCGAAGTACAGGCGGTCGGACGTATCGAAATCGGTGGAAACGGTTTCCGGATTGCAGTTGACCATGATGGTTTCGTAACCATCGTCGCGCAGCGCCAGCGCCGCGTGCACGCAGCAGTAATCGAACTCGATGCCCTGGCCGATGCGGTTGGGGCCACCACCGAGCACCATGATCTTCTTGCGCGAGCTCGGCATCGCCTCGCACTCGTCCTCGTAGGTCGAATACAGATACGCGGTCGGCGTGGCGAATTCGGCGGCGCAGGAGTCGACTCGCTTGTACACCGGGCGCACGCCGAAGGCGCGGCGCAGGGCGCGGATCGCCGATTCATCGGTGCCGCTGAGTTGCGCGAGACGGATATCGGAAAAACCTTTGCGCTTGAGCGCACGCAGGCGCTTGGCATCGAGACCGGCGAGGCCGTCGTGATGCACCTGGCCTTCGATGGAAACCAGTTCCTCGATCTGATCGAGAAACCAGGGGTCGATGAAGCTGAGCTTGAACACGTCGTCGACGCTGAGACCGGCGCGGAAGGCTTCCGCGACCTGGAACAGACGCTCCGGACCGGGCTCCTTCAGATCACGCTTGATCTTCAGCAGACCATCTTCGCCCTGCCCGGCTGCGCCGGTGGGATCGAGGCCGACCTTGCCGATCTCCAGCCCGCGCAAGGCTTTCTGCAGCGATTCCTGGAAGGTGCGGCCCATCGCCATCACTTCGCCGACCGATTTCATCTGTGTGGTCAGGCGGGCGTCGGCGGCGGGGAATTTTTCAAAAGCGAAACGAGGAATCTTGGTGACGACGTAATCGATGCTCGGCTCGAACGAGGACGGCGTGACGCCACCGGTGATCTCGTTGCGCAATTCATCCAGCGTGTAGCCGACCGCAAGCTTGGCGGCGACTTTCGCGATCGGAAAACCGGTCGCCTTCGACGCCAGTGCCGAGGAACGCGAGACGCGCGGATTCATTTCGATGACGACGACGCGGCCATCCTGGGCATTGATGCCGAACTGCACGTTGGAGCCGCCGGTGTCGACGCCGATCTTGCGCAGCACGGCGATGGAGGCATCGCGCAGGCGCTGGTATTCCTTGTCGGTGAGCGTCTGTGCCGGCGCGACGGTGATCGAGTCGCCGGTGTGCACGCCCATCGGGTCGAGATTTTCGATCGAGCAGACGATGATGCAGTTGTCCGCGGTGTCGCGGACCACTTCCATCTCGAACTCCTTCCAGCCCAGCACCGATTCTTCCACCAGCACCTCGCTGGTCGGGGAAAGATCGAGGCCGCGCTTGACGATTTCGATCAACTCCTCGCGGTTGTAGGCGATGCCGCCGCCGCTGCCGCCAAGCGTGAAGCTGGGGCGGATGATGGTGGGATAGCCGACGCGGGTCTGGATCTCCAGCGCTTGTTCAAGCGTGCGCGCGACTTCGGCTTTCGGGCAATCCAGGCCTATTTCCTTCATCGCCACGCGGAACAATTCGCGATCCTCGGCCATGCGGATCGCTTCGCGCGAAGCACCGATCAGTTCGACGCCGTATTTTTCCAGCGTGCCGGCATCGGCGAGATCGAGCGCGCAGTTGAGCGCGGTCTGCCCGCCCATCGTCGGCAGCAGCGCGTCGGGCTTTTCCTTGGCGATGATGCGCTCGACCGTCGCGGGATTGATCGGCTCGATGTAGACGGCGTCGGCCATTTCCGGGTCGGTCATGATCGTCGCAGGATTCGAGTTCACCAGGATCACCCGGTAGCCCTCCTCGCGCAGCGCCTTGCAGGCCTGCGCGCCGGAGTAGTCGAACTCGCAGGCCTGGCCGATGACGATCGGGCCGGCGCCGATGATCAGGATGCTCTTGATGTCAGTACGTTTCGGCATCTCAGCGTGCCTCCATGATCTGGATGAAGCGATCGAACAGCGGCGACACGTCGTGCGGACCCGGACTCGCTTCCGGATGGCCCTGGAAGCTGAAGGCCGGTGCGTCGGTGAGCGCGATGCCCTGGTTGGAGCCATCGAACAGCGAGCGGTGCGTCACGCGCACGTTCGCCGGCAGCGTGGCCTCGTCGATGGCGAAGCCGTGGTTCTGGCTGGTGATCATCACCCGGCCGATGTCGAGATCGATCACCGGATGATTGGCGCCGTGATGGCCGAATTTCATCTTCATCGTCTGCGCGCCGGCGGCGAGGCCGAGCAGTTGGTGGCCGAGACAGATGCCGAAGATCGGAATCTTCGCGGCGAGAAATTCCTTGATCGCAGCGATCGCGTAATCGCAGGGCGCGGGATCGCCGGGGCCATTGGACAGGAAGATGCCGTCGGGTTTCTCCGCGAGCACCTGCGCCGCCGGCGTTTGCGCGGGGACGACGGTGACCTTGCAGCCGCGCTCGGCGAGCATGCGCAGGATGTTGCGCTTGACGCCGAAATCGTAGGCGATGACATGGAATTTCGCGTCGACGCGCTGGAATTCGTTGCGATCCAGATCGAGCTGACCTTCGCTCCAGACATAGCGTTCGCGCGTGCAGACTTCCTTCGCCAAGTCCATGCCCTTCAGGCCGGGAAATTTGCGCGCGGCTTCAATGGCCTTGTCGGCATCGATCTCGCCAGCCATCAACGCACCGTTCTGGGCGCCGCGATCGCGCAGCAGACGGGTGAGCTTGCGGGTGTCGATGTCGGCGATGGCGACCACGCCGCGTGCGGCCAGCCATTCCGGGAGGGCGACCTGGCTGCGCCAGTTGCTGGGACGGCGCGGCACGTCGCGGACGATCAGGCCGGCAGCGAAAACTTCCTCGGACTCGTCGTCCTGATTCGTGCAGCCGGTGTTGCCGATATGCGGATAGGTCAGCGTGATCAGCTGCCGCGCATAGGAGGGATCGGTGAGGATTTCCTGGTAGCCGGTCAGCGCGGTGTTGAACACCACTTCGCCGACGGACAATCCGGGCGCGCCTACGGAAATACCCTCGAATACGGTGCCGTCTTCGAGGGCAAGAATGGCGGTTTGGGTCACGGGAGCTCGCCTTGATTGGGTGAACCGCCCCGGTCCGCCAGGCTGTGGCAGACCGCGAACGAGGCAGGAGGCCAAGTTCGTGGGGGAAAAGGGGGTTCAGGCGAGCGGGAATTCTAGCCGCCGAGGCCGGGGCTGTCCACGACGAACTGCGCCTGGATCGGAAACCTGCGCGGAAAATCAGCGCCGGTGCGGACTTCAGTCGCTGAAGATCAGATCGGCGAGACGATGATTGCCGGCGGGACGACCGGCCAGATGCGCGGCCGCAGACAGGGCGCCGCGCGCGAAGATGTCACGATTGCCGGCGCGATGAATCAGCTCGATACGCTCGCCCGGGCCGGTGAACTGCACGCTATGCTCGCCGATGATGTCGCCGGCACGCAACGAGGCGTAGTGCGGCGCGCTTCCGCGCCCTGCCGCTACGGCGGCGCCCAGCGTGAGTGCGGTGCCGGAGGGCGCGTCTTTCTTGTGCACGTGATGGGATTCGATGATGTCGGCGTCCCAACCGGTCAATGCCTGCGCGGCACGACGCGAAAGTTCTTCAAGCACGACCACACCCAGACTGAAGTTGGATGCCCACAGCACAGGAATCGTGTGCGCCGCCTGAGCCAGCGCCTCGCGCTGCTGCGTGGACAAACCGGTCGTGCCGCTGACCAACGCCGCCTTGCGCATCTTGCATGCAGCCAACACGGCATCGAAGCCTTCCGGCAGACTGAAATCAATGGCGACATCGAAGCTGGGGCAGCGAGCCAGGTCCGCGCTCGCAAACATCGGCACGTCCACGCCATCGATCGCCGCGCCCGAGCGCGAAACCGCCGCAACGACTTGCAGCGCGGGATTTTCCCGCGCCAGCCGCAGCAGGGCCTGGCCCATGCGGCCGCTGGCGCCGTGGATGAGGATGCGGATCGGCGAAGAAGAATTCATGGCCCGAGGCTAGCGGGCCGGGGGCCGCGGATGCAAGTCATGAAGCCGTAGGAGCGGGATCAAGAGGTCATGCGATCCCAGAAGGCTTTCACGCCATCGAGGAAACCGCTGGAGCGCGGCGAATGCCGCGCGCCCTCCTCGCCTTCGAACGTCGCCTCGAAATCCTTGAGCAGTTCGCGCTGGCGCGAAGTCAGGTTGACCGGAGTTTCCACCACCACGCGGCACAAGAGATCGCCCGTACCGTGGCTGCGCACCGATTTGACGCCCTTGCCACGCAGGCGGAACAACTTGCCGGTCTGGGTTTCCAGCGGCACCTTGATCAGCGCCTCGCCATCAAGCGTGGGCACGACGACATCGGCGCCGAGCGCGGCCTGCGCGAAACGCACCGGGACCTCGCAATACAGATCGTCGCCGTCACGTTTGAAGATCGCGTGTTCGTGCACCTGCACTTCCACGTACAGATCGCCGGCCTGCGCTCCGGCCGGACCAGCTTCGCCTTCGCCCTGCAGGCGGATGCGATCGCCGTTGTCGACGCCGGCGGGGATCTTCACCGACAGCAGCTTTTCGTCCTGCAGACGGCCATTGCCGTGGCAGTTCTTGCAGGGCTTGGCGATGGTCTGACCGCGGCCGCCGCAACTCGGGCAAGGTTGCTGCACGGAAAAAATGCCGCGCTGCATGCGCACTTGGCCGCGACCAACGCAGGTCTTGCAAGTCTCGACTTTGCCGTCTTCGGAGCCCGAGCCCTTGCAGGGTTTGCACGACACCAGCGTCGGCACTTCGATCTGTTTCTCGGCGCCGAACACCGCTTCCTCGAGATCGAGTTCGATCACGTAACGCAGGTCGGCACCACGGCGCGGGCCGCGCTGCTGACGACCACCGCCAAAAATGTCGCCGAAAATATCGCCGAAAATATCGTTGACGTCGCCGAAGCCCGGGCCTGCGCCACCGCCACCGCCCATGCCGTGTTCGAACGCGGCGTGGCCGTGCGCGTCATAGGCGCGGCGCTTGGCCGGATCGGTGAGGACTTCATAAGCCTGTTTGGCTTCCTTGAAGGATTCCTCGGAAACCTTGTCGCCCGGATTGCGATCCGGATGATGCTTCATCGCCAGACGGCGATAGGCCTTCTTCAACTCTTCTTCGCTCGCCGTCTTGCTGACGCCGAGAGTTTCGTAAAAATCGCGCTTGCTCATTCGGAAAATCTCGATTCGATGCGGCGGTCCGGGATCAGCCACATCAGGGCGACCAGGACGAAAATGATGTTGGCGAGCCAGACGTTGACGAAGGCGAGGCCGATCGCACTCAGGTACAGAAAAGGCGAGGCCTTGCCCTTGAAATCGCGACCGATGGCCTGGGCCAAGGCCGATTCGCGGCCGTGCACGGAAATGATGCATTGCTGCAGCAGCCAATAGGCAACACCGGCCATCAGCAGCACACCGCCGTACAACGCGGTCGGCAGGGGCGTGAAATGATTTTCGCCCATCCAGCCGGTCGCGAACGGAAACAGGGACAGCCAGAACAGCAGGTGCAGGTTGGCCCACATCACGCCGCCCGTCACTTTCTGCACGGTATGCAACATGTGGTGATGGTTGTTCCAGTAGATGCCGACGTAGACGAAGCTCAGCACGTAGCTCAGGAATACCGGCAGCAATGGCTGTAGCGCGGCCAGATCGGTGCCGTGCGGAACTTTCATCTCCAGCACCATGATGGTGATGATGATGGCCAGTACGCCGTCACTGAATGCCTCGAGCCTGTTTTTCCCCATCACCCGCCCGCCCCTCTGCCAACACGGCGAACGCCCGATGCCGGGCGTTCGCTTTTTCTGGATTGTTCCGGAGGGTCAGACCTTGCCGTCGTCCTTGACCTCGGTGAACTCGGCGTCGACCACGTCCTCGGCCGGTTTGCCGGAGTTCGCGCCGGCATCGCCGGGTGCCTGTTCGCCGGCCTGCGCCGCCGCGTAAAGCGACTGCGCCGCCTGCTGCAAGGCATTGGTCTTGGCTTCGATCTGGCCCTTGTCGTCACCCTTCATCGCGGTCTCGAGATCGGACAACGCGGTTTCGATCGCGCCGAGCTGCTCGCCCGGCACCTTCGAACCGTGGTCCTTGATGGCCGTACGCGTGGCGTGGATCAGGCCGTCGGCGGCGTTGCGCGCGGTGACGAGGTCGTGGAATTTCTTGTCTTCCTCGCGATTGGCTTCCGCGTCGCGGACCATCTGCTGGATCTCTTCCTCGCTCAGGCCCGAGCCGGCCTTGATCTCGACCTTCTGCTCCTTGCCGTTCTTCTTGTCCTTGGCCGAGACATGCAGGATGCCGTTGGCGTCGATGTCGAACGAGACCTCGACCTGCGGCATGCCGCGCGGCGCAGCGTCGATGCCGGAAAGATCGAACTTGGCCAGCGACTTGTTGTAGCGGGCCTGTTCGCGCTCGCCCTGCAGCACGTGCACGGTGACCGCGGACTGGTTGTCCTCGGCGGTTGAGAAGGTCTGCGAGGCCTTGGTCGGAATCGTGGTGTTCTTCTCGATGATCTTGGTGAACACGCCGCCCATGGTTTCGATGCCGAGGCTGAGCGGGGTCACGTCGAGCAGCAGCACGTCCTTGACGGTGCCGGCGAGCACGCCGCCCTGCACGGCCGCGCCGATGGCGACGGCTTCGTCGGGGTTGACGTCCTTGCGCGGCTCCTTGCCGAAGAACTCAGCGACCGCCGCCTGCACTTTCGGCATGCGCGTCTGGCCACCGACCAGGATCACCTCGTTGATGGCGCTGGCGGCGAGGCCGGCGTCCTTCAAGGCGATGCGGCAGGGTTCGATGGTTTTCTTGACCAGGTCATCGACCAGGGCTTCGAGCTTGGCGCGCGTCAGCTTGATGTTCAGATGCTTCGGACCCGAAGCATCGGCGGTGACGTACGGCAGGTTGACGTCGGTCTGCTGCGAGGACGAGAGCTCGATCTTGGCGCGCTCGGCGGCATCCTTGAGGCGCTGCAGAGCCAATGGATCCTTGCGCAGGTCGATGCCCTGCTCTTTCTGGAATTCCTCGACCAGGAAATCGATTACGCGCTTGTCGAAATCTTCGCCGCCCAGGAAGGTGTCGCCGTTGGTGGCGAGAACTTCGAACTGGGTTTCGCCGTCGATGGAAGCGATCTCGATGATCGACACGTCGAAGGTGCCACCGCCAAGGTCATAGACCGCGATCTTGCGGTCGCCGCCCTTCTTGTCGAGGCCATAGGCCAGCGCGGCCGCGGTCGGCTCGTTGATGATGCGCTTGACGTCGAGACCGGCGATGCGACCGGCGTCCTTGGTCGCCTGGCGCTGGCTGTCGTTGAAGTAGGCCGGGACGGTGATCACGGCTTCGGTGACCGTCTCGCCCAGGTAGGCTTCGGCGGTCTTCTTCATTTTCTCGAGGACCTTCGCGGAAATTTCCTGCGCGGCCATCTTCTTGCCGTCGCTGGTCGACACCCAGGCGTCGCCGTTGTCGTGGGCGAGGATCGAGTACGGGACCAGGTCGAGGTCTTTCTTGACTTCATCGTCGGTGAATTTGCGGCCGATCAGGCGCTTCACCGCGTAGAAGGTGTTCTTGGGGTTGGTGACCGCCTGGCGCTTGGCCGAGGCGCCCACGATCACTTCACCGTCCTTGGTGAACGCGACGATCGACGGCGTGGTGCGATCGCCCTCGGAGTTTTCAATGACCTTGGCGACGCCGCCTTCCATGACCGCGACGCAGCTGTTGGTGGTGCCGAGGTCGATACCGATGATCTTGCCCATGATGCTTGCTCCGTAATGCCTTGATTCGTGAATGTGTTGATTGGCGCGAAGGGATGAAACCAATGTTCCGCGCTGTTCGAGATGTATGGCCGGGGCCGGCTAATTCAACCGCCCCGGCCTCGGCCGTCAGTCAGCGGCGACCACCACGAGGGCGGGACGCAGCAGGCGGTCGTTGAGCAGGTAACCCTTCTGGAAAACCTGCAGCACGCTGCCCGGCGCGGCGCCGGCGGCTTCGGCCTGGCTGATCGCCTGGTGATGATCGGGATTGAAGGCTTCGCCGACCGGATCGATCAGGCGCAGGCCGTTGTCGGCAGCGACCTTGAGCAATTGCTTGAGGGTCAGATCGAGGCCATCGCGTAGCGGGCTGGCCTCGCTGCCTGCGGCCGTGAGGCCAGCATCGAGGCTGTCGAACACCGGCAGCAGTTCGGCGAGCAGGCGTTCGTTGGCGAACTTGCGTGCCACGTCAATATCGCGGCCCAGGCGCTTGCGCTGGTTGTCGAGCTCGGCGCGTTCGCGCAGGGTTTCTTCCTTGAGCGCGACGATGGTGGCGCGCAGCTGGTCGAGTTCGGCCGAAAGCGATTCGGTCTCGGACGCAGTTTCGTCTTGCGGCGCTTGCGCGTCCGGCTGGGGGTATTCGCTGTGCATGGTCTTCCTGCTGGCTAGGTGTAGAGGGCCGGCCCGCCCCTGCGGGGGCCGCCTCCTTCATGGGGTCATCGAAAAGGCTTTCAAGACCCCGATTTGCTGAAATCAGGCCGATGAATCCGGGGCCAACGCGGCACCGAGCAAGTCCGCGGTCGCCTGCACCATCGGGATCACCCGCTCATACGCCATGCGGGTCGGGCCGATCACCCCGAGCACCCCGAGCACCTTGCCTTGGCTGGCATAAGGCGCGGTGATCACCGTGCACGCCTCCAGCGGCGCCAAGCCGCTTTCCTCGCCGATGAACACGCGCACGCCCGGCGCATGGGTGCAGCGCTCGAGCAGGGCGAGGATTTCGCGCTTGCGCGAGAAAGCTTCGAACAACTCGCGCAATCGATCCATGTCGGACAGGCCGTTGAGGCCCATCAGGCGGGTCTGGCCGGCCAGCAGCATGTCGTCGTTGCTGGCGAAACCACTGCCGGGCCCGCCCAAAGTCTGCTCGGAAATCTCCACCGCCGCCGACAGCACCCGCTCCATTTCGCTGCGGGTATCGCGCAATTCGCGCAACAGCACCGCGCGGATGTCGGCCAGCGGCCGGCCGGCGAAATGGGCGTTGAGATAGTTCGCGCTCTGCTCCAGTTCGCTGGGCGAATACGCACGGCGAGTCTGGATGATGCGGTTTTGCACCTCGTTGTCGGTAAACACCAGGATCACCAGCACGCGGCTGCCGTCCAGCGGCACGAAATCGATGTGCTTGAAGGCAAAGGCCGCGCGCTGCGGCACCGTCACCACACCGACGAACTGGCTCATCGCCGACAGCAATTCCGAGGCATTGGCCAGCAGCGACTGCGTGCCCGCACCGGTCGGCATGTTGATGCGCAGACGGTCGATCTCGGGGTCGCTGAGCGGCTGCATCTGCAGCAGGGAATCGACGAAAACGCGGTAGCCCTGCGCGGTCGGGATGCGCCCTGCCGAGGTATGCGGTGCGGACAGCAGGCCGATTTCCTCGAGGTCGGCCATGATGTTGCGGATCGTCGCCGGGCTCACGTCCAGCCCCGACTGCTTGGCCAGCGTGCGGCTGCCGACCGGCTCGCCATCACGGATGTGCTGGGCGATCAGGGTGCGCAACAGGCGACGGGCGCGGGGATCCAGGGGCAGGCTCATGCCTCATAGATAAGGCCGCGGCGCCCGCGGCGCAAGTTTTCCAGTCTCAGGTTTTCGGACTGACATCGGCGATAGTGCCTGAACGATTCCGCCACCGTTTCAGGCAAACTCCCGCCCATCATGCTCAGTCATCTCACCCTCAAGGATTTCGCCGTCGTCAGTGCCGCCGAGCTCGGCTTCGACGCCGGACTCACTGTGGTTTCCGGTGAAACCGGCGCCGGCAAATCGCTGCTGGTCGACGCCCTGCTCTGGCTCACCGGCGCCCGCGCCGACGCCGGCATCGTCCGCCACGGCGCCGAACGCGCGGAGCTTTCCGCGGAATTCTCCCTCGCCGATGCCCCCGACGCGGCCGACTGGTTGCGCGAACGCGAACTCGACGACGACGCCAGCTGCCAGTTGCGCCGGGTGATCCGTGCCGATGGCGGCTCGCGGGCCTGGATCAACGGCCGCCCGGCGACGCTGGCGCAGCTGTCGGAACTCGGCGCCCTGCTGGTCGAAATCCACGGTCAGCATGAGCACCAGGCCCTGCTCGAACGCAGCCACCAGCTCGGCCTGCTCGATGCGTTCGGTCAGCACGAAGCCCTGCTCGCCGATGTTCGCGAACACGCCCGCCGCTGGCAGGACCTCGACCAGGAGCTCGCCGCGCTGTCGCGCACCGGCGATGTCGGCGACCGCATCGCCTACCTCGAGCACCAGCACGGCGAACTGGCACGCGAAGCGCTGGCCGCCGGCGATATCGACGACATGCTCGCCGCGCACCGCCGCCAGGCCAATGCCGCCGGCCTGCTGGCAGGCTACGAATCGGCGCTGGCGCGGCTGTCCGGCGACGAAGGCCAGTCCTTGTCGCGCGGCCTGCGCCAGGCCAACGGCGAACTCGGCCGCCATCTCGACAGCGAGCCGCGCCTGCGCGAAGTGACGGCGCTGCTCGAGTCGGCGGAGATCCAGATCGACGAAGCCGGCGGCCTGATCGAACGCCTGCGCGATGAGCTCGACATTGACCCGGCGCATCTGCAACAACTCGAAGCACGCATGACCCGCCTGCACGATCTTGCGCGCAAGCATCGCTTGCCGCTGGCGGAACTCGCTGCGCGTCGCGATGCGATCGAAACCGAGCTGGAATCGTTGCGCGGCGCCGGCGAACGCAGCGAATTCCTTTTCGCCGAACGTGAAGCGGCGAACGCGCGCTGGAAAACTGCGGCGGCCAGACTTTCGCAGTCGCGCAATGCCGCCGGGAAAAAGCTCGGCAAGGCGGTTTCCGGACTGATGTCGGAACTGGGCATGGGCGGCGGCGTATTCGCGGTCGAACTCACCGCACAGGACAACAACAAGCCGCATGCGCTGGGCGCCGAGCGCTGCGAATTCCTGGTCTCTGCCAACCCCGGGCAGCCGCCGCGGGCGCTGCGCAAGGTCGCCTCGGGCGGCGAACTGGCACGCATCAGCCTCGCCATCGAAGTCGCGGCGCTAGGCCTGGATTCGGTGCCGACGATGATCTTCGACGAAGTCGACACCGGCATCGGCGGCGCGGTCGCGGAAGTGGTCGGACAAAAACTGCGCGCGCTGGGTGCTTCGCGCCAGGTACTTTGCGTTACCCACCTGCCGCAGGTCGCGGCGCAGGGCCATCACCATCTGCAGGTGAGCAAGGCCGTCAATGGCAGCAGTACGCACAGCGCCGTGAGCGTGCTCGCGGAAAAAGAGCGTATCGAGGAACTCGCGCGCATGCTCGGCGGCGTCGAGATCACCAAAGAAACGCGAGCGAATGCCCGGCAGATGTTGTCGCGGGCGCAGGCGTGATTTTCGTAGGAGCGATGGTAATCGCGACAGGGTTCGCTGCTGTGAAGATCAGCACAATCCAACGCCCTTTGGACTAGCTGCTGCTGCGACAAGCATGGTCGCGATTGCCATCGCTCCTACACCCGCGGTTATTTTTTCTTCTTGGGCCGCACGTACAGCACGAGGCTGTGCTCTTCGATCACAAAGCCGTGCTTGTCGGCGATCTGCTTTTGCAGAGCTTCGATTTCCGGGCTGGTGAATTCGATGACCTTGCCCGATTCGATGTCG
>Ga0208525_1000059_pt1 | contig 13889 bp, 10 predicted proteins | sample SoimicmetaGmgHMC_FD_188342 | JGI IMG/M metagenome (GOLD analysis project Ga0208525, IMG submission 188342) | Soil and rhizosphere microbial communities from Laval, Canada - mgHMC (SPAdes) (version 2) | ecosystem: Environmental > Terrestrial > Soil > Agricultural land | place: Laval, Canada...
CAGGGCGCCTGGTCGCCAATGCCGGGAGAGGAACCGCGCCGGTTCGCGACAGTGCGACAGGCAGGAATTTTTCAGTGGCGACAGCTGATACAGACCCGTCGCGATCAACGTGGTGCCCGATAGCCAGCGCACTTGCGAACCCATCGCCATCGCCGAGATGAGCCCCGCACTTTCCAGCCTCTGCTGCAGCACCGCGGCAGCGACCGAGAACAGCAGCCATGTCAGGAAGTAACCTGCGACAAACGCGGCAGTCGACGCATGCTCAGCCTCGAGCCGCCCCTGTGCCCTGTTGTGTTGATGCACGCGGGCATACAGGAAAATCGTCGGCGCGGCGCTCGGTATCATCATGGCGACCATCATGGTCCACCACATGCCGATGATCAGCGCCCAGTATCCGGGGCTCCACCCTGTCATCGCAGCTGCCATCTCCGCCCCAGGCATCGTCATCGTCGTGACCGCGCCATCATGCTGTGGCAGCAGCACCAACCGCGTCATCTCCCAGGCCGTCATGCCGAGTCCAGCACCGGCCACGATGTATGTCCAGGTCAACACCCACAGGACGAACAGACCGACAACAGTGATCGCGCCGTCGCGTTTCAACAGGCGTTCGAGTGCCGACACGGACAAGATCGCCACGACTCAGGCGCGAACAACACCATGACTGTTGAGGTGCAGGCGCGCGAACTGTCCGTAGGTGTTGGTCAGGGATACCTTGACCGGTCCCGTGGTCTGGCTCGAGGCACTGCCGATCTCGGCAATCGCGTATTCGAACCCGTCCGGCAACACGATCTGGGCGCGGGATTCGACACCGGTGACCTTGTTGCGAATTGGCTCGCCGACAGTGTCGATGTAATCCTTGACGAAAACCCGACCCTTGCGGCCGTCGATGTCGAGCTGGAGATCGATATCGGTAAACACCGGCGCGTGCATCTTGGTCACGGTCGAGGCGTAGACAGCGAACATCGTCGCGAATGGATCGGTGTCCTGTCCGGTCATGATCCGCAGCAACGCTTCGCGCTGCCTGTCATCGGCCTTGGCATCGACGAACGCGATCGCTTCGCCATTGCCCTCGTGAATCGGGCCAGGCCATTTGAAGATCGCCGCGAGCCGCAACCCGTCCAGCCGCGTTTCGCCATGATGGCCTTCGTCGATCTGGATGCCCGCCACCGCGTGGCAGTGGCCTTTGTCCGGCAGTGCGTTGAATTGACAGTTGCAGCCGTATTCACAGCTGCAATTGACCAGTTCGGCGCCCTTGATCTCCCAAATACTCATGACGAGCCTCCGGGTGCAGGTTGGGCCTCGGATCGTACTCCTTGAGGGTCGGCAGTCAACTGGCCAGGCAATACAAAAAACAGGATGCGGGACCTTAGACCGGTCGAAGCATTCGCCAGCTCTCGTCCCGCTATTCCGCCGTCACTGGCGAATGCCGAACAGCGGTGATCGCATTTCCCGGTTGGAAATTATTCCACCGTCACCGATTTGGCGAGATTGCGCGGCTTGTCGACATCCGTACCGCGCTTGAGCGCGGTGTGGTACGCCAGCAACTGCACCGGGATCGCGTGCACGACCGGGCTGAGCAGGCCGACATGCCGCGGCGTGCGGATCACGTGCACGCCTTCGGATTCGCTGAAGTGGCTGTCGGCATCGGCGAATACGAACAGCTCGCCGCCGCGCGCGCGCACTTCCTGCATGTTCGACTTCACTTTTTCCAGCAGCGCGTCGTTCGGCGCGATCACCACCACCGGCATCTGCGCATCGACCAGGGCCAGTGGCCCGTGCTTGAGTTCGCCAGCCGGATAGGCCTCGGCATGGATGTACGAGATTTCCTTGAGCTTGAGCGCGCCTTCGAGCGCGATCGGATAGTGCAGGCCGCGGCCCAGAAACAACGCGTGCTGTTTCGGAGTGAACTTGTCCGCCCAGGCGACAATCTGCGGCTCGAGATTCAGCGCGTGCTGCACGCTGCCGGGCAGATGCCGCAGCGCTCCCAGGAATTCGCCTTCGCGCGTCGCGTCGAGACGACCCTGCAGTTTCGCCAGCGTGCCGGTGAGCGCGAACAACGCGACCAGCTGCGTGGTGAAAGCCTTGGTCGACGCCACGCCGATCTCGGCGCCGGCGCGGGTGTAGAACACCATGGCGCTCGCGCGCGGGATCGCGCTTTCCTGCACGTTGCAGATCGACAGCGTCTTGGTGTGACCCAGCGACTTGGCGTATTTCAGCGCCTCCATCGTGTCCAGGGTTTCGCCGGACTGCGAAATCGTGACGATCAGATGTTTAGGGTTTGCCACCGCCGTGCGATAGCGGTATTCGCTGGCGATCTCCACCGTGCACGGCAGACCGGCGATGGCTTCGAGCCAGTATTGCGCGGTCAGCGCCGCGTAATAACTGGTGCCGCAAGCGAGGATCTTCACGCCTTCGACATCGGCGAGAAGCTTCGCGGCATCGGCGCCGAACAGCACCGGCGAGAAACCTTCGGCGATCACCGGCTCGATGGTGTCGGCGAGCGCGCGCGGCTGTTCGTGGATTTCCTTCTGCATGAAGTGGCTGTACGGGCCCAGCTCCATCGACGCCAGCGACACATCGGAAACATGCACATCGCGCTCGACCGGCGCACCGGCGAGATCGAACACGCGCACGCCGTCGAGGCTGATTTCCGCGACGTCGCCTTCTTCAAGGAAGATCACCCGGCGCGTCGCCGAGATCACCGCCGAGACATCGGACGCGACGAAGTTCTCGCCCTCGCCCAGGCCGACCAGCAGCGGGCAGCCCATGCGTGCGGCGATGAAACGGTTGGGCTCGCGCTTGCTGACCACGGCGATCGCATAGGCGCCTGTCAACTCGCGCACGGCGCGCTGGGTGGCGCGCAGCAGGTCGCTTTCGAGCTTGAGGTAGTGCTGGATCAGGTGGGCGATGACTTCGGTATCGGTCTGCGATTCGAAGCGGTAGCCGAGCGCGCGCAGTTTCTCGCGCTGCTCTTCGTGGTTCTCGATGATGCCGTTGTGCACGATCGCGAGTTCGCCATCGCTGATGTGCGGATGCGCATTGCCTTCGGTGACGCCGCCGTGCGTGGCCCAGCGCGTGTGGCCGATGCCGATGCGGCCCTGCAGGCCTTCGCTCTGCGCCGCCGCTTCCATTTCCGCGACGCGACCGGTGCGGCGCACGCGGCGCAACTCATCGGTGAGCACCGCCAGGCCGGCGGAATCGTAGCCGCGGTATTCCAGGCGCTTGAGACCATCGACCAGAAAGGGAACCACATCCCGCTGGGCGATCGCCCCGACGATTCCGCACATGTGTTGGTCAACCTTGAGGGACAGGGCGCGATTTTAGCGCATTTGAAATTCGCTCCCGGCGGCGGCGGACGACGCTGCCGGCGCCGCGTCCGCAGCTTTCGCGCGGACGCCCAGCGGACACCGCGGACAGTCCGGGCCGCCAAATCATTTTCTTTGTTTTCAGTAGCTTGGAGCTGGCACGAAACCTGCTGAAAAGACCCTGGACACCGCCATGGCAAAAAGGATTCCGCCCGCATGATTCGCGACACCTCCGCCCAGGACAAGGTCATCGCCCCGCCACCCGGCCAGGCCAACAAGCGCCGCCTGTGGCTGTTCGCCGGTGCCGCCGTAGCCTTGGTCGCCGTCGTCGTGCTGGTCAGCGCCTGGCGCGGCAGCGATCGTTCGATCGATGCATCGCGCCTGCGCATCGCCGAAGTCAGCCGCGGCACGCTGGTGCGCGACGCGTCGGTCAACGGCCGTGTCGTCGCCGCGGTCAGCCCGACGCTTTATGCGCCGGCCGAAAGCACGGTGACGCTGAAGATCCACGCCGGCGATGCGGTGAAGAAAGGCGACGTGCTCGCCGTGCTCGACTCGCCCAGCCTGAGCAACGAACTGGCGCGCGAACAGTCGAGCCTGGAACAACTTGAAGACGAAGTCGCGCGCCAGCGCATCCTTGCCGAGAAACAGAAGCTGATCGCGCGTCGCGATGCCGACGAAGCGGAAGTGTCGCGCCTCGGCGCACAGCGCATCCTGCAACGCACCGAAAAAGGCTACAAAGCCGGCGCGATCGCGGAAGTGGAATTCTTGCGTGCGCAGGATGCACTCAAAAGCGCCGAGATCCGCAGCAAGCAGGCTGCACAGGCCTCGGGGCTGGAAGTGCAGGACGTCGGCCTCGAGCTCAAGACCAAACTCAGCCAGTTGCAGCGTCAGCATCTGGTCGTGGCCAACATCCAGCGCCGCGTCGACGAATTGTCGGTGCGCGCACCGGTCGATGGCGTGATCGGCACGCTCTCGGTCGCCGACCGCGCCGTGGTGCCGGCGAATGCGCCGCTGATGACCGTAGTCGATCTGTCGCGCCTGGAAGTGGAACTGGAAATTCCGGAGAGCTACGCCGACGACCTCGGCCTGGGCATGTCCGCGGAAGTCAGCATCGGCACGCTCACCGCGACCGGCAAGCTGTCGGCGATCTCACCGGAAGTGGTGAAAAACCAGGTGCTCGCGCGCGTGCGCTTCGACGGCAAGCAGCCCGATGGCCTGCGCCAGAGCCAGCGCGTCAATGCCCGCATTCTGATCGAGGAAAAGCCGAACGTGCTGATGCTGCCGCGCGGTTCTTTCGTCGAGGACGGCGGCGGTCGCTCCGCCTACGTGATGGACGGCGGCATCGCCGTGCGCCGCCCGGTGCAATTGGGCGCGACCAGCGTGAGCGCCGTGGAAGTCCTTTCCGGCCTCAAGCAGGGCGACCATGTGGTGATCGCCGGCACCGACAGCTTCGACAATGCCGAGCGGGTGTCGGTGAATGAGTGATCCCATCCATTCCAAGAAAATTTTCCGTCATGCCCGCGCAGACGGGCATCCAGTGTCTTTCGCTCATCCACGCAAAGACTCTGGACCCCCGCCTTCGCGGGGGTGACGCAAGTTCTTTTCCCGATTCCCGATTCCCGATTCCCGATTCCCGATTCCCGATTCCCGATTCCCGATTCCCGATTCCCGATTCCCGATTCCCGCCCCAAGGACCCCGCCATGCTCAAGATGACCAACCTCAGCAAGGTTTACCGCACCCACATGATCGAGACGCATGCGCTGCGTGGTTTCGATATCCACGTGAAGGAAGGCGAGTTCGTCGCCGTGACCGGGCCGTCGGGTTCGGGCAAGACCACGTTCCTCAATATCGCCGGCCTGCTCGAGGAATTCAGCGGCGGCGAGTTCCTGCTCGATGGCGTCAACGTCAAGGGCATGGACGACAACGCACGCTCGAAGCTGCGCAATGAAAAACTCGGCTTCATCTTCCAGGGCTTCAACCTGATTCCCGACCTCAACCTGTTCGACAACGTCGACGTGCCGCTGCGCTATCGCGGCTTCAATGCCGCCGACCGCAAGATCCGCATCGAGGACGCGCTCGGCCGCGTCGGCCTGGCGTCGCGCGCGAAACACTTCCCGGCGGAATTGTCCGGCGGCCAGCAGCAGCGTGTCGCGATCGCGCGCGCCCTCGCTGGTTCGCCGAAACTGCTGCTCGCCGATGAGCCCACCGGCAACCTCGACACGCAGATGGCGCGCGGCGTGATGGAGCTGCTCGAGGAAATCAACTCGCAGGGCACCACCATCCTGATGGTCACGCACGATCCTGAACTCGCCGCACGCGCACAGCGCAACGTGCACATCATCGACGGCCAGGTTTCCGATCTGCTGCGCGAGACCAACGCCTCGCTCGCCGCCGTCGCCGCGACCGTCTGAGGAGCATCGTCATGTTCGCCTATTACTTCACCCTGGGCCTGCGCAGCCTGCGCCGCAATCCGGCACTGACCGCGCTGATGATCGTCACCCTTGCCGTCGGCGTCGCCGCCAGCATGGCGACGTTGACCGTGCTGTACGTGATGTCCGGCGATCCGATCCCGGAAAAGAGCGATCGCCTGTTCGTGCCGCGCGTGGATACCGCGCCTCTGGTCGGCTACGCCGCCGGCGACGAGCCCAGCGACCAGTTGAACTACACCGACGCAACCAACCTGTTGCGCAGCGGACAAGGCGTCCGGCGCACGGCGGTCTACGGCGTCGGCAACGCGATCGAAACCGGCCGTGCCGACTTGCCGCCGTTCCTGGCGCAAGGCGTCGCCCCGACGCGCGACTTCTTTGCGATGTTCAATGTTCCGTTCCTCTATGGCGGGCCGTGGGATGTCGCTACGGAAACGGCGAAGTCCAACGTCATCGTGCTCAATCGCGAGCTGAGCGAGAAGTTGTTCGGCAAGACCAATCCGGTCGGCAAGCGCATCACCATGGACAGCGAGCAGTGGCAGATCGTCGGCGTGATCGACAAATGGAATCCGCTGCCGCGCTACTACCGCCTCATCAACGGCAATGGCGGCAACTTCAGCGGCGCCGACGAATACTTCATCCCGTTCCAGACCGCAGTGCGCCACGAGTTCAGCAACAACGGCAACAACAACTGCACCGGCGAAGGCCCGAAGGAACCGGGTTACCAGGGCTGGATCGCATCGGAATGCGACTGGATCCAGTTCTGGTTCGAAGGCAAGTCGGCCAGCGACCAGGCGCGTATCAAGGAATTCCTGGCCGCCTACGTCACCGACCAGAAGAAGCTCGGTCGTTTCCCGCGGCCGATCAACGTCCGCCTGGAAAATGTCATGGAGTGGATGAAGCACCTGGGTGTCGTCGGTGCCGATACCAAACTTTCAACTTGGCTGGCATTCGGCTTCCTGCTGGTGTGCCTGGTCAACACCGTCGGCTTGCTGCTCGCGAAATTCTCGGCACGCGCCGGCGAAGTTGGCGTACGCCGCGCGCTGGGCGCGACACGCGGCAACATCTTCCAGCAGTTTCTGATTGAAGCGACGGTGATCGGGCTGGTCGGCGGCTTGCTCGGGCTGATCCTGAGTTTCGGTGGGCTGTGGCTGATCTCGATGCAATCGGAGGAGATGGCGATCGTGGCGAAGATGGACTGGGCGATGCTGGCCCTCACCCTCGCGCTGTCGATTTTTGCCAGCATCCTGGCCGGACTGTTGCCGACCTGGCGCGCCTGCCAGGTCACGCCGGCCCTGCAACTGAAGACCCAATAAGGAAGCGCCATGGAAATCCGTCCGATCCTCTCGTCCCTGCTGCGCAACAAGACCGGCGCGCTGCTCATCGCCGCGCAGGTCGCCTTGAGTCTGGCGATCGTCGCCAACGCGCTCTACATCATCCACGATCGCCTGGAGCGGGCCGCGCGCACCAGCGGCGTCGCCGACGAAACCAGCATGTTCCGGCTGGGCGTGGCGCAGATGAAAGACCCCGAGTCCGCGGAAGGAAAGCTCGCGGTGCAGGATCGAAACTACGACCTGATCCGCGGCGTCCCCGGCGTCGCCTCGGTCGCCCGCACCAACCAGTCTCCGCTGTCGCGCTCGGGCTGGAACATGGGTCTGTCGCTGGACACCAAGCAAGCCGAAACGACGACCAATACCGCGATGTATTTCGGGCAGGATTCGATGGTCAAGACCTTTGGCCTGAAACTGATCGAAGGCCGCGATTTCGTCGCCGACGACGTCGAGACCATCGATCCGGACAAGACGCAAAGCCTGGGCCGGACCGCAATCCTCACGCAGGTGCTGGCGAAAAAATTGTTCCCGGCCAGCAGCGCGGTCGGCAAGACCATCTACCTGGGCACCGGCTCGGATGCGTTCCCGCTGCAGGTCGTCGGCGTCGTCGAGAAACTGCAGACGCCGTGGGCGAACGTCGGCGAGCGCGGCGAGATTTCGACCATCCTCGCGGCACGCCGCGTGGAGTCCTACGGAATGTTCGTGGTGCGTGCTGAACCGGGCCAGCGCGACCGCGTGATGAAGGATGTCGAAGCGGCCTTGGGCAAAGTACCGGGGCAGGTGGTGATGGGCACGGAGTCGATGGAGAAGGATCGCATCGACCTGTACCGCGACGACCGCGCGATCGCCTGGATGCTGATCACCGTCACCGTGTTGCTGTTGCTGGTCACCGCCAGCGGCATCGTCGGCATGGCGACGTTGTGGGTGAACCAGCGCCGCAAGCAGATCGGCGTGCGGCGCGCGCTCGGTGCGCGGCGCATCGACATCCTGCGCTACTTCATCACCGAAAATCTGATGATCACCACCGGCGGTATCGTCGCGGGCCTGCTGCTCGCGGTGGCATTGAACCAGTTGCTGGTGAGCCAGCTGGAACTGCCCAAGCTGCCGCTGGGCTATCTCGCGATCGGCTCGACGGTGTTGTGGCTGATCGGCGTGCTCGCGGTCTACGGGCCGGCCTGGCGCGCGTCGAGCATCTCGCCAGCCATCGCCACGCGCAGCGCGTGACGGTAACCTAGGCGGATGCCAACAGTACTAGTCATCGACGACAACCCCTCGGTCGCCACCGCGCTCGAGGTGTTGTTCTCCCTGCACGATATCGACACGCTGCGCGCGACCTCGCCCGAAGACGGCCTGGCCACGCTGGCCGGCAACGCTGTCGACCTGGTCGTGCAGGACATGAACTTCAGCGCCGACACGACTTCCGGTGAAGAAGGCCAGGCGTTGTTCGGCGAGATCCGCACGCGCTTTCCCGATCTGCCGGTAATCCTGTTGACCGCGTGGACGCATCTGGATGCCGCGGTGCAATTGGCCAAGGCCGGCGCCGCCGATTATCTGGCCAAACCCTGGGACGACCGCCGCCTGATCGCGACGGTCGAAAACCTGATCGAGCTCAGCCAGGCCAATCGTGAGTTGCAGCGGCGCGTGCAGCGCGAACGCAAACAGCGCAGCGAGCTGGAAAAGAATTACGACCTGCGCGGCGTCGTCTGGAACGATGCCGCCACCGAGCGCGTGCTCACGCTCGCCTGTCAGGTCGCACGTGCCGACGTGCCGATCCTGATCACCGGGCCGAACGGCGCCGGCAAGGAGCGCATCGCCGAAATCATTCAGGCCAATTCCTCGGTCAAGAATGGCCCGATGGTCACGCTCAACTGCGGCGCGCTGCCGTCGGAACTGATCGAGGCGGAGTTGTTCGGCGCCGACGCCGGCGCCTATACCGGAGCGAGCAAGGCGCGCGAAGGAAAGTTCGAGGCCGCCGATGGCGGTACCTTGTTTCTCGACGAAATCGGCAACCTGCCGCCGGCCGGACAGATGAAGCTGCTGCGCGTGCTCGAGACCGGGCGCTTCGAACGTCTCGGCTCCAATCGCGAGCGGCAAGTGAAGGTACGCGTGATCAGCGCGACCAATGCCGACCTTCCCGGCATGATCCGCGCCGGCAGTTTCCGCGAAGATCTTTTCTATCGCCTCAACGTGATCGAACTGCGCCTGCCGCCCTTGAGCGAGCGTCCCGGCGACATCCTGCCATTGGCGCTGCATTTCCTCGGCGCGGAAAAGTCGCTGGACGACGGCGCACGCGCGGGCCTGCTCGCGCACACGTGGCCGGGCAACGTGCGCGAGCTCAAGAACGTGATGCAGCGCGCCAGCCTTCTTTCCAATCAGGCGATGATCCGCGCCGGCGATCTCGGCCTGCCGCTGGCGACGACGACGATCGCTGCCAGCAATGACATCGAGCCCGACCGCGACGGCATCGAACGTGCGCTCGCCAAAGCCGGCGGCGTGGTCGCGCAGGCCGCTGCCGAACTGGGCTTGAGCCGGCAGGCGCTGTATCGGCGCATGGACCGCCTCGGCATCGCCCGTCCCTGACATGAGCACGCGCAGTTTTCGTCGATCCCTGGCGGCACGGCGATTCGCATTGATCGCCTTGCTGGTGATCGCGACCGTGGCGCTGGTGATCGCACTCGATCATTTTTTTCTCGACCTGCCCTGGCTGGTCGCCAGCGTCGCCTTGCTGGTGATGCTGCCGATCGCGGTCGCCCTCGTGCACCGGCAGCTGCGGCCAACGCTGTCGCTGTTCCGCGCATTGACCGGCAGCGTCACCAGTTTTCGCGATGGCGATTTCAGCTTCAGCCTGCGCTGGCCCGGCCACGACGAACTCGGCGATCTGGTCGAAGCGCACAACGCGCTGGGCGACGTATTGCGCGAACAACGCCTGGGCCTGGTGCAACGCGAGCTGCTGCTCGACACGATGGTGCAGAACACGCCGGTGGCGATGCTGCTGGTCGCCGAAGGCGGGCCGATCGTCTACGGCAATCTCGCCGCGCGCCGGCTGCTCAATCAAGGCCGAAAACTTGAAGGCCACACGCTCGACGCCGTGCTCAAGCTCGCCGCGACGCCGCTGCGCGAAGCGATGGCGCGCGGTGGCGACGGACTGTTTTCGGTCGGCGACGATGACGAGGAAGAAGTTTTCCATCTCGCGCGCCGTGGCTTCCGCCTCAATGGACGCGCGCACGAACTGCTGCTGCTGCGTCAGCTCACCGTCGAACTGCGCCGGCAGGAAGTGCAGACCTGGAAGAAAGTCATCCGCGTGATCAGCCATGAGCTCAACAACTCGCTGGCGCCGGTGGCTTCGCTCGCGCACTCGGGGGCGGAGCTCGTGCGCCGCGGCCAGAGCGAGCGCCTGCCGGAAATTCTCGCGACCATCGAAGAACGCGCACGCCATCTCGAAGGCTTCATCCGCGGCTACGCGCATTTCGCCAAGCTGCCATCACCACGCCTGGAAACCGTGCCCTGGCCGGATTTCGTTTCCCGCCTGTCCTCGCAGATCGCCTTCGAACTGGTCGGCGCGCTGCCGCCGGACGCGGGTCGCTTCGATCTCGCGCAGATGGAACAGGCGCTGCTCAATCTGCTCAAGAACGCTCATGAATCCGGTTCCGCCGATCACGACGTGCAGCTGTCGGTGCGCCGCGTACCGGGAATGTTGCGTATCGAAGTACTCGATCGCGGCAGCGGCATGAACGAGGCTGTGCTCACCAATGCGCTGGTGCCGTTCTATTCGACCAAACGCAGCGGCACTGGCCTGGGCCTGGCGCTGGCCCGCGAAATCGCCGAGGCCCACGGTGGTCGCATCGCCCTGGCCAATCGCGAAGGCGGCGGTTTGATGGTCGCACTGGTGTTGCCCGCGTAACCGGCAGGAGCCAGCTTGCTGGCATGTCTACCTCGGCAGTGGCTAACCCAAGCTCGCCTGCTTGCAGGGACCCAGGACAAAGAATGTCTCTGCCGCCAGCAAGCTGGCTCCTACGTGATCGCAGGCTACGGATTTTTGGTTGGACGTTTCCAGCCGGGAATCGATTGCTGGCGGCCGCGCGATATCGTCAGCTCGCCCTGCGGTGCGTTGCGGGTGATCACCGAACCGGCGCCGATGGTTGCGCCTTCGCCGATCGTGACCGGCGCGACCAACGATGAATTCGAACCGATGAAAGCGCCGTCCTCGATGCGTGTGGTCGACTTGTTCACGCCGTCGTAGTTGCAGGTGATGGTGCCGGCACCGATGTTCACACCGGCGCCGATTTCGGCGTCGCCGAGATAGCTGAGGTGATTGGCTTTGGAGCCGATGCCAAACCGCGCTTTTTTTGTCTCGACGAAATTACCGACATGCACGCCCTCGGCGAGTTCGGTGCCGGGACGCAGGCGCGCATACGGCCCGATCGTGCATGCACCCAGGCTTGTGGCACCGTCGATATCGCAATGCGCCTGCACGATCGTGCCTGCCGCGAGTTGCGCATCCTTGATCCGGCAATACGGGCCGATGCGCACGCCATCGCCGAGCACGACGCGACCTTCGAAAATCACATCGATGTCGATCTCGACATCACGGCCGACGCTGACGTCGCCGCGCTGATCGAAGCGCGCGGGATCGGCGAAACGCACGCCTTGCACGGCCAACGCCATCACCGCGCGGCGCTGGAACGCGCGCTCGAGTTGCGCGAGCTGCCAGGGATCGTTGGCGCCTTCGGTTTCGACCGGATCGGCAACACGCACATACGCCGCCGGTGCGAATTCATCGGCCGCCATCGCGAAGATATCGGTGAGGTAGTACTCGCCCTGGGCATTGCCGTTGCGCAACTGCGCGAGCCAGTGTCTGAGCTTCGCAGCGTCGGCGATAAGGATGCCGGTGTTGATCAGACCGATGCGTCGGACCTCGTCGTCGGCGTCCTTCTGCTCGACGATCGCCGCGACATGGCCGGTGGCGTCGAGCACAAGGCGGCCATAACCGGTCGGGTCCGCGGGCTCCGCGGCGAGCACTGCGAGGATGCCGGGCGCGCGCAGCAATTCGGCCAGGGTCTGCGCTCGGATCAACGGCACATCGCCGTAGAGGACCAGCACGCGGGCGTTGTCGGGAATCGCCGGCATCGCCTGCTGCACGGCATGACCGGTGCCGAGTTGCTGCGCCTGCTCGGCCCAGTGCAGATCGGCTTGTGCGGCGAGCGCAGTACGGACTTGATCGCCGCCATGGCCGAACACGATATGCAGACCCGCAGGCTGCAATTCGCGGGCAGCGGCGATGACATGCGCGAGCATCGCGGTGCCGGCGATCGGCTGCAGCACTTTCGGACGCTGCGATTTCATCCGCTTGCCTTCGCCAGCGGCGAGGATGACGACGTGCAACGGAGCAGACATGCGAACCTCGATGGCGTGAGCCGAATCGGCCTCGCGTCCGGATGGGAGCGAGTTCTGCGGCAATCTTAGCAACTGCCGACCAGCGATCAACGCCACGCCTGCAGTCATCGCCGGTGTTTGCCTATCGGCTGCGATCCGATCGCCCGGGCAACGATCTGCCGGGCGATGTCGGAATGCTCAGTCTTTGCCCTCTGCGTCGCGATCCAACGAAACCATCGTGCGCCGTGTCGTCGGTAGCACCTGGTCGGTGAGCAGGCGCATCAACTCCTGGCTGCGGCGATTGACGGTGTCGAGGATCAGCCCGGTCGCCAGCGACAGCATCGCGACCAGGATCAACGCGACCGCAAGCACCGCCGTGGATGGATGCGTCACCAGGCCGGTGAGCGCGAACTCGCGGACGACAATGCTGCCGAAAGCGAGGCCGGCGAGGATGCAGGCGGTGGCGATGAGGCCGAAAAACAGCAACGGCCGATAATCCTTGTAGAGAAACAGGATCGTGCGCAGCACGCGGAAACCGTCGCGGAAGGTATTGAGTTTGGAATGGCTGCCTTCGGGGCGGGCCCCGTATGGCACCGGCACTTCCTGCAGCACCATGCCTTGCGCGAGCGCGAACACGGTCATCTCGGTTTCGATCTCGAAGCCTTGCGAGAGCACCGGCATCGAGCGCACGAAGCGACGATTGAAAGCGCGATAGCCCGAGAGCACATCGGCGATGCGTGTGCCGAACAATTGCGAGATCACCGTGCGCACCAGCCGGTTGCCGAAGCCGTGGAAACGCCGGAACGCCGAATCGGCGTGCGCCTCCAGGCGTGTACCGACGACCATATCGGCACTGCCGGCGAGCACCGGTGCGAGCAGGCGTTCGGCGTGATCGGCCGGATAGGTGTCGTCGCCGTCGACCATCAGCAGCACATCGGCGTCGACATCGCGGAACATGCTGCGCACGACGTTGCCCTTGCCCTTGGCCGGCACCGGAATCACCCGTGCGCCGGCGGCGCGTGCCAGCGCGGCGGTGTCGTCGCTGCTGGCGTTGTCGAACACGTAGATCACCGCCTGCGGCAGCGCTGCGCGGAAGTCGGCAACGACCTTGGCCACGGTCAGCGCTTCGTTGTGGCAGGGGATCAGCACGGCGATCCGGACGTCTGCGGTCATGGTTCTGGCTCGTTCGGGTTTCCGATCCGGCATTGTCAGCGATGTCGCCGGCAAAGTCCTGCGCTCAACCCGCCTGCGCGCCGTCGGCGATGGCATCGGCAGCCATTCGCCGCTCGGCCATCATCGGCGAGACACGGAGTCGGCACCGGCGTCGAGGCGAAATCCGAATGAGCGCCGGAAAAGAAAACGCCGGCACTTGGCCGGCGTCTTTTCTGCTTGCAGCGCAGACCTCAGTGCTTGAGGTTCTTGCGCAGGCGCTCGAGCGCCTGCAGCTGCGCCA
>Ga0208525_1000061_pt1 | contig 13809 bp, 13 predicted proteins | sample SoimicmetaGmgHMC_FD_188342 | JGI IMG/M metagenome (GOLD analysis project Ga0208525, IMG submission 188342) | Soil and rhizosphere microbial communities from Laval, Canada - mgHMC (SPAdes) (version 2) | ecosystem: Environmental > Terrestrial > Soil > Agricultural land | place: Laval, Canada...
CGCGTCTTTCTTGAAGTAATCGCCGAAACTGAAGTTGCCGAGCATCTCGAAGAAGGTGTGGTGGCGGGCGGTGTAACCGACCTGATCAAGATCGTTGTGCTTGCCGCCGGCGCGTACACAGCGCTGCGAACTCGCCGCGCGCGTGTAGCTGCGTTTTTCCGCGCCGAGGAAAACGTCCTTGAATTGCACCATGCCAGCATTGGTGAATAGCAGGGTCGGATCGTTGCCCGGCACGAGTGGGCTGGAGGGTACGATGGTGTGACCCTTGGACTGGAAGAAGTCGAGGAAATCCTTGCGGATCTGCGCACTCGAACGCGGGGCACTGGTGGTCATAAGCTCGGGCATCGGTCGTGGAGAGGGAAGCGGCGACTGAACCACACCGCCCGACCCAAAGGTGCCGGCCGGCGCTGGAGTTCTCAATCGAATCCGCAGAGTCCTAGATTATCAGGCCCGACCCGCAGTCCGGACGCGACGGATGCTTCAGCCGTCGAAATCGTCGCCGCCGTGTCCGGTCCGGACCGCGGCAAACGCCGATTTCTGATCGAACCCCCGTCGCAACAGGAAATCCACGGCCTTGCGCCGTACCGCTTGATCGGACAGATCCTTGTTGCCGTAGCGCCGGATGATGATGTCCCGGGCGCTAGCCAGCCAGTCCCGCGCGCAGGCCTCGAGCGCAGCATCGATGGCTTCGCGCGGCAGACCATGGGTGCCGAGTTCGGCACGGATACGCATGGGCCCGTACCCGGACGAGGACCGGGTACGGGCCAGCGCTTCAGCAAACCTCTCATCGTTCTGGAAGTCCTGCCTGGACAATTTGTCCAGGGCGACATCCATTTCTTCCGCGGCGACACCCTTGGCGCGCAGTTTGCGGCCCAGCTCCTTGCGCGAGTGCTCACGCCGTACCAGCAGGCCTAGCGCCCGCTGATAGGCGGTGGGCTCGACGGCGTCTTTCCCGCGCCGCCCTGCCATCAGGCCTCGACGTCTTCCGCTGCCGCCGTCGAACTGACCGCCACCACTTTCGGAGCCAGCTTGTCGCGCAGCTTGGCTTCAAGTTCGATCGCCATGCTGGGATTTTCCTTGAGGTATTGGCGGGCGTTTTCCTTGCCCTGGCCGATACGCTCGCCCATGCAGCTGTACCAAGCGCCGGATTTCTCGACCAGCTTGTTGTCCACGCCCAGATCGATCAACTCGCCTTCGCGGGACATGCCCTCGCCGTAGAGAATTTCCGTGATGACCACCTTGAACGGTGGCGCCATCTTGTTCTTGACGACCTTGATCTTGGTCTCGTTGCCGATGATCTCGTCACCTTTCTTGACCGAGCCGATGCGGCGGATATCCAGGCGCACCGAGGCATAGAACTTGAGCGCATTGCCGCCAGTGGTGGTTTCCGGATTCTGACCGGGCATCATGTTGCCGATCTTCATGCGCAACTGATTGATGAAGATGACCATGCAATTGGAGCGCTTGATGTTGCCGGTCAGCTTGCGCAGCGCCTGGCTCATCAGTCGCGCCTGCAGGCCGACCTGCATCTCACCCATCTCGCCTTCGATTTCGGCGCGAGGAGTCAGTGCGGCGACGGAGTCGACCACCACCACATCCACTGCGTTCGAGCGCACCAGCATGTCGACAATTTCCAGGGCCTGCTCGCCGGTATCGGGCTGCGAGATCAGCAGGTCATCAAGGCTCACGCCCAGCTTCTGCGCATAGCCCGGATCGAGTGCGTGCTCGGCATCGACGAAAGCGGCGGTGCCGCCGGCTTTCTGGCATTGCGCGATCACCTGCAGAGTCAGTGTGGTCTTGCCCGAGGATTCCGGGCCGTAGATCTCGATGACGCGACCCTTGGGCAGACCGCCGATACCCAGTGCGAGATCGAGCATCAGCGAGCCGGTGCCGATGACCTCGTGCGCCTCGACCGACTTGTCGCCCATCAGCATCACTGTGCCCTTGCCGAACTGTTTGTCGATCTGGGCCAGGGCGGCGGTGAGGGCACGTTTCTTGTTCTCGTCCATTGTCGAATTCCTTGGGTCGCTAATTGAAGTGATGAGCAACTGTAAATCGCGCCGGTCGCACGGACTGAGACGAGTCCGGCGAGGGCATAAGTTGGCGGATGCCGGTCGAATCGGCCAAGCGGAAATTCACCGCCATGGCTGTCCGGCGAAGCCACGCCGGGCGCGCGTCGCAATGATTGACCGCGACCGTCACCGGCTCGGCCTCACCAGGCCGCAATACAGGCCTTCGATCGCAAAATCCTGATCAGGCGAGACATCGATCGGTGCGAAATCGGGATTGCGCGGCAACAGACGAATGCCGGTCCTGGTGATCTTCAGCAGCTTGACGGTGATTTCGTCATCGATGCGCGCGATCACGATCTGACCCGACTGCGCCTGGCTGGTGCGATGCACGCCGATCAGGTCGCCGTCGAGGATGCCGTCGTCGCGCATGGAGTCGCCCTTGACCTTGAGCAGGTAATCCGGCGACGGGAAAAACAGGCTGCGATCAAGCAGCACGACCTCATCCGAACCGATATCCGCGCCGATCGGCATGCCTGCCGCCACGCGCCCCAGTACCGGCAGGCGCAGCGCATCATCGTCGTTGCGTCGCGATCGCGATGGCGGCGAAAAGTCTTCACCCTCGCCTTCCTCGACATCCACCTGCGGCAATCGAATGCCGCGCGCCTGGCCCGGAATACGGGCGATCGCTCCGGCCCGCTCGAGGATTTCCAGGTGATATTGCGCGGCGCGGACGCCGCGAAAGCCCAGCGCTTTGGCGATTTCGGTCTGCGACGGCGGCACGCCGTCGTTCTGGATACGCCGGGTGATCAGCGCGAGGATGGTTTGCTGGGTTTCGCTGAGGTCCATGGTTAGTAGTAATACTACTAACGAAATCGACTGGCAAGTCTTTTCAGCCTTTTCCTCCGACCGGTCCGGCGACGGCCCCGACTACCGCGGCAAGTCCAGCATCCCGCGCCGGTGCATCTCGCGGTGGATGATCGTGTAGCGCGGCGGCTCGTGGTGGTTTTCCGACGAATACGGTGCGGCGAAATGCCCGCCAATCAGATCGTCGCGGACGAAGAAGGCGTTGACGCCGTTGAAGTCGCAGCCGACCAGACTGTAGCCATAGCCTGCAGCGAGATTTTCGAACGCCTTCAAACTCGCGCCGTAATTCTGGCTGCCGTCCCAGACGCGATCTTTGGCGTATTCGACTTTCCAGTCGACATCCGGCGGAATTGCGGCGTTGTATTCGACCACCACAACGCGCGGACGCCGCGCCGCCAGACCTTCCCACAGGTAGTAGGTGTTCTGGTCGACATCCAGCGACAGCAGATCGAATTCCTGCGGCACGTTCATTTCATCGAGCGTGGCCGCGATGTTTTCGCGATCGACGAAACGCACTCGCCATTGCAGGCGATCACCGCGGCCGACCAGCGCCGGCGCGATGCGCTCGACGAAACTGTCGTTGCCGTCCACCCAATAGCCGCGCCAACCCTGGGCGAGCAGGAAGGCACTGTTGTTTTCGAGGCCATCGCCGACGCCGATTTCGACGAAGACGCGATCGGTGCGGCCGATACGCCGAAAGATCTCGTTGAGGATGCCGTCCTCGCCGTTCTGCGAATTCACACTCTGCCCGTAGCGCGTGAGCCGGCGCTCGTCGCTCAGGCGCGGACTCGCGGCGAGCAGGCTGTAGTAACTGTGGAAAGCGAAATTGTTGTACTGCGCGTTGCCCAGCGCGAGCAACTGCGCATTGCTTTCGCGAATGCGTTCGACTTCGGCCTTGAGCGCGAACAACTCGCGCCCGATCGGCGACCTGTTGAAAAGCCGCTGCCGAAGGCGTCGAAAGGCGAGTTTGATATTCCTGAGCAAGATTGCTGGTTCCTGGAATCTGTTGAGTTCGGAGGCGCCGGTTTTCAGGACTTGTCCGAAAGGACGAGCAGGCCTTCGAGCGCCTTGAGCACGGTTTGTCGACGCACTGCCTCGCGGTCGCCGTGGAAATGAAACACTTCTGCCAACGGATAACCACCGCGGCGTTTCCAGCCAATCCAGACCGTGCCGACCGGCTTGTCTATCGTCCCGCCGCTGGGGCCGGCGATGCCGGTCACGGCGACCGCAACGCTGGCACCGGACGTAACCAGCGCCCCCGAGACCATTTCCAGCACCGTCTCGCGGCTGACCGCGCCGAACTGCGTCAACGTTTCCGGGCGCACGCCGAGCAACGCCTGCTTGGCCTCGTAGCTGTAACAGGCCATGCCGCAATCGAACCAGTCCGAGCAACCGGGAATGTCGGTGATCATCTTGGCGATCCAGCCGCCGGTGCAGCTTTCCGCTGTGCACAGCATCTGCCGATTGGCGCGCAGCACACCGCCCACGCGTTCAGCCAGGCCATGCAGTGCGGCATCGTCGTAGGCGCTGATCGGTTCCGCGGTCGAGGTTTCCATGGCGGGTAGACTACGGGCCGCCCCGCTGCCTGTCACGATGCGATCAGATGCGTCCGGCGCAAAACCGACGGCAAACTCGCCTGTGTATAGTGACCGCCATGCCTGCCTGGTCCACCCTGCTGCGCGTTCTGTTGTGCCTGAGCCTGATCCTCGACGGGACAGCCAGCGCCGTCGCGGCCACGCAGATGCAACTCGCGCCGATCGCGCAGGCGCAGGCGATCGAGATGGATTCGGCGTCATCGGGATCGACTCTGTCGAAAGCAACGCCGCCCTGCCACGCGCAGATGGCGATGATGTCCGAACACGCAGCACCCGTCGCGATGGCCGGCCTTGATCATTCCTCTCCGTCGAAACATCCCTTGCCCGACTGCTGCAAAGCCGGGCATTGCAGCTGTGCCTGCGCGCATCAGATCCAAACCGCGCTGGCATTGATGATGATGGATGCCATTCCCGGACACGACAGGGCGGCGACCGCGATGACCAGCGGACATCCCGCGCCGCCGCTGCCGCACCTGACCCGACCTCCCATCGGCTAGCGACACCGCCGCGCCGCGTCTGCGGCGCCGTCTCCGTTGCCCGTGTTTTTAGCCCGCATTCGCTGCGGGCATCCGCGATGGCAGCACGTTCGATTCGGCGAATTCGCCGAGTCGCAAAAAAGCTCCCGGGAGCATTCCATGTCATCCGAATTTTCCGGCTTCCCGCCGGACGGCCTGTCCAGGCCATCCCGTCGTCGTTTCGTCCAGGGCCTCGCTGCCGGCGGCGCCATCGCCAGCCTCGGCCTGTGGCCGCGCGCCGTGTGGGCGCTCAAATCGCCAAATCAACCGACGCTGATCGCCGGTCGGGACTTCGATCTGCGCATCGGCGAAACCGCCGTCAACTTCACCGGCCGCGCGCGCTCGGCGATCACCGTCAACGGTTCGCTGCCGGCGCCGACGCTGCGCTGGCGGCAGGGCGACCGCGTGCAATTGCGCGTCAGCAACGCACTGCCACCAGGGTCGATCCACGGCCACGAAACCTCGATCCATTGGCACGGCATCGTGCTGCCGGCGAACATGGACGGCGTGCCCGGCATGAGCTTCAACGGCATCCATCATGGCGATACCTACCAGTACCGCTTCGACGTCCGCCAGGCCGGCACCTACTGGTATCACAGCCACTCCGGTTTCCAGGAACAGGCCGGGCTTTACGGCGCGCTGATCATCGATCCGATCGAGCCGGAACCCTTCCGCTACGACCGCGATTACGTCGTGCTGCTTTCCGACTGGACCGATCTCGACCCAGCCGCATTGTTCGCACGCCTGAAAAAAATGCCGGGCTACGACAACATCCACCAGCGCACCGTGGCCGATCTCGTCCGCGACACACGGCGCAATGGTCTCACCGCCACGCTCGCCGACCGGAAAATGTGGGGCGCGATGCGCATGACGCCCACGGATCTGTCCGACGTCGATGCCAGCACCTACACCTATCTCATCAACGGCACGACATCGCTGGGCAACTGGACCGGGTTGTTCCATTCCGGCGAAAAAATCCGCCTGCGCTTCATCAACGGCGCGTCGATGACTTATTTCGACGTGCGCATTCCCGGCCTGAAAATGACTGTGGTCGCGGTCGACGGGCAATACGTGCATCCGGTATCGGTCGACGAATTCCGCATGGCCGTGGCGGAGGTGTTCGATGTGATCGTCGAGCCATCCGGACAGGATGCCTTCTCCATCTTCGCGCAGGATATGGGCCGCACCGGCTACGTCAGCGCCACGCTGGCGACGCGCGAAGGATTGCGCGCACCGATTCCGGCACTCGATCCGCGTCCGATTCTCACCATGGCCGACATGGGCATGGCGGGGATGAGCAGCGGCCACGACATGGCGAACATGGATCGCGGCAGCCACGACATGACAGCGATGCCGGGCATGGATATGTCCGGCATGGACATGTCCAAGATGCAGCCCGACGGCGCGACGCAGGCGCATCCGCCGGGCGAAGCCTCAAATCCGCTGGTCGACATGCAGGCGATGGCGCCCATGCCGAGGCTTGATGATCCCGGCATCGGCCTGCGCGACAACGGCCGCCGCGTGCTCAGCTATTCCATGCTGAAAAGCCTGTTCGACGATCCCGACGGCCGCGATCCCGGCCGCGATGTCGAACTGCACCTCACTGGCCACATGGAGCGCTTCGCGTGGTCGTTCAACGGGGAAAAGTTCTCCGATGCCGAACCGCTTCGCTTCAACTACGGCGAGCGGCTGCGCATCATTCTGGTCAACGACACGATGATGACGCACCCGATCCACCTGCACGGCATGTGGAGCGATCTGGAGGACGCGAACGGCGATTTCCAGGTGCGCAAGCACACTATCGACATGCCGCCGGGCACCATGCGCAGCTATCGCGTGCGTGCGGATGCGCTCGGCCGCTGGGCCTATCACTGCCACCTGCTGTATCACATGGAAGCCGGAATGATGCGGGAAGTGCGGGTGGAGGAATGAACGTCTTGTCCGCCTATCTGAAAAAACACGCGGCCATGCTCGCTGCCGCGATGTCGCTGGCTTTCTGTGCGATGGCGTCGGCGCAGGAAATGGATCACTCGAAAATGCACATGCCGATGACCATGCCGATGCCGGCCAAGCCAGCTCCGGCAAAGAAACCTGCGGCAAAACCGCCAAGAACAGCTGCGGCCGCGACCACGCCGAAGCGCAGCGCGCCAGCACATGCCGTGAAAAGGACGGAGACAGCGACGACGCCGATCGACGACGGCTCCATGCCGGGCATGGATCACTCAACGATGGATCATGCCGTGATGGATCACGATGACATGACGATGCCCATGCCGATGGATCACGACGCGATGCCGGGCATGAATCACTCACAGACTCCAGCGGAAGCGACTCCCTCGAAAGCGGCTGAAAAACCGCCATCGATCCCCGCACCCACCGACGCCGACCGCGCCGCTGCGTTTCCGCAAATTGTCCATCACGCGATGAACGACGACGGCATCCACAGCTATACCTTGTTCAATCGTTTCGAAGCATGGAATGCTGACCACGGCAGTGGATTGACGTGGGAGGGCCAAGCCTGGATCGGCACCGATCTCGACAAGCTCTGGCTGCGCAGCGAAGGCGAACGCAGCGACGGCATCACTGACGTCGCGGATCTGGAAGTGTTGTACGGCCGCAGCAAATCGCGTTGGTGGGATGTACTCGCCGGCCTTCGTCACGATTTCCGGCCCGGCACTTCGCAGGATTGGCTGGCGTTCGGCGTGCAGGGCGTCGCGCCCTACAAGATCGAGGTCCGTGCCACCGCATATCTCGGGTCGTCCGGGCGAACGGCGGCGCGGATCGAAACGGAATACGAATTGCTGTTGAGCAATCGCCTGATCCTGCAACCGATGATCGAATTGAATTTCGCCGGCAGGCAGGATGCACGCCGCGGCATCGGCTCGGGTTTGAGTACTGCGGAATTCGGTCTGCGCCTGCGCTACGAAATCACCCGGCAGTTCGCACCCTATATCGGCATCGTCCGCGAGCGCGCGTTCGCAGGCACGGCAGACTTTCGGCGCGCGGCAGGAAACGACAGCAACGACACCCGCTTCGTCGTGGGCCTGCGCTTCTGGTTTTGATCAAGGAAAATCGCCATGCCCTTCATCAGCAGAAAATCCTTCTATCTCATGACGACGCTCGCCGTCGTTGCGGTACTCCTCATCGCCGGCTTCCTCTGGTCGGGCATCTACAACGTCGGGGCCGATGACCCGCATTCGCGTCCGGTGCTGGCGTTGATGCAGACCCTGCGCGAAAACTCGATCCGGGTCCGATCACAAAATCTCGCCGTGCCAAACCTCGACGATCCGGATCTGATCCTGAAAGGCGCCGGCCAATACGCGGCGATGTGTACCGGCTGCCACCTCGCACCGGGCATGGCCGATTCGGAAATCCGTCCCGGTCTCTATCCGCAGCCACCCAATCTCGCCAGGGAGAAAGTCGATGCCAGGAAAGCCTTCTGGGTGATCAAGCACGGCATCAAGATGAGCGCCATGCCCGCCTGGGGATTGAGCCACGACGACCCGACGATCTGGAGCATGGTCGCCTTCCTGCAGAAGCTGCCGATGCTCAGCCCGGCGCAGTATCGCGACATCGTCGCGAAGGCGCCGCCGGACGAGGACATGGACATGGATATGGACACGGGGCCGGGCATGAGCATGGATATGGGCGCCGGTCATCGCGATTCCAGCGATGCCGTCGCCATGCCCCAGGAAGGGGCCAAGAATGCGGACGCCACGAGCGTTCCCGCGAAGGGAAAGTAGCAGCCAATCCGCGGCCGATAACCCGCGCCTCCGCCCATTCCCCTACACTTGCGTCCCGAACGCGGCCTCCCCCGCCGCGCCTCCGAACGCACCCACGACAATTCATGAGCAGCGACCCGACGCTCCAGCACACACCCTTGATGCGGCAATTTTTCGCAGCCAAGGCGGAACATCCAGACATCCTGCTGTTGTTCCGCATGGGCGACTTCTACGAATTGTTCTACGACGATGCGCGCAAAGCGGCGCGACTGCTCGACATCACGCTGACCCAGCGTGGTAATTCCGCTGGCCAGCCGATCGCGATGGCCGGCGTGCCGGTGCATTCGATCGAAGGCTATCTCGCGCGGCTCGTGGCATTGGGCGAATCGGTGGCGATCTGCGAACAGATCGGCGATCCAGCACTCGCCAAAGGTCTGGTCGAGCGCAAGGTGGTGCGCATCGTCACGCCGGGTACGGTGACCGATGAAGCCCTGCTCGATGAGCGTCGCGATACCTTGCTGCTTTCGATCGCACGTGGCCGGCAGGGTTTTGGTTTGGCCTGGGCGGATCTGTCGGCCGGGCGTTTCCTGGTCAGCGAAGTCGCCAGCGAAGACGCGCTCACCGCGGAACTGGCGCGTCTCGCGCCGGCAGAAGTTCTCGTCGCCGATGAGGACGGTTGGCCCGCCGCCGTGCTCGCGGCAACTGGTTTGCGCCGACGCGCGAGCTGGTATTTCGATGCGGAAACCTGCCGCCGGCAATTGCTGAAATTCTTCGCACTGCACGACCTCACCGGTTTCGGTCTCGAAGACAAACCGCTGGCCGTCGCCGCCGCCGGCGCGCTGCTCGGCTATGTCGAGGAGACGCAGAAACAACGCCTGCCGCACCTGACCGCGATCACGCTGGAATCGGCCGACGACGCCATCGCCTTGAACGCGGCGACGCGCCGTCATCTCGAACTCGATGCCCGCGTCGACGGACGCAGCGAACACACCCTGCTCGGCGTGCTCGACAGCACCATCAGCCCGATGGGTGGACGCCTGCTGCGACGCTGGTTGAATCGTCCTCTGCGCGATCGCCATGTTCTTGGCGAACGTCATCATGCCGTGCAGGCTTTGATCGACAGCCGCGGCGAGCATTCGCTGCGGGAAAGTTTCCGCGGCATCGGCGATCTCGAGCGCATCCTCACGCGCGTCGCGCTGCGTTCGGCGCGACCGCGCGACTTGTCAACGCTTCGCGACGGTCTGCGCGCACTGCCGGCACTGCGCGAACAATTGTCGCCGCTCGATTCGCCGCGACTGATCGGCTTGTCGCGTTCGCTGGGCGAGCACGGCGACACAGCGACATTGCTGGCGCAAGCGATCAACGAACATCCACCCGTGCTGCTGCGCGATGGCGGCGTCATTGCCGGCGGTTTCGATGCCGAACTCGATGAATTGCGCGAGCTTTCCACCAACGCCGACCAGTTCCTGATCGACCTGGAAGCACGCGAGAAAGCCAGCACCGGCATCGCCACGCTCAAGGTCGGCTACAACCGCGTGCATGGCTACTACATAGAAATCAGCAAGGGCCAGGCCGAACGTGCGCCGACGCATTACACGCGCCGGCAGACGCTGACCGGCGCCGAGCGTTACATCACCGAAGAACTAAAATCGTTCGAGGACAAGGTGCTGTCGGCGCGCGAACGCTCGTTGACACGCGAGCGGCTGCTCTACGAACAATTGCTCGATGCATTGAACATGCGTCTGGAATCGCTCAAGCAATGCGCGCTGGCGCTGTCCGAACTCGACGTTCTGGCGGGTTTCGCCGAACGCGCGCAGGCGCTGGACTGGGCCTGTCCGATTTTGGGCGATGCACCCGGCATCCGCATCGAACGCGGTCGGCATCCGGTAGTGGAAGCAGTGCGCAACGAGCCGTTCGAGCCCAACGACCTCATGCTCGATCCCGATCGCCGCATGCTGGTGATCACCGGCCCGAACATGGGCGGCAAGTCGACCTACATGCGCCAGAACGCACTGATCGTGCTGCTCGCGCATATCGGCAGTTTCGTGCCGGCCGCGAGTGCGCAGATCGGCCCGATCGATCGCATCCTCACGCGCATCGGCGCCGGCGACGATCTCGCACGCGGCCAATCGACCTTCATGGTCGAAATGGCTGAGACCAGCTACATCCTGCATCACGCCAGCGAACATTCGCTGGTGCTGATGGACGAAATCGGCCGCGGCACCTCGACCTACGACGGCCTCGCACTCGCCGAAGCCTGCGCCCGCCATCTCGCCGATCAAAATCGCGCCTACACCTTGTTCGCGACGCATTATTTCGAGCTCACCGCGCTCGCCGAACCGGGCAGCGGCATCGCCAACGTGCACCTGGATGCGATCGAGCACGGCGACAAACTCGTGTTCATGCACGCGGTGAAAGATGGCCCGGCCAATCGCAGCTTCGGCTTGCAGGTGGCCGCGCTCGCCGGCCTGCCCAAGCGCGTGGTCGCGCAGGCGCGCAAGACGTTGATCGAACTCGAGCGTCGCGGCGAGGCGCATGCACCAGCGATGACACCCGCGGCGCTGGATCAGCCGCAGCAATTCGGCCTGTTCGCCACGCCTTCGCCGGCCCTGGAAGCGCTCGCGGCGATCGAGCCCGACGAGCTCACGCCGAAGCAGGCGCTGGAAGCTCTTTACCGGCTCAAATCCCAGCTCTGAGCGCCTGTCCCGGCGCCCATCGGCAGTCATTCGCAGGCCGCGACGGCCATGCTACCGTGACCTCCCCAACCAACCCGGGAGCGAGTCATGAGCGGCGACGATTTGATCAGTCAGGTGCTGGGTGCGATCGGCCCGAATGCAGTGCAATCGATAGCCGGCCAGATCGGCGCGTCGCCGGATCAGACAGCGAATGCAGTGCAGATGGCGCTGCCGATGATCCTTGGCGCACTGGGCAAGAACGCCGGTGAACCGGGTGGCGCGGAAGCGATTCACACAGCAGTGCAGAACGATCATAGCGGCCTCGATATCGGCAGCGTGCTCAGCAGCGTGCTTGGCGGTGGCGGCAATGGCGCCGCGATCCTCGGCCATGTGCTCGGCGCGCGCCAGGACACTGCGGCTTCGGGCGTCAGCCAGGCTTCCGGCCTTGGCCAGGGCCAGGCGATGCAGCTGATGGCGATGCTCGCGCCACTGGTGATGGCCTACCTGGGCAATCGCACACAGCAGGGCGGACTCAGCGCGCAAGGCCTCGGTGGCCTGCTCGGCCAACAGCATCAGCAGATGACCAGCGGCGGCGGCATTGGCAGCACCATCCTCAACGCCGTACTCGACAAGAACGGCGACGGCAACGTGGACTTCTCCGACATCCTCGCTGCAGCGCAGGGTTCATCTTCGCAACCGCAGCAGCAAGGTGGCGGTATCGGCGGCCTGCTCGGATCGATCTTCGGCAAGAGCTGAGCTCGGCAACTTTCCGTAGGAGCGATGGAAATCGCGACATGGTTGTCGCGATGTCGCGATTGCCATCGCTCCTACACACGCACCTACCATCACAACGCGTCGAGATCACCCAGCGCCTGGATCAAGCGGCGCGCGCGTTTGTCGGGCTTCGATGCAGGCGCGCGATAGCCCGCGGTTTCCAGGCGGCGTTTTTCCCGCTCGGCGTTGCGCCGGGCGATGGATTCTTCCGATTCGCTGTAAAGCGTCTGCGCCACTTTGGCGGAACCGCGCTTGCTGCTCAGCGCCAGGATGTCGATTTCAAACAGCTCGTCACCGCGTCGCACGTGCAATCGTTCGCCGATACGCACGCCGCGCGAAGCCTTGACGGCCTGGCCATCGATCTCGACGCGCGAGGCTTCGATCGCCTGCTTGGCCAGCGAGCGCGTCTTGTAAAAGCGCGCCGCCCACAGCCAGAGGTCGAGGCGGACAGGTTCGAGATTGGGCTCGGTATGTTTCATGGCCGGAAAGCAAAACGGCCACCCGATTGCGGGTGGCCGTTTTGTTCGATCCCTGGGGCGACTCAGCTGGCCGAGCGGGCCGCCAGGTCTTCCTTGATGCGGGCTTTCTTGCCTTCCAGATCACGCAGGTAGTACAGCTTGCCGGCGCGAACCTTGCCGCGACGCTTCACCGACACGGAGTCGATGATCGTGCTGTGGGTCTGGAAAACGCGCTCGACGCCGAAGCCGTGCGAGATCTTGCGAACGGTGAAGGCCGAGTTCAGGCCGGCGTTCTTGATCGCGATGACCACGCCTTCATAGGCCTGGACGCGCTCGCGATTGCCTTCCTTGACCTTGACGTTGACGACGACCGTGTCGCCCGGGCCGAAATCCGGAAACTGGCGGGTGATCTGTTCGGCTTCGAATTGCTGGAGGAGCTTGTTCATGGTTGCACCGGTTCTGATCGTTTGATCTGTAGTTCTTGGGACCGTCGCCGATGGTGGTCACGACGGTAAGCCGCGCATTATAAACAGCGAAGCTGCTGATTGGCTAGGGGTTTTCGGCTTTTCTTGCCTGGGCCTGCCATTCCGCCTGGAATTCGGCCAGCAACTCGGCGTCGCGCTTGTCCAGCACCCGCCCCTGCAGCAGGTCCGGGCGGCGCAGCCAGGTCCGTCCCAGACTTTGCTGACGGCGCCAACGGGCGATTTTGGCGTGGTCACCGGACAGCAGCACCGCCGGCACGCCCTCGGTGCCCAGGCTGTCGGAGCGGGTGTAATGCGGGCAATCGAGCAGGCCGTCCTCGAAACTGTCCTGCGCCGCCGACTCGGCATCATTGAGCGCGCCTTCCTGCAGGCGCCCGACCGCATCGATCACCACCGCCGCTGCGAGTTCGCCGCCGGACAGCACGTAATCACCGATCGACAATTCCTCGTCGATTTCGCGCGCGATGAAGCGTTCGTCCAAGCCCTCGTAACGTCCGCAGACGAGGATGAAGCGCGGCATCGCCGCCAGCTCGCGTGCTTTCGCCTGCGTCAGTGGCGCGCCCTGCGGGCTGAGATAAATCACTCGCGCCGGCTCCGGCGCGGCAGCGCGCGCGGCGTTGAGACAGGCGGTCAGCGGCTCGGGCAGCATCACCATGCCGGGACCACCGCCGAACGGCCGGTCATCGACGCGGCGATAATTGTCGAAAGCGTA
>Ga0208525_1000063_pt1 | contig 13428 bp, 8 predicted proteins | sample SoimicmetaGmgHMC_FD_188342 | JGI IMG/M metagenome (GOLD analysis project Ga0208525, IMG submission 188342) | Soil and rhizosphere microbial communities from Laval, Canada - mgHMC (SPAdes) (version 2) | ecosystem: Environmental > Terrestrial > Soil > Agricultural land | place: Laval, Canada...
TCGGACCGTCCACGGCCGATCGCCTGATCGCGCTCGGGCTCAAGCCCGATGTCGTGATTCCCGAGTACCGCGTCGAGAGCTACGTACGCCTCTGCCGCGAGCTGACGATCCCGATCCTGTCGCCGGAAATCGCCGCACCGATGGCCGCGACGGCCGAGCACCTGTTTCCGCTGTTGTTGCTGATGGGTCTGGCGACCCGGATGTCGGCGCTGGCATTGCTGGGCATGACTGCGGTGATCCAGACATTCGTCTATCCGGGAGCATGGCCGACCCATGCGTTGTGGGCGACCAGCCTGATCTATCTGGTGACGCGTGGCCCGGGCAGACTTTCCTTCGACCAGATGATCGCCCGGCACTGGCGATGAACCCCGAGCGGAACTTGGATTCGGCGAGCGATCGCCGCATCATGGACACGGCGACTCCATTCCCGGGACCTGCATCAATGAGCGAAACACTGATGCCGACGATGGAAACTGTCCCGGACAACGAAGATGGTGCGCAATGGGGCGCGTGGATGACCCGTGCGCAACAGGGCGATCGCGAGGCATACCAGGCGGTGCTGATTGCCATGACGCCGTATTTGCGTTCGATCGCGCGTCGTCTGCTCGGACAGGACCAGGATGTCGAGGATGTAGCGCAGGAAATCCTGATCGTCGTCCACGACATTCGCCATACCTACGAGCCAGGCCGGCCGTTCAAGCCGTGGCTCAGCACCATCGCCACCCGTCGATGCATCGACCAGCTGCGCCGCCGGACGCGTCGGTTGCAACACGAGATCGCCGAGGACGGCGATCTCGACGTGACTTCGTCGACTCACGACTCTCCGGAAGACCATGTTGCACGCGATCAGTCGGACCGCGAGTTGCGCGAGGCGGTCGACGGATTGCCGGGGCGCCAGCGCGAGGCGATCCGGTTGTTGCGCCTGCAGGAACTGTCGTTGAACGAAGCCGCCGCCAGAAGCGAGCAGAGTATCGGTTCGCTGAAAGTGGCCTGCCATCGCGCCATCAAGGGCCTGCAGCGTGCGCTCGCCCACAAGGAATCACCATGAGCGACACCCGTGCGTTAATCGAACAACTCGCCGGCCGTGCAAACGCGGTGCGTCCATTGCCCTCGCCGATGAAGCGAACTGTCGCATGGACCTTGGGGGCCTTCGTGTTGATCGCGGTGATGGCGGCCAGCTATGGCCTGCGCCCCGATCTCCTGGCTGCGCTTTCGCAACCGGCGCAGGCGCTGGAATGGACGGGCAGCGTGTTGACCGGGGTGTTCGCCGCGTACGCGACTTTTCAGATCAGCATCCCTGGCCGTTCGCCGTCCTGGGCCTGGTTGCCGGCACTGCCACTCGCCATGTGGCTGGGCGGAATCGGACTGGGCTGCCTGCATGATTTCGCGATTCAGGGCCCGGCGGCATTTGCCTTCCAGACGCACAGTGGCGAATGCGCGCGCGCGATCATCGCGATGAGCCTGCCGCTCGCCCTGGTGATGGCGATCATGGTTCGCCATGCTGGCGTGGTGAGACCGGCACCGACGGCGATGCTCGCGGTACTCAGTGCTGCGGCCCTGTGCTCGGCGGGCGTGAGCCTGTTCCACTCTGGAGAGAATGCCTTGATGTCGTTGGTCTGGCATTTCGGAGCGGTGACCTTGCTGTCCCTGATCAGCGTTCTTTTTGGTGGCAAGGTTTTCTCGTGGATTGGTCATGCCCGACGCGCTTGAGTAACCGTCCCTGCGAAACACCGGGCAGGGAGCCTCGCCGTTTCATTCCGGCTGCGGGGATCATTCCCGCGACGGCCTTTGCCTTCTCCGCTATGCCGCGCGCATCTCGCGCAGCACCGCCAGCAGGGTTTCGCCGTAGCGCTGCAGTTTGCTGTTGCCGACGCCGTTGATCTGCCCCAGCTCGTCGAGATTACCTGGCTTCTGCGCCGCGATCGCGCGCAGCGTGGCGTCGTGGAAAATCACGTAGGCGGGCAGGTTCTGTTCGCGCGCCAAGGTCGCGCGCAGCGCGCGCAGGGCTTCGAATACCGGCGCATCGCCGGCAGCCATCGGCAGCACAACCGCTGAACCACCACGCGTCGCGCGTTCGCCGCGGCCACGCTTCTTTTCGACATCGCGGCGTAGCAAAACCGCTCGTTCGCCACGCAGCACCGCGCGGCTGGCATCGGTGAGGCGTAGCCCGCCATAGGCTTCGGCATCGACTTCCAGCAGGCCCATCGCTACCAGTTGCCGGAATACGCCGCGCCATTGCTTGAGCTCGAGATCGGCGCCGATGCCGAACGTGCTCAGGCGATCGTGGCCAAATTGCGTCATGCGTTCGCCGGCGACACCGCGCAGGATGTCGATCAGGTGGCCGACGCCGAAACGCTGGCCGCTGCGATAGACGCAGGACAACGCTTTTTGTGCGGCGATGGTCGCGTCCCAGGTCTGCGCCGGCTCCAGGCAGTTGTCGCAATTGCCGCAGGCGTGGGCGTAGACCTCGTCGAAATTCGCCAGCAAGGTCTGCCGGCGGCAGCGCGTGGATTCGCAATAGCCAAGCAAGGTGTCGAGCTTGCGTCGCTCCAGTCGCTGGCGTTCCTCGCTGGCATCGGAACCGGCGATCATCTGCTGCAGCGTCACCACATCGCCCAGGCCATAGGCGAGCCAGGCGTCGGCGGGGTCGCCGTCACGGCCGGCGCGACCGGTTTCCTGGTAGTAGCCTTCCAGCGATTTCGGCAGGTCCATGTGCGCGACAAAACGCACGTCGGGCTTGTCGATGCCCATGCCGAAAGCGATCGTCGCCACCATCACGATGCCTTCTTCGCGCAGGAAGCGGCGCTGGTTGGCGGCGCGCGCGGTCGCCTCCATGCCGGCGTGATAAGGCAGGGCAGTGATGCCGTGGCCCTGCAGGAAAATCGCGGTCTCATCGACCTTCTTGCGCGACAGGCAATAGACGATGCCGGCCTGGTCACGATAGTCGCCGAGGAAATCGAGCAGCTGCCGGCGCGCGTTGTCTTTCTGCACGACGCGGTAGCGGATGTTGGGGCGGTCGAAGGAACTGACGAATTGCCGCGAATCCTCCAGGCGCAGGCGCTCGACGATCTCGCGCCGTGTCGGCGCATCGGCGGTCGCGGTGAGGGCGATGCGCGGCACGTTCGGCCAGCGCTCGTGCAGCAGGTTCAGTTCGCGATATTCGCGGCGGAAATCGTGGCCCCATTGCGAGACGCAATGCGCTTCGTCAATCGCGAACAGCGCGATCTCGATGCGATCGAGCAATGACAGGAAACGCGGCGTCAGCAGGCGCTCGGGCGCGACATAGAGCAGATCGATGCTGCCGGCGAGCAGACGCCGCTCGATATCGGCAGCGGCTTCGGCGCTGAGCGATGAATTGAGGAAGGCGGCATTGACGCCCAATTGCGCCAGCGTTTCGACCTGGTCCTGCATCAGCGCGATCAGCGGCGAAATCACCACGCCGGTGCCGGCGCGGATCAATGCCGGCACCTGATAGCAAAGCGATTTGCCGGCGCCGGTGGGCATCAGCACCAGGCAGTCCTGGCCGGCAATCAGGTGTTCGACGATGGCTTCCTGGTCGCCGCGGAAGCCGGCGTAGCCGAAGACGCGGTGCAGAACTTCATTGCTGCGGGAATTCATGCGCCTAGGGTAACAAACAGCGGAGCGAACGCCGCAGGAAAACACGGTGCGTCGCGTCGTTGCACGGCCGGAAACGTTATAGCTCTTCGCCGCTACCGGGCGTTGCCGCAGTTAGCCTCGCTCCTCGCCAGCGCTGAATTCAGCGCTCAGTGGGACCGGCTGCAGACGAAATCGAGCAGAACCCCGCCCATCGTGCCCGGCGCCGCAGGCAGGCCTTTCGACCGCCAATTTTTCTCGTATTCGATGGAATAGGACGAGTAGGACAGGCGCTTTCCGCAATCGACGGCGGCTTTTTCCGCATCACCCCAGTGCGAGCCTGCCGGATAGCCGTTGTCGTCCATATCGTGACTGCGCTGCTTCTCGTAGTAATAAACGAGCCCATCTTTTTGCTTGTGGATGCTGTCGACGTCAATCAGCAGGTCGTGCCCCGTGTCGGTCCAGTTTTCGGCGTGAGCACGCGGCGAAGATGCGATCAAGCCAAGGCCGATGGCGGTAATGACGACCAGGCGAATCGTGTTCATGTGCAGACCTCCCATGAGAAACCCCTTCGTGCGGTCGATCGTCCGCCAAAAAAGCCTGGCAGGCCAGTGCGGCGGTGTCGCAGATCGGCTATTGCAGCAGCGATCGCAGCATCCATGCCGTCTTTTCATGCGCCTGCATTCGCGTCGTGGCGAGATCGGCGGTGGGTTGATCGTTGGCGGCATCGGCGAGCTTGAAAGCCTCGCGCGCCGTTTTCGCGCAGGTTTCGTGGCCATTGACCAGCTGGCCGACCATGCCTTTCCAGTCCGGTACGCCGGTTTCTTCCTTGATCGAACTGAGCTTGGCGTATTGCGCGCCAGAGGCGGGCGCGGCGTGGTCGAGCGCGCGGATGCGCTCGGCGATCTCGTCCAGCGACAACCACAACTCGTTGTATTGCGCCATGAACATCGTGTGCAGCGTATTGAACATCGAGCCGGTGACGTTCCAGTGGAAACCATGCGTCTTCAGGTACAGCGTGTAGGTGTCGGCGAGCAGGTGCGATAACCCCGTGGTGATCTGCTTGCGGTCCTTGGCGCTGATGCCGATGTCGATTTTCATGACGTGCCTCCCGGGGTGATGTGACAATTGAGCCTAGGCCCGGATTCAGCGGGCGTGAAATCGATTCTTCGAATGACCCTGATCAATCATTGCTATCGCTCATGAGCAACGCCCGCATTCCCAGCCTGCAAGCCGCCCTGACCCGCGATCACGCGCGGCTGACCCGATTGTGGGCGACGGTGAGCAAAGCGCGCGCCGACGATCAGGCCGGGCCACGAGCGAGCTTCGATCAGGCGCTGGCGGCATCGATCGCCACCGCGCGGCAACGTGCCGTGCAAGCGCCGCAGCCCGAGTTCGACAACGATCTGCCGGTAAGCCGAGAAGCCGAAACGCTGATCGATCTGATTCGAAAGCATCAAGTCGTTGTTGTCGCCGGCGAAACCGGTTCCGGCAAGACCACGCAGTTGCCGAAACTCTGTCTTGCCGCCGGCCGCGGCGTCACCGGCATGATCGGTTGTACGCAGCCGCGCCGCATCGCCGCACGTGCAGTCGCGCGCCGTGTCGCCGAAGAACTCAAGACCACGATGGGCGCCGCCGTCGGTTATCAGGTGCGCTTCACCGAAAACGTCGGCGCCGACACCTACATCAAGTTCATGACCGACGGCATCCTGCTCGCCGAGATCCAGTCCGACCGCTGGCTGTCCCGCTACGACACGATCATCGTCGACGAAGCGCACGAACGCAGCCTCAACATCGATTTCCTGCTCGGCTACCTGCGCCAGCTGGTGGAAAAGCGCCGCGACCTCAAGCTGATCATCACCTCGGCCACCATCGATACCGAGCGGTTTGCAAAACATTTCCACGGCGCACCCGTGGTCAACGTCGAAGGCCGCAGCCATCCGGTCGAGACGCGCTATCGGCCGATCGGCGAAGACCGCGTCGACGCAGCGACGAAGCCCGGAGGAAATGCCGGCGGCGACCGCGAGTCGGGTGGCGATACCGCCTCGGCGATTGTCGCTGCCGTCGATGAAATCACCCGCGAAGATCCACTCGGCGACATCCTGGTTTTCCTGCCCGGCGAGCGCGAAATCCGCGACGCCCACCTCGCTCTGGCGAAACGCAAATATCGTTCGACGGAATTGCTCGCGTTGTACGCGCGCCTGTCGGCGAAGGACCAGGACCGCGTCTTCCAGCCCGGACCGCAGCGGCGCATCGTGCTCACCACCAATGTTGCGGAAACGTCGTTGACGGTGCCGCGCATCCGTTACGTGATCGATCCCGGCCTGGCGCGTGTCAAGCGCTACTCGCCGCGGCAGAAACTCGACCGCCTGCATATCGAGCCGATTGCGCAGGCCAGCGCTGATCAGCGCAAGGGCCGCTGCGGCCGCGTCGCCGCCGGCATCTGTTACCGGTTGTACGCGCAGGCCGATTTCGAAACGCGACCGCGCTATACCGATCCGGAAATCCTGCGCGCCTCGCTGGCTGGCGTGATCCTGCGCATGCTCGCTCTGGGTCTGGGCCGAGTCGAGGACTTCCCATTCATCGATACCCCCGATCCGCGCGCGATCAGCGATGGCTGGCAGACGCTCACCGAGCTCGGCGCTGTCGACAAGGATCGCAAGCTGGTCGAGATAGGTCGGCAGATGGCGCGTCTGCCGGTCGACGTGAAGCTCGCGCGCATGCTGATCGCGGCGAAACAACACGGCGTGCTGCACGAGATGATCGTGATCGCCGCCTTCCTCGGCATCCAGGACCCGCGCGAACGCCCCAGCGATGCGCGCCAGGCGGCGGATCTTGCGCACGCGCAATTCGCCGACGGCAATTCCGAATTCCTCGGCGTGATGAAACTCTGGGACGCCTATCGCGAGGCGCACGAAGAGCTGACCCAGTCCAAGCTGCGCGGATGGTGCGAGAAGCGCTTCCTCGGCTTCCTGCGCATGCGCGAATGGCGGGAGCTGCATCGACAGTTGCTGGTGACCTGCGAGGAACTGGGCTGGGATGTGCAGGCGCGGCCGATAAGTTCGGCGGATGGCCCGGGGAGCGCGAATCAGCGCGAAAAAAAATCAAACCGTCATCCCCGCGAAGGCGGGGATCCAGTGTCTTTGCTTCGTCATGCGACACAGGCCGATTCGCAAAAGTCACTGGATGACCAGCTGACGCTGTTGAAAAGCTCTTCCCGCCTTCGCGGGGATGACGGTTTCTCTTTGGGAAGCGCGGTGAACGTCCGACCGTCGTCATCAAAAGACTCTCAACAAACACGCAACAACAGCGACACTGCCACCTACAGCGATTCCACGTACGCCCTCCTGCATCGCGCCCTGATCGCCGGCCTGCCCAGCCAGATTGGCCATCGCGGCGAAAAAGGTTTTTACGATGCGCCGCGGCAGCGCAAATTCCAGGTTTTTCCAGGCTCGGCATTGGCGAAAGCGCCACCGGCCTGGTTGCTGGTTGCGACCATGCTCGACACGCAGAAGATCTGGGGTCTGATGGGCGCGAAGATCGAGCCCGACTGGGTGATCGCCGAGCTGGCGCATCTGCTCGCGCGCAAGCATTTCGATCCGCATTGGTCGCGGGCGCAGGGTCGCGTGCTTGGCTCCGAGCAGATCAGTCTGTTCGGTCTGGTGTTGGCGCCGAAAAAGCCCGTGCATTATGGCGGTCTGTATCCGGCGGAAGCGCGCGAGATCTTCGTGCGCCAGGCCTTGCTGCCCGGCGAGATCAATACGCGCGCCACGTTTATTTCGCGCAACCTCGCCACGCTGGCGAAAGCGCAGGAAGAAGAAGCCAAGCTGCGCCGCGCCGGCCTGATCGCCGATGAAGATTGGCAGGCGCGCTGGTATCTCGATCGCCTTCCACCGGAAATCAATTCCGTGCAGGGTCTGGACAGCTGGTACGGAAAGCTTCCGCCGGAGAAAAAGAAAGCGCTCGAATGGACGGTCGTCGACCTGTTGCCGGGCGAGGGCAGCGAGGCCGATCGCTTTCCGAAATATTTTCCGCTCGGCGATTCCCGGCTGGCGCTGCATTACCGTTTCGAGCCCGGCGCGCCCGACGACGGCGTGACGCTGGACATTCCGCTGCATCTGCTCAAGGCGCTCGACGCCGCGCGTCTGGGTTGGCTGGTGCCGGGTCTGGTCGAGGAAAAAGCCACGGAACTGATCCGCGGCCTGCCCAAGGCTCTGCGCCGCAATTACGTGCCAGCGCCGGATTTCGCGCGCGCGTTCCAGCAGGCGCATCCGCAGCCGGAAGCGGACGCGCTGGTCGGCACGCTTGCGCGTTTTCTGACGCGCACCACCGGCGCGCCGGTGACGGCGCTGGATTTCGACGAAGCCGCGCTCGATCCGCATCTGCGCATGAATCTGCGCCTGGGCGAACGCGACGGCAAGCCGCTGGCGATGTCGCGCAGCCTCGATGAATTGCGCCAGCGTTTCGGCGCCGACGCGGAGCGCGCGTTCGCCGCGCGCGCTGGCGAGCGAATCGCACGCGAAGGCCTGCTGACTTTTCCCGATGAAGCCATCCCGTTGCAGGTCGATGGCGCAGCGGGCGTTCCCGCGTATCCGGCGCTGGTCGATGAGGGCGAGTCGGTGGCGTTGCGCGTGTTCGCCGATCCGCAGGAAGCGCATGGGCAACATGTGCGCGGGCTGCATCGGCTCGCGCAGTTCGCGCTGGTCGAGAAGGTCAAGCAGGCCCGCAAGCAATTGCCGGTTTCGCCGAAACTCGGCCTGCTCTACGCGGCGATCGAATCCTCCGAACGCCTGCGCGCCGACATCGTCGACGCCGCATTGAACGCGCAGCTCGCCAGCGGTCTTGCCGAGGTGCGCGACAAGGCCGCCTTCGACGTCGGCATCGCGGCGATCGGCCGGCAGCTGTTTCCGGCGGCGATGCAGCGATTGCAACTGGCCGAGGCCATCCTCGCCGCGTATGCCGAGATCAAGCCGCGCCTGGAATCGAAACTGATCGGCTGGGCGCAGGGCAATCTCGACGACCTCAACGCGCATCTGCGCAGCCTCGTGCATCCGGGCTTTCTGCGCGAGACGCCAGCGGACTTCCTCGGCGAGTTTCCGCGCTATCTCAAGGGCCTGAAGCTGCGCGCCGAACGCGCGCTTGCCGATCCGCTCAAGGACCAGGCGCGCATGCTGGAACTGCAGCCGTTCACCACGGCGCTCGCGCGCGCGGTAGCCGCCGGCCAGGCCATGCATCCGCACTGGCAGGCTTTCCGTCACGACCTCGAGGAATTGCGCGTGCAGACCTTTGCGCAGGAGCTGGGCACCAAGCGCCCGGTCTCGCACAAGCGCCTCGCGCGGCAACTGGAAACATCGCCTGCCTGAATCCGGCCGGCAGCGCGGCACTTGTGCTGGTTGTGCCGATGCCGCTCGCGGGATAGCTTTCCGACATCGACTCCATGACGTGCCCCGTGCCGACCAACGCCCACTCTTTCTCGTTGTCCGACTGGCTGGATCGCCAGGACGCCAACGCCGTGCCCACGGCGATCGCCGCAGTGTTGCGCGCGCGATCGCAGGCGGACATGCCGCCCCTGCTCGCGCCAGTGCTCGACACGCTGCTGCGGCTGCGCGCCGACAGCGAAGTGCAACTCGCCGCGATCCTGCATCTGTGTCCGGATCTGCGCGGGAAAGTCACCGCCGAGTCGCTGAAGAAAGCACCGGGGCTGGCGCTGCTGCTCGATGGTCTGCGCGCCGCCGAACAGGTCTGGAGCCTGCATGCGCAGCGCGAAGGTCGCGGCAATGCCGAAGGACTGCGCCGGTTGTTGCTGGCGATCATCCGCGACCTGCGCGTGGTGCTGGTGTTGCTGTCGGAACAGCTCGCGCGCCTGCGCACCGCCGGCAAATCGCCGCGCGAAGAACAGATCGCCCTCGCCGAACTCACCGCCGACATCCATGCGCCGCTGGCCAATCGCCTAGGCATCTGGCAGTTGAAATGGGAACTCGAGGATCTCGCCTTTCGTTACCTGCAGCCGGAAACCTACCAGCGCATCGCCCGCCTGCTCGACGAAAAACGCGGCGGCCGCGAGCGCTTCATCGAAGAAGCCAAGCAGAAAATACGTAACCTGCTCGCCGATGCCGGCATCCATGCCGAGGTCGCGGGGCGGCCAAAACACATCTTCAGCATCTGGAAGAAGATGACGCGCAAGGGCGTTCCTTTCAGTGAGCTGTACGACATCCGCGCCGTGCGCGTGTTGGTCGACGACATCTCCGACTGCTATGCCGCGCTGGGTCTGGTGCATCAGATGTGGACGCCGGTGCCGTCGGAATTCGACGATTACATCGCCCAGCCCAAGGGCAACGATTACCGATCGCTGCATACCGCGCTGGTCGATCCGGAAGGCCGTACGCTGGAAGTGCAGATCCGCACGCAGCAGATGCACGAACATGCAGAGCTCGGTGTCGCCGCGCACTGGCGCTACAAGGAAGGTGGCAAGGCCGAGGCGAGTTTCGAGCGCAAGGTCGCATGGATGCGGCAGTTGCTTGAGGGGCGCGAGGGTGAGGACGAAGCCGCGCTGCTCGCCGGCTTCAATACCGCGCTGATCGAGGACCGCGTCTACCTGTTGACGCCGCGTGCCGAAGTCATCGATCTGCCGCAGGGCGCGACCGTGCTCGATTTCGCCTATGCGGTGCATACCGAAGTCGGTCATCGCTGCCGCGGCGCCAAGGTCAATGGCCGCATCGTGCCGCTGGATTTTCGTCCGGCCAGCGGCGACCGCGTCGAGATCATCACCAGCAAGACCGGCGAACCGCGACGCGACTGGCTGATCGCCGCGAACGGCTTCCTCGCCAGTGGCCGTGCCCGCGACAAGGTACGCGCCTGGTTCCACAAGCTCGACCGCACGCGCAACCTGCACGATGGCAAGGAATTGCTGGAAAAGGAATTGCGCCGCGTCGCGATGCTCAATGCCGATCTCGCGCCGGTGCTGGATAGGTTGCGTGTCGAGTCGATCGATGATCTTTACGTCGCGCTTGCGCTGGGCGATATCGGGCCGAGCCAGGTCAGCCGCACACTGCACGATCATGCGCAGGCCGTACTGGCTGCCGCGCAGCCGGCGAAACCTGCGGCGTCGCCAACGAAGCCCGCCGCGCGCAAACGCCCCAGCACCGACGGCAGCCGTTTCACCGTCGAAGGCGTCGGCAATCTGCTCGTGCAGCTCGCGCGCTGCTGCCAACCGGTGCCAGGCGACGCGATCATCGGCTACCTCACGCGCGGTCGCGGTGTCAGCATCCATCGCCGCAATTGCGCCAGCGGGCAGCGCCTCATCGCCACGCAACCGGAACGCCTGCTGCCGGTGAATTGGGGCGAGGCGGCGAGTTCGCGTTACGAAGTCAACGTGCTGGTCCGTGCCTACGATCGCAAGTGGCTGCTCAAGGACCTCACCAATGTCATCGCCCAGGCCGAGATAAATATTCTCGGCATGAGTTCGCGTGCTGACGAAGCGCGCGGGCTGGCCGAGGTGCAACTCGTGCTCAAGGTCCGCGACTACGAACAGCTCAGCGAACTGATCGGCAAGCTCGACGCGGTGCCGGGAGTGCAGGATGCGCGCCGCCTGGGCTGAGAAATTCCGGCGACACTGGCTTTGGTGGCTGGCGGCAGGCCTGGTCGTATTGCTGTTGGCCTTGCTGCATTGGCGGATCGCATTGAGCGAACGCCTGTTTCCGGACCCGCGCTTGAACCGGCAATTGCAGCAGGCCGACGTCGCATTGCATCGCGGTGAGCTCAGTCGCGCCGACGGTCGCGGTGCAAAGGAGCTCTACGAAGCCGCGCTGGCGATCGATCCCGACCGTCTGGTCGCGCGCCAGGGTCTGGTGCGTGTGCGCGAAGCCGCGCTTGCGCGGGCGATGGTGGATTTGCGTAGTCGTCATGCCGACGCGGCGCGCAAGGATCTTGCGCTGGCGAAAGCCTTGTCGACGCCGCAGGTGCAGTTGCAACCGCTGCAGGCACAACTGGCCGATCTGGAGAAAAACTCCGGCGAGATTCCTGCGTGGCTGACCGAGGCGGGTCGCCCAGGACAATCGGAAGCGCAGTCGCTGGCGCTTTACCAGCAAGTGTTGGCGGTGGATGTCGACAATGCCGCTGCGCTCGCCGGGCGCAGCGAACTGTTCGCGCATAGGCTCGAACGGGCGCAGGCCTTGTTGACGAGTGGCGAACTCGCCGCGGCGCAGGCGATTGTCGATGATGTCGTCGCGCACGATCCTGGTCATCTCGATCTGCCGGCGGTGCTCGCGCAACTCGGCGAAGCGCAGGCCAGCGCGCAACGCGTGCAGGCGCGCGATCTAGCACTGGCGCAGGCCGATGAACGCCGCGGCAATCTCGTCGCCGCAGCCAATCGCTACCAACATCTGTTGCAGCAGGCATCGCCGCCGCACGAGGCGGAGGATGGGCTCAATCGTTGCGCGAACCTGCTGGCGGAACGCGCACAGACGTTCGCTGGCGGCTTCGACTTCCGCCGCGCCGCCGAGGCGCTGGCGCAGGCGCGGCGCTGGTCGCCGCAGGCGAGCGGCATCGCGGTCGCCGAACGCCGCATCGCCCAGGCGCAGTTGCGCGAGGCAGCATTGGGTGCGGGTTCGCGTAGCGACAAAAAGCGCTTGCCGGCCTTGCTCGCCGATGCCTATGCGGCGATGGATCGCGAAGAATTCGTCGCGCCACCGGGCGTGAGCGCCTGGGACAAGCTACGCATCGCCAGCGCGATCGCGCCGAAAGCCGCGGCGGTCGTCAGGCTGCAAAGCGACTTCGCGAAACGCAGTGGCGCCTGCTTCGATCAGGCCTTGGGTCAGGGGCATCTGCGGCGCGCGCAATCCTGTCTGGAAGCGCGGCAACTGGCGCTGCCGACGGCGCGCGATCTCGGCAAGTCGCGGCGCGCGCTCGCCGATCTGTGGCTGGCCAATGCCGAGGAGCAGATCGCGGCCAGTGATTATCGCGCCGCGCATCAGGCGCTGGCGCAGGTGCGGGTGCTGCAGCCGCGGCATCCGCAATTGCCGGTGCTCGAACAGCGTCTGCATCGCGCCGAAGGCGCGAGCAAGCCCTAGGGCAGCGACGCGAGCAGCGGCAGGATCGCGCGGCGGGCGGTATCGCGGGAAAAATGCCGCGTGGTGTTGGCGATACCGCCGGCACGCAGGTGCTGCCAGAGCGCCTCGTCTTCGTAGAGGCGCAGGATCGTGGCGGCGAAGGTGGCGGCATCGTCGGCGACCAGCACGTCCTCGCCATCGATCAGATGCATGCCTTCGATCGCGCTGCTGCTGGCCACCACGGGCAGGCCGCGCGCGAGCGAGAAATTGATCTTGCCCTTGACGCCGGCACCGTAGCGCAGCGGTGCCACGCTCAGACGCATGCGCGCCGACAACGCATCGAGATCGGGCACGTGGCCGCGAAAAACCACGCCGTCGCGTTCGCCCAGTGCCTGGATTGCCGGCGGCGCATCGCCACCGACGATATGCAGATGAATGTCCGGGCGCTGGCGATGCACCAGCGGGAAAATTTCCTCGACCAGCCACGTCGCGGCATCGACGTTTGGCGGATGCCGGAAGCCGCCAACGAAAATCAGGTCGCGGCGTTCGTCGAAGCCGGCGGTATCGGCCTGGACTTCGTGGATGGTCGACACGATCTGGACCTCCACGTCGGGCACCAGCTCGGCCAGCAACTGCTTCTCGAACGGGCTGACTACCCAGGTGACGTCGCACTGCCGGGCCAGCTGCAGTTCGGCATCGCGCGTGCGCTGCGGTGCCTGCGCATCGTTGCCGCCTTGCTGCGCTTCGCGTTCCTCGCGCAGGAAATGCAGGTCCACGGTATCAAACA
>Ga0208525_1000071_pt1 | contig 13051 bp, 9 predicted proteins | sample SoimicmetaGmgHMC_FD_188342 | JGI IMG/M metagenome (GOLD analysis project Ga0208525, IMG submission 188342) | Soil and rhizosphere microbial communities from Laval, Canada - mgHMC (SPAdes) (version 2) | ecosystem: Environmental > Terrestrial > Soil > Agricultural land | place: Laval, Canada...
CCCATGGTGATCTTTTCAATGGGTCCCGGCTTTCGCCGGGATGACGGAATATTTTTCCGGGATAAACGACTTGGTCCCAACTCGCCCCAGCCCCTACTCCACCACCACCGGAATCCCGGCAATGCGCGCCTGCCATTCCTTCGGTCCGGTCTGGTGCACCGAGGTGCCGGCGGAATCGACGGCGACGGTCACCGGCATGTCCTGCACGGTGAATTCGTAGATCGCTTCCATGCCCAGGTCTTCGAACGCGATTACCTTCGCGGCCTTGATCGCCTTCGACACCAGATACGCCGCGCCGCCGACCGCCATCAGATACACCGATTTGTTGTCGCGGATCGCCTCGATCGCCGCCGGACCGCGTTCGGCCTTGCCGACCATGCCGAGCAGGCCTGTGGTTTCGATGATCTGGCGGGTAAATTTGTCCATGCGCGTGGCCGTGGTCGGGCCAGCGGGGCCGACGACTTCATCGCGCACCGGATCGACCGGGCCGACGTAGTAAATGAAACGCCCCTTGAAGTCGACCGGCAGTTTTTCGCCCTTGTTGAGCATGTCGACGATGCGTTTGTGCGCTGCATCGCGACCGGTGAGCAACTTGCCATTGAGCAGGATCACCTCGCCGGGCTTCCAACTCGCGACTTCCGCCGGCGTCACGGTGTCGAGATTCACGCGCCGGCCCTTGGAAGCGTCGTAAGTGAGTTTCGGCCAATCCTCCAGCGACGGCGGATCGAGCATCACCGCGCCGGAACCATCGAGCACGAAATGCGCATGGCGCGTCGCCGCGCAATTCGGGATCAATGCGACCGGAAGGTTCGCCGCATGCGTCGGATAGTCCTTGACCTTGATGTCGAGCACGGTGGTCAAACCACCGAGGCCCTGCGCGCCGATGCCGAGCGCGTTGACCTTGTCGTAGAGTTCCAACCGCAATTCTTCCGCGCGATTGCTGGCGCCGCGCGCCTGCAGGTCGGTGATGTCGATGGGCTCCATCAGCGCTTCCTTCGCCAGCAGCATCGCCTTTTCGGCGGTGCCACCGATGCCGATGCCGAGCATGCCCGGTGGGCACCAGCCAGCACCCATGGTCGGCACCGTTTTCAGCACCCAGTCGACGATCGAGTCGGAGGGATTGAGCATCGCGAATTTCGATTTCGCTTCCGAACCGCCGCCTTTCGCCGCGACGATCACGTCGACGACATCGCCCGGCACCACGGTCATGTTGACCACGGCCGGCGTGTTGTCCTTGGTGTTGATGCGTTTGCCGGCGGGATCGGAAAGCACCGAGGCGCGCAGCTTGTTGTCGGGATGGTTGTAGGCGCGGCGCACGCCTTCGTTGGCCATGTCCTCGACGCTCATCGTCGCGTCGTCCCAACGCACCTTCATGCCGATCTTCAGGAAGACGGTAACGATACCGGTGTCCTGGCAGATCGGCCGATGGCCTTCGGCGCACAGCCGCGAATTGATCAGGATCTGCGCGATTGCGTCCTTGGCCGCCGGGCTTTCTTCGCGCTCGTAGGCGGCGGCGAGATTCCGGATGTAGTCGACCGGGTGGTAATACGAGATGTATTGCAGCGCGTCGGCGACCGACTGGATGAAGTCTTCTTGTTTGATGTTGGCCATGGCGGGGTCCGGGCTAGGCGAAACGGGAAAATTTTACCGCGATGAATCGTCGAATCGTGGGAGCGGGCATGACCGCGATCGATTTATCCGAAAGCAAAAACATCGCGGTCATGTCCGCTCCTACGGGCGAGGCTTATTCCAACTCGTTCCAGCGTCCATAGGCGCTTTCGAGTTCCGCCTGCAGCGCAGCCAGCGTCTTGTTCTTCGCAGCCATGCCGGCGGCGCCCTGCTTGTAGAACTCCGGCGAATGCAGTTCGGCCGTTGCCTCGGCGATGCGGGTTTCAAGTGACTCAATGAGCGCCGGCAATTGCTCCAGTTCGCGCTGCTCCTTGAAGCCGAGCTTGCGCTTTGCCGGCGCCGCAACGGCTACAGTCGCCACCGTTTTCGGCACTTCCGGCGTCAACTTCGGCGATGCGGCGGCGGGTTTGTATTGCGTCGGTCGTTGCCGCAGCCAGTCGGAATAACCGCCGACGTATTCGCCGACGCGTCCATGACCTTCCATCACCAGTGAACTGGTCACGACGTTGTCGAGGAAGGCGCGGTCGTGCGAGACCAGGATCAGTGTGCCGGAATAATCGATCAGCAATTCCTCGAGCAGTTCCAGCGTTTCCACGTCGAGGTCGTTGGTCGGTTCGTCCATCACCAGCAAGTTGGACGGACGCGCGAAAAGCTTGGCCAGCAGCAGGCGGTTTCGCTCGCCACCGGAAAGCTTGGTGATCGGCGCCAGCGCGCGGTCCGGGCTGAACAGGAAATCCTGCAGATAACCCATCACGTGCTTGCGGCTGCCGTTGATGTCGATGAACTCGCGGCCCTCGGAGACGTTGTCGAGCGCGTTCCAGTCGTCGCGCAGTGCGCCGCGCAACTGGTCGAAGAACGCGATCTCGAGATTGCTGCCGATGCGCATTTCGCCGGACTGCGGCTGCAGGTCGCCAAGCAGCAATTTCAGCAACGTGGTCTTGCCGGAACCATTGGGGCCGATCAGGCCGAGCTTGTCGCCACGCTGGATGACGGTACTGAAATCGCGCACCAGCACGCGTTCGCCAAAAGCGAAATCGACGTTCTTCGCCTCGAATACCTTCTTGCCGGAGTTGGCCGCGCCCGCCGCCGCCAGTTTCACGTTGCCCGATTGCTCGCGGCGTTCGGCGCGCTCGCGGCGCATCGCCTTGAGCGCAGTCACGCGACCTTCGTTGCGCGTACGCCGCGCCTTGATGCCCTGCCGGATCCAGACTTCTTCCTGCGCCAGCTTCTTGTCGAACAGCGCGCTGGCCTGCGCCTCGGCATGCAGGCGCTCTTCGCGTCGACGCAGGTAGTTCTCGTAGTCGCCCGGCCAACTGGTGACCTGGCCGCGATCGACCTCGATGATGCGCGTGGCGAGGCTGCGCAGGAATTCGCGATCGTGGGTGACAAAGACCACACTGCCAGCGAAGTTCTTCAGGAATTCCTCGAGCCAGGCGATCGATTCGATGTCGAGATGATTGGTCGGCTCATCGAGCAGCAGCAGATCCGGTGCCGCAACCAGCGCCTGCGCCAGCAGCACGCGGCGCTTCATGCCGCCCGACAGCGCGGAAAATTCGCTGTCCTCGGGCAAATCGAGCTTGCTGATCACCTGCTCGACCCGTTGCTCGAGCTGCCAGCCGTGGCCGGCTTCGATCTTGGCCTGGACCGCACCCAGCGCGTCCATGTCGATTTCGTCGCCATCGTGCAAAAGGTGATGGTAGTGCGCGAGGTGTTCGCCGAGTTCGCCCAGGCCCATCGCCACGACATCGAACACCGTACCGGTCAGCGCCAACGGTACTTCCTGCGACAGCCCGGCGATGCGGCTGCCGAAGCGCTTTACCTCGCCGTCGTCGGGCTTGTATTCGCCCGACATCAGGCGCATCAGCGTGGACTTGCCAGCGCCGTTGCGGCCGACGATGCAGACGCGCTCGTTGGGCTCGATGGAGAGATTGACCTGCTCGAGCAGGCGCGGGCCGCCGACGCTGAAGTCGACGTTCTGAAAGTTGAGGATTGCCATTGGCGATATTTTACAGGCCGTGGCACCGTAAACGGGCTCTAACGCGGATCTGCCAAGCCCGACCGGGTTTGCCGATCACGCTGAGGCTAGACTGCTGGCATGGAAAATCGCTTGAACAAGCTGTGGCAGCGCGGCATCTGGCACCTCCGGTCCGGAAACCTGGACGCTGCCCAGGGCTTTTTCGAGGCCATGCTCGCGCGCGATCCCGGGCACGGGCCGGCCCGTTTCCGCCTGTCGATGATCCTGGCACGCCGCGGTCGGCATGAAGAAGCGATAGCGATGGCGGAGAAATTGCTGCTCGACGAGCCGCATCGCGCTGAAATATGGACGCATCTGGCGCGTTGCCAGCTGGTCGTCGGCCAGGCTGGCAAAGCGTTGGCATCGGCCGAGCGCGCACTGCTTGAACCCACCCAGGAGGCCGTGACCCTGGATTCGCTGGGGGTGATCTACAGCCAGCTCGGCGACCAAACCCGCGCCCTGGCGCTGTTCGACAGCGCGATCGCCCGCCAGCCCGACCAGGCCTCCCTGCATTACAACCGCGCCCTCGCCTACCGCGCCGACGGCCAAACCGAGGAAGCGCAACGCGATCTCGAAGCCTGCCTCGCCCTCAATCCCCTGCACGGCAAGGCACACCTGGCCTTGGCCAATCTCGGTAAGCAGAGCGAAACCGGCCATCACATCGAGCGCCTGCAACGCCTGCACGAAGCAACCCTGGCCGCGAAAGGCAGCGATGAGCTGGTCGCGCTGGCGCTGTTCAAGGAACTGGACGACCTCGGCCGCAGCGACGAAGCCTGGGCAACGCTGGAACCGCTGCTGCAGGCGCGACGGCAGCAAGCGAATTCGGGCAGCCTCGAAGCCGGCGGCCTGTTCGACCAATTGCTCCAGCGCTGCGATGCCGAATTCGTCAACGCGTTGCTGCCGGCCGTAGCACCCGACGAGCAGACCCCGATCTTCATCGTCGGCATGCCCCGCTCCGGCATCGCGCTGCTGGGCAAACTGCTGGGCATGCATTCGCAGATCCACTCCGGCGGTACGCGCCTGGGTTTTTCGCGCCTGTTGCGTCGCGAATCGGATTTGGCCAACCGCGACAATCTCGATGCGCCGATATTCGACAAACTCGCCCGCCTCGACTACGGCAAGCTCGGCCAGCGCGTCCGCCTGGCCGTCGATGCGCAGCGTCTGGGCAAGGCGCATCTGTGCGAAAGCGAGCCGATGGATTTCCTCATGCTGCCCTTCATCGCGCGCGCACTGCCAGAAGCGCGTTTTCTGCACGTGGTACGCGACCCGCTCGATACCTGCCTGTCGATTCTTTCCCAGCCCGGCGGCGATGCTTCGCTGGCGAACGGCGATCCGCTGGCAATCGCCGACTACTACCTGCGCTACCAGGGCCTGATGCAACACTGGCACGAGGTCTTGCCGGGACGCATCCTCGACGTGCAATACGAAAGTCTGGTCGGCAAGCCGGAGATGATCCTGCGCGTGGTCTGCGCATTCCTCGGCCTGCGCTTCGAAGCTGCGCTGCGCGGTGGTCCGCGCCTGCACAGCGAGCGCATCGGCCATTGGCGCCGCTACGCACAGCAACTGGAACCGGCGCGCCAGCGCCTGCGCGCTACCGGCACTTCGACCTGAGTCTGCGCCAGTCGCAGGGACGCGGCGTGGGGAAGCTCCTTCGACTAGGCCGTGCAGACGCGATCGCGACCGCTACGTTTGGCTTCGAACAGCGCGCGATCGGAACGACGCTCGAGATCAGCCTGCGCGGCGACCGTCGCCGGCGCCAGCGAGGCCAGGCCAATGCTGATGGTCACCGACAGGGAAACCTGCTCGCAGCGGATCGGTGTTCCGGCAACGACCGCGCGCAGGCGTTCGGCGATGCCTGCGGCTTCGTCGCTGTCCGCACCCGGCATCACCAGCGCGAACTCCTCGCCGCCGTAGCGCGCGATGAAATCCTCGCCTTCGCGCAACGAGGCCGCCAAGCGATGCGCGACCTCGCGCAGGCAGTCGTCGCCGATCGCGTGGCCATGCTCGTCGTTGATCGCCTTGAAGCGATCGATGTCGATCATCAGCAGGGAAATGGGCAGCGCACGCTCGACGCATTCGCCGAATCGCGCCGGCAGGTTCTGATCGAGGTAACGGCGGTTGAACACGCCGGTGAGGCCGTCGCGCAGACTGATTTCCGCGAGGCGCTGGTTGGCTTCGCCCAGTCGCAGTGCGGTTTCCGAAAGCGCGAGCGTGCGTTCGGCGACGCGCTGCTCCAGCGTTTCCCGCGCCTCGCGCTCGATCCGGATGCGCTCGTTGCGCAGCAGCGTGATGCGATACGCCAGCGAAAACGACAACAGCAGCATTTCCGCTGCCGAGCCGAACTGCAATCCGTATTCGGTCACCAGCGTGCGCGGAATCAGGCCGAATGACGACAGCGGCAGCGCGATGCCGCCGGCGATCAGCAGACCCCAGGCAAGCAGGAAGTAATACGCCGGCCGGAAACCACGCGCCGCACTGAGCACCGCGCCCACCGTCACCAGCACGCTGAACACCACCATCGCTGCGTTCAACACGATCGTCACCGGCAGCAGAAATGGCGGCCACAGCGCCGGCAGACCCAGGCACAAGGCCAGCGGCACGCTTAGCTTCGCGAGGCGCGACACGGTCGGCGCCATCCGGTCGAGATCGAGGAAGCTGCGCGAGAAGGCCACCGAACTGCCCAGCACCGCCGCTATCGAAAGTGGCAGCGAGGCATTCTGGAACCACGGCGAGCGCGGCCAGGCATATTCGAAACCGTAGCCGCCGAAGCTCAGCATCAACGCGCCGAACGAGGCAACGTAGATGACGTAGTAGAAATAGCTGGCCTCGCGGATCGAGACCATCACCGCGAAGTTGTACAGCAGCAAAGCCAGCAGGATGCCGAAGTACAACCCCTGCCCGGCCTGCTCCTCATGCGTCAGGCGTAGCAGGCTGGCTTCGGAATGCAGCCATATTGGCAGCTGCACGGAACTGCTCGACTGCACGCGCAGCAACAGCTGCAGCCTATGTCCGGCCGGCCGCTGCAGGCGCAGGTTGATGAAACGATGCGGCAAGGCGCGCGCAGCGAATGGCAGGGCATCGCCCATCGCCAGCGTCTGGCTTTCATGGCCCTGATCGAAAACATGCACGTCGACACGATCCAGGCGCGGCTGCTCGATGACCAGCAGGGATTCGCAATCGCCGGCGACCGCGGGAAGATCCAGGCTCAGCCATAGTGGCCGCGAACGGAAACCGAAACTCGGCGTGCGTTCGCCCAACGCAACGAACTTTCCTGCCGCGACCAATCGCCGCGCTGCGACGAGATCGATATCGGTCTCGCTATCCGGCAACACCGACAACTGCGGCGACAAAAAAACACCTCGCGCGGGCACCGGGCATTCGCCAGCGACCGCATTCCCGGCAGCGACGCCTGCCAACAACAGCGTCAGCGTCAGCAGCAGCGCATGGGCGCGACCGATTCCTTGCCCGCAAAAGAAACTTCGAAACGACCTCATCAGTCCTGTCCCCCGACCCCTGGCAGCGACGCTATCACGCCGCCGCCGACGCCGTGGTGACGCCGCGCGGTGCCGGAGTTTGGCCTTACACTCGCCACTGGCCGACGAGGATCGCCCCATGTCCCGTACCTCACGTTTTCGCGCCTGCCCGCTGTGCGAAGCCATCTGCGGGCTGGATCTGCAATACGAGGGCGATACCCTCACCGCGATCCGCGGCGATGACGCCGACCCGTTCAGTCGCGGCCACATCTGCCCCAAAGGCAACGCCATCCTTGATCTCGAAGCGGACCCCGACCGCCTGCGCCAGCCAATGCGCCGCGTCGGCAGCGACTGGCAGGCAATCGGCTGGGACGAAGCCTTCGCGCTCGCCGGGGAAAAACTCGCGACGATCCAGCAGGCGCACGGCGCCGCTGCTGTCGCGACCTATCTGGGCAATCCCAACGTCCATCACTTCGGCCACATCGCCTATCTACCGGCGCTTCTCAAGGCGCTGCGCAGCCCGAATGTCTACAGCGCATCGTCGGTCGATCAATGGCCGCATCAACTGGTCGGCGCGCAGATGTACGGGCACCAGTTCCTGCTACCGATTCCCGATGTCGACCGCTGCGATTATTTTCTGATGCTCGGCGCCAACCCGGTGGCATCGAACGGCAGCCTGATGACTGCGCCCGGCATCGCCAAGCGCCTCAAGGCGCTGACTACGCGCGGCAAACTCGTGCTGATCGATCCGCGCCGTACCGACACCGCCGCGATCGCCAGTGAACATCATTTCATCCGGCCCGGCAGCGACGCCTGGTTCCTGGTCGCGCTGCTGCAGCAGATGCACAAACTCTCGCCGCCGCGCGTCGCCGCCTATGACGGGAAACTCACTGGTCTCGATGAAGCGTTGGCGGCGATCATCGCCATCGACACGCGCGATGTCGCACAGCGCACGGGAATTTCCGCTGCCGATATCGCCCGCATCGCCGGCGATTTCCTCGCCGCGCCGCGCGCGGTCGCCTATGGCCGCATGGGTTTGAGCACGCAGGCGCATGGCACGCTTTGCCAATGGCTGCTGCAACTGATGAATCTTGTCAGCGGCAATCTCGACCGCGAAGGCGGCGCCTTGCCCAACGATGCGGTGATCCCGCTCACCGGCCCCGGCACCTCGCCCGGGCAACGCGCACGCTGGCATAGCCGTGTGCGCGGATTGCCGGAATTCGCCGGTGAATTGCCGGTGGCCGTGCTCGCCGAGGAAATGCTCACGCCCGGCGATGGCCAGGTTCGCGCGCTGCTGACTTGCGCCGGCAACCCGGTGTTGTCGACGCCCGACGGCCGCGAACTGGAACGCGCGCTGACGCAACTCGAGTTCTACGTCGCCATCGACATCTATATCAACGAAACCACGCGCCATGCCGACCTGATCCTGCCGCCGGCTTCGCCGCTGACCCAGCATCACTACGATCTTATCTTCAACACCTTCGCGGTGCGCCGGGTTGCGCGTCTCAACATGCCGACGCGCGAGCGCGATGAAAGCGAACGCGGCGACTGGGAAATCGTCAATGGCCTCGGCGCGGCGTATGCCGCCGCGAGCGGCAAGCCCTGGCAATCGCTGCCGCCGCCACGCGTGCTGATCGCTGCGGGACTCAAGCGCGGCAATTCCGGATTGACCATTGAGGATCTGGAAAACGCGCCGCATGGGCTCGACCTCGGCCCGCTGCGGCCAACGCTTCTGACCCGACTGGAAACCGTCAGTGGAAAAATCGAATGCGCACCGACGTTGTTGATGACTGAACTCGCCGTATTTGCCGCGGCGACGCCGCACTCCGATGCCAATGCATTGCATCTGATTGGTCGCCGCGATGTCCGCAGCAACAATTCCTGGATGCACAACGCGCCGCGTCTGGTGAAAGGCAAGGCGCGGCATCAGTTGTTCATCCATCCCGACGATGCCGGCGCACGCAAGCTCAGCGATGGCGCGCGCGTGCGCCTGCGTTCGCGTGTGGGCGCCGTGCTGGTCGATATCCAGTTCAGCGACGAGATGATGCCTGGCGTGGTCTGTCTGCCGCATGGTTTCGGTCATCAGCGCGAGGACAGCCACCTGCAGCGCGCGCGCGAAGTGGTCGGCGAGAGTTACAACGACCTCAGCGATCCGCTGCTGTTGGACGGGCCTTCCGGCAACGCGGCGCTGAACGGCCTGCCGGTCTGGGTGGAAGCGCTGGCCTGAATCCCTGAAGTTCAGAATTGCCGCGACGCTGCGACGTCAGGCGCCGATACGCAGCATGACCTTGCCTTTCGCGCGGCCGGCGATCAGATACTCGTAGGCCTCGACAGCCTGCTCGAAATCGAAGACACGATCGATCACCGGCTTGATGTTGCCGTGATCGACCATCGTCGCGATGTCAGCCAACTGCGCGCCGCTCGATTCGGTGAGGAAGCGGAAATAACTCGCCTGCTTGCGTTTAGCCGCCGCGTATACCTTGCGCGCCAGCCACCACATCGCCACACGTACCAGCGGATTGCCGGCAAAAAGCGCGGCCATCTCGCGATCCGGCGGCCCGGCGACGCTGACCACCGCGCCACCGGCCTTGAGCAGATCGAACGCCTGCAGCGTGTGTTCGCCGCCAAGCGTGTCGAAGACGATGTCGTAGATCGGGCCGCGCTGACGCACCTCTTCGCGGTCGTAGCAGATCACCTGGTCGGCGCCGAGCGCGAGTACCCAATCGGCATTGCGTGAACTCGTGGTGGTGTCGACGATCATGCCCAATGCTTTCGCGTACTGAATCGCGAAACTGCCCAGGCCACCGGAGCCGGCATGGATCAGGATGCGTTCGCCGGCGCGCGCGTGGGCGCGGTCGACCAGGCCTTGCACGGTAGTCAGCGCCACCAGTGGCAGCGAGGCCGCGCCCAGGGCATCGATGCTCTTCGGCGCGTGCGCGACGAACCGCGCAGGCTGCACGTCGAATTCAGCGAATGCGCCGAGAGTGTCGCGACTGCCACGCACGAAGACCGCATCGCCGACCTTGAATTCGCTGACGTCCGCGCCGACCGCATCGATCACACCGCTGGCATCGAAGCCGACGGTGACGGGAAATCTCAGCGGCGTCAGCCGATGCAGATCGCCATGCAATTGCTTGTAGTCGATCGGATTGAGGCTTGCGGCTGCGACGCGCAGGCGCACTTCACCGGGGCCGGGTGAGGGCCGCGGAATCGTCACCAGCGTCAATGCAGATTTAGCCGGGCCGTAAGCGTTCGCCTGCCAAACACGCATGGTCTCGCTCATGGAATTCTCCGGGGCTGCGACCCGGCGATTCTGTCACGGCGCAGAGGTATTCGCAGGCAGCATGCAATGGGTCAGCGGCAAGCTCAGCGCCTGCAGGTTTTCGCCGTCGCTCGATGCCTGGACGAAAGCGGTCAAACCCAGATGCGCGGTGATGGCGCCGGGCGGCGGTTGAATCTCGAGAACATGGTGAAGGCCCGATGCCGTCATCGGCCACGGCCCCCATAACCCGCGCACGACGCGCTCGTGATGCAGCAGCGTATTGGCGTTTTCGCCGGCTTTCACCGCCGTGCTCAAGCCATCTTCGTAAAGTGCGAGATAGAGATTTGCCTGTGGCGCGGCCTTGCCTCGCGGCATCGCGGCGACATCGACATGCAGACCCGTCGTCGTACGCCGTGCCTTCAACGCGATCTGCAGCGGCGCTGGCTGCACCTGCACCGCGGCGATGGCTTCCGCGACCTGCGCGGGCTTGTACCAGCGCAGATCCAGACGCGAGCCCAGCATCACCTGCGGCGTATAGACCGTGTTGCTGCCACCGGCCTGCACGCGCTCGCGCTGGCGTTGGCTATACGCGGCTTGCGCGAAACGATCGGGCCAACCGATCTCGTCCCAGTAATCGACATGGAAAGCGAGCAGGCTCAGCTGCCCTGGATCGGCCTTCGCCGCTACCCCTGCCAGCCAGCGATCCGCCGGCGGGCAACTGCTGCAACCTTCCGAGGTATACAACTCGATCAACGCGGCGCGTTGCGCGCCGCTCTGCGCCGAACACTGCGACTGCGCCGACGCGGCGATCGGCGACACAGCCATCGCGCAGGCCAGCATGGTTAGCCATTTCATTGCACTTTCTCCAGGTTCTCGGATCAGGGAGAGAGAAAGGCAGCGAAAGGATGCGCCGCGGAGCAAAAAGCCCGCAGCGCTTTTTCTGGGTTAGTGCGCGTGACCACCGGCGCCGTGCGCGTGGCCATGGGTCAGCTCTTCGAGGCTGGCATCGCGGACATCGGTCACTTCGACCGCGAAATGCAGGGTCTGGCCGGCCAGCGGATGGTTGCCATCGACGGTGACTTCGTCGCCATCGATCTTGGCGATCGCCACCGACAACGGACCCTGCGGCGTCTGCGCCTGGAATTCCATGCCGACTTCGAGCTGGTCGACGCCCTGGAACGCTTCCTTGGGCACAACCTGGATCAGCATCGGATTCGGCTGGCCGTAGCCTTCTTCCGGCGCGACGTCGACATTGAAAGTGTCGCCCGTCTTGCGGCCGAGCATTTCCTTTTCCAGGCCCGGAACGATATTGCCGGCGCCATGCAGGTAGGTCAGCGGCGATTTGCCCGCGGAGGAATCGATCACCTCGCCAGCGTCATTGGTGAGGGTGTAGTGGAACGACGCGACGGTGCGCTCGGCGATCTGCATGGAAAATCCTTGGGCTATGAGAAGAGAAAGGGCCCTGCGGCCCGTTCGCTATTATAAACCGGCGATCCGCCCCACCAAAACCATACGAGGGCCGGAATCTCTCAGCCACCACCGAAGCGCAGCCAGCGCTCGGCGGCATTCACGCTGCTGAACACGTGCGCCCGAAAGCCCGATTCCATCGCGAAGATCTGGCCGTGCTCCATCATCGCCACGTGCGCCATGATCGGTTCGACGAAGGCGATCTGTACCGTCTCCATGCCCGAGCCCTGCATCTTGCGCACCAGCTCGGCGATCTGTTCGGGTGGCATCGGCGCGCCGCCGAGATCGTCCATCACCATCACGCGCGTGGCCCGTCGCGTCTGGCACTCGGCGGCGATTTCACGCCAGTAAGCCAGGGTGATTTCCGGCGAATCCTGCGGACCGCTGACATGCGCGTACAGATAGTCGGGACGCTGTTCGAAATGCAGCTGGTAGCTTCGCGCTTCGTCGTTGTCGCCAGCATCAATATTTGTCATGGCGCGATTATAGGGCGGCCCCAAACATGCTCCCACCCTGCCCTGCACCCGCAACGGATGCGACAATACCGGCCCAGGCCAAAGCAGCCGCATTCTTTCGAGACCATGTCCGCCGCCTTCATCACCGAAACCGTGCTCGATGTCCGTCACTGGACCGAGGACTATTTCAGCTTCACCACCACCCGCGACGACGGCTTCCGTTTCGACAACGGCCAGTTCGTGATGATCGGTCTTGAAGTTGCGCAGCCCGACGGCACGATGAAGCCGCTGCTGCGCGCGTATTCGATCGCCAGTGCGAACTGGGAAGAGCAACTGGAATTTTTCAGCATCAAGGTCGCCAACGGCCCGTTGACGTCGCGCCTGCAGCACATCAAGCCCGGCGACACCGTGCTGCTGAGCCGCAAGCCGACCGGCACCTTGTTGATCAGCGACCTGTTGCCGGGCCGGACGCTCTACCTGCTTGGAACCGGCACCGGCCTCGCGCCATTCCTGAGCATCATCAAGGATCCGGAAACCTACGAGCGTTTCGAAAACGTCGTACTGACCCACGGCGTACGCAGCGCCAAGGATCTTGCCTACGCCGACTACTTCCGCAACGAATTGCCCAAGCACGAATTCCTCGGTGAGGAGATCCGCCGGAAACTGCATTACTATCCGGCCGTGAGTCGGGAAGCACACGTCAACCAGGGCCGTCTCACCGATCTGATGGCCAGCGGTCGCATGGCCAGCG
>Ga0208525_1000073_pt1 | contig 12988 bp, 5 predicted proteins | sample SoimicmetaGmgHMC_FD_188342 | JGI IMG/M metagenome (GOLD analysis project Ga0208525, IMG submission 188342) | Soil and rhizosphere microbial communities from Laval, Canada - mgHMC (SPAdes) (version 2) | ecosystem: Environmental > Terrestrial > Soil > Agricultural land | place: Laval, Canada...
TAGAAAACATAGGCCAGCGAACGCATCGCCTGCCCGTTGTGCATGAAGCGGAGCGGGCGTTTACGCCCGACCAGCGTGGTCGCCGGAATCAGATCCTTGAGAAAATCCGGTGAATTCTTGTCGGCTTCGACGACGGGCGCAGCGGCCGTCGTCGTCGCGGCTGCGTCGTCTTTCGGGCCCGCCTTGGCTTTCTGTTCGATGTCATCCTTGTCGAGAAACGAGCGCGGCGCCGGCACCGAAAAATCGCCGATATCGTCGAATTGCACATTGGCGTAGACCTGTTGTTTCTCCATGTCCCGGATCGCCGCTTCGACCTCCTGCATCGCACCGGTCAGGGCATCGGCCTCGCTCGCCCGGCCCAATGGGTAGATATAGATATTGAATTGCAGATGCGCCGTCACATCCTTGAAGGCATAAGCCAGCGAAACGCCGTCGGCTAGCCGCGAGGGGTCATAGCTTTCATCGTGCAAGGTGTAGTCGCCGACGACTTTCGGATAGCTGACAACGCTCTTGTCGATGAATTGTTTGCTGGTATCCGCCGTCGGGCGCTTGGCCAGCGTGATCGGCGCGAGTGCGAGCAAGGCGATGCAGAAAATCAGGCGCATAAGGGCTCCGGTATGGATGGAGGAAGCATAGGCGATATCCGGAAATCGCGGCGACGCTCCTGCTGCGACTTCCGTCACGTCTCCGACGCGCGCAGGCGCGCTGCGAGACCACTCCAGCGTTGCGCCTGGCGCGCGATGCCTTCGCGCAGTGTGGCTTCGCTGGCCCAGAGAGTGACGGCTTGCCGGCAACGGGTGAGGCCGGTGTAGATCAGCTCGCGCGATACCGGCCGGGCGTTGCGTTCGGGCAGGGCGAGGAAGACGCGCTCGAATTCCGAGCCCTGCGATTTGTGCACGGTCAGTGCGAACGCGGATTCGTGCGCCGGCAAAGCGGCCGGCAGCCAGGCACGTGGACCACCATCGGCATCGAACCAGACGCGCAACTCATCGCCCGCGTCGCGCCAGGCGATGCCGATGTCGCCGTTGAACAAACCATGGCGATAGCTGTTTTCGGTGACCAGCACCAGGCGGCCGTGGAAAAAACCTTCGCCGCGTCGCGCTGGATCGAGCGCAGCGGCGATCACCGCGTTGAGCGTCTGGCTGCCGGCCGCGCCTTCGCGTATAGCAGCAAGCACGCGGAATTTTTTCGCCGCAGCGAGTGCGTCTTCCACGTTCGCGGCGGCACACACCGCCGCATACGCCGGCAACGCCTGCGCGAGCACGGCTTCGGCCAGCGCGCGGTCCGGGCCCTGGCGCCAATGCACGCCACGAAACAGATCATTGTCCAGGCCGGCGAGCGCCGCCTCGACGTGACCATCGCGCACCAATGCCGCCAGCCGCGGCACGTCGATATCTTCCGATTGACGATGGCTGTGGGTGAGGTGGATACGCGCCAGCCTCGTCGGAGCCAGCTTGCTGGCGACCGCTGTGGTCGCAGAGGAATCCGAAGCAGCAGTCGCCAGCAAGCTGGTTCCTACGGCATCTGCGGCATCGCAAAGTGCAGCCAACACATCACCGGTTTCCACCGACGGCAGCTGGTCGCGATCGCCGATCAACAGCAGGGTCGCATGCTCCGGAACCGCTTCGACGAGTTTGCACATCAGCGGCAGATCGATCATCGAGGCCTCGTCGACGACCACCAGATCCGCTGGCAGCGGATGCGCGGCGTCGTGGCGGAATGCCGTGCTGTCGGGACGCCAGCCGAGCAGGCGATGCAGAGTGCGGGCATCGGGCGCGAGCTGCACGGCAGCGTCGGCGCTGATCGTTGCGTCGGCAACAAGCCGCGCCAGCGAATCGCGTACCGATTCGGCGAGTCGCGCCGCGGCTTTGCCGGTGGGCGCGGCCAGCGCGATCCGCGGAAAATGCCCCGCTCCTGCGGCGGTGTGCTGGAAATTCTCGGCAAACAACACCAGCGCCCGCGCCACCGTCGTGGTCTTGCCGGTGCCCGGCCCGCCGGTGAGCAGCAGGAAGCGCTGCGACAGCAACGCGCGCGCGGCCTCGGCTTGCGCGCGCTGATCGCCGTCGGCGTCGGGAAACAATTGTGCGAGTCGCGCATCTGTCGCTACGTCCGCGATGACCGTCGAAGGCGCGGCGCGTTTGCTGATCGCTGTCGCCAGCCGCGTCTCGTACTTCCAATAACGACGCAACGACAGCGCTTCGCCCTCAAGAACCAACACCGTAGGAGCAGCGTGAGCCGCGACCATTTCTTCATCAGGCTGGTTTTCCGCGGGATTCGTCGCGGTCAGACCCGTTCCTACGAATGGCGATGCGCGCAGCAGCGCACACCAATCGTCCAGCGCCGGCAACGTCGGTGGCTCGCGATCGCCGACGAGATCGAGCAGCAGCTCACCGACTTGCGCCAGCGGCAACTGGCTATGGCCTTGCGCGACCGCACGGCTGCACAGCGCCGCCGTAGCGAGGACGGCATCGGGCGTGTCCGGCCGCAGCCGGCGCAGGCTTTCGGCGAATGCATGATCCACCGTGCGCAGCCAGCCACCGCGATAAAGATCGGCAAGCAGGCTCATGCGTCGGCTCCCGACGGCAGCGCGAACAGGCGATCCAGCGATTCCAGCAGCGGCACCGGCAGCGTGAGCGCGTGGATGCCGGGGGAGTCGGCGGCGAGTGCGTCCAGGCCGCGACAGAAAAGATAGCGCACGCCGCCCAGATGCCGCGTCGGGTCGTAGGCGGTGCCGAGGCGGAAGCGCAGCCAACGATGCAGGGCCAGCGAATAGATCACGTATTGCAGGTCGTATTCGCTGTCGCGCACCGCCTGCGCCAGCGTTGCGGGCGCGTAGTCGCGCAGCTGGTTGGATTTGTAGTCGAGCACGTAATAGCGCCCGGCATGTTCGTAGACCAGATCGATGAAGCCGGTGAGCAAGCCTTCCAGGCGACGGCGCGCGCCGAAGGCCGTGCGTTCGCTGACCAGGCCATGCGCGTGCAGCAACGCGAGAAAATCCGTCACCGCGGTTGGTGCCAACGCGAGATGGAATTCCATTTCCGCGCATTGCGCCTCGCGCGGCAACGCGGCAAGGCGTGCGCCTTCCGGCAGACGCACGTTGACGGTGTTGGCGATCAATGCGGTCAGCAGCGGCACGCCTTCGTTCTGGTCGGCCTCGCTGGCGTAGCCCTGTTCGCGCAATGCCTGTGCGACCAGGTCGAGTTGTCCCGGCGGCGGCAATTCGCCGCGCCAGTCGCGCCACGCTTCGGTGTCGGCGAGTTCGAGCGCGGTGTGCAGGCTGTTGCCGAAGCGCGCACCGGCAAAACGTGATGGCGTGATTGCGGTCGCGATGGCCGGCTCGACTTCATCGCCAGCGCCGCGCTCTTCGGCGCCGGCATCGGCGCGCGCAAGTTGCGAAAAGCTGTAGATCCACCAATCGCGATCGAGCATGCGTTGGGCGATGGCCGCGGGAGGGACGACGGCGGTCGCGTCGCCCGGAATCGCATCGGCAAGCGCTGCGGAATCCTGCGCGCTTGCGTCAGCGGCGGGAACGACGGCGATGGCATGGGCGCTGCCAAGCGCGGCGGCGCGATCACGCAGCAGATCCAGACGCAGGCCGATGTTCGCCGCGTCGATTTTCATTGCTTTGTCGGCGTCGGCGTCGCGATGCAGCAGCCAGGCGAGCGCGGTTTTTTCCGCACCGGTGGCCGGCCCCCAGGCCAGCCAGGTCGCCAATCGTGCGCGGGTCAGGCCGACGTAAAGCAGGCGCAGATCTTCCGCGCGTTCTTCGGCCTCGTCGCTACGCTGTTCCTGCCCCTGCTTTTCCGGATACAGCTGTGCGACGCGCTGCGTGCCGTCGTGAAAACTCGCCATCGCCGGCGTGCTCGCATGCCGACCATTGCCGCCGGTGGCGACGAAAGGCAGAAACACCAACTCGAACTCCAGTCCCTTGCTCTTGTGCAGCGTGAGGATCTTGACGCGTTCGGCATCGGACTCCAGGCGCAGCAATTCGCCTTCGCTCTCGGCATCGGCATCGGCGATGCGACGATCGAGGAAATCGCAGAGACCGGCGAGGCCGAATATCCGGGCGTCGGCGTCCTGCAACGCTTCTGCGAGCTGCAGGTAGTTGGTCAGGCGCCGCTCGCCGTCGCGCAAGTTCAGCAGGCGCGCCGCGTTGTCCGCGCACAGATCGTTGAGCAGTGCGAGCGGGCCGTGGCGTTCGCTGCGCTCGCGCCAGTGCTGCAATCGGTCCTGCCACTGTCGGTGGGCGTTGTCGTCAGCGTCGAGCGCGGCGATCGCCAGGGCATCAAGACCGAACAATGGCGCCGCCAGAGCGGCACGCAGGCGCGCGTCGTCGCCGGGTTCGCGCAGCGCGGCGAACAGCCAGCGCAGATGCCGCGCTTCGTCGGTCTGGTACAGGCTGAGCTTGCCCGCCGCGACGCTGGCGATGCCGGCCGCGGCGAGTGCGCGCTGCATGCGTGCGCCGTCGTCGTGGCGTTCGACCAGGATGGCGATATCGCCCGCGCGTACACCGCCACAGTGGCCGTCCCGGCCCTGTCGCGTCACCCGACCGGCGGCGCCGGCGACGAGCAGTTCGCGGATCGCCGCGACGCAGGCGCCGGCAGCGCATTCGCGCGCTTTCTCGATACCGCCTTCCTGCTGGTCGAAGGTCAGCACCGTCAACGCCGGCATCGACACGCCATCGCGTTGCAGATGCGCATCGTCATTGCGGTCGCCAGCGATGACTGGCGTGAAGGCGATGCCGGGTTGCGCGAACGCGTTCGTGCCCGCGAGATCGAACAGCGCCTGCACCGCCGTCAGCAGCGCCGGCCGCGAACGGAAATTGTGCGTGAGCGAATGCCGTTGACCGGCGCCGACCTTGCCCGCCGCGGCGAGATAGGTGAAGACATCGCCGCCGCGGAAACGATAGATCGACTGCTTGGGATCGCCGATCAGGAACAGCGCGCGCTGTGCATCAGCGTCGTCGGGCGCCGCGAACACGTGCGCGAAGATCGCCCATTGCCGCGCGTCGGTATCCTGGAATTCGTCGAGCAACGCGACCCGATACTGTTTGCGCAGGCAGGTCGCGAACGCTTCGCCCTGCGCGCCAGCCAGTGCGTCGGCGACGCCACGGATCATGTCGTCGTAACCGAGCAGGCCGCGCTGCTGCTTGATCGCATCGAGGCGTTCGCGCGCGAAATGCAGCGCGTCGTGCACTAGCGCAACGCGCCGATGCTGTTCGACCTCATCGTGGAAATGGCGCGCGGCCAGCCAGTCTTCAATCGCGGCGAAAAACGGCGAGACCGGCGTGACGCCTTTCTTGCTGGTGGCATCCTTCAACGCCGTATCGGTGAAGCGGCCAATCTTGCCACTGTCGATGATGGGATCATCGACAAATCCGCCGTCCCGCCAGGAACGCAGGGCACGCCAGACCGCCTCGAAGGTTTCGCTGCGGATGGTGTTGTTATTGAGCGACTTGTCGGCGAGGGCTTTGCCCACCAGGGCATACGCGGCTTCGCCATCTTTGAGGAACGCTTGCGTCAGGCGCTGCCGGGCGAGCATCAGAGCCGCATCTGCATCCGTTTCCTGATGTTCTGGCTGAGGCAGCAATACGTCCACCGTCAGCAAGCCGCGCAGGCTCCGCGCCAATTCCTTTGGCGCCCCCCAGATATCGCGCAGCAGCCGCGCGTCCTGTTCGTTGCGCGAGCGCAGGCGCCAGAATGCGGCCGCGACTTCCTCGCGCAGCGCGGTCTCATTTTCTATCAGCGCGCGCTCGATCAGCGGCTGCCCGGCCTCGAGCGCATGGTCGGCGAGCGCGCGACGACAGAAACCATGGATGGTGTGGATCGGCGCCAGATCCATCGCGGCGACCGCGACGCGCAGCCGGTGGCGCAGGGCGTCGCGACCTTCGCGGGCGATCGCGGCATCGAGCAAGGCCTGCGTTGATGCCGCCGCCGGATCGTCCTGCGGCAGCGCGCTGTCCAGGCGGGTGAGGGCGAGCAGCAGGCGCTCGCGCAGACGCTCGCGCAACTCCTTGGTCGCGGCTTCGGTGAAGGTGACCGCGAGGATTTCCGAAACCGGAAGGCGCTGCTCGATCACCAGGCGCGAATGAATCGTCGCCAGCGTGAAGGTCTTGCCGGTGCCGGCGCTGGCTTCGATCAGCTGCAGACCGCACAGTGATACCTGCAGACCGAGGTCCTGGTCCAGCGCGGTCACGGGATTCCTCCCGGCGTGCCCGCGAGCGCATCCAATACCTCGCGGGCGGCGGCGAGGAAGGCGTCCGCTGCATCCGACGGCGATGCGTCATCGAAAGGATCGCGGCCGCGCAGCGTGAGGCGCACGGCTTCGTCCTCGCCTTCGCCATGACCGCCGCGCTTCTTCCATTCTTTCTTCGCCTCTGCCCAGCCGTCACGACCCGCGCGAAAATTTTTGTAGAGCACATGCGCGGTCTTTGGCATGAATGGCAGCAATTCGCGCGTCGCACCTTGTTGCAAGGCGAGCAGTGCACGCAGGCCGGCGCGTGCACTGGCGGCGGAAACCGGCGTTATTTCCTGCGGCGATTCGCCGCGTACGAAGCGATGGATGGGTCGCGTTTCGCCCAACGCGGCCCAGACCAGCGCATCGATGCCGAGGGTGAGCAGGGTTTTTCCGTGGCCCCTGCTCGCGCTGAACTGCAACAGGCCGCCGTCGTGGATCGCGGCGAGATCGCCGGTCAGCACGATGCCGTCGAGATCGAGCTCATATCGCCGGACCTGCGTCGCGCCCTGCGCCAGTCGCCGCCAGGCGACGGCCTGCGGCGTCAGTTCCGCAAGTATCTGCTTCAGTTCGATGTGGCCGTCGGCGCCGGGCGCGAGGCGGCCTTCGGCGAGCAGGCGCGCGCGCAATGCGTCGCTGTCCGGCGGCGCGTCGGCGATCAATGCCGCGAACACGCGCTGGCGCAGCGAATGCGCGCGCAGGTGATCGTCGTCGCCCTGCGGTTCGGCATCGGGCAGCGCGTCCTCGACGGAATCCAGATGCAGGCCGAGACCGTGACGCAGATATGCGCGCGGCGGATGCGCGAGCGTGCGTAGCAATTCGGCGCGCGTGACGATGCGCGGTGCGGCATCGGATTCCCGTGCAGGCAGTGCTGCGGAAAATACCGGCAGAACCGCGCGCGCGCTTTCGCTGGCATCCGCCGATGGGCGCCAGTTCGCCCGGTAGCTCATGCGCCGGGCATCGCCTTGCCCGAAAGCCGCGGGTGCGAACGGTTGCAGCGGATGCGCGACGACAAGATCCTTGCGCACCTGTACGGGAGCGGCGAAATACTGCGCGGCCGCGTCGGCGAGTTCGGCTACCACCACCGACGGCGGCAAGGTCTCGCCGCTGCGCGGATCCTGGCCCAGCCAGCTGACGTAGAAGACATCGCCGGCGGCAGCGAACAATTGCAGGAACAGACTACGGTCGTCGTCGCGGATGGAGCGGTCGCCGTGCTGGCGCTGCGCCGTGGCGAGCGCAGCGGCGAGACGGTTGAAGCCACCGGCGGGATCGCGGCGCGGAAATTCGCCGTCGTTCATGCCCAGCAGGCAGATCACCCGGAACGGAATCAGCCGCATCGGCACCATCTTGCCGAAGGTCACGCCGCCGCTGAGCCAAGGTTGGCGCGTGTCGTCTTCATTGAGCGCGGACTGGAACCAGGCGCGCATCACCGCCGCCGGAATCGCCGTGGTCAATCCGGCGACGCGCGCCTGTTTGGCGAAATTCGCGATCAATCCATGCAGCCATTCCAGCGTGCGCTGATCGCCCGCGATGGTCGGGCGTTCGGGAAACACATCGGCGAGCAGTTGCGTCAGTCGCGTCTGCCAATCGTCGGCCGAATGCGTACCCTGCAACTGTCGTTGCCAGCGCGCGAACACGCGCAGGCCTTGCAGCAGGGCATCGAGCGTGGCGATGGCGGTGCCTTCGAGCAAGGGCAGCGGCGCGACGCCGGCCGTGCTTTCGTCGCTGTCCAGCGCATGGCCGAGCAGCAGGCGATCGATCGCCCAGGCCCAGGTGTAGGCCGATTCGTCCGGCGCATCGAGTGCGAGCCGGTGCGCGGCATTGAGGCCCCAGCGTGCTCCTGCGGCCTGCAGCCAATCGCGCAGGCTGTCGAAATCCCGGCCCTCGAGATCGAAGCGCTGCGCGATCGCCGGCACCGCCAGCCATTCCAGAACTTCGGTCGCGGTGAAGCGTGCTTCCGGTAGCGACAACAGTTTCGCGAACGCTTCGGCTAGCGGTTGCGTGGCGAGCACGCTGCCGTCGCCGATGGCATAGGGAATCGCCAGCGCGCCTTCCGCGCCGCCGAACACGGCGGCGATATGCGGCGCATAGGCATTGATGTCCGGCGTGAGTACGGCGATGTCGCGCGGCTGCAGGTCGGGATTTTTTTCCAGCAGGTCGCGCAGCTGGTCGTGCAGCACCTGCACCTCGCGCAGACGCGTGTGGCAGCTGTGCATCTGCAACGTGTGATTGCCGGCATCGCCACGATCGAAGGCCGGGCATTTTTCGTCGCCGCGCATCATCGGCGTCGGCAGGCGCGCGAGCAGGTCGCGCTGCAGTTGATGCAGCAGGCCCGGGCGCATGACCGGATCGGGCGGCGTGTAGACAGCCTGCTCCCAGGTGGGATGCGCGACTTCATAGGAAAACAGCAGCTGCACGAAATCGCGACCGGCGGCGCCGTTGTCGCGCAGCAGCGGATTTTCGCGATCGGCGAACACCGCGTCGGCGCTATCGCGCAGGCGTTCACGGGCGCTGCGCAGGTCGCCCCACCAACCGGCGACGGGCGAGACGAAGAAGAACTGCAGCACGCCGGCGCGCGCCGACGAGGCGATTACGCGCAGCACATCCGGCGAGACGTTCTGGCAGGCGAACGCGAATACACGCACCGGCAAGCCCGTCGGCGGCGGCGAATCGTCTTCGCCGAAACGCGACAGATAGGCCTGCAGGCGGGCCGCGCGATGCGTTTGTCCGCGAGTCGCGCGCCGCCACAATTCCGCCTGCCAATCGTCGCGATCGGCACCGGCATCCCAGCGGATCAGCCAGGCGCGCCGCCAGGCCTGGTATTTCTCGAACATGCCGGCAAGCTCGCCCGCCAACGTCCATGCCGCAAGCGCGCGGTCGTCGCCCGCAAGCACGGCGCGCAGCGGCGCGAAAACTTCTGCCGCCATCGCCACGTCATCGGCGAGCAGCGACCACAGCCGCCAGCGCAGCGTCGCGGCCTCGGCGAGAGCGAGATCGCTGCTGCCATCGACATTGGCATCGAGCGCGCGCGCAACGAATTCGCCAGGCGTGAGGAATTCGATATTGGCAGCGATGCCGTGGCGTTCGGCCAGTGTTTTCTGCAACCAGCGGCGCATCGCCGGCTGCGGAATCAGGATCGTGTCGGGAGCGAGCAAAGACCCGCCGCCGGGCTTCGCCAATTCGGCCGCGAGGATGCCCGCAAGCATGTCGAGGTCGTTGCCGTGGTACAGGCGAAAGTCGGGGGCGGCGGGCATGGCGGCATGATGCCGGATGCCGGTCGCATCCGACGAGACCGCTCACGCCAGTCCTGGCAATTCGTCCTCGAAGCGGATCAGGTGGCGCACGCCCGGCGTCAGCGGCTCGACCTGGTAGTGGCCGCGCTGCGCGAGCACGCGGTCGGAAATCGCCGGCAGCGCGTTCGCCTCGACTGGGAAGTCGACGAAGGGCGAGACTTCGATCTCGATCAGCAACTCGATCTGCAGGTGCTGGATCTGGCCCGGCATCACGTCGAGCTTGAGCAGCACGCGATGCACGGCGTCCATGCGCGTGGCTTCGCGCACCGCGGCCTGGCAGATGCGATAGACCGCGGTGCGCGCGTCGTCGCTGAGCGCTTCGATGCGGCCGTAGAACATCGTTTCGAAGACGATGCCGGCGTCCTCGAGCATCTCGCGCAATGGGCCGAAGCCGATCGCCTCGCGCAACCCATGTGTGTCCAGCGCCTGCGGACGCAGTTGCCGCAGCACGCGGCGCAGGCTGTCCTGCATTTCCCGCACTTGTTCGCGCACCGATTCGAGCAGGCGCAGCGTCTGCTGGTCGCGGACATCGCGGAAGGCCAGGCTGATACGCGTGCCGAGCGCGTGGATGGCGGCGCCGAGTTCGTAGTCGAGCTCGCCGGCGAGCTCGCGCTGGCCTTGCTCTTCCAGGCGCACGAGACGCTGGCTGACGTCACGCAGGTCGCTGGCGAAACGCGCGAGGTCCTGGTTGGCCTGGCCGAGTTCGCGATGACGCGCGCCGAGGTTTTCGTGGCTGCGGCGCAGCTCGCTGCTCGCGGCGCCGAGCACCAGGCCGCCACCGCCGATCACCGCCAGCGCGAGCTGCAGCGCGCTCAATTCGACCGGCAACGCATGCAGGCGACCGAGCAGTTCGATGCCCAGGCCGATCAGTGCGATCGCCAGCGCCGCGCCTTCCCAGCCCTGCCGGAACGAGACATAGAAGATCGGCGCGAAACCGAGCATCAACAGATACGGGGCGAGATCGGCGCGTTGCTGCAGCAGCACGAACACCGACAGCGAGAACAGCGCGAGCAGGCCGAGATCGCGCCACAGCGTACGTTGCAGCGGGCGGCGCAGGTCCGGGCGGAACAACAGGATCAGCGCTGGCGCCATCACCAACTGGCCGGTGAAATCGCCATAGAGGAAAGCGAACGTGCCGGCCAGCGAACCGCGCGCCAGCCCGACGCCGCCCGACAGGTAATGCGACAGCACTGGCGCGACCAGCGCCGCGCTGGCCAGGCCGGTCGCGACCAGCAGCAGCATGCGCGCCGGCGTGTCGATCCGGGCTTGTTCACTGCTGCCGCGCACCAGCAGCACCAGCACGGCATAGATGAGGAAGGGCAGGACCTCGAGCGCGAAGAACACCGGCGTCAGCAGCGGATCGCCGCGCCAGACCGACATCAGCGCCAGGCCGATCCACTCGCCGGCCGCAAGCCAGCCCCAGCGCCGCGTCGGCGTCAGCCAGAGCGCGCCAAGGCGCAGACCCGCGGGCAGGAACCACAGCACGTGCGATACCCGCGCCAATATTTGCCAGGCCAGCCCGTACAACAGCGCAGCCAGCAGCCAGCGCCCGAGCGCACGCCAATCCCGGGAAGCGGTCGCCGACGGGGCATCCGGGATCATTCGAGCGGACTCGAGCGGGAGGCGGGCAACATGCCGATGATTAGCCCGCAACCCGGCGGCGGGGTCAATAGAGCTGATCGGCCAGACCAATTCGACGCCTGTGCTTTTAATGGCGAGGGGCTGGCCGATATAATCCGCCCCTTCGCATTTATCGGGCCGCGGCCCGCACCGGAACCTCTGTGCGCAATCACGACCTCGTGTTCCTCAAGCATTTCTCCCAGGTGATCGGCGTGCTGGTGGCCATCACCGGCGCATTGATCCTGCTGGGTCTGTACATCAACGGCCTCAAGCCGGCGGAAGTGAACAAGACCGCCGAAGCCGCCAAGGTCGAGCGCATCCAGCCGGTTGGCGCGGTGTACGCCGGCGCCACCGGTGCCGCCGCCCAGGCCGCCGCAGTGGCCGCGGCCGCCGAAGCCGCCAAGGGCCAAGTCGCTTACGGCGGCTCGCTAGACGGCTCGGTGATCTTCGGCAACCTGTGCACCGGCTGCCACACCGCCGGCGTCGCCATGGCGCCCAAGCTCGAAAAGGCCGCGTGGGCGCCGCGCATCGCCCAGGGCAAGGAAACGCTCTACAAGCATGCGATGGAAGGCTACAAGGGCCCCGATGGCGGCATGATGCCGGCCCGCGGCGGCAACCCGGCGCTCAGCGACGCGCAGATCGCCGCCACCGTCGACTGGATGATCAGCCAGCTGAAGTAAGCTGCGAACCCCGATCGTTTTCGAACGCCGCCTCCGGGCGGCGTTTTTGTCTCTGGAGGTCGTGATGAAGATTTCGTCGTTGGTGTCGTTGTCGTTGCTGCTGGTGCTCGCCTGCGTGGAGGCGAAGGCAGCGACGATCACGCCGATCGCGAGCATCCAGGGGACATCCACGCGCAGTCCGCTGCTGGGTCAGCAGGTGCTGATCAAAGGCGTGGTGGTGGCTGGCTTCGGCAAGGGTCTTGGCGGGGTATTCGTCGAGGACCTGGTGCCCGACAAATCCGGGCTGGCAGCGACCGGCATTTTCGTCGCGATCGCGCCAGGTGCCATCGCGCCGGGCAAGGGCGACATCGTGCAAGTCGCGGGAACCGTCGCCGAACTGGGCGATGGCGGGAATTCGCTCACCGCGCTGATCGACACGAAAATCCAGAGCACCGCGAGTTCGAAGTCTGCGGTGTCGGCGCACGTGTTGAATGCCGCGCCTGCCGACTGGGAGCGCTACGAAGGCATGCTGGTGAAGATCGCCGCACCGCTCACCATCAGCGGCAACGAAGGCCTGGCGCAATACGGCGAAATCAGCGTCAGTTTCGGACCGCGCCTGTTCACGCCCACCGAAATCGCCGCGCCTAGCGCTGCCGCGCGGAAAGTCGCGGCCGACAACCAGCGCCGCAGCCTGTTGCTCGATGACGGACGCAGCAGCGAAAACCCGAAGGATCTGTGGTTTCTGCCGAACGGTCTGGATGACGCGCATCCGCTGCGTGCCGGCAGCGTGCTCCGTGGTGTCGAAGGCGTGGTCGACCAGCGTCGCGGTCAATATCGTTTGCAGCTGACCGATAAACTCGCCGCGATCACCCCGGCGCCGCGCCCGAAAGCCCCCAACGTCGCCGGCAGCTTGCGCATCGCCAGCCTCAATGTCCTCAACATGTTCAACGGCGACGGCAAGCGCGGTGGCTTTCCGACATCGCGCGGTGCTGAAACTTTCGAGCAGTACCAGCGCCAGGTGAAGAAGCAAGTCGCGGTGGTGCAGGCGCTGGCGCCGGATGTCGCGGCGCTGATGGAAGTCGAGAACGATGGCTACGGCCCGGAGTCGGCGCTGGCGCAATTCGTCGCCGCGCTCAATGCCGGCGGTGCGATCAAGGACTATCGTTTCGTCGATGCTGGCAA
>Ga0208525_1000074_pt1 | contig 12855 bp, 9 predicted proteins | sample SoimicmetaGmgHMC_FD_188342 | JGI IMG/M metagenome (GOLD analysis project Ga0208525, IMG submission 188342) | Soil and rhizosphere microbial communities from Laval, Canada - mgHMC (SPAdes) (version 2) | ecosystem: Environmental > Terrestrial > Soil > Agricultural land | place: Laval, Canada...
AGGTCGTGGCCTTTGGCGAGCATCTGCGTGCCGACGAGGATGCCGGGGCGGTCGCCGAGCGTTGCCAGATGCTTTTCGATCGCGTCGCGATGGCGTGTGGTTTCGCGATCGACGCGGATCAGCTTCGCATCCGGAAAGCGCGCAGCCAGGGCTTCTTCCAATCGCTCGGTGCCGAAGCCCTGCGGTTGCAGCGCGAGGCTGGCGCAGTCGGGGCAGGCCGGCGGTCGTGCGCCGCGCGCGCCGCAGTGATGGCAGATCAACGTGCGGCCGCCGGCATGCAGCGTCATCGGCGTGTCGCAGCGTTTGCACTTCGCGCTCCAGCCGCAGTCATGGCAGATCAGCACGGGTGCGTAGCCGCGGCGGTTCTTGAACACCAGCGCCTGTTCGCCGCGGGCGAGACAGGCGGCGATGGCATCGAACAGATCCTGCGACAGGCCGTGCGTCAGCAGGCGCTTGCGCACATCGACCACGCGCACGCGCGGCGGTTTGGCGCCACCGGCGCGCAGGCGCAGGCGCAGATGGGTGTAGCGGCCGGCGAGCACGTTGTGCAGCGATTCCAGTGCCGGCGTGGCGCTACCAAGCAACACGGGAATGCCCAGTGCCCGCGCCCGCACGATCGCCAGATCACGCGCGTGGTAGCGGATGCCGTCCTGCTGTTTGTAGCTGCCGTCGTGTTCCTCGTCGATGACGATCAGGCCGGCGTCCGGCATCGGCGTGAAAATCGCCGAGCGCGTGCCGACCAGTACGCGCGCCTCGCCACGCGCCATCGCCGTCCAGGCGCGCGCACGCTCGCCGTCGGACAGGCCCGAATGCATCGCATGCACGGGCACGCCGAGGCGGGCGCGGAATCGCAGCAGCGTCTGCGGCGTCAGGCCGATCTCGGGCACCAGCACCAGCGCCTGCTTGCCGGCCTGCAGGCAGTCGCGGATCGCCTGCAGGTAGACCTCGGTCTTGCCGCTGCCGGTGACGCCATCGAGCAGCAGCGCGCGGAAGCCGTCGCCGGCGCGGATCGTGGCGAGGGCGACGCGTTGTTCGTCGTTGAGCGTGGGCGCGGCGACATCGGCTTCGATCCGATCCGCCGATGGCAGCGGCACGCGTTCGATCAGCCCGCGTTTGAGCAGCGCCCGCGCCGTCGCGCGCCAATCCTCGAAATCCATCTCGAGACGATCCTCGCTGACGCCGGCGCTGGCGAGACGGTCGGCCAGGCGCCGGGTCTTGCTGCCGGCACGCAGCGAGGTAAGTGTGGTGCGACCAGCTTCGGTAAGCTGCCAGCCGTAGGCGCAGGTTTCGGGCAGCGCCTGTCCGGCGCGCAGTACGCCTGGCAATGCCGTGGCGATCACCTCGCCCAGCGGCGCCTGTGTGTAGCGCGCCAACCAGCGCAGCGAATCGAACAGCTCCCCGTGCAGCAACGGTGCGTCGTCGAGCAGGGCGAGCGCGGTCTTGAGCTCGGGGGCATCGGCGGCGGGTGGACCCAGGCCGACGATCAGGCCGACCTGTTCGCCGCGGCCGAACGGCACGCGCAGGCGACGGCCGATCCAATCGGAGCCGGGCGGCGTGGTGTCCGGTGGCGGCAGATAGTCGAATTCGCGTGGCAGCGGCACCGGCAGGGCGACGCGCAGGGCGATTCCGGGGGAGTCAGGCATGCGGCAAGTTTAGCGGTTGCCGGCCTCTGGACGGCCTGTGGATTAACTTGCGGCACAGTGCTGCCAGAAGTCGCAGGAAGTTGGTGTAAGTACTTGTGGGTGAAAAGGAAAGATCCTTATCCACATGATCTGTGGATAAGTCTGTGGACGGGGGCCGGAACAGGTCTGCGCACGCCCTGTGAAGTAGGGTCCGGCTCTAGGTTGGCGATTTTTTAACCACGCCGTCATATCCCATAAAAAACAATCACTTGTCAGCGTCACGAAGTTGTCAAAGCCGGCTTTGTGACTGTTCCGCGTTGGCGACCCGGACATTTTCGATGCTGTGCACAACGTTCCACGCGCAAAGCCGCGCCAGACTTGGATCGTGCGTAGATTTCCGCCCTGTCAAGCGCCTGCTCCACGCCCGCTCATGACTAGAATGAGCGGTGCCCGAAGCCCTGCCGTCCCTCCCTCCTGCCCCTTCCGCGTCGCGTTCGCCGGCCCTGCTCGCTTTCCTGCGCGGGATCGAGCGCCGTGCTTGGGTATTCGCACAGGCGCACTGCGGCGACGACGCCCTGGCAACGCGCGCAGTGGCCGCGGCCTTGCGGGAATTCGTCGTCGACGCGGATCGTGCTGCGCTGCCGCGTTGGCCGATGCTGTTCTGGACACGGCTGTCGCAGCAGCCGGCGCTTCTCGAAGCCACGGAGACGACGAGCGAGTTGTCGGCACTGACGCCAGGACCGCGCGCAGCATTGCTGCTGCGTCTGGTCGGCGGCTTGGACTTCGCGCATGCCGCCGACGTCTTGGGCGTCGGCGAGCCCGCCTACCGCTTCGCGTTGACGCGTGCAGTGACGAGCTGGAGTCAGGCGCATCCCGATCCCGAGGCGTTGCGCCGCCTGCGCGACGATCTGCAGCAGCGCGTGCGGCAGCTGTCTGCCGAACAATGCGAGCGACTGGCGGATCTGCGCGATCGAGCGATGCAGGGCGTGACGTCATCACCCACATCGCCACTGCCAGCAGAAGGCGCGCCACGTCTGCGACTGCGGGCATGGCACTGGGGCGCGCTGGCCTCGCTGGTGCTGGCGTTCATCGCGACCTTCGTCTGGCCGCATCGGCCTTCCGCGCAAAGCGGTGCGCTGCCGCCGGTGGCCGCAGGAGTGGCACCGGTGCTGGACGATCCGGCTGTGGTGATCCATCCCGATTACCCGCTGCTCGCCGCTGCGCAGGACGAAGCGGCAATCCGCGATCTTGCCCTGCTCAGCTGGATCGGCGCCGGCAGTCCGGGTGTGCTGGCAACGCCGGCGACGACGAATCTGCCGGAGCCCGCCGCAGACGCGAGTCCGGTCGCTGCCGATGGCGATGTGGAGAACGCGCCATGAAGCGCTGGCTGTGGTTGCCGGCTTGTCTGCTGCTCAGCGGGTTCGTCCTGGTTGGCGACGATTTCCGCGACCTGCCCGCGGATGAGCAGGTGTTGCTGGCGTCCGCGCAGGAGCATTGGTCGCAACTCGATGCCGACACGCGCGGAAAATTGCACGACAACGCCCATGACTGGCTGGCGCGTCCGCCGTCAGCGCGTGCGGTCTTGCGTGCGCGCATGCAGGCCTGGGATGCGTTGCCACCCACGGAGCGTGCGCGCCGGCGTGCGCCCTTCGCAGCGTGGCTGCGCCTGGACGAGAGCGAACGTGTGCAAGTGCGTCGGTTGGCGGCGGAATTCGCTGCGCTGCCGGCCGACCAGCAGCAACTGCTGCGCGACAGCTTTGCCAAGCAATCTTTCGACAGCCAGCGCGCCTGGTCGCTGGGTCCGACGCTGGGCGCGCAGACGGCGCCGCTGGTGTCGTTGTTCGCGTTCGTGCCCGAGCCCGATCGTCCGGGCCTGGCGAGCTTGCTACGCGAGCTCGAACCGCAGGCGCGCATCGATCTCGCAACGCTGGCCGCGCGCCTGGACAACGCCCAGCGCGAACGCCTGCGCCGCGACCTGCTGGCAACGCCCGCCGCTGCGCGCACGGCCCTGATCCGGCAACGCCTGGCGCAGTAATCGCGCAGCGCAGATCGCGCCTGTAGCGGATCAGTAGTTCGCCAGCGTGCGCAGTACGCGCCGTTCGGCGCGGAAATTCTCGCCGAAGCGCGCCAGGCCATCGGCACGCATCGCCGTGGCGTGCTGGCGAAAATAGTCGTCCAGCGCCGCCGCATCGCGCAGGCGGTACTGCGAGCAAAGCACGACTTCGCCTTCTGTCGCCGCCGGATCGTCGCGTTCCATCACCTCGGCGCCGGTGAAGCCGGGCAGAGCGAGCATTTCGCGCACATGCTGATCGAGCCAGGCGCGGAACTCGGCCTCGATCCCGCGGCGCACGAACAGGTTGACCTCGTAGACGATCACATCAGCACCAGACTGATCAGCAGCGCGGCGAGGGCGCCGATGCAAAGCATGATCCAGTAGGCCATGCCGAGCACAAAAAATTTCAGCAAGGTCATCGACCAACCTTGCCGATACACGCGCTTTTGCATGATCAGCAGATATACCGGCATCCAGATCAGCAGACCGACCTCGAGAAAAGCGATCACGCTGCCGGCAAAAGCCGAATGCGGCGTCAGCCAGCCGCCAACGATCGATAGCACACTCAGAAAGCCCAGCGTCAGGCACAGGAAGGCATGGCTGTGCAACGCGACGATCAGATGCTCCATGTAGAGCCGGCGCTTGAACACGTAAAACAACTTGAGCAGCAGCGCAAACAAGGGCAGTAGCACGAACAGCGTCTGCGGCGCCGCGCTCATGAATGCCTTCCAGAGCAACTGCGGATCCTTGCTGCCGCGCTTGAGGTTTTCCGCCGCGCGGGCGATCAGTTCGTTGAGTTTGGCGTTGCCGACATCGGGCAGCCAGGAGATCACCAGCGGATTGCTCTTGGCATCCCAGGGCTTGTCGTTGAAGGTGATGTCCGCCGAGTTGTCGTCGGACAGCGGTTTGCCACTCTTGATCTGCTCGATGCGCCGGTCCGCGGCCTTGTCGATCTGTGTTTTCGCGATGTCGAGTCCGATCTGCGCCGCCGGAACATCGATGTTTTTCTTCTCGGCCTGGGCGACGGCAGCGCGGGCCTCGTCACGCAGATGTTCGACCTCGACGACGGTGGTCGCGTGCTCGATGCCGCCGGTGCTGCCGTTGTTTCCGGTGCCGATATGCACGCCGGGCTGGCCGTCGCTTCGTACGTGCACGCTCCATTGCGCGAGCACGAACGCGGCCACACTCAGGAAAACAAACAGTCGCACCGGGCTGACGAAACGCACGCGATGGCCTTCGAAATACTGCAGGCTCAGATAGCCGGGGCGGGCGAACAGCGGGCCGATCGTGCGGATGATGCGCGCGTCGATGTTGAGCAGCGTGTCGAAGAAGTCGCCAAGAATCGTGCTGAACTCGCGCACCAGGCCCTTGGTCGGCTGCCCGCAGGAATAGCAGTGTTCGCCGAGCAGCGGCTGCCCGCAGTTTTCGCAGACGCGTGGCGGCGCTGCACTTGCTGCTGCGGTCGTGATATCGGGCATGGCAGAGCTCCGGGGCGAGTGCCGGTACTATAGCGACAGAATCTTCGAACGCCCCCAGCCATGAGTCATACCGAAACCTTCTTCGCGCGCGGCCTGCGCGAGATGCGCGTGAGCTTTTTCCTCGCGCTGCCGCTGGCCGCGGGGCAGTTGGCGGCGATGGCGATGAGTCTGGTCGATTCGTTGCTGGCGGGGCGTCATGGTTCGGTGACGCTGGCGGCAGTCGCGGTCGGCAGTGCTCTGTGGACGATCGCGCTGCTGCTGTGCATCGGCGTGCTGATGGCGGTGCCGCCGCTGGTGTCGCAGCTCAATGGCGGCGGCCGCCGGCACGAAATCGGACCGTTGTGGCGACAGGCCGTGTGGCTGGCGCTGGCGATGGGGGTCGTGCTCGGCGCGCTGGTCTATGTATCGCCGCTGCTGCTCGATGCTTTCGGCATCGCTGCGGAAGTGCGGCCACAAGCCGCAGACTTTCTGCACGCGATTGCGATCGGTGCGCCGGCGCTGGCGTTGTATTTCTGTTTTCGCTATCTCAGCGAAGGCATCGCCTGGACGCTGCCGACGATGTTGTTCGGCATCGGCGGATTGCTGTTGCTGATTCCGCTGGGCTACGCGCTGATGTTCGGCTTCGGACCCGTGCCGGAGCTAGGCGCAGCCGGCCTGGGTTATGCGACTGCGCTGGTGCTGTGGCTGCAGGCAGCGGGGTTTTTCCTCTATCTGCGCCTGTCGCCGCGTTTTGCCGAGCTCGCATTGTTCGCGCGCTTCGATCGCCCGCGCTGGCCGGCGATCCGCGACCTGCTCGCGCTCGGCCTGCCGATGGGCGTGTCGGTGTTCATGGAGGGCAGCCTGTTCGTCATGACCGCGCTGTTGATCGGTCGCCTCGGTGCGATCGACGTTGCCGCGCATCAGATCGCGCTGAACGTGGCGAGCATGTGCTTCATGTTGCCGTTGGGCCTGGCGATGGCGACGACGGTGCGCGTCGGCCATGCCGCCGGCGCCGATGATCGCGCGGCGGTGCGCTGGGCGGCGGGTGCGGGCTACGCACTGGTGCTGGTGACGCAGACGGCGGCGGCTTTGCTGCTGATCTTTGCCGGCCGCTGGATCACCGGTTTCTATACCGACGATCCGCGCGTGGCGACGCTCGCGGTGACGCTGATGTTCTATGCCGCGGTGTTCCAGTATCCGGATGGCATCCAGGCCTTGTCCGCCGGCGCGCTGCGCGGCCTCAAGGACACGCGCGTGCCGATGATCATCACCATCCTCGCCTACTGGGGGATCGGCCTGAGCCTGGGCGCCTGGTTCGGCCTGCACCAGGGTGGTCGCGCGCCGGGTCTGTGGCTAGGCCTGATCGTTGGCCTGAGTGCAGCGGCCGGGCTGCTTGGTCTGCGCTTCTGGCGGATTGCACGGCGCGGCTGAGCCCGGCGGCACATCGTCAGGGTGACCAAAGGCGCATGCCCCGGCGGACCTGGCCGGGTATCCTGTGGACTGTGATTTGAGGAGTGTTTAGATGGCCGAGTCCCGTTCCAATCCGCTCTGGAATTTCCTGGTCGGTGTCTGGCGTTTCATCCGCTTCACCAACCACCTGGTTTTCTTCATCGGCCTGTTGTTCGTGCTGGTGTTTTTCTTCCTGGCGCTCACGCTGGGCGTTTCGGCCAGCAACGGCGTCAAGGGCGCCGGCAGCTTGCAGGAAAAAACCGCGCTCGTGCTCGACCTCAAGGGCAACCTCGTCGAGCAATACACCAGCGCTCCGATCCAGCGCGCTTTCGCCCAGGCGACCGGCAACACCGATCGCGAGTTCCAGCTGCGCGATCTGCTCAGCGCGATCGCTGCCGCCAAGAAAGATCCGAAGATCGATCGCATCGTGTTGCTGACCGACGGGTTCAACGTCGCCGGCTTCGCGGCGTTGCACGAACTCGGCGCGGCGCTGCGCGATTTCCGCGCGGGCGGCAAGCAGATCGTCGCTTACGGCGCCGGCATGGAGCAGAAGCAGTACTACCTCGCCGCGCAGGCCAACGAGGTCTACCTCGACCCCGATGGCGCCGTGCTGCTCGAAGGCCTGGGTCGCTATCGCCTGTATTACCGCGAAGCGCTGCAGGACAAGCTCGGCGTGGACGTGCATCTGTTCCGCGTCGGCGAATACAAATCTGCCGCTGAGCCCTACATCCTCGACGCCGCCTCGCCGGCCTCGCGCGAAGCGGACTTGTTTTGGATGAACGATCTGTGGAATCGCTATCTGGGCGACATCGCCAGTGCGCGCAAGCTCAAGGTCGAGGATCTCACCGCGCTGGTCATGGCGATGCCGACGCGCGTCGAAGCCGTGCAGGGCGATCTGGCCAAGCTTGCGCTCGACGCCAAGCTGGTCGACGCGCTGAAGACGCCGCACGAAGTGGAAACCATGCTCGCCGAGCGCGGCGCCTACGACGACGAATCCGACAGCTTCCGCCAGATCGGTCTCGACGCGTATCTCGCGCAGCAGCTCACGGCCTCGTCGCTGTTCAGCGGCAAGGCGCAGGTCGCGGTGGTCGTCGCCGAGGGCGAAATCACTGACGGCAAGCAGAGCCCGGGCACGGTCGGTGGCGACTCCACCTCCGAGCTGATCCGCGAGGCGCGCGAGGACGACAACGTCAAGGCGCTGGTGCTGCGGGTGAATTCGCCGGGCGGCAGCGTGTTCCCATCCGAGCAGATCCGCCGCGAAATCGCCCTCACCAAGGAAGCCGGCAAGCCGGTGGTGGTGTCGATGGGCAACGTCGCAGCGTCCGGTGGTTACTGGATTTCGATGAACGCCGATCGCATCTACGCCGACCCGTCGACGATCACCGGCTCGATCGGCATCTTCGGCCTGTGGATGAGCGCCCCGCGCGCGCTGGAGAAAATCGGCGTGCACAGCGACGGCATCGGCACGACGCCGCTGGCCGGCGCCTTCGACGTAACGCGTCCGCTCGATCCCGCGGCCGGCGGCCTGATCCAGTCGGTGATCGATCACGGCTACCAGCAGTTCATCGGCAAGGTCGCGCAGGCGCGCGGCAGCGTGCCCGAGAAGATCGACACGATCGCCCGCGGTCGCGTCTGGAGCGGTGCGCAGGCCAAGGAACGCGGCCTGGTCGACGAGTTCGGCGGCGTCCGCGAAGCACAGCTCGCGGCGGCGAAACTGGCCAAGCTCGCGCCCGACAGCTACGAGGTGCATTACGTCGAGCCGCAGGTGTCGGCGATCGACCAGATTTTTCTCGACATGAGCCGCAATGCGCGTTACGCCGGCCTGCTGCGCACCTTCGGCCCGGTGCCGGCGCTGCTCGGCCGCGAAACCACCGAGCGCGTGCAGAGCGAATTGAGCTGGCTCGATCGCAAGGGCGGCAGCCCGATCCGCGCCGTCGCCCACTGCTTCTGCAGCCTGTAATTTCTTGTGGGAGCGGACACGTCCGCGATGACCACGCGATAGAAAAGAAAAACGCCGGGCGAAAGCCTGGCGTTTTTTCTTGCGCGATCCGGGCTCGCTAGCGCCGGGAAATCAGGCGCCCGCCGCCTCCATCGCCTTGCGCTGCTCCTCGTCGGCTTTCTTCTGGATGTCGTCGGCGCTCTTGGCCTTGTCGATCGGCTTCTGGATGCTGTCGCGCAGCTGCGTGTTCTCGGCAGGCTTGGGCGCGGCATCGGCGCTGGGCGCGGGTGTCGGCGTCGCGCTGCAGGCGGCGAGGGCGAGCAACGGGACCAGGATGATCAGGCGCATGATCGGATTCCTCGGGTGGGTGCTGCGGGCTATCCTACGCCCGCGACGACGAAGTTTTCCGGGGCCGCGTGCACCGATCGCGCAGACAGACATCACGAGGTGGCGATGAGCACGAACCGCTGGCGGCTTGAGGGACAGGTGGCGCTGGTGACCGGCGCCAGTGCTGGCATTGGCCGCGCAATCTCCGCGGAATTGCTCGGGCTGGGCGCGGACCTGCTGATCGTCGCGCGCGACGAGGCGCAACTGGCCGCGACGGCGGGTGAGCTGGCCGACGAATTTCCTTCGCGGGAAGTCCGGCATTTCGCCGCCGACGTCGCCGACGAGGAACAGCGCCGCGAGATTTTCGACTGGGTCGAGGACCTCGGTATAGGTCTCAACATCCTGGTCAACAATGCCGGCAGCAATCAGCGCAAGGCGACGATGGATTACAGCGAGGGCGAATGGCGCGCGCTGTTCGAGACCAATGTTTTTGCCGCGTTTGAGCTGTCGCGCTTCGCCTATCCGCTGCTCACGCGGCACGCGATGTCGAGCATCGTCAATGTTGGCAGCGTGTCCGGCCTGACCCACGTGCGCACCGGCGCACCTTACGGCATGACCAAGGCCGCACTGCATCAGCTCACGAAAAATCTTGCCTGCGAATGGGCCGAGGATGGTGTGCGCGTGAATGCGGTCGCGCCTTGGTATATCCGCACGCGGCGCACGTCCGACGCGTTGGCGCAGCCGGAGTATTACGAGGAAGTGATCGAGCGCACGCCGATGGGTCGCGTCGGCGAACCCGAGGAAGTGGCGGCGGCGGTGGCGTTTCTGTGCCTGCCGGCGGCGAGCTATGTCACCGGCGAATGCATCGCGGTGGACGGCGGCTTCCTGCGCTACGGGTTTTGATTTTTCGCGGATTTGCGGGAGCGTGCACAGTCACGGACAGCTTTCGTCGATGATCTGGGTCAAGCGCTCGAGTTCGGACTTGCGATAGGCGGCGGTATCGCTGAAGGCATGCATCGCGGCGGACGCGGCTTCGCGCTTTTTCTTCTTCAGCAGATCGCAGGCGGCGTCGTCGGACAGGCGCACGCAGCTGTCCTGCACCCAGCGACAGGAGCCGGCCTGCGCGGGCGTGAGTGATTGTGGGTCGGGGTAGTACAGGGCCAGCGGCTCGCAGCGCGGATTCGGGTCGTAGACCTCGCTGTCGCGCACGATGCCGTCGTAGCTGGTGCAACGGAACATCGGCGGCGGCGGGAAAAATTGCTGTGGCGGCGGCTCCGGTTCCAGCATCGGCGCTGGCGCCGGTTTGGCTGCCGCCGTCTTCTTGTTCGCTGCTGGGCGCGGCGGCGGATCGATCGGGCGCTGCATCTGTCGTGTGACCTGCTGCGACCCCTTCGGACAAGGGTCGCCCTGCAGGCTCACCCGGCCCTTGATGTCGACGCAGCGATACACCGTGACCTCGCTGCTCGCCAGCGCCGCCGGTACGTCGCCGCCGCGTGCGCCAGCCGCGATCAGCAGCAGGATTGTCGCCAGGCCAAGGAGCGGATATCGGATCATGTCGGCATTGTGCGACTGCGGGCGCGGCCTCGCCAGCGGGATTGTTCATCTTCGCCTCGTAGGAACGATGGCAATCGCGACTCCACGCTACGTAGCGCGATGTCGCGATGTCGCGATGTCGCGATTGCCATCGCTCCTACGGCGGCATTATTTCGTCGCTTTCTTGGCGGGCGCCTTTTTTGCTGCTTTCTTGGTCACGGCTTTCTTCGCCGTTTTTTTCGTCGCCTTCTTCGCGGCTTTCTTGGCAGCTTTCTTCACCGGTGCTTTCTTCGCTGCGCCTTCCGCATGTGTCGCTTTCTTGGCGGCAGCTTTCTTCGCCGGAGCTTTTTTCGCCGTGGCTTTCTTGCCGAAACGGCCGCCCTTGCGCACCGGCTTGCCTTCGAGCAGCAGGGCTTCGCATTCGGCCTGGGTCAGCGAGGCGGGGTCGCGGTCCTTGGGGATCTTGCCGTTCTTCTCGCCATCGGTGATGTACGGGCCGAAGCGGCCGTTGAGCACCTGGATGTTGGTGCCTTCGAACACCTTGATCGTGCGGTTGGCGACGAGCTCGGCGCGCGCGCGGATCAGTTCGACGGCTTCGTCGAAAGTGATCGTGTACGGATCCTGCTCCTTGCCCAGCGAAGCATAGGTGTCGCCTAGCTTGGCGAACGGGCCAAAGCGTCCGACCGCGACGCTGACTTCCTTGCCTTCATGCAGGCCGAGTTTGCGCGGCAGGCCGAACAGCTTCAGCGCTTCCTCCAGCGAGATCGTGTGCATGCTCTGGCCGGCGCGCAACGACGCGAAAGTCGGCTTCTCCTCGTCTTCGGCGGTACCGATCTGCGCGAATGGTCCGTAGCGGCCGAGGCGCACGTTCACCGGTTTGCCGGATTTCGGATCGACGCCGAGCAGGCGCGCGCCGGTGGCTTCGCCGCGGTCGACCGATTCGGTTTTTTCGTCGATGGTTTTCTTGAACGGCTTCCAGAATTTTTCCAGCAGCGGAATCCAGTCTTTTTCGCCGCGCGAGACTTCATCGAGCTCGTCCTCGAGCTTGGCAGTGAAGTCGTAGTCGACGTATTGCATGAAGTGGCCGGTGAGAAACTTGCTCACCGCGCGGCCGACGTCGGTGGGCCGGAAACGCTTGGCGTCGAGCATCACGTATTCGCGGTACAGCAGCACCTGGATGATGCTGGCGTAGGTCGACGGGCGACCGATGCCGTATTCCTCGAGCGTCTTCACCAGCGAGGCTTCCGAGAAGCGCGGTGGCGGCTCGGTGAAATGCTGGTCGGTGTGGATGCTGGTGAGCGGCACGTTCTGGCCGAGTTTCATCGGCGGCAGCTTGCGGCCTTCGTCTTCGTCTTCGCTGGTCTTGCTGTCCTTGCCTTCCTCGTAGACGGCGAGGAAGCCGGGATCGATCACGGTGGTGCCGCTGGCGCGGAACGAATGCTGGTTGCCGGCGGCGAGTTCGACCGAGACGGTGTTCATCGTCGCGGGGATCATCTGCGAGGCGACCGCGCGTTTCCACACGAGTTCGTACAAACGGCGTTCGTCGTCGCCGAGATATTTGGCGACGCTGGCTGGTGTGCGCAGGGCGGACGTCGGACGGATCGCCTCGTGCGCTTCCTGGGCATTCTTGGATTTGGTCTTGTAGACGTTGGGTTTGTCCGGCACCGCCTGCGTGCCGAAATCGCGGGCGATCACATCGCGCAATTCCGCCAGCGCCTCTTCGGAAATATGCGTGGAGTCGGTACGCATGTAGCTGATCAGGCCGACCGTGCCTTCTTCGCCGAGGGCAAAACCTTCATAGAGTTTCTGCGCCACGCGCATGGTGCGGCTGGTGGTGAAACCAAGTTTGCGCGCGGCTTCCTGCTGCAGCGTGGACGTGATGAACGGCGGCGAGGGCCGACGCTTGCGTTCCTTGCTGGTGACGTCGGTGACGTGCAGGGCATCGCCGGCGGCCTGGATCACTCGCGCGCGCGCCGCTTCCGCGGTCTTGCCATCGGTGACGGTGAACTGTTCGAACTTGTGCCCGTCGAGTTTCACCAAGCGCGCAGTGAAGGCCTGCTGCGGATGGCTGAGCTCCGCTTCCATCGACCAGTATTCGCGCGGCACGAAGGCTTCGATTTCTTCCTCGCGCTCGCAGATCATGCGCAGCGCCGGTGATTGCACGCGCCCCGCGGACAGCCCGCGCTGCACTTTTTTCCACAGCACCGGTGACAGGTTGAAGCCGACCAGGTAGTCGAGCGCGCGTCGCGCCTGCTGTGCATCGACCAGCGGGCCGGCGATCTTGCGCGGATGGTCGACGGCCTCGCGGATCGCGCGCGGCGTGATTTCGGTGAACACGACCCGGTGCAGGGCCTTGTCCTTGAGCAGGCCGCGCTCCTTGAGGATTTCGGCGATATGCCAGGAAATCGCCTCGCCTTCGCGATCCGGGTCAGTCGCCAGATAGATGGTGTCGGCGATCTTGGCGGCCTTGGACAG
>Ga0208525_1000075_pt1 | contig 12595 bp, 12 predicted proteins | sample SoimicmetaGmgHMC_FD_188342 | JGI IMG/M metagenome (GOLD analysis project Ga0208525, IMG submission 188342) | Soil and rhizosphere microbial communities from Laval, Canada - mgHMC (SPAdes) (version 2) | ecosystem: Environmental > Terrestrial > Soil > Agricultural land | place: Laval, Canada...
CTGCAGCGTGAGACCAGGCACCGCGACCGACAGCGTCGGCGCATCCACGGCCGCAGCCCATGACGGGTAGTAGAGGATCGAACGCTGCCGGAAATACAGCAGGCCCACCGCGCCCAGATACGACAGCAGCGCAAGCACCAGCAACAAGAGTACGAATCGACGCAGCAACATCCACACCACCGAAAGCGTCGTCACTTCGGCCTCGCTCATAGCGCGCGCATTCCGTCGACGATGGCCATCAATCCTCGCAGCCTTCGAGCTTGAGGCGTTGTCCAGGACGCAGTGCGTACGACGGTCCCTTCAATCGATTCGCGCGCGCCAGCACGGTGAGGTCACAACTATGTTCGCGTGCGATCGCCAACAGGCTGTCGCCCTTGCGCACATGATATTCGTGCACTTTTTTCTCACGCTCCTTGCGTTCCTTGCGTGAATGCGCGGGCTTGGGTGTCGCCGCTTCCACCTGTTCGGCCAATGAGGCGTTGGGATCCATCGCCGCCTCCGGGCCCGGCACGTAAACCGGTACGACGTACTTGCTGGCGCGCATCAGCTGGCCGGCCATCTCGGCGCGCGGGCCCTGCATGCAGTTGTTGCGATAGAGCATGGTCACGCGCTTGGGTGCACGCAACACGGTGCCGGTGGGGATGATCGTGGTCGGCTCGTAACGCGGATTGAGATTGCGCAGCACACGGAACCAGCCGTCGCGACTGCCGCCGTTGCCCAGGCAGATCGTCAATTCGTTGATCGAGGTGTCGCGCGCCAGCGCGAACTGGTCGGGCGTCGTGTCGATATGCGGGAATTCCAGGCCGTATTGCTTCGGATGCAGGAACAACCACGCCGCGGCGATCACCATCGGTACGTAGTCGCGGGTTTCCGGCGGCAGCGCGCCGTAGGCCTGCGGCGACCAGAAACTCTGCCCGCTGTTCTGCACGAACAACCGTCCAGCGCGACCTTCACCGCCGTTGTAGGCGGCGACCGTATATTCGATGTTGCGATTCAATTCGCGGAAGCGCTCGTTGATGTAAGCAGCGTTCGCGCGTGCCGCGTATTGCGGATCGAAACGCGTGTCGAAGCCGGTGGCATCCTTGCCCAGACCGAAGCGAGCGCCGGTGCCGTACATGAATTGCAGCGGCCCGCTCGCGCCAGAGCGCGACACCGCATGCACCTTGCCGCCCGACTCTTTCGCCATCAACCCGAACAACAGCGCCTCGGGCAGCCCGGCCTTTTCGTATTCGGGATACATCAGATAACGCATGTACTGGTAGTTTTCCCAGGAGTCGATCAGGAACGAGCGCTGGGTCGTCAGCCATTCGCGGATCGCCGCCTGGATCGGTTCGTTGATCTCCACCATCTTGTCGAAGGCGTGACCGTCGTTGAGCAATTGCATGCTGCGTGCGGCTTCCGGCGAACTGGCCAATACCGGCGAAATCGCGTGATCGGGCTCGGCGGAAGTTTCGCCGGCCTCGACCAGATCCGGCGCCATGTCCTGCGATTTGAGCAGGGCTTCGTAAGTGGTGATCACCCGCGTCGCCTCGCAACCTTTCTGCTTGAGGCATTGCTGCGCCAGATCCTCGATGTCCTCCAACGCCTTGCTCATCCGCACCATCGCGGTATCGTCGCCATTCTGCAGTTGCACCTGTGCCTCGCGATAACGCTGGCTGGCGGCGTCCATCTGCTGGAACAGGGGCGCGAATTTATCGGTTTTGGCGGAAGCGGCGGTGCTGCCCAGCGCGAGCGCCAGGGCAATAATCAGGCTGTTGCGGATCGATGGCATGGAGTTTCCTTCTTGAACCGGCAGGGTATCGGTTCCCGTCATCGAGCGGCAACCGTTTCGCCACCGCGCCGCAGGCCCTAGAATCGAAGCACAACGGAGAACCCAATGAGCGAGATCCTGATCGGCAAAGGTGATATCCCAGTCAGGCTGCTGGGTAAATATGGCAACCGTCATGGATTGATCGCCGGCGCCACAGGCACAGGCAAATCCGTTTCCCTGATGGTGATCGCGGAAGGCTTCTCGCGCCTGGGCGTGCCGGTGTTCATGGCCGATGTGAAGGGCGATATCAGTGGATTGGCGATGGCCGGTGTCACGAACGAAAAAATAACGTCGCGCGTTCAACAGATCGGCATCGAGGGCTACGTCAACGAAGCCAGCCCGGTGGTGTTCTGGGATCTTTACGGCAAGCTCGGCCATCCTGTGCGCACCACGGTGTCGGAAATGGGCCCGACCTTGCTCAACCGCATCCTGGAACTGAACGAAGTGCAGTCGGGTGTGCTCGACATCACCTTCAAGCTCGCTGACGACCAAGGCCTGTTGCTGCTCGATCTCGCCGATCTGCGCGCGCTGCTCAACTACGTCGCTGAACAGAAAACCGATATCTCGCAGAAATACGGTCTGGTCAGTCCGACCTCGGTCGCGGCGATCCAGCGTGCATTGCTGCGCCTGGAACAGGATGGCGGCGACGTCTTCTTCGGCGAGCCCGCACTCGAACTCGCCGACCTGATGCGCCAGGACCCGTCCGGCCGCGGCATCATCAACCTGCTCGCCGCAGACCAGCTGATCATGAAGCCGCGCCTGTATTCGAGCTTCCTGCTCTGGCTGCTCTCGGAATTGTTCGAACACCTGCCGGAAGTCGGCGATCTCGACCAGCCCAAACTCGTGTTCATTTTCGACGAAGCGCATCTGTTGTTCGACGACTGCCCGCCGGCGCTGCAGCAGCGCGTCGAGCAGGTTGTGCGCCTGATCCGCTCGAAAGGCGTGGGCGTGTATTTTTGCTCGCAGAATCCCGACGACATCCCTGACGTGATCCTCGGCCAACTCGGCAACCGCATCCAGCACGCGTTGCGCGCCTACACGCCGCGCGACCAGAAAGCGGTGAAGACCGCCGCAGAAACGTTTGTTCCCAATCCCAAGATCGACGTCGCCAAGGTGATTTCCGAACTCGCGGTCGGCGAGGCGCTGGTGTCGATGCTGCTCGACAAGGGCATCCCGATGCCGGTCGAACGCGCCTACATCTGCCCGCCACGCTGCCGCATGGGCGCGATCACCATGGAAGAGCGCGCCGCCGTGCGCGCACGCAGCACGGTCAGCGGCAAGTACGACACACCGATCAACCGCGAATCGGCCGCCGAGATGCTGAGCAAGCGCGCGGAAGAAAAAACTGCGGCAGCTCCTGCTGCTGCCGGCGCACCTGCCGGCAAAGCGGCGCCGGAGCAGCAATCGGCGCTCAACGATTTTCTCTGGGGCAACAAGCGTCGCCAGGGCGCCGTGGAAGCCGCGGCGAAATCGGCGACACGCACCGTCGCCACCGGCATCGGCCGGCAGATCCTGCGCGGCGTTCTCGGCAGCCTGCTCGGTGGAAAACGCTGAAATTCCTGCCACGTGATCCGGAGCTTCGTCATGTCGATTCGCCAGCCGATCGCTTTCGCCGTCCTCGCCTTCGCGACCTTGCTCGCGGTCGCGTGCAAACCGGAGCCGGCCGCACCTGCCGCCAGCACGAATACCGAACCCGCGCCGCCGGTCAGCATCGCCGCACCGGCGCCGACCGATGCGCTTGATGCTTCCGATATTTCCAGTCCCGCGCTGGACGCGAAAGCATTCGCCGGCACCTTCGGCGGCGATGACGACACGCTGGAGTTGCGCGCGGATTCCACTTTCCGTCTGAGCGCGAAGGCCGACGCCACGAAAGCGATCACCGGCACCTGGAGCACCGAACAGGAAGGCGAACACCTGCGTCTCACACCCGCCGGCAAAGGCGCGTCGACGCGGCTTTACGACGTCGTGTCCCGCGACGAGATCCAGAAACTCGCGGCCGATGGCACGCCGGCGGCGGATCCTGTCGCCGCCAGCCTGCATCGTCAGTAATGGGACGCTGGCGTCCGCCCGCGGAAGCCAGCACGGCGCTGATCACCCGCGCCGGCTTCGATCGCCTCAAGTCGGAACTCGACGATCTGTGGCGCGTGCGCCGACCGGAAGTGGTGAAGGCTCTCGCCGCGGCGGCGGCGGAGGGCGATCGCTCCGAAAACGCCGAGTACAGTTATCGAAAAAAACAACTGGGCGAAATCGACCGGCGCGTGCGCTACCTCAGCAAACGCCTGGAAGCCCTGCGCGTGATCGAGGCACCGCCCAGCGATCGCTCGGCGATATTCTTCGGCGCCTGGTTCGAAGTCGAAGACAGCGACAGCGGCGACCTGCATCGTTTCCGCATCGTCGGCCCCGACGAAACCGACGCCAGACTCGGCCTGATCAGCGTCGACTCGCCGCTGGCGCGCGCGGCGATGAAAAAACGCGTTGACGACGAATTCGAGGCGCCGCTGCCCGGCCGCAACGCACGCTATCTAGTCGTCTCCGTCGCCTACGACTAACCTGTCCAGTAGGAGCCAGCTCGCTGGCGACCATGTCTACCCGGCTAGCAACTATCGCGATGCTCATCCGATTGCGGGGATCGAGACGGTCGCCCGCGAGAGAATGTCGCCAGCAAGCTGGCTCCTACGGGGAACTCAGCCGCCGATGCCCAGCGTCATTTCCGCGACTGGCGCATTCTCGATATAGAACTTCTTGATCGCGACCTTGCTCTGCTTCGGCTTCTGGTCGACGTAATCGCCCTTGACCAGTTTGCGGATCTTGGTGATGCGCGTGCCGGTGAGGCGATTGGTGCTGATCTCGATGGCGTCGTGCTGGTTGGTGCGGCTGTAATAGGTGACGTCGTCGCCGATCAGGCGCATACGATCGGTCGCAGCTTCGTAGCGGTAGCGATAGCGCGAGGACACGGCAGAAGTGCCGCCGGTCAGGTCTTCGATCACCAGCACACCCTTGGGTGCTTTCAGACTGGCATCGCCCAGCGGATAGGCATCGAGCTCGCCCAGACCGACCCGACGCAGACCCTTGCCTTCGCGCACGGCAACCAGCAGGTAGCGTTCGTCTTCGCCGCGGATGATCGCCGCGACATCCTCGCTGCCGTCGCCATTCAAATCGGCTTCGAGCTGCGTCTCCACCTGCATGCCCTTGGGCACGAACACCGGCAATGCATCGGCGCGGGTCGGGAACGCGGGCGATGCGGCATGGGCGGCAACGCAAATGCCAGAAACACCGAGCACCAGCAAAACAAGACGAAGGGACATGGACGATCTCCTTGGCGCAACGATCAGCGAATCAAGTTTGCCGTCGCGTGCTGGCGACGGCAGCTACAAGGATTTTCGCGATCGCGGCGTCAGACCGCAACCAGTCCGAACAGGTCGTGCTCGTCCGAACCCATGATGCGCACGTCGACGAACTGGCCGGGCTTGAGGCCGGCTTCGGCGCCATCCTGGATCTGCACCAGGCCATCAATCTCTGGCGCATCGGCCATCGAGCGACCAATTGCGAGTTCGCCGTCGATCGCATCGATCAGCACTTTCTGCACCGTGCCGACTTTGCGCTCGAGCTTTTCCGTGCTGATTTCGGCCTGCAATTCCATGAACCTCGCCAGGCGCTCCTGCTTCACTTCTTCCGGCACGGGATCGGGCAGATCGTTGGCCTTGGCGCCGTCGACCGGCGAATAGGCGAAGGCGCCGACGCGATCGAGTTCGGCCTGATCCATGAAGTCCAGCAACTGCTCGAAGTCGTCGTCGGTCTCGCCGGGGAAGCCGACGATGAAGGTGCTGCGGATGGTGATGTCGGGGCAGATGTCGCGCCAGCGCTGAATGCGCTCCAGCGTCTTGTCGACCGCACCCGGGCGCTTCATCAGCTTGAGGATGCGCGGGCTGGCGTGCTGGAACGGAATGTCGAGATACGGCAGCAACTTGCCTTCCGCCATCAGCGGGATGATGTCGTCGACGTGCGGGTACGGGTAGACGTAATGCAGTCGCTGCCAGACGCCGAGTTCGGCCAGGCCTTCGCACAGCGCCTTCATGCGCGTCTGGTAGTGCTTGCCGCGCCATTCGCGCTCGGCGTATTTCACATCGACGCCGTAAGCGCTGGTGTCCTGCGAAATCACCAGCAATTCCTTGACGCCGCCCATCACCAGCTTCTCGGCTTCGCGCAACACTTCATCGACCGGACGCGAAACCAGGTCGCCGCGCATCGAGGGAATGATGCAGAAACTGCAGCGATGATTGCAGCCTTCGGAAATCTTCAGATAGGCGTAGTGCTTTGGCGTGAGCTTGATGCCTTGCGGCGGCACCAGATCCAGGAACGGATCGTGTTTCGGCGGCAGCGCCGCGTGCACGGCATTCATCACCGTGCCGTAATCCTGCGGACCGCTGATCGAGAGCACGCCGGGATGCGCTTCGCGGATCAGTTCGGCGCGTTTGCCCAGGCAGCCGGTGACGATGACCTTGCCGTTCTCCGCCAGCGCCTCGCCGATCGCATCCAGCGATTCGGCGACGGCCGAGTCGATGAAACCGCAGGTATTGACCACCACCACGTCGGCGTCGTCGTAAGTCGGCACGATGTCATAACCTTCCACGCGCAGTTGGGTGAGGATGCGCTCGGAGTCGACCAGCGCCTTGGGGCAGCCAAGGCTGACGAAACCGACTTTGGGCTGGGACAGGGACATCGTGGACGACCGCAGGAGAGGGGCGCGGATTATACCCCTGCCACCCTGCCCGGCCCGGGCGTATGCTTGGGCGGGGCCACATCGGGGGACGGGCATGGCGACGATCTCGTTGAGCACGCGGCACGGCCGCATTTCCGGCTGGAAGGCGATGCCGCACGTCACGCCCAAGGGCGCCGTGGTGCTGGTGCAGGAAATCTTCGGCGTGAACAACCACATCCGGCAATTGGCCGACAAGTTCGCTAACTACGGCTACGTCACCATCGCGCCCGCGCTGTTCGACCTGATCCATCCTGGCGTCGAGCTCGCTTACGACGAAGCCGGCATCGCCCGCGGCCGAGAAATCGTCGACGAACTCGGCTTCAACGGCGCGCTCGATGGCGTCCGCGCTGCCTACGATCATCTCGAGGCCGATTACAAAGTGGCGACGGTCGGTTTCTGCTGGGGCGGCAGCGTCGCCTTCCTCGCCAACACGCGTTTCGGCGTGCCGGCAGTGAGCTATTACGGCGCCCGCACCGTGCCCTTGCTGCGCGAACGGCCGAAAGCGCCGTTGATGCTGCATTTCGGCGATCAGGACACGAGCATCAGCGCCGAGGACATCGAGAAACACCGCGATGCCCTGCCTGGCGCGGAGATCCACGTCTGGCCCGCCGGCCACGGCTTCAACTGCGACCAGCGCGCCGATTACAACGCGGAAGTCGCGCAACAGGCGCTGACCCGCACGCTGGGTTTCCTGGCCAAGCGCCTGCACACGAATGGCTGAAGCCTTCGATCTCGACGGCCGGCTGGAAGCGGATTCGCATTTCATCGCCGATGGCCCACTGTCGCAGCTGCGTCTGATCGACGACATGCGTTTCCCTTGGCTGGTGCTGGTGCCGCGCCTGCCCGGCGCCAGCGAATGGCTCGATCTCGACGGCGGCGCGCAGCGATTGCTGCTCGCGGAAATCAATCAGGCCGGACAACTTCTGCGCGCCAGCGGCGCCTGCGACAAACTCAACATCGGCGCACTCGGCAACATCGTCCGGCAATTGCACGTGCATGTCGTTGCGCGCCTCGAAGGCGACGCCGCCTGGCCGGGGCCGGTCTGGGGCGCAGGCACGATGCAGCGCTTCGGCACGGCGGCACGTGAAGCACGACTCGCACAATTGCGCGAGAAGCTGCAAAGCCTCACTCCGTAGGGGCGGGCAAGACCGCGACTTTCAAACCGTACCGCGATTTTCGGGACTCGCGGACATTTCCGCTCCTGCGGAAAACTCAGGTGCGCGGCAAGGTAACGCCGGTCTGGCCCTGGTATTTGCCGCCGCGATCCTTGTAGCTGGTTTCGCAGATTTCATCGGATTCAAAGAACAGCATCTGCGCCACGCCTTCATTGGCGTAGATCTTCGCGGGCAGCGGCGTGGTGTTGGAAAACTCCAGCGTCACATGGCCTTCCCATTCCGGTTCCAGCGGCGTCACGTTGACGATGATGCCGCAGCGCGCGTAGGTGCTCTTGCCCAGGCAGACCACCAGCGTGCTGCGTGGAATGCGGAAGAATTCGACAGTGCGCGCCAGCGCGAAGCTGTTCGGTGGAATGATGCAGACGTCGGCCTCGACGTCGACGAAACTCGACGGATCGAAGGCCTTCGGATCGACGATGGTCGAATTGATGTTGGTGAAGATCTTGAATTCGCGCGCGCAGCGCACGTCGTAACCGTAGCTCGACGTGCCATAGGAAACGATGCGGTGGCCGTCGGCGGCGTGCTTGACCTGGCCCGCTTCGAAGGGCGAAATCATGCCCTGCTGCTCAGCCATGCGCCGGATCCACTTGTCGGATTTGATGCTCATGCGATTTCCGGAACCTCAGGATGAAATGATGGGTCGTCGCTGCGGCCAGAGCAGCCACAGCACGGCGACGTTGATCGACAGGACGCTGATCGAGGTCCAGCTCGGGTCGCGGACGAAATAATAAAGCTCGAACGGCACGTAGATGCCGGCGGAAACAATGCCCAGCCAGCGCGCCCAGCTGCGCGCGAACCACAGGCCATAGGCTTCGAGGAAGCGCAGCGCGGCATAGGCCGTGGCGGCCAGCGTCAGCAGGCCGTGCTCGGTATCGGCAGCGTGCAGCAACGCGAGGAATTTGCGCGGCACGTTGAGCGTGGGGTCGATGTCGAGCAGGCGCAGCAGGGATATGCCGCCGTTTTCCAGCACGTTGCTATGGGCGCTGAGGATGCCAAACCCGATCGCCAGTATCACCGCGCCCTTGACCATGTCGATCACCGCGACGACACGCAGCTTGCGCCGCGCATTGAGATGCAGCGCATGCTCGATGGTCTGGCTGGCTTCACGGATCGGGTGATGCTCGGTCATCGGCGTGGCGTCTCGGGAAACCAGCGGTAATGTCCGGTCTGGGGCCAGGCGAAAAGTACGTCTTCCTCGCGGGCGCCACTACCGATGTTGTGGATGACCAAGGGTCTCGCGTCCGGGCCGGCGAGCCGATGCTCCGAAACGACGCCGATATGCGCCAGACCGTTCGGCAGCCGCCAGCTGACGACGTCGCCGGCCGCGTAGTCGTTGGCGCGATCGCTCACTGGCAGCGCCTTGCCCTGGCGTTCGAAGAAACGCTGCAGGTTGGGCACGCGTCGATGATCGATGTTGCTGTCGGGCCGGCGCAGCCCCCAGAGCTTGGGGTACGCGGAAAATTTCGCGAGCATGTCTTCGTGGACAAGTTTCTGCAGATCCACCGCACCCGCAACGCGGAATGCCCGAATCACCACGTCCGAACAAACGCCGCGATCGACCGGCACGTCGCCGCCGGGATAGGCCAGACGGACATAGGCAGGATCGTAGTTGCGGGTCACACCGACCTGCGTCCGTGCGGCCCGCGCTAGTTTCAAGGCATCGTCCGACTGCGACTGCGCCGACGCCGACGCCGACGCCAGCGACGTGATCGCCAGAAGGAAAGACAGTGCGAGCCGGAAGCCAGGCATCAGGTGTTCTGGATCACGATGCTGGGGAAGGAAATCGATTTGTTCTTCGACTGCAGCGACAGGCGCGCCGCTGCTTGCCGGGCGATCTGCCGATAGGTCGCGGTGATCGCCGAATCCGGTTGCGCCACAACGGTCGGCGTGCCGGAGTCGGCCTGTTCGCGAATGCCGATGTCCAGAGGCAAGGAACCGAGCAGCGGCACGCCATACTGCGCCGCCATCTTCTCGCCGCCGCCGGCGCCAAAAACATGTTCGGCGTGGCCGCAGTTCGAGCACACATGCACAGCCATGTTTTCGACGATGCCCAGCACCGGCACCTCGACTTTCTCGAACATCTTCAGCGCTTTTTTCGCATCGAGCAGGGCGATGTCCTGTGGCGTGGTGACGATGATCGCCGCCGACACCGGCACGCGCTGCGCCAGCGTCAGCTGGATGTCGCCGGTACCCGGCGGCAGGTCGATCACCAGGTAATCGAGGTCGTGCCAGAGCGTGGTGGTGAGCAACTGCTGCAGGTATTGCGTGGTCATCGGGCCGCGCCAGATGGTCGGCGTGTCCTCGCCCAGGAACAGGCCAATCGACATCGCCTGCAGGCCGTGGCTGGATTTGGGTTCGATATTCTTGCCGTCCGGGCTTTCCGGCTTGCCCTGCAGACCGAGCATCATCGGGATGCTTGGGCCGTGGATGTCGGCATCGAGAATGCCGACCTTCGCGCCTTCGGCCACGAGCGCAAGCGCGAAATTCACCGCCGTGGTGGATTTGCCGACGCCGCCCTTGCCCGAGGCGATGGCGATGATGTTCTTCACACCCGGCAGCGGCGTCAGATCTTTCTGCACTCGATGCGCATTGATTCGGCTGGCCACCGTCACTGTCACTGCTTCGACGCCGGGCAGCGCGCCGACCGCCTGCCGGATCTGCGTCGCCAGCGTCTCGTGCCAACCCGCGGCCGGATAGCCGAGCAATATCTCGATCGCGACCTTGCCGCCATCCACACCGACACCACGCACCGCCTGGGCGCTGACGAGATCGGTCTGGGTATGCGGATCGACGATGTGCGCCAGAGCTGCGCGTACGGCTTCGGGGGTCATGGAGTCGGCGCTGGGCGGCATGCGGAGGGCGGTTGTTGAGGCCGGGGGATTGTACCGGAAGCGCATGGCCGAACCGGCGGCACGGGCCGGGGCATCCGGCCCCGCGACGAATCGCTGTCGTCCCCGTGCCAAGGCTTTGCCGACGCTGGCCGCAGCGCTCGCGTCTGCGATAATCGGGCCATGAAACCCGCCCCCGCCCTCGTCACCACCGCCCTCCCCTATGCCAACGGCCCGCTGCATCTGGGCCATCTGGTCGGTTACATCCAGGCCGACATCTGGGTCCGCGCCCGCCGCATGGCCGGTGGCACCGCCCACTTCGTCTGCGCCGACGATGCCCACGGCACCCCGATCATGCTGGCCGCGGAAAAAGCCGGGCAGACGCCGGAAGACTTCATCCACGCGATCCAGATCGGCCACGAACGCGACTTCGCCGACTTCGGCGTCGCCTTCGACCACTACCATTCCACCCACTCGCCGGAAAACCGCGACCTTGCCACGCTGATCTACACGCGCCTGCGCGATGGCACACACGGCGACAAAGTGATCGCGCGACGCTCGATCCAGCAGTTGTTCGATCCGATCAAGCAGATGTTCCTGCCCGACCGCTACATCAAGGGCGAGTGCCCAAACTGCGGCAGCCCGGATCAATACGGCGACAACTGCGAAGTCTGCGGCAAGGCCTATTCTCCGACCGACCTGAAGAATCCGCGCTCGGTGGTGTCCGGTGCGACGCCTGAGCTGCGCGATTCCGAGCATTATTTTTTCGAGCTCGGAAAATTCGAAATCTTCCTGCGCGAATGGATGGCCGGCGAGCGCGCGCACAGCTCGGTCAAGGCCAAGCTCGGCGAATGGCTGGAAGGCGGACTGCGCGACTGGGACATTTCCCGCGACGCGCCCTACTTCGGTTTTCCGATCCCCGATGCGCCCGGAAAATTCTTCTACGTCTGGCTGGATGCACCGATCGGCTATCTCGCCAGTTTCAAGGCCCTGTGCGAAAGCGCAAAAGCCGGCGAACACGGCCTGTCGCCGGCGAGCTTCGACGAATTCCTGCGCACCGACAGTGCCGCCGAGATGCACCACTTCCTCGGCAAGGACATCATCAATTTCCACGGCCTGTTCTGGCCGGCGATGCTGCATGGCGCGGGCTTTCGTGCGCCGACCAAGTTGCACGTCAACGGTTACCTGATGGTGAACGGCGCGAAGATGAGCAAGTCGCGCGGCACTTTCATCATGGCGCGCACTTTCCTCGACGTCGGCCTGAACCCGGAAACGCTGCGCTATTACTTCGCGGCGAAATCCGGCGCCGGCGTCGACGATCTCGATTTGAATCTCGACGACTACGCGGCGCGCGTGAATGCTGATCTGGTTGGGAAATTCGTCAATATCGCCAGCCGCTGCGCGGGATTCATCAGCAAGCGTTTCGATGGCCAGTTGGCGAAGGCTCTGCCAGAACCCGCGATGTACGCGCGTTTCGCGGCGGCGCTGCATGAAGTTCGCGACTCGTACGCGGCCGGCGAATTCAGCCAGGCGATCCGCCAGGTGATGGCGCTCGCCGACGAGGCCAATCGCTACATCGATGAAAAAAAGCCATGGGTAATCGCCAAGCAGGACGGCGCCGACGCCGAACTGCAGGCTGTTTGCACGCAAGGATTGAATCTTTTCCGCGCCCTCGCCGCCGGCCTCAAACCGGTGTTGCCGTCGATATGCGCGCGTGCCGAAGCGTTTCTCGACGCGCCGGTCGCGCATTGGGACCACCTCGCGCAGCCGCTCATCAATCATCGCATCGCGACCTACGAACCCCTGCTCACCCGCATCGACCCTAAACAGATTGAAGCCATGATCGACGCCTCGAAAGAAACCCTGCAGCCCGCCGACGCTTCTGTAGGAGCGACGCAAGTCGCGAACGCGCAAGACGTCCAGACACCGATCGCGACTCGCGTCGCTCCTACGACGGCTACATCATCGACCATCACCATCGACGATTTCGCCAGGCTCGACCTGCGCGTCGGCACGGTGCTCG
>Ga0208525_1000077_pt1 | contig 12411 bp, 14 predicted proteins | sample SoimicmetaGmgHMC_FD_188342 | JGI IMG/M metagenome (GOLD analysis project Ga0208525, IMG submission 188342) | Soil and rhizosphere microbial communities from Laval, Canada - mgHMC (SPAdes) (version 2) | ecosystem: Environmental > Terrestrial > Soil > Agricultural land | place: Laval, Canada...
TTGTTGCAACGCGGATCCACGACGGGCGACATCCTGAAGGCGATCGATGACAAGAGGCCGAAGCCGGCTAAGTAAGGTCGCCGAGTGACGGGTCGACCTGCGCCGCCAAACGCCGCGCTGCGCGGCGGGCGAAGCGCAGCAGCTCTGCCTTGCGGCGCGCCGGCGGCAGCGGCCGGTGCGACGCCTCTCGAACGACCGCCGCATCGTAGCGATCGGCGACGATCAGCCCCGCTTCGCCGGGAAGATAGCGCTCCTCCTCGAGGATTCGCGCAAGGTGTGGCGGCACCGCCCAGTAGAAACGGTCGCAATATTCCAGATAGTCGAGCCATTTGCCATCGCCGAGCAGGTCGGCTTTGGCGACCTTGATCTCGACGATGGTGAAGCCACCGGCACCGTCGATCGCCATCAGGTCGGCGCGGCGGCCGTTTGGCAAAGGCATTTCACAGACTGCGAACAGGTCCTGGCGGCAGAACAGGCGCGTCACGCCGCGAGCAACCTCGGCGGCGATCGGTGATTCATCGGTGAAGCAGGGAGACTCGGGCAGACTGGCCATGAGCCTAAGTAGAACAATGTGAGAACGCAGCCAATCCGGGGGATTGGCGAGAATCGAACAGGCCAAAAAGAAAGCGGGCGAGCCGTAGCTCGCCCGCTGCCCGCCCCATCTCGAGGAGCTTAGCGGTAGAAGATGTGGTTGCCGATCGACGCGACGCGCTTCAACCCCCAGCCCGGCGAAACATAGCGGGCGTGAAAGAACAGCGCATTGCCGGCCACCGAGGACTGGAGGCCCTGGTCGACGATCCTCGCAACGGCGACAGCGGTCTGCCATTGGCGGTTGCTGTGAGCGACGTTCGGCAGGCTGTGGCCATGCACGAACGAGAACTGGCCGCGCTGGAACAGCACGCCGCAATAGGAGCTCGGGAAGCGCCCGCCACTATTCGCGCGGTTCGCAATCACCTTGCCAACGGCAAGCTGGCCGGTCAGCGGCTCGCTTTTGGATTCGAAGTAGATACCCGTGGCCAGGCATTCGAGCTCACGGCTGCCCGCATCGGAGCTGCGAAGCTCGGCGACCATCTCGGCAAGGCTGCCGTTGGGCTTGGCCGCTGCCTGCGCATCGGTGACGGCAACAGTATCAGGGTCGGAATTGTCGGGCTCTGAGGCCGCGTCAGGTACCTCGGGAGCTGTAAGGACCGGCTTGCCGTTTGGATCGAGCAAGGCCGGGAGGACGACCGACGGAAGGGTGTCCTTGGCCACCGAAACCAGCGGCTCGGCGGAAGGTCCGGCGCGGGCCGGAGCAATAATCGTTGCGGTAAGCGCCGCAACCATCAGCAACGCTGAACGAAAAGAAGCCAAAACTCACTCTATGATGTGCGGAAAACCCACCCAAACACGCTCGCGCTTTATTCAGCCTTCACTTTGGCTAGCGCTTGGTCGATTCCCCGTCTCGCGTGGCATTTCCGGCATGATTGCCAGGCAAAAATGCCCCCCGCTCTTTCTGTTGGCACGGGTTTTCCCCGGGGTGAGCTGAGGGGTCAACCTTCGGAGGTCGTTTCAGCGATGAACCGTTCGGCGTCCACGATATCCAGTTCAATTGCCCATATATCCCCGTCGAAGCGTGCCCGCTTCACGAGGAAATCCGCGATTTTTGCGGAACCCGCCGATTCGGCAGGCCCGACGCGCTGCCACGAATAAGTTCCATCGAGTTTCAGGATGCGCTCGAGCGTCGCGACGTGATTGCCACGGCTGCTGACGAATAGGAGCAGCGAACCGCGCTCCTCGTCGCCCTTCCTCAACACTGTCCCGAAACCGCCACCCGCCGCAACGCGCCGAAGGATGCCGGCGACCTCAACGTGGGTCTGCAGGCGGCCGCTCAGGTGGCTTCCCGCTCGTCGGCGCCCATCAGCACGGCAGCAAGCGCATCGCGGCTGCGTGCGCCGCGCAAGCGCTCCAACGTCGCCGCGTCGCGAGTCACTCGGCTGATCGCCGCCAGGGCCTTGAGATGCTCCGCGCCCGCGCCCGGCGGTGACAGGAGCAGGAAGATGAGGTCGACCGGGCGGCCGTCGATCGCCTTGTAGTCGACCGGCTCACCTAGTCGCGCGAACAAGGCATAGATCTGTGTCAGGCCTTCAATCTTGGCGTGCGGGATGGCGACGCCCTGGCCGAACCCGGTCGAGCCGAGCTGCTCCCGCTCGTTGAGCGCGGCAATGATCGCCGCGGGCTCAACGCCGATCCGCTGGCCCGCCAGATTGGCGAGCTGTTGCAGCAGGGATCTTTTGTTTCCGCCGGGCAGGGACGTTTTGATCGCGTCGCAATCGAGGAATTCGGCAAGCTGCATCTTATGGGGTCAGTCGGTGTGCGGCTCGACCCAACCGATATTCCCGTCTTCACGGCGGTAGATCATGTTGAACTCGCCGGTCGCGTTGTTCTTGAACATCAGCGCGGGCGTGTTTCGAAGGTCCATCAGCATGACCGCGTCGGACACGCTCGAATCCGGAATGTCGACTCGCGTCTCGGCGACGATTGTCGGATGCCCGCCCTGATCGGAATCGCCGTCGCCGCGCGGCGAGCCGTCGAAAATCGTGTAGGCGGCATTTTCGATGAAAGGCGCTCTCTCGGCCTCGTCGACCTTATGCTCCTTCAGCCGGTTGGTGTAGCGCCGCAGCTGCGTCTCGATGCGGTCGGCTGCGCCGTTGAAGGCCAGTTCGGCGGTCCGCCCGCTGTGCGAGGCCTTCAGAACGACGCCGTTCACAACCGGCGCGACAATGTCGCAGGTGAAGTCGTTGTTCGGCCCACGGCCGAAGGTGACGTTGGCTCCAACCGAGCGCGAAAAATATTTTCCGGTAATCTCAGCGACTCGACTCTGCGCGTGCTCGCGCAGCGTCTCGCCGGTGTCGACCTGATGACCCGCGACCCGAACGTCCACCGTGGTTGGCTCCTCTCGCTTGCCGGGCGCTTAGGACCGCGCCCGTCACGCCGTCAACCGGACTATGCCTGAGTAGGCGCAAACCGTTCCCACAATGGGTTGACCAGCTTGGCAATAAACGCGCGATGCCGCTCGAGTTCCGCAGCAAGCGGCGCATGGGGCCGGGCAGGGCGCGGCTCGCGCGTGACGACTGGTCCGGCCGACCGCGAAATCGCGACCGTGCCGGCTTCGGCGACCAAGCCGAGCCCGATCTGACGGCCGCCGGTGAGCTCAACATAGACCTGTGCGAGCAGTTGCGCGTCGAGCAGGGCACCGTGCTTGACGCGATGGCTGCGGTCGATTCCGAAGCGCATGCACAAAGCGTCAAGGCTGTGCTTGGCGCCGGGATGCTTGGTGCGCGCAAGCTGGAGCGTGTCGCGCATTCGGCTCATTGACACAGCCGGCCGGCCACAGCGTTCGAGTTCGTGGTTCAGGAACCCGAAGTCGAAGCTCGCATTGTGCGCGACCAGCGGTGAATCTTCGAGGAAGGCGAGCAGATCCTCGGCCTTATCCGCGAACAACGGCTTGTCCGACAAAAATGCGTTGCTGAGGCCGTGGACCATTTCGGCCTCGAACGGCATGTCGCGCTCGGGAAAGAAATAAGCGTGGTAGTGGCGCCCGGTCTCGACGCGGTTGAAGATCTCGATGCAGCCGATCTCGACCATGCGGTCGCCGCCAAGCGGATTGAGCCCCGTGGTCTCAGTGTCAAAAACGATCTCGCGCATGCTTCGAATCTATCGGCTGCCGGTGACCCCCAGACAAGCGAGAATGTCGCGAATTTGGCTTTCAGTTGTGGATAGGTCGGTGCCGGTGTCGACGACGAAATCCGCCTTCGCGCGCTTATCCGCATCGGGCATCTGGCGCGCCAGGATTGAATCGAGCTTGGCCGCGGTCATCCCGTTGCGATCGAGCACCCTGCGGCGCTGTACGTCGGCCGGGGCGGACACCACCACGACCTTGTCGAACTGGCCTTCGCCGGCGGTCTCGAACAGCAGGGGAATCTCGAACACGAGCACCGGCGCATCGGGATGCTCGGCGATGAAGTCCTGGCGCGCTTCGAGGACAGCCGGATGGACGATGCGCTCGAGCGCCGCGAGTTTCTCACGATCGGCGAGGACGATAGCCGCGAGGCATTCCCGATCCAACGTCCCGGCGCGGACGCAACCCGGGAAGATTTCGCCAATCTTCGCGACCAAGCCGCCGCCCGGGCCTTGGAGTGCCCGAACCACGGCATCGGCGTCGAACACGGGAACGCCGGCTGCCTCAAACATCTTCGCGACCGTCGATTTGCCCATGCCGATCGAGCCAGTAAGCGCGACGCGGATCATGCGATCAGCAACCCGCGCTCGCGAAGGGCCCGGAGAAGCGGAATCAGCGGCATGCCCAGGATGGTGAAATGGTCGCCGTCGATAGTGTCGAACAATTGCACGCCGCGCGCCTCCAGCCGGAATACGCCGACAGTGTAGCCGACCTCGGGCCACTCGACATCGAGATAGTCGCCGATAAATTCGTCCGACAGCTCGCGTACTTCGAGCCGCGCTGTCTCGGTATGCTGCCAATCCAGCTGTCCCCCGCGAGCAAGGGCCACGGCGCTGGTCAGATGCATCGCCTTGCCAGAGAAGTAGCGCAGGTGCTCCGCGGCCTCGTCGCGGTCGCGCGGCTTGTCGAACAACCGGCCGCCACAGCTCACAACGCTATCGCTGCCGATCACCCAATCGCCGCTCGCGAGACTGCGGGCCTTGGCCACCGCCAGTTCCGACGCGATCTCGACAGCATTGTTCAGCCGCTGCTTAACCGCATCTTCATCGACGCCTGGCTTTACAGCGCGATATCCGACACCCGCAGCGTCGAGCATCTGGCGCCGGATCGCGCTGGTCGAAGCGAGAATTAGATCCAATCGAACAACCTTGTGGAAAAGCAGCTGGGCAAGGCTAGCGCGAGGCTGGGGAGCAGCTCAACCGGCGATTTGTGAATGGCCTTCCGGCCGGTTTCCGGAGATTCATCCACGGGGAGAAAATCCATCCCCAGACTGTGAATCATGGGAGGGAATCGCGACGACTCGCGATCCCTCCTAGAGCGGCGCAATTGGCGGCTTGTTGGCAATTCCGGAAAGCCTCCCTAAACCCCGCTGTCCCGCCGCCAACATCATCATCAATCTAAGATTCTAATATATATAAGGGAGAGAAGAAGGGTGTCGTCGAAGCCTGCGGAACGCTCGCCAGCGCAGGCGGACAAACCCTTGCTCGCAGTGCTTCGCGGAGAGCGCCGAGGCCCTCCCCCGATGTGGATGATGCGCCAGGCAGGGCGCTATCTTCCCGAATATCGTCAGCTGAGGCAGGAGAAAGGGAGCTTCCTCGATCTCGTCTATGATGCCGAGGCGGCCGCCACGGTCACGCTGCAGCCGCTCGAGCGGTTTCCCAAGCTCGATGCCGCGATCCTATTTTCCGACATCCTGATCGTGCCGTTCGCGATTGGGCAGAACCTCAGCTTCGTGACCAGCGAGGGACCGCGGCTGACGCCCCCTCTGGCCAATGCGACCCTCGACGATCTGACGCCGTACCTGGCGCGCCTGGAGCCGGTCTACGAGACTGTTCGCGCGGTGAAGGCGAGGCTGGCCCCGGACAAGACGCTGATCGGCTTTGCCGGTAGCCCATGGACGGTGGCGACCTACATGGTCGCTGGCCAAGGCAGCCGCGAGCAGGCCGAGGCGCGTCGTCTGGCTTATGCCGATCCGCAGCGGTTCGGAGAGATCATCAAGCGGATCGAGGCGGTGACTTTCGATTATCTGGTTGGCCAGGTCGAAGGGGGCGCCGAGGCGCTGCAATTGTTCGACAGCTGGTCGGGCAGCCTGTCGCCGGCGCAGTTCGAGCAATGGGTAATCGCCCCGACTGCGCGGCTGGTCGCCAAGCTCAAGAAGCGTCATCCCGACGTCCCGATTATCGGCTTCCCTAAGGGCGCTGGCGGCAAGCTCGCTGCTTATGCCCGCGAGACGGAGATTAGCGCGATCGGCCTCGACGAGACCGCTGACCCCGGCTGGGCGGCGGCGCAGCTGCCGGAAGAGCTACCAGTCCAAGGCAATCTAGACCCGCTGGCGTTGATCGCTGGCGGCGACGCGCTGAAGAAAGCGACACGGCGAATCCTTGACGCGTTCGCCGGCCGTCCTCACATCTTCAATCTAGGGCATGGCATCCTGCCGGACACGCCGATTGCACATGTCGAGCAGCTGATCGCACTCGTGAAGGGGGACAAGTGAACGATTACGTTGGCTGGCTAGGCCTCGCCTATCCGTGGGTGAAGGCGGCGCACGTCACGTTCGTCATCTTCTGGATGGCCGGCCTGTTCCTGCTGCCGCGGCTTTACGTCTACCATCAGGAAGCGCCCGCCGGCTCTCCGGAAGACCGCGCCTGGATAGAGCGCGAAGCACGCGTCCGGTCGATCATCCTCAACCCGGCGATGGCCGTCACCTGGATCCTCGGCCTGATGCTGGCCTTCAACGTGGATGCGTTCCACCAGGGCTGGTTCCACGCCAAGTTCCTGCTGGTGATCGCGCTCAGCGGCTACCAGGGCTGGCTTACCGGCTATGGCAAGAAGCTGGCGCGTGGCGAACGCCCGCTGTCGGGCAAGGCGGTACGGATGTTGAACGAGATCCCCGGCATTGCCGCGGCGATCATCGTCGTATTGGTAATCGTCCGTCCTTTTTGACGATTTATCCTGTGCTAGCTTCGCCGCTGATTGACAGAGGCGGGTAGCAGACATACCTCCAATCGCGAGCGGCCCTGGCCAGTTTCCTGACTTTCGCCGTCGCCGTTCCTCATCCTCATGCGGCGTCCTGCCGCTTCTCAGCTTTCGGCCTTTTGACGAGCTCGAGCACAACTCCCCAAGAAAAGACTACACCCATGCATTTGAAAGAACTGAAAAAGAAGACTCCCGCCGACCTCGTCGCGATGGCTGAGGAAATGGGGGTCGAAGGCGCATCGACCATGCGCAAGCAAGACCTCATGTTCTCGATCCTCAAGATCCAGGCCGAAAATGGCGTTGAGATCATGGGATCGGGCACCATCGAGGTGCTGAACGACGGTTTCGGATTCCTCCGTTCGCCGGAAGCCAATTATCTTGCCGGCCCGGACGACATCTATGTCGCTCCGTCGATTGTCCGGCGCTTTGGGCTTCGTACCGGTGACACGGTCGAGGGCGAGATTCGCGGCCCCAAGGAAGGCGAGCGCTATTTCGCACTGACTCGGGTCACGACGATCAACTTCGACGATCCGGAGCAGGTCCGTCACCGCGTCAATTTCGACAACCTGACGCCGCTGTATCCAGACCAGAAGCTGAAGCTCGACACGCTCGACCCGACCATCAAGGACAAGTCGGCGCGGGTGATCGACATCGTCGCGCCGCTCGGCAAGGGCCAGCGCGCCCTGATCGTCGCCCCGCCGCGGACCGGCAAGACCGTGCTGCTGCAGAACATCGCGCGCGCGATCACCGACAATAATCCCGAGGTGTTCCTGATCGTCCTCCTGATCGACGAGCGGCCCGAGGAAGTCACCGACATGCAGCGCTCGGTCCATGGCGAGGTCATCTCCTCGACCTTCGACGAGCCCGCCAGCCGCCACGTCCAGGTCGCCGAGATGGTGATCGAAAAGGCAAAGCGCCTGGTCGAGCACAAGAAGGACGTCGTGATCCTCCTCGATTCCATCACCCGCCTCGGCCGCGCCTACAACACGGTCGTTCCGAGTTCGGGCAAGGTGCTGACCGGCGGCGTCGACGCCAACGCGCTGCAGCGGCCGAAGCGCTTCTTCGGCGCTGCGCGCAACATCGAGGAGGGCGGCTCGCTCTCGATCATCGCCACCGCGCTGATCGACACCGGCTCCAAGATGGACGAGGTCATCTTCGAAGAGTTCAAGGGCACCGGTAACAGCGAAATCGTGCTCGATCGCAAGGTTTCCGACAAGCGCATCTTCCCCTCGCTGGATGTCGGCAAGTCTGGCACCCGCAAAGAAGAGTTGCTGGTCGAGCAGGGCACGCTCACCAAGATGTGGGTCCTACGCCGCATCTTGATGCAGATGGGCACCGTCGACGCGATGCAGTTCCTCTTGGACAAGATGAAGGACGCTAAGTCCAACGAAGACTTCTTTGCGTCGATGAACCAGTAGGAGCGTTCAGCCACCCATGCTGGAAGGGTTCGACTTCGGGGCGATCTTCACCGCTGCCGGCATGGCCAAGCTTGGGCAGATCATCGTCGGCGACCTGACCATGGCGGGCGACAATGTCGTCATCATGGGGTCGCTGGCTTCGGGCTTGCCGGCGCGCGAACGTAAAAAGGTGCTGCTGTTCGGCGTCGGCATGGCGCTGATCTTCCTGATCACCTTCGCCGTGGTCGCGACCCAGCTTCTCCGCGTCACCGGACTGGTCTTCGCCGGTGGCCTGCTACTCCTGTGGGTCGCCTACAACATGTGGCGGCAGATGCATCCGAAGGCGAGCGTCGTCGCCGACGATGAAGCAACTTCCGAGGTCGAAGGCCCGCCGCGCAGCAAGACCTTCCTGCAGGCGGCGATCGGGATCACCATCGCCGACCTCAGCATGAGCCTCGACAATGTGCTGCTGGTCGCCTCTATCGCGCGCGACAATCCGGCGCTGCTGTTCATCGGCCTGAGCTTTTCGGTCCTATTCATGGGTCTTGCCGCCAATTACGTTGCCCGGCTCATCGAGCGTCACCACTGGATCAATTACATCGGCCTGGCCGTGATCCTGTGGGTCGCCTGCAACATGATCTACGAGGGCTTCATGGGTGGCGAGCATGTGCTGGGCTTGAGACACGTGCTGAAGCTCGGTTAGCGTCAACACATGGACCTTTCGGTCATCCCTCCCGGCGCGTTCGCGGCGCTCGTCCAGATCCTGCTGATCGACATCGTGCTTGCCGGCGACAATGCGATCGTCGTCGGCGCGCTTGCCGCGGGGCTTCCCGACCAGCAACGCAAGAAGGTCATCATGATCGGCGTCGCTGCCGCGCTCGTGCTGCGGATCGCCTTCGCATTGGTCGTCTCGCAGCTGCTGCAGATCGTCGGGCTGGTGCTCGCCGGCGGGATCCTCCTCCTGTGGGTCGCCTGGAAGATGTACCGCGAGCTTCGTCACAAGGACGAAAGCGCCGGCTCGGACGAGATCGTCGGCGACGAGCATTCGGGCGTCAGGCCCGCCAAGAGCTTCGCCAGCGCGGCCTGGGGCGTTGCCTTGGCCGATGTCAGCATGAGCCTGGATAACGTGCTGGCGGTGGCTGGGGCGGCACGCGAGCATCCTTATGTGCTGGTCTTCGGACTCGTGCTCTCGGTGCTCCTGATGGGCGTCGCTGCCAATTTCATCGCCCGCTACATCGAGCGCTACCGCTGGATCGGCTGGGTCGGCCTGCTCGTCATCCTGTGGGTTGCCGCCAAGATGATCTACGAAGGCGCAGGCCATGTGGCGCCGGTGATCGCCAACTTCGCCTAAGGCGATGAATGACACGATCTTCGCTTTGTCGAGCGGTCGCCCGCCGGCGGCAATCGCGGTCATCCGAATCAGCGGGCCGCAAGCGCATGCGGCTGGGCAGCGTCTTGCTGGGACTTTGCCGGACTCGCGCACAGCCGCGGTGCGCGAGCTTCGCCATCCCCAGAGCGGAGAGTTGCTCGACGAGGCCCTGGTCCTGCGCTTCGATGCTCCGGCCAGCTCGACCGGGGAGGACGTCATCGAGCTTCACGGCCATGGCGGCAGGGCGGTGGTCGATGCGGTGCTGGCCGGGCTCGCTGCGATCGAGGGACTGCGTCAGGCGGAGCCGGGCGAGTTCACGCGCCGCGCGTTCGAAAATGGCCGGATCGACCTGACCGAAGCCGAGGGCCTTGCTGATTTGATCGAGGCGGAAACGGAATCGCAGCGAAAGGCAGCGCTGACGCTGGCCGAGGGCGGGCTTCGGAAACAGATCGCCATCTGGCAGGAGCGGCTACTGGCGTTGTCGGCCCAGGCCGAGCGGGCAATCGACTACGATGAGGATGACGAGGCGGTTGATCCGGCGCTGCTGTGTGAATGCGCGGGTTTGTCAGCAGAGTTGCAGCAGTGGCTCGACCGGCCGCGCGTCGAACGGTTGAAGGACGGCGTGCTGGTTGTCGTTGCGGGACCACCGAACGCAGGAAAGTCAAGCCTTATCAATGCTATAGTCGGGGAGGAGAGGGCAATCGTCACGGACGTGCCCGGCACGACTCGCGATCATATCGAGGTGCCCCTCTCGCTCGGTGGGGTGCCGATAAGGCTGACTGACACGGCCGGGCTGCGCGAAACGGAGGATGAGGTGGAGGCGATCGGCGTCGGGCGGGCGGAGGACCTCGTCGAGGCTTCCGATGTCTTGCTGTGGCTTGGTGATCCCGAAGCGGCACCGAATCGTCCGCTGCGTATCAATGTCCACACCAAGTCCGACATTGTCGGCCCTCCGCGTTCTGGATCGATCCCGGTCTCGTCGCTCACCGGCGAAGGCATCGCAACGCTCCTTGGCGAGGTTGAACGACTGGCCGGCTCAGTGCTTCCAATCGAAGGTGCGGTGCCGCTCAACCGCCGTCAGGCCACGCATCTCGCTGAGGCTGAGCAGGCGTTGTCCGCTGCTGGAGCAGGGCACGAGCTCGTCCTGATTGCCGAGCATCTTCGTCTGGCGCGCGTTGCGTTCGATCGGCTAACTGGGCGGGCAGGAGTGGAAGATGTGCTCGATGCCTTGTTCGGGCGCTTCTGCCTCGGGAAGTAGCGTTCCACGTGGAACGTCAGTAAGGCGCTGGGCATGCACGACGTTCTGGTGATCGGTGCCGGCCACGCCGGGTGCGAGGCTGCGGCTGCCGCGGCCCGCCGTGGCGCCCGGGTCGGTTTGCTGACCTTCCGCGCCGAGGATGCCGGGCAGATGTCCTGCAACCCCTCTATTGGAGGCGTCGGCAAGGGCCACTTGGTCCGCGAGCTGGACGTGTTCGACGGGCTCATGGCACGCGCCGCCGACCGAGCCGCGATCCATCGTCGCATGCTCAACCGCAGCAAGGGGCCCGCGGTCTGGGGCCCGCGCGTCCAGGCGGACCGCAAGCTCTATCGTGCGGCAATGGCCGAGCTGGTCGATGAAAGCTGCGTGGAGATCATCATCGCCGAGGCGATCCGGCTCGTCATTACGGGCGGCCGCGTCGCCGGGGTCGAGACCAGCGCGGGTATCGTTTCGGCCAAGGCGCTGATCATCGCCACTGGGACCTTCCTCGACGCGTGCATGTTCATCGGCGAACAAGTGGTCGAGGGCGGACGTCGCGGTGAGCGCGCCTCTGTCGCGTTGACGGGGCAGATTCGCGACATCGGGCTTGGCCAGGGTCGCCTCAAGACTGGCACGCCGCCACGGCTCGATGGCCGCACGATTGACTGGGCTCGGCTCGAGGAGCAGCCGAGCGACGCCGACGTCTGGACGATGTCCACGCTCGGCGATGGAATTCGGGTGCCACAGGTCCGCTGCGCGATTACCCGCACAACCGAGGTGACGCACGACATCATTCGGGCGAATTTCGACCGCTCGCCTTTGTTTGCTGGCGCGATCGAGGGCAGGGGCCCGCGTTATTGCCCCTCTATCGAGGACAAGGTGAAGCGCTTCGCGGGCCGCGATGCACACCAGATCTTCCTCGAGCCCGAAGGCCTCGACGATCCACTCGTCTATCCCAACGGTATTTCGACCTCGCTTCCCGCCGACGTGCAGGAGGCCTTCGTTCGGTCGGTCCCTGGCCTTGAGAAGGTTGAGGTCGCTCGGCCGGGCTATGCGGTCGAATATGAGTTCGTCGACCCGCGGCGTCTGAACCAGACTCTCGAGGTCCGCGATCTGCCGGGCCTTTTCCTCGCGGGCCAGATCAACGGGACCACAGGTTATGAAGAAGCGGCGGCGCAAGGGCTTGTCGCTGGCTTGAACGCAGCCGCCGTTGCGCTCGACCTGTCCGAGGTGCGGTTCGACCGCCGCACCTCTTACGTTGGGGTCATGGTGGACGATTTGACGCTCCAGGGCGTCAGCGAGCCCTATCGAATGATGACAGCGCGCGCTGAGTATCGTTTATCGCTCCGCGCTGACAACGCGACGTCGCGCCTTGGCGAGGCGGCTTTGCAGGCCGGCTGCCTGTCCGATCAGCGCCGTGCGAATATCGAAGAGCATCTTGCCTTGCAGTCGACCTCGGCCTGGTCGGAGACTTCCGAAGGCCTGGCTGATGCGCTTTACGCGCCTTACGTCGCGCGACAGCAGCGCGAGTGGGAAGTCGTCCAGCGCGACTCTCGCATCTGGATTCCCGCCGACATGGATTATTCGGCAATCCCTGGACTTTCCAATGAGATGGTCGAGCGACTGGTCACCGCCTCACCTGAGACCCTCGACCAGGCGGCGCGCGTTCCGGGTGTCACTCCGGCGGCGCTTTCAGCCTTATTCGTCGCGGCGA
>Ga0208525_1000085_pt1 | contig 11662 bp, 10 predicted proteins | sample SoimicmetaGmgHMC_FD_188342 | JGI IMG/M metagenome (GOLD analysis project Ga0208525, IMG submission 188342) | Soil and rhizosphere microbial communities from Laval, Canada - mgHMC (SPAdes) (version 2) | ecosystem: Environmental > Terrestrial > Soil > Agricultural land | place: Laval, Canada...
CGGCGATTGCTGCAACGTCGTCGGCGGAGCGCGGCATGACGCGCGCGACCTGGATGTTGGCGATGGCGCCGCGGCTGCTGGTATTGCTGCACGACCTGCTCGTCGTCGCGCTGACCTGGGTCGGGCTGCGTTGGCTGGCCAGCGTCGCCGGTGCGCCCGATGCGCCGGGGCTCATCACCGAATTGATCGTGGTGATCGCGGCACAGGGCCTGATGCTCTGGGCCGTCGGCCTGTACCGCGGCGTCTGGCGTTTCGCGAGCCTGCCCGACCTCGCCAATCTCGCCCGTGCCGCATTGCTTGGCCTGGCGCTGATCATCCTGGTGTTCTGGCTGTTGGGCATGCTGCCGGATATCCCGCGCCGCGTGCTGTTGCCGTATGTGATCGTGCTGGTGTTCCTGCTCGGCGCCCCGCGCCTGCTTTACCGACTTTGGAAAGACCAGCGCATGGCTGCGCGGCATTCCGATGCGACCCGGGTCGTGGTGCTGGGCGCCGGCCGTGCCGCGGAAATGTTGTTGCGTGATTTCCGCAGCGACGGCCGTTATTTGCCTGTCGGCCTGCTCGACGACAGCCCGGACCTGATCGGCCGGAAAGTGCAGGGCGTACCGGTTTTGCGTCGCATCGACGACGTCGCCGAAGTCGCGCGCGAAACCGCGGCGCAGATGCTGGTGATCGCCATGCCCGGCGCTACACCTTTGCAGATGCGGCGTGTGGTGAATCTTTGCGAGACCACCGGCCTGCCATTCCGGAAAGTGCCGCGTCTTTCCGACATGCTCGATTCCGCGCCGGGGCAATTGCGCTTGAACGAGGTCGCGATCGAGGACCTGCTCGGCCGCGATCCGGTGAAGTTCGACTGGGAAGGCGTACGCGCAAGCGTCGGCGGAAAATCGGTGCTGATCACCGGCGCAGGCGGCTCGATCGGCTCGGAACTGGCGCGGCAATGCGCGCGTGCCGGTGCCGCGCGATTGATTCTGCTGGAACGCGCCGAGTTGCCGTTGCTGCTGGTCAGCGAAGGTTTGGCCAACGATTTTCCGCAGGTTCCCATCGAACTGATGCTTGCCGATTGCGGCGATGCGGTCGCCTGCCGGCGTGCGCTGCGCCAGCGTCCCGATTTCGTCTATCACGCCGCCGCCAACAAGCAGGTGCCGTTGCTCGAAGGCCAGATCCGCGAAGGCCTGCGCAACAATGTCGCCGCCACCGACGTGCTCGCATCGACCTGTCGCGATGCCGGCGTCGGCAATTTCGTGTTGATCTCGACCGATAAGGCCGTCGATCCGATCAACGTGCTCGGCGCCAGCAAGCGTTTCGCCGAGTTGATCGTGCAAGCCTGTTTCGCCGGGTCGGCGACGCGCTTGTCGATCGTGCGTTTCGGCAACGTGCTCGATTCCGCCGGCAGCGTGGTGCCGCTATTCCGTCGCCAGATCGCCGAGGGCGGTCCGGTGACGGTGACGCATCCGGAAATCACCCGTTACTTCATGACCATTCCCGAAGCCTGCCAGTTGATCCTGCAGACCGCGGCGTTGCCGGAATCGGCAGCAGCGATCTATACGCTGGACATGGGCCGGCCGGTGGCGATCCGCGAGCTCGCCGAACAGATGATCCTGCTTACCGGCAAACGTGCCGGCGACGACATTCGCATTGAATACATCGGCCTGCGCCCCGGCGAGAAATTGCATGAGCGTCTGTTCGCCGCCGGCGAACGCCACGACCGAACGATCAACCCGCTGATCCTGCGCGCGCAGCCGCGCCAGGCATCGGAGCCACAGGTGACCGCCTTGCTCACGCGACTGCTGGCGGCGCTTGCCGAAGACGCCAGCGACGACGCTCTCTCGGCCCTGCTGTGCGAAGCGGTCCCCGAGTACACTCCCGCGACGATTACCCCCAGCGATGGCGACGCAAGCGCATGACTTTCCGCATCCGAAAAGCCGTATTCCCCGTCGCCGGTCTCGGCACGCGTTTCCTGCCGGCCACCAAGACCGTGCCCAAGGAAATGTTGCCGGTCGTGGACAAGCCGCTGATTCAGTACGCGGTCGATGAAGCGATCGAGGCCGGTTGCGACACGCTGGTGTTCGTCACCAATCGCTACAAACATTCGGTCGCCGATTATTTCGACAAGGCCTACGAGCTTGAACAGAAGCTCGAGAAAGCCGGCAAATCGGAATTGCTGGCGCTGATCCGCGACGTGTTGCCGCGCAATGTGCGCGCCGTTTTCGTCACCCAGGCCGAAGCCCTCGGTCTCGGCCATGCCGTGCTCTGCGCCAAGCCGGTGATTGGCGATGAGCCCTTTGCCGTGCTGCTTCCCGACGATCTGATCTGGAACCGCGGCCCCGGCGCGCTCAAGCAGATGGCCGATCTCGCCGAGCGTGAGCAGGCCAGTGTGATCGCCGTGCAGGATGTCCCGCGCGAACAGACCGGCAGTTACGGCATCGTCGCGACGCAGGATTTCAGCGGCCGGCATGGGCTGATTTCCGCGATCGTCGAGAAACCGAAACCGGAAGTCGCGCCGAGCAATCTCGCGGTGGTGGGTCGTTACGTCCTGAGCGGAAAAATTTTCGATTTGCTGGAGAAAACCCGTCCCGGTGCCGGCGGTGAAATCCAACTCACCGACGGCATCGCCGCGTTGATGAAACAGGAGCGAGCGCTGGCATATCGTTTCGAAGGCCGGCGTTTCGACTGCGGCAGCCGGATCGGTCTGATCGAGGCGACCATCCAGTACGCGCTCGACCATGACGATCTTGCCGACGCCGCCCGCGCCTATATGCGCGCCGCGCTCGAGCGCTGAAGCGGGCAGGGCGAAGCGATCCGATCGCTTTTCCAGCCGACGACAAACGACTGCGAATCCAGCATGGAATCGAGCAACTACTACCGCACAACGGCAGCGACGGATGTTTCTTTTCCTGCGCTCAGCGGCAAGCGCACCGCGAAAGTCTGCGTGATCGGCGGCGGCTTTGCCGGGCTCAACACCGCGCTCGGCCTGGCCGAACGCGGCGTCCGCGACGTCGTCGTGCTGGAAGCACAGCAGATCGCGTTCGGCGCTTCCGGACGCAATGGCGGTTTTGTTTTCGCGGGGTTTTCGCGTGGGCCGGAAAGCCTGCTCAAGGATCTCGGCGCGCAGCGCGCCAGGAATCTCTATTCGGGCACGACCGATGCCGTTGACCTGATCCGCCGCCGCATCGACCAATACCGGATCGACTGCCAGCACACCGATGCCGGCGTGTATTGGGCGAACTGGTTTCGCGATCCGGCGGTGCTGCGTGATTTCCAGCGCATGCTCAAGGATGGCTTCGGCAACGAGTGGCAGTTCGTGCCGGCCGCGGAACTGCGCGAATTGATTCGCAGCGATCGCTACAGCGATGGCCTGTTCGAACGAAATGCCATGCACTTCCATCCGCTGATCTATGCATTGGGCATCGCCCAAGCGGCCGCCGCGCAAGGCGTCAGCCTGCACGAGCGCTCGCCGGCGACCGCGCTCGTGCGCTCCGGTGCGGGTTGGCGCGTGCGTACGCCGGAAGGCGAGGTCGAGGCCGAGCAAGTAGTGCTGGCCTGCGGCGGCTATCTCGCCGGTCTGCGCGCGGATGTCGATGCCGGCGTGCTGCCGATCGCCACGTACGTGATGGTCACCGAGCCGCTGCGCGAGCGCATGGACGAGGTCCTGCGCACCCGCGCGGCGATCTACGACACGCGTTTCGCCTTCGACTACTACCGCCCGCTGCCCGATTCGCGGCTGCTCTGGGGCGGTCGCATCTCGGTGCTCGATCGCTCGCCGGCGGCGGTGAAGCGTCTGCTTTATCGCGACCTGATGAAAGTGTTTCCGCAGCTGGAAGGTGTGCGCATCGAATCGGCCTGGTCGGGTTTGATGAGTTATGCGCGCCACGAAATGCCGCAGATCGGCCGGATCGACGACGGCCTTTGGCTGGGCCAGGCCTTCGGCGGTCACGGCGTCGCACCGACGACATTCGCGGGCGAAGTGCTCGCCGCGGCGATTGCCGAGGGCGATCCGCGCTGGCGGGAATTTTCCAGCTATGGGTTGGTGTCGGCGCTGAAACCAGCGGGATTTGCCGGCGCGCAGCTCAGCTATTGGTGGCTGCAGGCGAAGGATGGTTGGAAGGCACGCTGGGGCTGAGACCGGGAAGAGAGGCGCCACCGGCGTAATCGTCGCTGCGCATTACCAGAATTTAATCCGAGGTAGCGGCAATCGGTAACCTGGCGCGCGGCAGTCTGTGCCTGCCCCGGCGTTGGTCGGGCACCAATCCCAGGAGAATACCCATGCGTCGACTCACTCTCTCGCTCGCCACTGCCTTGATGTTCATGGCTTTCGGCGCCAGCGCCGCCACCCCGCAGGCTGCGGCTCCCGCCACGGCCGCCAAGCCGGCGGTTGCTGCCAAGCCCGTCGCCAAGGCAGCTACCGCACCTGCCGCCAAACCGGCTACCGCCGCCGCGACGGCTGCCAAGCCGGCAACTGCCGCTGCTCCGGCTGCGAAGCCGGCCGCTGCTGCCGCTCCGGCTGCCACCACCACTGCCGCTGCCCCGGCTGCCAAGCCGGCGGGTTCGTCGGCGCGCTGCCACGACGCGAAGGGCAAGTTCGTTGCCTGCGCGAAGAAGCCGGCTGCCACGCGTTGCCGCGATGCCAAGGGCAAGTTCATCGCCTGCGCCAAGTAATCCGGGCGTTGTTGCAAAAGAAAATGGGCAGCTCAGGCTGCCCGTTTTTTTGTTTCCGCAATATGGAAGGATCGCGACTTGCGTCGCTCCTACCAAAAATTACAAAGCTTCGAAGATGCCGGCGGCGCCCATGCCGGTGCCGATGCACATCGTCACCATGCCGTACTTGAGTTTGCGGCGTTGCAGGGCGTGCGTCAGCGTGGCGACACGGACAGCACCGGTCGCGCCCAACGGATGGCCGAGCGCGATCGCGCCACCGAGCGGATTGACCTTCGAGGCATCGAGACCGAGGTCGCGGATCACCGCCAGCGCCTGCGCGGCGAACGCTTCATTGAGCTCGATCCAGTCGATCTGATCCTTCGTCAGCCCGGCCTGTTTGAGCGCTTTCGGAATCGCTTCCTTCGGGCCGATGCCCATGATCTCGGGTTTTACGCCGGCCACCGAAAAGCCGACGAAACGCGCCAGCGGCGTCAGCCCGTAATCCTTGATCGCCTGCGCCGAGGCCAGCATCACCGCGCCGGCGCCGTCGGACATCTGCGAGCTGTTGCCGGCCGTGACACTGCCGCCATTGCGGAACACAGGACGCAACTTGGCGAGCCCTTCAAGGCTGGTATCGGCGCGCGGGCCTTCGTCGTTCTGCACCAGCAACTCGCGGATCGCGACGGTATTGCCGCCCAGCACGGGCTGGCGAGCGATCACGTTGTAGGGCGAAATCTCCGAGGTGAATTCGCCACCGGCGACCGCAGCGAGAGCTTTCTGGTGCGAGGCGAGGGCGAAGGCGTCCTGGTCCTCGCGCGAGACTTTCCATTGCTCGGCGACTTTTTCGGCGGTGATGCCCATGCCATAGGCGATGGCGATGTTGTCGTCCTTGAACACGCTCGGGGTCATCGCGACCTTGTTGCCCATCATCGGCACCATGCTCATCGATTCGACGCCGCCAGCGATCATCAGGTCGGCCTCGCCGAGACGGATGCGGTCGGCGGCCAGCGCGACGGCCTGCAGACCGGACGAGCAGAAACGGTTGATGGTCTGCGCCGCGATGCTGTCGGGCAGCCCGGCCAGCAGCGCGCCGATGCGTGCGACATTCATGCCTTGCTCGCCTTCGGGCATCGCGCAGCCGACGATGATGTCGTCGATGCGGCGGGTGTCGATTCCGGGCGACTGCGCGACGACCGAGCGCAGCACGTGCGCGAGCAGATCGGCGGGATGGGCGTTACGGAACACGCCGCGCGGCGCCTTGCCGACCGGCGTGCGGGTGGCGGCGACGATGTAGGCTTCTTGAACTTGCTTGGTCATGGTGGATTCTCTGAATTCGTTTGCGTGATGGGTGAGCGGTGATTGGTGATTGGTGAACGGATCGAGTCGGGATGCTCCCCCACTCACCGCTCACTGCTGACCGCTCACCATCAGTTGCGCAGCGGCTTGCCGTTCTTGAGCATGTACGCGATGCGTTCCTGGGTCTTGGGCATCTGCGCGAGGGCGACGAAGTGTTCGCGCTCGAGCTTGAGCAGCCATTCTTCGTCGACCAGCGAACCGCGATCGATGTCGCCGCCGCAGAGCACGGTGGCGATGCGCGTGGACACTTCCATGTCGTGTTCGGAAATGAAGCGACCCTCGAGCATGTTCACCAGCATCATCTTGAAGGTGGCGATGCCGACATCGCCGGCAACCGGAATTTGTTTCGGCGGCAGCATCGGGCGATAACCCGATTCGGCCAGCGCCTTGGCCTGCTGCTTGGCGACATACAGCAATTCGTACTGGTTGAACACCACGAGGTCGCTGTCGCGCGCCAGCTTGAGCTCCTTCGCTTCGAGCGCTGAGGCCGAGACCTTGCCCATCGCGACGGCTTCAAAATACGGCTTGAGGCCGGCGAAGACATCGCCACCCGGGCCGGCAGCGAGGCCGACGCGCGTCGCGATTTCCTTGAGACCGCCACCCGCCGGCAACAGGCCGACGCCGGCCTCAACCAGGCCGACATAACTTTCCAGTGCCAGCACGCTGCGCGCCGAATGCATCTGGAATTCGCAACCGCCGCCGAGTGCGAGACCGCGAACCGCTGCGACCACCGGTACCAGCGAGTACTTGATGCGCTGGCTGGTGGCTTGGAAGTTGGCGACCATCGCCTCGAACTCGGCGATCTTGCCCGCGGCCAGAGATGCCATCGCACCCGAGAGATCGGCGCCGGCGGAGAACGGCTCCTTGGTCTGCCAGATCACCAGCCCCTGAAAATTCTTTTCGGCAGCATCGATCGCCTGCTGAATGCCGGCGAGCACGCCATCGCTGACGGTATTCATCTTGGTCTTGAAGCTGAGCACCGCGATGCCGTCGCCGTCGTGCCACATGCGCACCGCGTCGGTCTCGAACACCGTCTCGCCCTGCGCGAACACTTCGCCCAGTACCGGGTCCGGGAAGCGCTGGCGCTGATAGACCGGATTGCTCGAGCGCGGCACCAGTGCCTTGCGACCGGGGCTGAAACTGCCTGCGGCCTCATGTACGCCGGTGCGGCCGTCGGTCACCCAGGCGGGCAGGGCGGCATTGCTCATCGTCTTGCCTGCGGCGATATCGTCGGCGATCCACCCGGCAACCTGCTGCCAGCCAGCGGCCTGCCAAGTCTCGAACGGCCCCAGGTTCCAGCCGTAGCCCCAGCGGATCGCGAAGTCGACATCGCGGGCGGTGTCGGCGATCGATTCCAGATGAAAGGCGCTGTAATGGAACAGGTCTCGGAAGCACGACCAGAGGAATTGCGCCTGCGGATGCGCGGAGGCGCGCAGCTTGGCGAATTTCTCCGCGGGATTTTTGATCTTCAGGATCTCGACGACTTCTGCGGCGGCTTCGCCCGTGGCAGGGCGATAATCCTGCGCCTTGAGGTCGAGGACGACGATGTCCTTGCCGCGCTTCTGGAAAATGCCGGCGCCGGTTTTCTGGCCGAGCGCGCCCTTGGCGATCAGCGCCTGCAGCCAGTCGGGCGCCAGGAAATATTGTTTCCAGGGATCATCCGGCAAGGTGTCGGCCATCGTCTTGATGACGTGGGCCATGGTGTCCAGGCCAACCACGTCGGAGGTGCGGTAGGTCGCCGACTTCGGGCGCCCGACCAGCGGACCGGTCAGCGCGTCGACTTCATCGAAGCCAAGGCCGAAGGCGGCGGTGTGGTGCAGGGTCGAAAGGATGGAGAACACGCCGATACGGTTGCCGATGAAATTCGGCGTGTCCTTGGCATAGACCACGCCTTTGCCCAGGGTGGTGACCAGGAATGACTCGAGGCCCTCGAGGACGGCGGCATCGGTGTTCTTGCAGGGAATCAGCTCGGCCAGATGCATGTAGCGCGGCGGATTGAAGAAGTGGACGCCGCAGAATCGATGGTGAAGTGATTCATCAAGAACTTCCGCCAAAGCATTGATTGATAAGCCAGAAGTGTTGGATGCGAGCACTGCATTCGGGGCCACGAAGGGCAGGATCTTGGCGTAGAGGTCTTTCTTCCAGTCCAGACGTTCGGCGATCGCCTCGATGATCAGGTCGCAGCCCTTGAGCAACTCGAGATGCTGGTCGTAGTTGGCGGCAGTGATCGCGGCGGCCTTGTCCTTGCCCGCCAGCGGCGCCGGGGACAACTTGCCTAGGTTGGCGATGGCCTTGGTGACGATGCCGTTCTTGTCGCCGTCCTTGGCGGGAAGATCGAACAGGATCGTGTCGACATTGGCGTTGACGAGGTGGGCGGCGATCTGCGCGCCCATCACGCCGGCGCCGAGGACGGCCACCTTGCGGATGCGGAGTTGCGACATGGTGTTGCTCCGTGGGGGAGATGTGGAAAAGGTCAGGCCGCGCGGAGACCGGCGGCGGCGAAGCGGATCAGGTTCTGTGCGGCCTTGTCGCAATGGGTTTTCTCGCTGACACCGGCCGGGCGCTTGATCAGGCCGAAATCGGCCATCGCGTAAGTCAGGGCGCCGGCGACGAAATCCATGCGCCAGTACAGTTCTTCCTTGCCCAGATCAGGCAGGCAGGGCGCGATCGCCTTGGCGAATTCGCGCAGCACCTGGCCGTAGTTGTCGGACAGGAACTTGCGCAGGCGGTCGTTTTTCTCGGCGTAGGCGCGGGCCAGGACGCGGACGAAGGCCGATCCGTGGCGATCCAGCGTCAGGGCGAGGGCGGGGCGAATGAATGCTGCGAGGATCGGCTCGAGCTCGTTCGGATGCTCTTCCTGTGCTTCCCGCAGGCTGCCCAAGCGGCGCTCGCTCATCTCGTCCATGCGCCGGCGGAAGACCTCGTTGACCAGGTTTTCCTTGGAGCCGAAGTGGTAGTTGACCGCCGCGATGTTGACATCGGCGCGGCTGGTCACCTGACGCAGGGAGGTGCCGGAAAAGCCGTGCTGGGCGAACAGTTCTTCGGCGGCGCCGAGGATGCGGTCCTTGGTGTTGAAATGGGTCGTCGTCATGAGCCACCGAGCGTTCGATTGAAACAGGTGTTTCAATCCTATGACTGAAGCCGGGCTTCGGTCAAACGCCGCATGCGTCCGCTTGGGCCAGGACCGTCCCGAGGGGCCGCCCCGATCCCTAGTCCGATTCTCAGAGTTGGCGCTAAACCCGTGTTTCGACGAGGGTTTTGTGCTAAATTTGCCCGCTTCCCACACCTGTTAGCTGGAGTATTTGTCATGGCGCTGGAGCGCACCATTTCCATCATCAAGCCTGACGCGGTCGCCAAGAACGTCATTGGTCAGATTTACGCCCGTTTCGAAAACGCCGGCCTCAAGGTTGTCGCCGCGAAGATGAAGCACCTCTCGCGTCGCGAAGCGGAAGGTTTTTATGCCGTGCACGCGCAGCGTCCGTTCTTCAACGCGCTGGTCGAATTCATGATTTCCGGCCCGGTGATGATCCAGGTGTTGGAAGGCGAAAACGCCGTCGCCAAGAATCGCGAACTGATGGGCGCCACCAATCCCAAGGAAGCCGCCGCCGGCACCATCCGCGCCGACTTCGCCGAAAGCATTGATGCCAATGCCGTGCATGGTTCGGACAGCCTGGAGAACGCCGCGATCGAGACCGCGTATTTCTTCGCCGCCACCGAAGTTTGCCCGCGCTAAGCGAGTAGAGCCGTGACCGAGGTTTCCACCAAGATCAATTTGTTCGACCTCGATCGCGAGGGCATGGAGCGCTTCTTCGCCGAGACGCTCGGCGAGAAGCGCTTCCGCGCCCACCAGTTGATGAAGTGGATGTACCACCAGCACGTCACGGATTTCGAATTGATGACCGACGTCGGCAAGGCGCTTCGCGCCAAGCTCAACGATCATTGCGAAATTCGCCCGCCGCAGGTGCTGTTCGACAAGGAATCCACCGACGGCACGCACAAATGGCTGCTCGGCATGGATCCCAGCAACGCCATCGAAGCGGTGTTCATTCCCGACAAGGGCCGCGGCACGCTGTGCGTATCCAGCCAGGTCGGTTGCGGATTGAACTGCCAGTTTTGTTCCACTGCCACCCAGGGTTTCAACCGCAACCTGTCCACCGCAGAGATCATCGGCCAGGTCTGGACCACCTCGAAACACCTCGGCAACAAGACCCATCACCAGCGCAAGCTCACCAATGTCGTGATGATGGGCATGGGCGAGCCGCTGCTGAACTTCGACAACGTCGTGCGGGCGATGAGCCTGATGCGCGACGACAACGGCTTCGGCCTTGCCAACAAGCGCGTCACGCTTTCGACGGCTGGTCTGGTGCCGATGATCGACAAGCTTTCCGAAGTCAGCGACGTTTCGCTCGCAGTGTCCCTGCACGCGCCGAACGACGACCTGCGCACCGAACTCGTGCCCCTCAACAAAAAATATCCGATTGCCGAACTTATGGCAGCCTGCGTGCGTTATGCGCTGAGCAAGCCGCGTGCGTCGGTGACCTTCGAATACACGATGATGAAGGGCGTCAACGACAAGCCCGAGCATGCCCGAGCGCTGGCCAAGCTGATGCACGCCATGGATCGCCAAGTGCAGCGCAGCGACAGCGCGAAGGTCAATCTGATCCCGTTCAACCCCTTCGCCGGCACACGCTTCGAGCGTTCCGACGAAGCCGATATCCGCGCATTCCAGAAAATCCTGCTCGACAGCCAGGTGCTGACGATGGTCCGCCGCACCCGCGGCGACGACATCGACGCAGCCTGCGGACAACTCAAGGGGCAGGTAATGGATCGCACCCGTCGCCAGGCCGAGTTCAAGCGCAAGATCGAAGAAGCCAAGGGGATTTCGGATGCGGCGGCCTGAGGTTCTGACCATTTTCGCAACCCTGCTGGCAGCGATGCTGGCATCCGGCGCGGTTGCCCGCGACAAGAGCTCCGACGCGGAGACGCGCGGAAAGATTTCCAATACGGGACAGATCAATCTCGGTCTGGCCCAGAGTTATTTCCAGTCGAACGAACTCAAGGAAGCGCTGGACCGCGCAAACCTGGCGCTGCGCAGCGACCCCGAATCCAGCGACGTCCACGCCATGCTGGGTTTGATCTTCAACAAGATTGGTGACCAGCCCAAGGCAGAGAAAGAGTTCCAGCACGCACTCGCGCTGGCGCCGACCGACGGCGGCGTTCTCAACGCTTACGGCACCTATCTGTGCAGTCGCGGCAAAAGCGACGAAGCCGATGCGGCGTTCGTCAAAGCCGTGCAGGATCCGTTCTACACGATCCCTGCGCAGGCGCTGTTCAATGCCGGCAAGTGCGCGCACGACGCAGGCCAGATGCCCAAGGCGGAAGCGTATCTGCGCCGCGCGTTGGAGCAGGCACCCGACCAGGGCGACATCCTGTTCATGCTCGCCAATGTCGAACTCGCGCAGGGCAAGTATCTTGAGGCACGCGCTTTCATTCAGCGTCGCGAGGCCGTCGGCGGACCGGATCGTGCCGTCCTCGAGCTCGGTGCGCGCATCGAAGACCTCGCCGGCGACCACGCGGCGGCAAAAAAGTATCGCGAACGCATCGAAAGCCTGTCCAACGGTGCCAACTTGCCCACGGGAGAGGGCGCAAGCCAGCCATGACCAACGAATCT
>Ga0208525_1000087_pt1 | contig 11371 bp, 9 predicted proteins | sample SoimicmetaGmgHMC_FD_188342 | JGI IMG/M metagenome (GOLD analysis project Ga0208525, IMG submission 188342) | Soil and rhizosphere microbial communities from Laval, Canada - mgHMC (SPAdes) (version 2) | ecosystem: Environmental > Terrestrial > Soil > Agricultural land | place: Laval, Canada...
TTCGCGCCGATGCCGGTGACCTTCTGCACGTCACGGAACAATCGCCGCTCGACTTCGTGAAAAAAACCATACAGCGCGACCGCGTCTTCCTTCACCGCGTGATGGGTGAACAAGGTGACTTCGCGGCCGACCTCGGGCAGATCGTAGAACGTCGACATCGGCGCCTCGAGCTCGTAACCGACGCCGCCGACATCGATCATCAGCCAGGGCGGCTGCTTGTGCACCAAGGTTCCTTTCAGACGTCCGATCACGAAAAATCCTTGTTCGCCATCACAACCACCCGGCCCACGGGCGCAGCCCGCGGGCGTTCGCCGATGCGCGAGCCGGTGGCTCGCAAACGCATCGTCTCACCCTTTCAGACGTCCGATCATTTCCTGCTCCAGACCTGGCGAGCGCTCACGCCGATGCGCGCCGCAGTGGCGCGCACGTGTGCGTGAGTGATCGCGACGGCGAGCGCATCGGCGGCGTCGGCCTGTATCTTGCCGTGCAGGTTGAGCATCACGCCGATCATGTGCTGCACCTGCACCTTGTCGGCGCCGCCCTTGCCGACGACGGCGAGCTTGATTTCCTTGGCGGCGTATTCGTGCACCGGCAGATCGCGCATCACCGCCGCGCACATCGCCGCGCCACGCGCCTGGCCAAGTTTGAGCGCGGAATCGGGATTGCGCGCCATGAACACTTTCTCGATCGCGACTTCTTCGGGCTGATACTTACCGATGATCTCGCCGAGGCCATCGAGCAGCAGCTTCAGCCGCAATGGAAAACTTTCGGCATCGAGCAGTTTCAGCGGTGCGTGGAAAACATGGGTGATGCGGCCCGCAGCATCGCAGTCGATGATGCCGACGCCAGTGCGCTGCGATCCCGGATCGATGCCGAGGATGCGGGTCATTGGGAGTGAAACGGGAGGGAGGAGACGGGAGACGGGAGACGCGGGAAACCGTCATCGCAGTTGAACAGAGGACCAGGAACGCGGCACGCGCCGCCGTCTCCCCTCTCCCCTCTCCCCTCTCTCGTCCCGGCAATCACTTCAACGCACCCTCATCCAGCTCCGCATTCGAATACACGTTCTGCACGTCGTCCAGGTCCTCAAGCATGTCCAGCATCTTGATCACCTGCTCGGCGGCTTCGCCGCTGACAGCGATGTCGTTCTCGGCGCGCATCGTCACTTCCGCCTGCTCGGGCGTGAAGCCGGCCTTGACCATCGCGTCTTTCACCGCCTGGAAATTTTCCGGGGCGATCAACACTTCGATCGCGCCATCCTCGGGATAGCTGACGATATCGTCGGCGCCGGCTTCGATCGCCGCTTCGGTGATCGCGTCCTCGTTCGCGCCGGGCGCATAGCTGAGCACACCGAGTTTCTTGAACATGAAGGCGACCGAACCTTCCGTACCCATGTTGCCGCCGCATTTGCTGAAAGCGTGGCGCACTTCGGCAACGGTACGGACCTTGTTTTCGGTCATGCAGTCGACGATCACCGCGATGCCGCCGGGTGCGTAGCCTTCGTAGCGGATTTCCTCGTAGTTCACGCCTTCGAGTTCGCCGGTGGCTTTCTTGATGGCGCGGTCGATCACATCCTTGGCCATGTTCACCGCCAGCGCCTTGTCCACGGCGAGGCGCAGGCGTGGATTCGCCTTCGGGTCGCCGCCACCGGCGCGGGCAGCGACGGTGATCTCGCGGATCACCTTGGTGAAGATCTTGCCGCGCTTGGCGTCCTGTGCGCCCTTGTGGCCAGCAATTTTCATCAATCTGCCCATGCGTCCTACCCTTTGTTTTCTGCTGCTGATTTTTCGGCCGCTGCGACGGCCACGATGATGGCGCGGCAAGGCCAGGCTGGGCGCGATTATAGCTGCGCCATCGACTCAGGGCCGGAAGTGCCCGGTCTCGAGAAAGTTGCCGACCAGATCCGCGGCAACGGGCGAAAATGCCAGCCCGGTGTGACTGGACGGAATCACGATGTGATCCGCGAGTCCGGGCAGGCGGGTCTCCCAGACCGCGACAGTGCCGTCGTTGAGACCGTCGAAACGACTGAAGTACTTTCCCAGGCCCAGCGACCGGGAACCGGCGATCACGCCGATCTGGCGCCGCGGCGGCAATTCGATCAGGCCGCCACGCAGGAAGGCACCGCTTTTTCCCGAGACGAAACCCAGTCCGCGATCATGCAAGGCACGCGCCGCCGTGCTGCCGGCGAGCGGCGAGCCAAGGCAGGTCACGCGGCCAGGCGGCAGCTGTTGATAACGATTGATCGTTTCCAGCGCGACCAGCCCGCCGAGGCTGTGCGCGACCAGATGCACCGGCTGATCGCCGTAGGCATACAACTGCATGGCCAGTCGTTCCATCGCCCGCGCCGGGCTTTGCCACAGCGTCGAATAGCCGAACAGGCGCGGCTCGAAGCCACGTCGCCGCAGCCTGCTCGCAAGCGGCAACAAGGCGGGGCTGCGCATCATCAGGCCGTGCAGGAGCAGGACGGGTTCGGCTTTCACGCGCGCAGGGCTGAGGACGTTGCGACGAGTATAGAGGCCTCGAAGACGCCATGGAGGAGTGCTTTATGGACGGCAGGACGGCAATTGATCACTCGCCGCGTCCCGCATCCTGATCGGCACGCGTCGCGACCAGGAATATCGACGTGCCAAAGGGAAAACCTGCGTATCGCAACACGTTCGCCTCGGCGCCGAAAACGCCAGTGAGCAAGGCATTGCTCCATCTCCCCGGCATCTTCATGTCGCTGCCGGAATCGCGCCCGAGAAGTTTCGACAGCAACCGCACGCAGGCGATCAGCGGGAACAGGATCGTATTGAAATATCCGGAGCGCCGCACGACCAGGCCTGACTCTTTGACCAGTGTCTCCAGCTCCACGCGGTCGTATCGGCGCTTGTGGTGATGGATGCGGTCATGACTGGAAAACATCCATTGATAGGCCGGCACGGCAAGCAACAAGCGGCCGCCTTCGCCAAGACAACTGGCCAGCGAGACCAACGACGCGCGATCGTCGTCGATGTGTTCCAGCACATCCAGCGACACCACCAGGTCGAAACCGCGATCGTCCTGATAGGGATTGTCGAAAGGCAGGGAACCCACGCGGCAGGAAATTCCAGTGTCGGCCCGGCAATAGCCCGCAGCCTCCTCATCCATGTCGAATGCCGACACGCGACCAAACTTCTGCAGCAGTGCGATGTTGCCGCCCGATCCGCAACCAGCCTCCAGAATGCGTGCGTCCGCGGACAGGTCGAGCCCGGCGATCAGCGTCGCCAATATCCTGCGTCTGGCGCGGAACCACCAATGCTCGCCCTGCAGCGCGCGCATCCGTTGATAGACGTCCCTGTCCACGATGCCCGGTTATCCCAAAGTCTTGCGGAAGGTCCAAAGCGAATGACCGGCGAAGCTCAGGGCCGGTGTCGATATCGCCGCGAGGATGAGGATATGCGGCCGCGAAAGCGGCGTGTAGGCGCCCAGAAGAAACACCACGGCGCTGGATATGGAAACCGCGGCGATCGCCACGGCGCAGAACTTCAATGCCCTCGGCACCGTCATGGGCGAGTTGAACGTAAACAAGGCGTGCCCGGTCATCGATACCGCAAAAGCCGTCACGAACCCGACAGCGTTGGCGAGCATCGGCACCGCTGAAAACAGCGTCAGGGCGGTGAGCGCGACCAGCGCGTGCGTCGCCGTGGCGAGAACGCCTACCAGGCCGAATCGCAGCATGCGAAAAAAAGTGGGGATGGCGACGTTGCGCTGCCATCGCTCCTGTCGCAAGGTGCCCTCACTCTCCTGACCCATCACTCGATCCTCCCCATCGACTCAGACGGGACATTGTCCCGCCGCGATGGGAGCATCGCATATCCGCCCTTCGATCACCCGGCACCGCTGCGCACTACGAGTCAGGCCGGATGCGCGGGCTGACGCCGTGCGCGCCACCATCGCCACACTGCCAGCAGCGCCGACACCGCGAGGGCCACCTGCAGCGGCCGATACGCCACGGCGTAGCGCGGCTCCGCCTGCAGCACCGTATGCACCGCGGTGACGTAAACGAAAGACGCCGCCGTCAGCGTGAGCGCGAACGCTCCCGGCGCGGCATCACGCCAACGCCGCGCAAGCGTGGCAATGGCCATCAGTGCGGCCAGCCCGAACAGCACCGGATTGGCGTTGCGAAACAACCAGAGGATCACGCGGAAAACCGCCTGGCGCTCGAACGGGGAATGGTCCGTCGTCAAAAAATAGATATCGCCCCAACCGACGCGGATCCGCCAGCTCCACAGCGAATACGGCTTGTCGATCAGATACCAGCGCACGTAGCCGAGGCGATCGTAGGAGAAGCGTTCGGCGACCGCAGCCAGGCCGGCGCGCGGGTTTTTCGCCATCAGCTGCTCTTCCTGATCCACGACCGCCAACATCGATTGCGCGGATGCGTCTTCGAACCTCACGTTGTAGGCCGCATGGAACATCGGCCACGAACCCTGCACGAAATTGATCGCGATGCGGTCGCCGGCACCTTGCATTTCCGGATGCATCGCGTTGCGCAGCGACCAGCTACCGCAAACCAGCAGATACGACGCCAGCAGCAACGCCGCGAGCCGACGCTGACGACGGAAAAACAGCAGCGCCGCCGCCGTCAGCGGAATCAGCGCCGCGATCGGATTGACCAGATAGGCGATGCCGCCGGCGAGCCCCGCAGCGACCGCCCAGCGCGACGAGCGATCGCGTTCGGCCAATCCGGCCCAATAAAAAAACTGCAGCAACGCGGCGCAAAAAACCGTCTCGCTGAGCAAGGTGCTGGACAGGACGATCGCATGCGGCCACAACGCCACCAGCAGTCCGGCCGTCAACGCCGCCGGCCGCGGCAACCACAGGCGCGTCCAGGCAATCGCCAGCGGCGCCGTAAGCGCGCCGATCAGGATCTGCGCCAACACTGCCGGCAGATACCACTGGCTGTCGCCGAAAAGCCAGAACCAGATCGCGAGAAACGCCGGATAACCCGGGCCGCGGAACGCATCGGGCGCCACCGGCGCCAAGGTCGGCTGCGCGAGCGAGAAGGTGCCGTGGTTGACCAGGTTCCAGGCGTAGTTGACGTACTGGAAGATGTCGCCGGCGATCGGATGATCCATTCCCGCGCCGAAGAAAAACGCGAGCCGCAAGATCAGCGCCAGCAGGAAGATCGCCGCCATCAGCCAGCGGAAGCGCTTTCCCTGTCCCTGCTCCCCGTCTGCGATCGGCGTCGAAAGAGCAGTGACCATTGGCTTATCCCGGAGTCTTGCTGCGGACCGCGACGTGCAATTCCGCCAGCTGCTTGTCCGGCACCGCCGACGGCGCCGAGGTCAGCAGGCATTGCGCGGAAGCTGTTTTCGGGAAGGCGATCACGTCGCGGATCGAATCGGTGCCGGCCATCAAGGCGGCGATGCGATCGATGCCGAAGGCGATGCCGCCGTGCGGCGGCGCGCCGTATTTCAGCGCCTCGAGCAGGAAGCCGAACTTGACCTGCGCTTCTTCCTTGCTGATGCCGAGCAGATCGAACACCTGGCTCTGCATTTCCGAGCGGTGGATGCGCACCGAACCGCCGCCGATCTCGTTGCCGTTGAGCACCATGTCGTAGCCGCGGCTGACCGCAGTCTTGGCATTGGCGACGAGATCGGCGACATCGTCGACCTTGGGCGCGGTGAACGGATGATGCAGGGCGACGAAACGATTTTCTTCGCCGTCCCATTCGAACATCGGGAAATCGGTGACCCACAGCGGCTGCCAGCCGTCCTTGACCAGGCCGGCGTCCTTGGCGACTTTCAAACGCAGCGCGCCCATGAAGTCGGTGACGGTTTTCCACGCGCCGGCGCCGAACAAAATCAGGTCGCCGGTCTGCGCATTCGTCGCAGCCAGCACTGCGGCCAGCGTCGCGTCATCGAGGAATTTCGCGATCGGCGAATTCACACCATCGCGGCCCTTGGCGAGATCCTCGACCTTGAGCCAAGCCAGGCCTTTCGCGCCGTATTTCGCCGCGTAAGCGCCGTTGTCGTCGATCTGCTTGCGGCTCATCGTCGCACCAGCCGGCACGCGCAGCGCGGCAACGCGGCCGTCTTCGTTCGACGCCCAGTCGGTGAACACCTTGAACTCGCTGCTCTTCACCAGTTCAGCGATATCGGTGAGTTCCAGATCGATGCGCAGGTCCGGTTTGTCGGAACCATAGCGGCGCATCGCCTCGGCATAGGTCATGCGCGGGAAAGGATTGGCGAGGTCGACACCCTGCACTTCCTTGAACACGCCGCGGATCATCGACTCGACGAAATCCTGGATGTCGCGCTCGCTGACGAAGGCGAACTCCATGTCGAGTTGGGTGAATTCCGGCTGGCGGTCGGCGCGCAGATCCTCGTCGCGGAAGCAGCGCGCGATCTGGTAGTAGCGATCCATGCCGGCCATCATCAGCAGCTGCTTGAACAACTGCGGCGACTGCGGCAGCGCGAAGAATTCGCCGGCATGCACGCGGCTGGGCACCAGATAGTCGCGTGCGCCTTCCGGCGTGGCCTTGGTGAGGATCGGTGTTTCGATGTCCTGGAAGCCCTGCGCGTCGAGATGACGACGCAGCGCCTGCACCAACGCGATGCGCTTGCGCATGCGCGACTGCATTTCCGGACGGCGCAGGTCGAGGTAGCGGTAGCGCAGACGGATGTCTTCGCCGGGATTTTCGTGGTTGTAGAACGGCAGCGGCTCGGACTTGTTGAGGATCTCGATTTTTTCCGCGAGCAACTCGACCCGGCCGGTCTTGATCTTGTCATTGACGCTATGGCGCGCGCGCACGGTGCCGGTGATGCGCAGGCAGTCTTCGTAGCCGACTTCCGCGGCAGTGGCGTAGGCCGGATTATCGGGCTCGGCGACGACCTGGACGATGCCTTCGTGGTCGCGCAGATCGATGAAGCAGATGCCGCCGAGGTTGCGGGCGACGTCGGCCCAGCCGCAGAGAGTGACGGTCTGGCCGATCATGGCCTCGCTGACGAGGCCGCAGTAATGGGTGCGCATGGTGACTCCGGGGAAGACGGCGCCAGCGCGTCGGCCAAGGCAGCCGGGCGCGGGAAAGCCTTGAATTTTAAGGCTTCGGGGGGTTTGCGGGCAATCTTTTCCGGGACTGGCGACCCGGATTGAGCTCGCTTCCGGCACGCGCCTGCCCCCAGCCGTGACTGTTTTGAGTCGCCGCCCGATATCGGCTTTGTCAAAACAGTCCCGTCCGCGGGCAGTCCCGCCGCACGACCGTGCTTGTTGTTATTGAGCAATCGACGGCTAGGGCAGGAAAACTTGAAGAAGAAGAAAAAACAGCGAGACAGCTCCTCCCCTCAATGATGGCGCTCGCAAAAAGCGGGCGTCGGCTCGGGCCGGGTGCTGTTTCAACCAAGCCGATATCGGGCGGCGACTTGAAACAGTCACCGGCCCGGGCCGGCGTCCGGCGCCATCTACCCGACTGCGCCGCGTGCACCAGCTCAATCAGACTGAACCAGAACCGCCCGTTGTCGTCGGCTTGGTCGCCGCCGCAGGCGCTGCCGCCGGTTTGGCTTCGACCTTGGTTTCAGGCTTGGCATCGGCCTTCGGCGTCGATTCGGCCTTCTCGACCAGATTGCGCTTCTTGTCGCCGTCCTTCTTGAAATCGGTCTCGTACCAGCCGCCGCCGGCGAGACGGAAACTCGGTGCAGTCAGTTGCCGGCGCACCTGCGGCGCACCGCAGACCGGGCAATCGCTGGGGTCGACGTCGGACAATTTCTGCAGGCGCTCGAACTGGTGTCCGCAGCTTGCGCATTCGAAGGCATAGATGGGCATGGCGTGATCCGTGTGTTGCTGGCAACGATATCGTTCTTTCTACGGCGTGTTTCAAGCACGGGCGACGGCCCCGCTCAGGCGTCTTCGTACAAGGTCAACCATTCGGCTTCCAGCGTTTCGCGCTCTTTCTGCAGCTCGCCCTGCTTCTGCGCCAGGCGCACCACCGCGCCGCCGCCATCGCTGCCGTAGATCGCCGGGTCGGCGAGCTCGTCCTCGATGTGTTTCGCCTCGGACTGGATCGTCGCGATGCGCGCTTCCACCTGTTTGAGGCGTTTCGCCGCGGCATCGATGGCCTGCTTCGAACGCGCCGCCTTGACCGGCGCCGCGGCCGCGAATTTCTCCGCCGCTTTCGCCGCCTTGGATTCCGAACCGCCGCGCGAGCGCAGCCAGGCCGCGTATTCGTCGAGATCGCCGTTGAAGGACTCGACCTTGCCATCGGCGACACGCCAGAAGGTTTCGCAGACCAGTCCGATCAGGTGGCGATCATGCGAGACCAGCACGATCGCGCCTGGGAAAATGCTCAGTGCTTCGGCCAGCGCCTCGCGCATGTCGAGGTCGAGGTGGTTGGTCGGCTCGTCGAGCAGCATCACGTTCGGCTGCTGGTAGGCGATCAGCGCGAGTGCGAGACGCGCGCGCTCGCCGCCGGAAAAACCGTCGACCGATTCGAAGGCGCGGTCGCCGACGAAATTCCACTGCCCGAGGAAATTGCGCAATTGCTGTTCGCCGGCATTCGGCGCCAGTTCCTTGAGATGCCAAAGCGGGCTCTGGCCTTCGTGCAGGCTTTCGACGGTGTGCTGCGCGAAATAGCCGAGCTTGAGGTCCGGATGCGCCACGCGTTCGCCGGCGAGCAGCGGCAATTCGCCGACCAGGGTTTTCACCAGCGTCGACTTGCCGGCGCCGTTCGGCCCGAGCAAACCGACGCGATCGCCGGCCTCGAGACCGAAGCCCACATCCTTGAGGATGACCGTCGGCGTGGAATGCGCGGCGACGGCGGACTCGTTCTCGGTCGCGACCGCAGCGGAAGTCGCGCCATAACCGGCGTCGACATGATTGAGGCGGATCAGCGAATGCGGCAACTTCACCGGGTCGGCGAAATTGATGCTGATCGAACGCTCGGCGCGCACCGCCTCGGTGCCGGCGAGCTTGGCCAAGCGCTTGACGCGCGACTGCGCCTGCTTGGCCTTGCTGGCCTGCGCCTTGAAGCGGTCGATGAAACTTTGCAGATGCGCGCGCTCGGCCTGTTCCTTCTCGTGCGAAATCTGCTGCAGACGCAGGTGCTCGGCGCGCTGGCGTTCGAAGCTGGTGTAGTCGCCGGCGTAGAGCTTGGCCTTGCCGTCGTTGAGGTGCAGCGTGTGCGTGGACACGCCATCGAGGAATTCGCGATCGTGCGAGATCAGCAGCAACGTGCCCGGATACTTGAGCAGCCATTGCTCGAGCCAGAGCACGGCGTCGAGATCGAGATGGTTGGTCGGCTCATCGAGCAGCAGCATGTCCGACGGCTTCATCAGCGCGCGCGCGAGGTTCAGGCGCACACGCCAACCGCCCGAGAACGACGACACCGGCCGTGAATGCGTTTCCGCGGGAAACCCCAGGCCATGCAGCAGACGACCGGCGCGCGCACTCGCGTCGTAACCATTCATTTCGTCGAGCTTGTGATGGCATTCCGCGACCAGGTCGTAATCCTCGGCATCCATCGCCGCGGCTTCGGCCTTGATCACTTCGTAAACCGCTTCATCGCCGCCGAGCACGAAATCGATCGCCGGATCCGGCAGCGATGGCGTTTCCTGCGCGATGCAGGCGATACGCAGGCGCGAAGGCATGTCGAGATTGCCCAGGTCCGATTCGATCTCACCGAGGATGGTGGCGAACAGGCTGGATTTGCCGCAGCCGTTGCGCCCGATCACGCCCACGCGCCAGCCGGCGTGCAGCGTGAGGTCGACGTTGGACAGCAGCAGGCGTTCGCCGCGGCGAAGGGCGAAATTCTTGAAGGAAATCATAGGGCGGCGATTCTACCAGCCCGGCCGCGGCGACGGGCCGGGTTTGATTCGCAACCACCCTGCCCCCAGTATTGAACGCATTCGCGACGCTGGAGCCGGGATGCCGCACGACACGCCCCTGATTGCCACCATCGCCATGGGCCTGGTCCTCGCCTTCCTGCTGGGCTCGCTGGCGCATCGGCTGCGGCTCTCGCCGATCGTCGGCTATCTGTTGGCAGGCGTGCTGACCGGACCGTTCACGCCCGGCTTCGTCGCCGATCCCGCACTGGCCGGCGAACTGGCCGAAATCGGCGTGATCCTGCTGATGTTCGGCGTCGGCCTGCATTTCTCGCTGGAAGATCTGCTGGAAGTACGCAAGACCGCGATTCCTGGTGCATTGGCCGGCATCGCTGCGGCGACGGCTTTCGGCTGGCTGCTGGCCTGGGCGCTGGGCTGGTCGGCGATGCAGGGCTTCGTCTTCGGCCTCGCATTGTCGGTGGCCAGTACGGTGGTGTTGCTGCGCAGCCTCGAAGATCACCGCTTGCTGAGCACGCCGCGCGGCAAGATCGCGATCGGCTGGGTGATCGTCGAAGACTTGGTGATGGTGCTCGCACTGGTCTTCCTGCCCGCGCTCGCGCACTCGATGACCGGCACCGGCGGTTTCGAAATCGGCAAATTGTTGACTTCGCTCGGCGTCACCCTGGGCAAACTCGCGATCTTCGTGACGCTGATGCTGCTGGTGGGCCGACGCGCAATTCCGTGGATGCTCGAACGCGTCGCCGGCATCGGCTCGCGCGAACTGTTCACGCTGGCAATTCTGGCGATCGCGCTGGGCGTGGCGTTCGGCTCGGCGCAACTGTTCGGCGTGTCGTTCGCGCTAGGCGCGTTTTTCGCCGGCATGCTGCTCAACGAGTCCGAACTCAGCCACAAGGCCGCGGCCGATTCGCTACCGATGCGCGATGCCTTCGCGGTGCTGTTCTTCGTCTCGGTCGGCATGCTGTTCGATCCGATGATCATCGTGCAACAGCCGCTGCCGGTGCTGGCGACTTTCCTGATCATCACGGTCGGCAAGCCTGCCATCGCATTTCTTGTCGTGCGCCTGTTCGGCCATCCCAACACCACCGCGCTGACGATTTCCGCAAGCCTGGCGCAGATCGGCGAATTCAGCTTCATCCTCGCCAGTCTCGGCGTCGCCTTGAAGCTGCTGCCCGTCGAAGCGCGCGATCTGGTGCTCGCCGGCGCGCTGCTGTCGATCGTGGTCAATCCGATGCTGTTCGTCGCATTGACACGCTGGCAGTCGCGACAGACGGATGCGAGCGCTCCGAACATCGCGACGAAGCGCGAGCCGCTTCCAGGGCCTGCCTTGCCGGTTGGCGAGCACACGATCCTGGTCGGCTACGGACGCGTCGGCCACCAGTTGGCGACCTTGCTGCGCGAACGTGGCGTGCCGCTGGTGGTGATCGACAACGACCGCGAGCTGGTAGCGCGTGCGCATCGCGACGGCATCGCGGCGGTGCGTGGCAACGCCGCGAGCGCCGCCCTGCTGGAGGAATTGCTGCCGGCAACCGCGACGCACGCGTTGATCGCGATTCCGAATGCTTTCGAAGCCG
>Ga0208525_1000090_pt1 | contig 11138 bp, 16 predicted proteins | sample SoimicmetaGmgHMC_FD_188342 | JGI IMG/M metagenome (GOLD analysis project Ga0208525, IMG submission 188342) | Soil and rhizosphere microbial communities from Laval, Canada - mgHMC (SPAdes) (version 2) | ecosystem: Environmental > Terrestrial > Soil > Agricultural land | place: Laval, Canada...
CCTCCCACGAAACCCCCACGATATTATTTCGGGGCAGCCGGAGGACGTGATCGAGCCCCTGCCCGTGCGTACCCTCACATTCCGCGAGGGAGGCGAGCCTATGCGTTTAAACGCTCCGGGGCTACCGGAGTGGCTCGGCGCAGAAGAACGCACCAGCGCCCCCCCGGCGTGGACTGTGCGCGCCGACGGCCTATGGGTGCCATGGACGATGCAGCCGCCCGCTTGGCTGGCCACCATCGCCGGCAACTACGTTGTGGCCGAGACCGTCCCGCTGCCGCCCGAGCGGCCCATGGATAAAACCTCCACCCAAAAAGGGGAGGTTTTATCCATACCCGCACCCCCACAAAAACGCATAGCTACCCCCGATGGAGGTCTGTGCGCCAAGCATGGCTTGCGGCAGGTATGGACCAGCGCAACCCACTGGCGCTGCCGGCCCTAAAAGTGCTATATCGGTGGGGTTGGGGCGACAGGGTACTAGCCTGCCGCCCCGCCTTCACGGCATCAGGGCTAACCGCACTCGGAGGAGCCAGCCTCGCACGGTTTTCCTGATGGTTATAGAAATCGCGATCCTAATCATCGCGGTTTCTCCCCATTCGGCGGACACGGCACGGCCGCTTATCGCGCCGGGAGGTGCCTACCCTCCCGGTAGCGCCGCTGGCTCGGCGCTTCGCCTCATGCCACCGAAACTCAGCTAATCCGTCGCCGCTGCGACAGCGCTTGCTCGAGCAGGCGCCGAATCGCCTCGGATAGGTTAGGCCTGTCAGCCTGAGTATTGGCCCATGTCTCTATTTTCTGCCGTTTTTCAGCGGAAAGCCTAATTCCAACCATAGGAACCTTGCCCGTCGCAGGACGGCCTGGGCCTTTTTTTTGTTTAGCATCTATTGACGAAACCATGAAATAGTGTTTAATACAAATTGTTGGGCAAAGCAAGATGGGTGAGATGGTAGACATTGACCTGAATTTCATCGCCAAGCGGCTCGACCAGCTTGGCGCCGACGTAGCCAACCTTCGCGACGATATGACGATAGTTACCGCCATTCTTTCCCGCTTGGAGGCGTCGATGACTTCGTTGGTGGTGGAGTTTCGTGCGACCCATAGCCAGATGGCGCGCTTTAATGAGCGGCTGCGCAAAGTTGAGAACGCTTTGCCATGACCACCGCTGACATTCCAGAGCTGGACCTGCGCGCTAAGTTGGCCGACATCGACCGCGCGCTGGCACAATCCGCTCAGGCCCACGCAGACGCTGACCGCAAGCGGCAGGAACACCGCTACCAGCCGATCCTTGCAATGATCGCGGGCATGACCTCGGGCGCCGCACTCCTCGCCGCTGGCGCAGCGCTCATGAAAATCTTCGGCGGGTAGGGGGCGCTATGACCTGGGGTATATTCTATGGGGTATTGTTCATTCTGGCCATCATCGGCCTGATCGATGGCATTCGAGAACAGGGCCGTAAGCTCCGCATCGAAGAGCAGCAACTTGAAGACTGGTACCGGAAATACCGAAAATGACCGGCCACGATAATAAGCCGTACAATACCCTTTATCGAAGGCCGCGGCTGGCTTAAAAAGCCACCGCCTCACGCTTGACGGTTTGCCCACCTGGGCGCATCTTGCGCCCATTATGGCCAACGCAAAAATTGTCAGTATGATCGACGCCGAGCTGCTCAAGGCGAGGCGCGAGATCATGTTGAATGTGGTGACGATCGAGCACGCAATATTCGATGCAATAACAACGCTCACAGAGCGCGTCGACCAACTGCGCGAAGACGTCGACAAGCTGATGCAGGGGCATTGAAGTGGAGCCTGGTAGCAGGAATGAAGCAGGCCAGTTTGTAAAAGGCCAGTCAGGCAACCCAAAAGGGAAGTCGAAGGCTACTACAGACACCGCTGCGGAAATCCAGGCGTTGGCGGCGCAGCATTGCTGTGAAGCAATCAAGAGTTTGGTTCATATTATGAAAGAGGGCACGCCGGATTCCGCCCGCGTGATGGCGGCCGATAAGATATTGGATCGCGGTTGCGGCCGAGCACCGCAAACGATTGCCGGCGACAATCCTGACGGTTCGATCAATTTCATCTTGCGTCACATCGTCGAGGCAATGTCACCGGAGTGAGTTGTGGACATCCCGCTCCCGCACAACGGCTGGCTCCCGCGGCGGCACCAAATAAAACTGTGGGGCTATCTGCGCGATGGCGGCACACGCGCGATGGCCGTATGGCATAGACGTGCCGGCAAAGACGAAATTGCGCTGCATCATGCGGCTATGAGCGCCGTGAAGCGTGTCGGAAATTATGTGCACTGCCTTCCTGAATATGCGCAAGGCCGCAAGGCAATCTGGGACGCGGTCAATCCGCACACGGGCAAAAGAAGAATTGACGAGGCGTTCCCGCTTGCCATGCGGGAAAGCACGCAAGATGCTGAGATGCGGATTCGGTTTATAAACTCGTCAACGTGGCAAGTGATCGGCTCGGATCGCTACGACACGTCGCTAGTCGGAACATCGATCGCAGGCGTGGTGTTCAGTGAATACGCGCTCGCGAACCCGAGCGCGTGGGCGTACTGTCGGCCGGTGCTCGAAGAAAACAATGGCTGGTCTGTCTTCATCACGACGCCGCGTGGCAGAAATCATGCGTTTGAAATGTACAAGCACGCCGGCAAAATGCCGGGATGGTTCTGCGAGCATCTCACCGCGCGCGAGACCAAGGCGCTGACGGACAAACAACTCGCCGAGTCGTTGGCGGAATATGTTGCGCTCTACGGCGATGGCTCGGGCAGCGCGCTTTGGCGCCAGGAATACGAGTGCTCATGGGAAGGCGGCCTGCTTGGGAGCTTTTATCAGAGTGAGATGTCGGCGGTGCGCAGCGAAGGCCGCATCACGGAAGACTGTATTCCGCCGCCCGGCGCGCTGGTTTCACGGGCGTGGGATTTGGGCATTGGGGACGACACTTCGATATGGTGGTTCTGCGTCGTCGGCTCACAAGTTTTCATCGTGGACCACCTTGCGCAGTCGGGCGTGGGTCTGGAATGGTGGCGGGACGAAATCGAAAAGAAGCACACCGCGCGCGGCTGGGCGCACGGTGCCGACTTCGTCCCACACGATGCGAAAGTTAAGGAATTGGGGACTGGCCGAACTCGAGTCGAAACTATGCAAAGTCTGGGATTGCGTCCCATGCTCGTGCCGCTGGCGTCGATCGATGACGGGATCAATGCCGTGCGGCGAACGCTGCCTCTCTGTGTTTTCCACCCGCGGTGTGAAGACGGTGGTATATCAGCCTTGGAGCAGTACCGGCGCGAATGGGACGACGAGAAGAAAACTTTCCGGGCCTCTGCTGTACATGATTGGACCAGCCATCCGGCCGATGCGTTTCGGTATCTCGCAATGAGCTGGAGGGCTGCCCCGCTACGCGAGATCAAACTGCAGAGGCCGCAGGGCTGGACGATCCCGCCGCCGGACGAGCCGAGACGCGGAGGGATCAGGTTGTGACGGGCGCGAAGAAAAAGAAGTGTTGGAAACCTTGTCCGTTCTGCGGCTCCATGCGCATCACGGTGTGGGAAACGCCTAATATTTGGACGCTGGAATGCGACAAGTGCCATGCCTCCGGGCCGGAAGCAAAGGATGAGGAGAGCGCGCTTTCTGCATGGAACAAGCGATGACCGACATTGTCACTCAACTGATCGCGCATGCCGGGAAGGACGATCTGCTTGGCAGTGCAGCGGTCATGCTGCAAGCCGCTGAAGAGATTGAGCAGATGCGCGAGCGCGTCAACGAACTAAAGCCCTACGAGGTGGTGAGCGGCGATATGTGGAAAGCCCGCATCGCTTATGAGGAGCTTGAGGCGGCGGGCCGCATGATCAAGCATCTCGAAGCCGAGCGCGACAAGCTCAACGGCCGTATCAAGGGCTTGCAGGCGAAGGTCAAGGCATTTGAGACGTCGCCATCACCGCCTGATATACCTTCTACCGAAACCCAAAGCTCTCCTGAGTTAGAAGGGGTAAGTGGCTGACGACACACCGGGCGCGCCAATTGAAGAGGATGTCAGGCACGACGACCTCGAATACAACCCGGCGCTGGAGCCGAAGAAGGCCAAGGCGTGGCTGAACTTATTGGAAGAGTCGGAAGACGCATTCGAGCGCTGGCACGACCATTGCGACAAGATCGATAAGCAGTATGCGTCGCTTGAGCGCCTCGCAGGCATGGCGCGCGACAAAGAATTTCAGATGATGTGGGCCAATCTCGAGGTGCTCAAACCATCGATCTATGCGAAAGCTCCCGTCCCCGTCGTGGTGCCAAAATTTAAGGACCGCAGACCCGTCTATCAGGCTGCCAGCGAGGTGATGGAGCGGTGCGCGGTCGTCTCGTTCGACTTGGCATATATCAACGATCTTATGATGCAGGTGAGGGACGACGTGGCGCTGATCGGCCGCGGCGTTGCGTGGTGTCGCTATGAAAGTGGCAAGGGCGACTCTTATTACGATCATGAGAAGGTGTGCGTGGATTTTAAGCATAGGCGTGATTTTCTACATTCTGTTTCTCGGTGCTGGTACGAGGTGACGTGGGTTGCGGCGGCGAGCTATCTCACACGCGCCGAGGCGCGCGCGCGGTTCTACAAATACAGCGGCGACTGCTACCAAGACGCCGAGTTTGCCGTCGACAAGGAGTCGCAAGCGGTCGGCGGCGCGGACAATCGCGAGCGCGCGAAGTTCTGGGAAATCTGGCACAAGGGCGAACGCCGCGTGGTGTGGGTGGCCTGCGGCTGCGAGGATATTCTCGATGAGGACGACCCGCATCTCGATCTGCAAGGGTTCTTTCCATGCCCGAAGCCCGCCTACGGGACATTGCAGCGCGGCTCGCTCGTGCCCGTGCCCGATGTCATGCAATACAAGGATCAGCTCGAGGAGGTGAACCTGTTGACCTCGCGCATTCATGCGCTCTCAGACGCGCTCGAGGTCAAGGGATTCTACCCAGCGGGCGGGGGCGAATTGGCCGACGCCATCCAGGCCGCGATCAGCATCAAGACGCCGGGGCGCGTGCTCGTGCCGATCTCGAATTGGGCGGCGTTCGGGGGCTCGAAAGAAGTCATCGTGTGGCTGCCGATCGACCAGATCGCGACAACGATTACCGCGGTCGTCGCACTGCGCAAACAGGTCATCGATGACATTTACCAAATAATGGGCTTGAGCGATATCATGCGCGGCGCGACCGATCCGGGCGAAACGCTCGGCGCGCAACAGCTCAAGACGCAGTATGGCAGCACGCGCATCCGCGACAAGCAGTACGAGTTGGCGCGGTTGGCGCGCGACTTGGTATGCATCACCTGCGAGATCATCGCCGAGAAGTTTGACCCCGTCACGATCATCGAGATGTCGCAGACGCAACTACCGACGCAGGAGATGCAGCGCAAGCAGGTGGGGCAACTGCATCAGCAGATGATGCAAGCTCAGCAACAAGTGCAGCAGGCCGCGCAGTCGCCGCAGGGGCAGCAGTTGATGCAGAGCAACCCTGAGCAGGGGCAGCAGCTCATGCAGCAGGCGCAGGCCGAGCAGAAGCGCATGCAGGATGAGATCACGTCGATCATGGCGCAGCCGACCATCGAGCAGGTGTTGACGTTCTTCAAAAACAACAGAGCCAGGTCGTTCGTGCTGGATATAGAAACTGATAGCACGATAATGGCGGACGAGAACGCCGAGAAGGAGCGGCGCGCGGAGTTCCTGCAAGTGCTCGCGCCCGTCCTGCAGCAACTGGGGCAGTTGGTGCAGATGGATCCCGGCAAGGCGGATTTCGCCGGCAAGATACTGAAGTTTGCGGTGGCGCCGTTCCGCACTGGGCGCGAGCTTGACGGCGCGATCGATGAGATGACAGAGCAGACCAAGGCGTTGAGCGCTGGCGGAAGGCCCGACGACCCGACCACGGCAACCAATAAGGTGGCGTTGCAGATCGAGCAGCTCAAGCAGCAGACGCAGAAGGAAAAGAACCAGGCCGACATTCAGCTCAAGGCGCAAGAGTTGCAAATGAAAGACCAGCACGAGAAGATGAAGATTGCGTCAAACGAGAAAATCAAGGCGGCCGAGCTGATGTCCAAGCAGGGCGACGACGCCGCCAAGGTGCAGACGGCCAACCAGAAGCAGATGCACGACCGCGAGAAGCATCAGATGGACATCATCGGCAAGCAGGCGGACATGGAGGCCGACCGGCGCAAGATGGCGATGGCGGAGGCAGCCCAGATCGCCAAGCAGAACGACATGGCGGCGCGGGCGAGCGAACGGCAGGCCGCGGCTTCGTTGAAGGCGCAGCAGCCGCAACAGGGGTTTGTGCCATGAGGCTTGTAATCCCAGCATGGTGGCGCGGGCGGTGGATGCGCATAGGCTGGTGTCCCATCAGGTGGGAGTTAGCTCCCTTGGTGTTTCCGCCGGATATTGCTGTGATGCTGCCAATGCCGAAGGCGCAGCAGCCGCAGGGGCCGGTGCTATGAGTGATATTCTTCTGAGACTGCGGCTTGAGAAACGTTACACGATGGCGCCTGGGCTAATGGAGGAGGCCGCCGACGAGATCGAGCGATTACGGGCAGCACTCAAGCGGCTGGTGCACGACAGCATGTACAAAGATCACCCCGAGGCATCGCAGATGGCGATTGACGCGCTGGGCGGTGTTGATGCTGCGTTGTACGGAGGGCCGTTCGATGCCCAATGACCCGCAGTGGCTGATGGGCGCGCTGGCCGCGCAGGACGCCTACCGGGGCGACGAGCCGGCGTGGCCGGAGGCGCCGATGGGCAGCGTGGCTGAGGCCAACCCGTGGGCTGACTTCATGTCGCGAGATCAGCCGCTGCCGACGCATACGCCGCAGCGGCCGTTGACGCGCGGCGAGTTCGTGGCGAGCGCGCTCGGCGCCATGCCGGGCAACATCCTCAAGTCCACGTTTGGCGCGGCCTCGGCCAAGCTCAAGCCTAACCCGCATCCGCCAGGGTCCGAGGAAGCACAAGACTACGAGGACCGGTTGCGCGCGCAGAGCTATGAGTTTGGCCCCGAGGTCGCACAGATGATGGTGGGCACCGGGACGTTTGCGGGGCCGAAGTCCATGCTTGGCACGGGCGGCAGCAACATCGTGCAGCCGATCCGCGCCTATCACTCCTCGCCGCACGATTTCGAGAAGTTCGACGCCAGCAAGATCGGCACCGGCGAGGGCGCGCAGGTTTACGGGCATGGGATTTACTTTGCCGAGAACCCGAAGGTGTCGGGACAAGGTGGTGAGTATTGGAAGAATTTTCTCAGCAGGTTTCAGGGGACGCCGGAAGGTGAGGCGGCTAGAGAATTGATGCATTCAAGTTTCAATCGAGAGAATGCGATAGATGTTCTTAGGCGCGATATGCGAAGCAGGTAATTTATGGGAGACACCCCAAACTACAAGCAAACACAAGAAGCATTGAAGTTGCTCGAAAGCGGCCGCCCTGTCGGCCCGCGCACCTACGAGGTGGACATCCACGCGCGGCCGGAGCAGTTCCTCGATTGGGATAGGCCGATTGCGCCAAAGACGCCTGTTCGCGAGATGATCGCTGACTTGGGAATGAAAGGAACGGGGTCAGCTTATCCTGATGTCAGGAACGCGGCGAAGGATGCTTTTCTTGCCGCGCAAAGTCCTAACCTGACGGGTGAGGGAGCCTACCGTTCTTTGATCCGCGCCAATTTAGATGCTCCGGTTGGTAAGTCTGCCGTTCGTGCATCCGATCAACTCCGCGAAGCCGGCATCCCCGGCATCCGCTACCTCGACCAGGGGTCGCGGCTGAATACTAATCAATACATGATGCGAGAACTGGAGCGCAATCTCGACATGGCGCAGCAGCAGCATGCGATGGCGAAAAAATCCGGTGACGCAGCATATATTGCGCGCGAACAGGAGAACCTCGCGAAGGCAGAGGCTGCAATGAAGCTTCCGCCTCCCACCTCCAACTACGTCGTCTTCGACCCCAACATCCTCTCTATCGCGAAGAAATACGGCCTCGCGGGCGCGGTGCCAACAATGGGTGCGCTCGCGGCTATGGATAAGTATGGCGGGGAGTCGAGGCCATGATAAAATGAGCGAGGCGCCGCCCTCTGTGCTGGAAGGCGACGCCCCTAAACACCAGAAGTATAGGAGGCTTCCGATGTCTGACGATCAAGCTATCAAGTCTCGCGTTCTGAACAAGCCACTGCCGTCTGCGGACTATCTTCGAGAATGTTTTATGTACGATGCCGAGACAGGTGTTCTGACGTGGAAGGAGCGATCACGCGAGCACTTTGCAACGGCTAATGCATGGTCTACTTGGAATAGCAAATTTGCTGGGACCACCGCCGGATGGGTTCACAGCAAGAAGGGTTATCATACTGTTAGCGTTGATTGGTGTGGTTACAAGAAAACACGATTGATCTGGAAGTGGGTAACCGGCGAAGAACCTCCGCATGAGATTGATCATAAGGACCGCAACCCAGGGAACAATCGATGGGCTAATTTGCGCGAGTCAACGCCGCGCGAGCAGAGCTACAATCGTGTCCGTAAAGCAATCAATCCAACGGGGCATCGTGGGGTAGCTCCTTACGGCACCAAATTTAGGGCGCAGATCACTTGGAAGGGCGTCCCCTGGAGGAGCATCCACTTCGATACACCGGAGGAGGCAGCCATCGCTTACGAGGATATGGCGAGTGTACTTCACGGTGAGTTTTATGTAGAACCACAGAAAAGCGAGGTATAGTTATGGCTCAGTCAGCAACTACGGTTACGACCCCAAATCCTTCGCCGCCAACAAATATGGCGTTTACTGGGACTACTGGGCCTAATCCGCCAAATTTCCGCAGGAATACTTACGACAACCCATTTAACTTAGATGCTAATAAGCAACCACAAGCTCCGTATGGTGTCAATCCAAATCCCGGACCTTATTTCGACGATGCGGCAGGTGGTGTTGCATTGAGTGGGCCAGGCACAGGGGCTGTTCTTCCGGCCTTCAAGACCAACACCGCGGCGTTAACCGCTGGCGTGACCGCCAACGACACCGGGACCGGGACCACGATCTCGACCGCAGCGACCGGTGCTGGTGGCACGGGCGTCAATAGCGTGGCCGGGACATATCCGGGCACGGGGACGCTGCTCACCGACGTGTCCGATGTCGGGGCGGTTCCGGCCAGCACCAGCGTTGCAGCAGAAGGCGCGGGCACCGAGGTGGTGGTGCAGAAGATCTACGGCGCGGCCGCGACGGACTACAACCCCAACACGTTCCTGCCGTACAGCGGCACGGGCGGCGGCATCGCCGGGGCGGTGACCGGAACATGGCAGCTCGTGACGTGCTCGACCGGCCCAACGCTTCCGGCGCCGTCTGTTGGCGCGGGACCGGTGTCGCCGAACCAGACGCACGCTTCGAGCCTCTCGCCCACGACCAATCCGACGATCAGCGCAACGCCCGCGACAACGCTGAACCCGGTCACGATCGCGTCTGGCACCAACACGTTTGCTCTGACCGTTACCGGCGTAGGCTTCACACCGCAAAGCGTCGTCTACATCAACGGCATCCCGCAGGCGACCGTGTACGTTAACTCCACGACGTTGACGGTGGCGGCGGCGCTGAAGAAGACGACCGCGGGGACGTTGCCGGTGAACGTGGTCACGGGCGGCGTGGTCGTGACCACCAATTCCGCCAACATGACGTACTCGTAGGAGGCACACATGCCGCAATCGATCAACGAGCCAGGCACCCCCGGCTTCGAGGAAGTGTCCGGCGCCGTCACGCCAACCATCTCGGCGCTCGAGCCGGATACCTGCGCCATCGGCGACCCGGACTTCGACCTGCACATCACGGGCGAGAACTTCACCGCAGCGAGCATCATCTACTTCGCGGGGCACGACGAACCCACGACGCTAAACGAGGACGGCACGGTGAGCACGGGCGTCAACATGGCCATGTGGCACGGGCCGGATACGGTGAACGTCTACGTCCGCAACGGAACCCTGCATTCAAATGCGCTGGAGTTCACGTTCACCGAGGCGGCCGAGGCAGGCGCACGCAAGGGCGACGAGCTTCCTTCAGACGCCGAGCTGGCGCAGATGACACGCAGCGAACTCGATGACATCGCGTATGCGCGCGATGTGGACATCTCGGACGCCGGCAACAAGCATGACGTGATCGCCCTGCTGCGTAAGGACGAGAAAAAGAGCAAGAGGAAGCATCGTTGACATGACCGGCAAGTCGATCAACGAGGCGGGCGGCTACACATTCGATGGCATGTCGCCCGGCAGTGCCAACGAGCCGCCCAAAGTTCCGGCGGGGGTGCTTGCGCCCAAGATCACGCTGCTGACGCCGAGCACCGCCGTGGTGGGCAGTGCGAACTTCACGCTCTACGTCACCGGCACCGGGTTCTTCGACAAGAGCGTGATCTTTGTGAACGGCGTGAACCGGGTGACGAAGCTGGAGAGCGACGGGCGGCTGTCGACGCAGATCAGGCCAGGGACGTGGACGCCGCAGACGGTGAAGATCGTCGTGCGCAACGGCGTCTACTCGTCCCCCTCGGCAGACTTCGTGTTCACTGCGACGGCGGAGAAGGACTGATGGGCCTAGCCGTAGTCACGGTAGCAAGCGGCGGCCTACCCGTCGTCGAGGCTGCGAGCGGCACGCCCGTCACAGAAGCCGCCAACCTGCGCGGCGTGCCGGTCACTAAGGTCGTCGGCAAGCCGTATGGGTTGCCGGTGACGTTCGAGACCATCGGAGTGGGCGGTGGACCTGGCATCTGGGATGCCGCAACCGCTACTGGGGTGACGCTGTCGAACGGCAGCCTTACGGCTACCAACACCGGAACAACATCTGTTAATCAAGGCGTGCGTCTGGCAGATGCGGCGGGGAAAATTAGTGGGAAAATCTATTTTGAATTGTTGATCGTGACGGTTTCCGGGGCTGGCCAAAGCGTGGGGATAGGTGTGGGCACGATCGCTTCCACGTTCACCAGCATGGGGAATAACGCGACAGTCGGCGCAGAGGGATATATCACTACGCGCACCATCTGGTCGAACGGCTCGAGCAGCGGAAGTACGATTGCCACTGGCGGGATATTTGCCGGCAGTGTGATGGGCATTGCGGCCGATCTCGACAACCGTAGAATTTGGCTTCGGCCTGACACGGCCAGC
>Ga0208525_1000098_pt1 | contig 10505 bp, 8 predicted proteins | sample SoimicmetaGmgHMC_FD_188342 | JGI IMG/M metagenome (GOLD analysis project Ga0208525, IMG submission 188342) | Soil and rhizosphere microbial communities from Laval, Canada - mgHMC (SPAdes) (version 2) | ecosystem: Environmental > Terrestrial > Soil > Agricultural land | place: Laval, Canada...
TCGCCCTGCACAGTCAGCAGCTTGGCGGAGAGCGCGTTCATCGCCGCCTGCATCTTGTCGAATTCGACGCGATAGCGGCCGGTCGCGGGGTCGCGGCTGAAAGCGCCCTGCTGCTGGAAGAAATTGAAGCGCAGCATGTTGGCCTTGGCGTGCGCGTCGCTGGCGCCGAAGCGCACCGAGCGCAGGATGCCGGCAAGGAAGGTGACGTAACCATCCATCAGCTTGGTCTTGTCGAGCTCGCCTTTTTCGCTGAGCTGGGTGATCAAGTAGAGGCCGAGGATGTCGGCCTTGCCTTCCTCGAAGCTCGACGCATATTCCTTCAGCGCATCGCTGACCGTGCCCTTGCCATCGAGCGTGTTCTTGATGCCGAGTCCGTGCGCGACTTCATGGAACATCGTGTCTTCGAAGAAAGCATCGAAGCTGAGGTTCTTGATCTGGTCCTCGGCGATCAGCGTCTTGGCGATCGGCAGCAGGATGTTGTCGAATTTGGCGTGGATGACGTTTTCCAGCTGCAGTCGGCGCGTGCCTTTCTTCAGCTGCACCTGCTCGTCGTTGGGCAGGTTGATCGCGATGGTCTTGGCGCCGACATTCGCGTTGCCGCCGTAATACACCACGGCGTAGGCATTGAGATCGGCGGCAGAGCCGGGCGTTTCCGCCTTGTATTTCGCTGGCACCGGCAGGCCGCGCTGCAGCTCCGGCAGGAATTTCGCGAAGCGCGCCAGGCGCTCGCTCCAGGCGCGATCCTTGATCAACACCAGGCCTTCGTAGCTGGCCTTGTAACCGAACACCTGGTCTTCGTAGGTTTCGATCGGGCCGATGACGATGTCGACCGGGTTGGTCTTCATGTCCATCCAGGCCAGGTCGCTGGGCTGGAAATTGTCGCTGAGCAGGGCGTCGGCGCGCATGGTCAGATAGTTCTTGAAGCCGGCGTCCTTGCTCAGCGCCGCGGCTTCGCGCAGCAGCGCTGCCGTTTTTTCCAGGTCGCTCTTGTAGGCCTCATGGAAGGGAACGGTGATCAGCTTGCCGGCAGCGTCGCGACGCAGCAGCGTGTACCAGCTCGTCTTGTCCTTGAGATCGGCGGCCTCGAATTCCGCTTTGGTCATGTCGACGGGATAAAACTGCGCGCCAGCCGGCCGCGGGCCGATGCCTTCGACGAAAGGCGTGTCGGCGTTGAGGCGATCCCAGGGGCCGAAATTCATTTCCGCCAATTCGCGCGTCTGCGGGTCGGTGATCTTGCCCAGCAGCGCCGCCTTGTCGCCCCAGCTCTGCTGCCAGTAGAGGTCGTTGGTCAGCTCGCTGGCCTGGATCAGCAGCGCGATCATCTTCTTGTCGTCGGCATCGAAAGCGGAAAGATCCGCCGTCAGCGGCACGCTGACGAAATCGCCCAGGTGTTGGGACGCGTAGGAAGGCTTTGCTGTCGGCGTAGTGACGGTTGCCGCAGCCTTCTGTTCCGGCGCGCGTTCGCAACCGGTACCGGTGCAGGCGAGCAGGCAGGGGATCAGGACGGACAACAGGCGACGACGCATGGCGGGCTCCGGAAGGGCGGCGGAAAGAGGTGCCGGATGTTACCGCGCCGGGGCCGGGGCCGGCAGCGCGCGGTAGAATGCCGGCATGCCCGACTCGCGCTACCTCGCCGACCATCTGCTGATCGCGATGCCTTCGCTGGGCGATCCGAATTTCGCGCGTGGCGTGACCCTGCTCTGCCAGCACGACGAAAGCGGCGCGATGGGCTTGATGATCAATCGCCTGTCCGACTTCAAGCTCGGGGAAATCCTCCGGCAGATGGAGATCGCCACCGACAGCCCGACGCTCGGCGAGCAGGCGGTGTTGATCGGCGGCCCCGTGCAGAGCGAGCGCGGCTTCGTGCTGCATGACGATGCCCGCGATTGGGGTTCGACCCTGCGCTTCGGCAACGGGCTCGCCATCACCACCTCGCGGGAAATCCTCGCGGCGATGGCGCGCGGCGAAGGCCCGGGACGCAGTCTGGTGACCCTCGGTTACGCCGGTTGGGAGGCGGGCCAGCTGGAAGAAGAGCTCGCCGAAAATGCCTGGCTGACCGTGCCTGCGGACCGCGCAATCCTGTTTTCCACGCCGATGGCGGAGCGTTGGCGCGCGGCAGCGCAGATGATCGGCGTGGATCTGTCGCGGCTCGCCGATGGCGTGGGCCACGCCTGATGGATGCGATCACGCTGTTCGGTTTCGATGTCGGCGCGCGCCGGATTGGCATCGCGGTCGGCAACACGATTTCAATGACGGCCAGCGAGGTCGGCGTACTCGAAGTCTTCGAGTCCGGCCCCGATTGGCCGGCGCTCGATCGCTGGATCAAGGAGTGGCGACCGCAGATGCTGGTGGTCGGCGATCCGGCCACACTCGATGGTGGCGAACAGCCGATGCGCAAACGCGCGCGCGCGTTCGGGCGCGCGCTGGTGCAGCGCTACCAATTGCCGGTCGAACAGGTCGACGAGCGCACAAGTTCAGTCGAGGCCGCGCAGCGTTTCGCGTCCGGTCGCGCCAGCGGCGAACGCAAACGCCGTCAGGCCGCGCAACTCGATGCGCTCGCCGCCGCCGTCATCCTCGAACGCTGGCTGCGCGAACCCGACTCCCGCCTTCCCTTGCCCTGAGCGCGATTTTTCATGAGCGACCAACCTGTAGCGCAGCTTCATCCCAACGGCAGTCTCCGACACCTGCTTACGCTGGACGGCTTGCCGGCGGAGACGCTTTCGCATCTGCTCGATGATGCCGAGGCGCTGCGACCACAGGCGCTGGGTGGCACTGCGCTGCGCCAGATGCTGGCGGGGCGCACGGTGTGCACCTTGTTCTTCGAACCCTCGACGCGTACGCGCAGCAGTTTTCAGCTCGCGGCGGCGCGGCTTGGCGCCGACATCCTCGGCTTCGACGTAATGGCCTCATCGGCGAAAAAAGGCGAGACCGAACTCGACACCCTGCGCAATCTCGAGGCGATGGGCGTGGATTGTTTCGTGGTGCGGCATGCCGACAACGGCACGGTCGCGACGCTGGCGGCAGGCGCGCACGCGCGTACGCGTTTCATCAATGCCGGCGACGGTCGCAGCGCGCATCCGACGCAGGGTCTGCTCGACATGCTGACCTTGCGCCAGCGCAAGGGTCGCGATTTTTCCAAGCTGCGCGTGTTGATCGTCGGTGACGTCAAGCATTCACGCGTCGCGCGTTCGGACATCCACGCGCTGCGTACGCTCGGTGCCGGCGAAATCCGCGTCTGCGGTCCGGCTTCGCTGCTACCCGAAGATGACACGCTGCGCGGTTGCCGGGTCACGCGCAATTTCGACGCCGCGCTTGAAGGCGTCGACGCGATCATGATGCTGCGCCTGCAACGCGAGCGCATGGAGGAAGGCCTGGTGCCGTCGCTGGAGCAGTATTTCCGCGACTACGGGCTGACGCCGGAGCGCGTTGCGCTGGCGAAGCCCGATGCCATCGTCATGCACCCGGGGCCAATGAATCGCGGCGTCGAGATCGCACCCACGGTGGCCGACGGTCCTGCCTCGGTGATCCTCGATCAGGTCAGCAACGGCGTCGCCGTGCGCATGGCAGTGCTGCGCGCGGTGCTTGCGGGTTGAAGGCGAGTTGATGGCGCACGCAGTCGTCGTTGTGTAGGAGCGACGCAAATCGCGATTTCGTCAGCGTTCGGCGCAAAGCAAATCAGCGTCCGCCGCAAATGGGAAAGATCGCGACTTGCGTCGCTCCTACACAACAACAGCGACGTGGTTATTGCTCGCTGTCGACGCTGCCGTTCTTGAAGTCCCAGGTGCGCGTGATGTAGAGCTCGTCGACGCTTTCCGCGGTTTTCGGTAGTGGCGGGAAGGGTTCGGCGAGCCTGACGGTCCTCGCGGCGGCCTGGTCGAGCACTTTCACACCGCTGGGCGTGACGATGGTGATACCGCCGACGTTGCCGTCGCGGCGGATCACCACGGTCATCACCAGGCGTCCGCTGAGATTTTGCCGGCGCGCGAGTTCGGGATAGTTGAGGTTGCCGACGCGTTCGACTTTTTCCACCCAGGCGCGCATGTAGGACGCGTACTCGTATTGCTGGGTGCTCGCGGAAATGAATTTGCGCTTGGGCCGCTTGGCGTAAAGCGCCTGCCGGCGTTCGATCTCGGCCGCCAGCCGCGCCATTTCCAGGCTTTGCTGCATGAGCTGCCGGCCGGTGGGCAGTGGCGCGGGATCGCTGCTGGGTTGTTCCTCGGGGTTCGGCACGCGGACGGCGCTGGCGCCTACGGTGGTCACCATGCGCTGCAGCGGATCCGGCGCCGGCGGCGGCGCCTGTGCGGGCATCGGCTGCGGTGCCACACCGGGCTGCGGTTTCGGAACCTGGCCGACCTGGTCGTCACGTGGCCGCTGCGAGGTATCGCTGTCGCCACCACCCTGGTTGTTGGCCTGGGCAATGAAATCGGCGTGCTTGGGAGCATCGGGCGTGCTTGTCTGGGTGAGGATCACATCCAGAGTCGGCACCACGGGCGCGGCGTCGTCGCGGCTGAAGCCGATGCCCAGGATCAACACGCCGAAGCAGATCAGCGACAGTGCCAGCGTCGCCGACAGGCGTTCGCTGGGTCCGATCGTGGGGCCTGGACGGGGACCGGTGGCGGGTGGGGCGGGGGTCGAACTCATCAGGGCCTCATGCCCGCGCGCGCCTCGCCTCGATGGCGTCGAACAGGGTCGCGGCGATGTTGAGGCCGAACTCGTGGTCGAGCTCGCGCACGCAGGTCGGGCTGGTGACATTGACCTCGGTCAGGTAGTCGCCGATCACGTCCAGGCCGACGAACATCATGCCGCGGCGCTTGAGTTCCGGCCCGACCTGGGCGGCGATCCAGCGGTCGCGCTCGGACAATGGCCGGCCTTCGCCGCGACCACCGGCGGCGAGGTTGCCGCGGAATTCGTCACCCTGCGGGATCCGTGCCAGGCAATACGGCATCGGCTCGCCGTCGACCAGCAGGATGCGTTTGTCGCCGTCGCGGATCTCCGGCAGGTAGCGCTGGGCCAGGGCCAGGTGCTGGCCGTTCTCGGTCAGGGTCTCGAGGATGACATTGAGGTTGGCGTCGCCGGCGCGCGCCTGGAAGATCGAGCGGCCGCCCATGCCGTCCAGCGGCTTGAGCACGCAGTGTCCTTGTTCGGCGACGAACGCGCGCAGTTCAGCGGCGTTGCGGGAAATTAGCGTAGGCGGGCAGCATTGCGGGAAGAGCAGGGCAGCCAGCTTTTCGTTGAGGTCGCGCAGTCCCTGGGGGTCATTGACCACCAGCACGCCCTCGCTCTGGGCCAGCGACAGGATATGGGTGTCATGCAGATAATCGGCATCGACGGGTGGGTCGGTGCGCATCAGCACCACGTCGATCCCGGCCAGCGGTCGGGTCTGCACTTCGCCCAGGGTGTACCACTTGCCCGGATCGTCGGCGACGGTCAGCGCGGCCATGCGCGCCATCGATCGGCCGTCGCTGATGCCCAGGCCGCCCGGCACGACATAGTGCAACTGGTGTCCGCGTCGCTGGGCTTCGAGCAGCATCGCGAAACTGGTGTCCTTGACGATCTTGATGGCCCCGATCGGGTCCATGACGACAGCCACGTGCAAAGGCATGCGCACATCCATTCAAGCGGTGATCTGCGCGCTAGCCTAGCAGGGCCGACCTGCGACCGTGCAGGGTGTCACGGATCGTTGTGTCCACCCCGTGGCGCGCTTGACACATTTCCCCCGCGCTGGGATATAAGCTACGTGGCCAAACACCAGCGGATGGTGTGCCGAGATGCCATGCCATGGGGAGTCAGATGGAAGGAAGCAATCTCAACGGCTTGCGCGTGATGGTCATCGATGATTCGAAGACCATCCGCAGGACGGCGGAAACCTTGCTGAAAAAGGAAGGTTGCGACGTGGTCACCGCCACCGATGGTTTCGAGGCGCTGGCGAAGATCGCCGACCATCAGCCGCAAATCATTTTCGTCGACATCATGATGCCGCGTCTGGATGGCTATCAGACCTGCGCGCTGATCAAGAACAACCAGATGTTCAAGGGCACGCCGGTGATCATGCTGTCGTCCAAGGACGGCCTGTTCGACAAGGCCCGCGGCCGCATCGTCGGCTCCGAGCAATACCTCACCAAACCGTTCACCCGCGACGAACTGCTGTCCGCCATCCGCACCTACGTGCCCGGAGGCTGAGCGCGACCATGGCCAAGCCCGCCCCCAGCCAGCGCAGCAGTTCCTTCGACACCTTGCTCGATTACGAGGATCGTTCACTCGCGCACGTCGCCGGCCGTCCCGAGATGATCGAGGCGCCAGGACACTGGCGCGGCGTCGGTTTTCGGCTCGGGCAGCGCCGGCTGGTGTCCTCGTTCGACGAAGTCATGGAAATCCTCGCGCTGCCGCAGGTCACCGCGGTGCCGGGTGCGCAGCCGTGGATGCTGGGCGTCGCCAATATCCGCGGCAGCCTGCTGCCGGTGGTCGATCTCAAGCAGTTTCTCGAAGGCGAACGCACTGTCGTGCATGAAGGCCAGCGTTGCCTGGTGGTGCGCCAGGCCGGCGGCAATGTCGCGGTGATCATCGACGAGCTGTTCGGTCAGCGTACTTTCAACGATTCCCATCGGGCCGACATGTCCGGTGAAAACGATGGGCGTTACGCCCACTTCGTCAGCCAGGTCTATCGACTGGCAGACATATCTTGGGGTGTGTTCAGCATGGCAATGCTGACGCGCACGCCTGAATTCCGGCAGGCCACCGCTTGACGGTGGTTTTCGAAGCAATTCCTTGGGGTGAGGTCCAGACATGAGCACGAATTCAAGCTCGATTTCCGACAAGATCAGCAACTTTGGCCTGCGAGCCTGGTCGGTGATCCTGGCCATTTCACTGATCGTTTTCGCAGTGAACTTCGCGTACTCCACGTACCTGTCCCGACAGGAAAACAACGCTCGAGGCGTGACCGCGGAATTGCAGGTGCTCTCGCAGCAGCTGGCGAAATACTCCAAGGAAGCCATTGAAGGCAACGCGGAATCCTTCGGCGAATTCACCGCCACCAAGGCGCGCATCGACGCCATCGTCACTGCCTTGCGCAAGGGCGGTGCCGAGGGCGTCCCCGGTTACGAAGGCAGCGTGCGCGAGCCCGGCGTGAGTTCGGCGCTCAAGAAAGTGACCGGCATCTGGACCAAGATGTCCCTGGACGCGGATCGCATCGGCAAGAGCCAGCAGCAGATCCTCAACCTCACCGACACCGCCAACAGCTTCAACACGCGCATCCCGCTGCTGTCGGCCCGCCTCAACGAAGTCGTGACATCGATGTCCGACAGCGGCGCTTCCTCGACGCAGATCAACTTGGCCAACCGCCAGCTGGTCCTGGTTGACCGAATGTCCCGCCGCGTGACGGAAATCCTGGCCGGCGGCGACCGCGCCGTGACCGCCGCCGACGCGCTCTCGCGCGATAGCGCGGTGTTTGCCAACGTGCTCTCGGGCCTCAAGCAGGGCAATCCGGACATGGGCATCACCGCCGTGACCAACCCGGCTGGCCGCGCCGCCATCGAAGGCGTCGAAAAGCTTTACGGCGATTCGCAGAAGGAAATGGACAGCATCCTGCAGGCGTCCACCGACCTGTTCGAAGTGCAACAGGCTTCGGCCTCGATCTCCGGCGACTCCAACGTGCTGCTTGAAGATGCGCAGGCACTGTTTGGTACGTTCGGCTCCAGCCTCGGTCGTTTCTTCCCGAACAACTTCTGGGCAATTGGTTCCGGCCTGATCGCCCTCGGCGCGATCATCGGTCTGCTCTGGACCGTCAGCCGCGACCAGCGCCGCGCACTGGCCAGCACGCAAGAGCTCAACCAGCGTAACCAGGAAGCCATTCTGCGACTGCTCGATGAAATGGGCTCGCTCGCCGAAGGCGACTTGACGGTAAAGGCAACGGTCACCGAAGACATCACTGGCGCGATCGCCGACTCCATCAACTTCGCCGTCGAAGCTCTGCGATCACTCGTATCGACCATTAACGAGACCGCCGTGCAGGTGGCTGCCGCTGCCCAGGAAACGCAGGCGACCGCCATGCACCTTGCAGAGGCCGCCGAACACCAGGCGCAGCAGATCACTTCGGCGTCGGCGCAGATCAACGAGATCGCATCGAGCATCGATCAGGTGTCGAAGAACTCCGCCGAATCGGCCGACGTGGCGCAGCGCTCCGTGCAGATCGCCGCGAAAGGCGCCGATGTGGTGCGGCAGACGATCCAGGGCATGGACAACATCCGTGACCAGATCCAGGAGACCTCGAAGCGAATCAAGCGCCTTGGTGAGTCCTCGCAGGAAATCGGCTCGATCGTCGAACTGATCAACGACATTGCCGAACAGACGAACATTCTTGCTCTTAACGCCGCCATTCAGGCCGCGTCCGCCGGTGAGGCGGGCCGAGGCTTCGCGGTCGTGGCCGACGAAGTGCAGCGACTCGCGGAACGCGCTTCGAACGCGACCAAACGAATCGAAGCGCTGGTGCAGACGATTCAGTCCGATACCAACGAAGCGGTGAGTTCGATGGAACAGACCACCGCGGAAGTGGTGGCCGGTGCGAGGTTGGCGGAAGACGCCGGCCTGGCGCTGGGCGAGATCGAAAAGGTCTCGAACGACTTGGCCGACCTCATCCAGAACATCTCCACCGCGGCCCGCCAGCAGTCCACCGCAGCGACCAACATCACCGCGACGATGTCCGTGATTCAGGAAATCACCACGCAAACCTCGCAGGGTGCGAGCCAGACGGCCGAGTCGATCGGAAACCTGGCGCAGCTCGCTGCCGACCTGCGTCGTTCGGTCGCCGACTTCAAACTGCCGGCGGTCTGATCCTTGCGGATCGTGTCCCGATGGGTGGCATTGGCAATGGTTTGGTGTGGACGCCGCTCCTGGCGTCCGCTCACTGACAGGACCTCGGCATGAGGCTGCACGAAAATATCGATTTCACCACGCTGACCTGGGTCAAGCCCGAGCTCGACGAGACGCTCAAGCAGGCACGCGATGCGTTGCAGGCTTACGTCGAGGACGGCCAGGATCCCGCCCAGCTGCGCTCCTGCGCCAGTCTCCTGCATCAGGTGCAGGGCACGCTGCGCATGGTCGAGCTGTACGGCGCGGCGATGGTTGCCGAGGAAATGGAGCAACTGTCCAAGGCGCTGGTCGGCGACACCGTCGCCAATCGCGACGAGGCCTACGGCGTGTTGATGCAGGGCATCGTGCAGCTGCCCGATTATCTCGAGCGCCTGCAGAGCGGCCACCGCGATATTCCAATCGTGCTGTTGCCCGTGCTCAACCAGTTGCGCGCCGCGCGTGGCGAAAAAGGCCTTGCGGAAAGCGTGCTGTTCTCGCCGGATCTGTCGCGGCCCTTGCCTGCATCGGCACAGGGTCCGGCCGAGCCCTTGCCGGTCGATCAGCTGCGTCGTCGCGCCGAAGCCCTGCGCGGCCTGTTCCAGGGCGCGCTGCTCGCCTGGCTCAAGGACGACAACAGCGCCAACACCATCCGTGACCTCACCGACGTCTGCGAACAACTCGTGCCGATCACCTCGGCCGAACCCGCGCGCCGTCTGTTCTGGGTTGCCGCCGGCACGCTGGACGCGCTGGCCAAGAATGCGTTCCCGGTCAGCAAACCGCTCAAGCAGGCGCTGGCCAAGGTCGAGCGCGAGATCAAGCGTCTCGCCGAAGGTGGCGATGCCGCGTTCCGCACCGATCCACCCATCGAACTCACCAAGAATCTGTTGTATTTCGTCGCCCATGAAGGCAGTGACGACGGCCGCATCGGCGAAATCCGCGAGGTCTTCGGCCTCACCGACAACGTGCCCAGCGAAGCCGAACTCGCGCACGCGCGTGGCAGCCTGACCGGTCACAACCGCGCCCTGCTCGAAACCGTCGCCGGCGCGATCAAGGAAGACCTGTTGCGCGTGAAAGACGCGCTCGATCTGCATCTGCGCACGCCCGGCTCCTCGCCGGCCGAACTCATCGCCCAGGTCGAGGCGCTCGATCGTGTCGCCGATACGCTCGGCATGCTCGGTCTCGGCGTGCCGCGTCGCGTCGTGCAGGAACAGCGCACCGCGATCCATGACGTCACCACCGGCCAGCGCAAGAACGACGAAGCGACCCTGCTCGACATCGCCGGCGCACTGCTCTATGTCGAAGCCAGCCTCGATGACCAGGTCGAGCGCCTCGGCCAGGGCGAGGCCGAATCCGCAGCCACGCCGACCTCGGCGATGCCGATGCCGGGCACCGAGTCGCGCAAGCTGCTCGAAGTGCTGGTGAAGGAAGCGATCACCAACTTCGCGCAGGCGCGTCAGTGTTTCGTCGCATTCGTGGAAACCCATTGGGACCACGCCCAACTTACCGACGTGCCGCGTCTACTCGAGGAAGTTTCCGGCGCGCTGCGCATTCTCGACCTGCAGGCGCCTTCCGAATACCTGACGGCCGTGCGCCGCTTCACCGAAAGCGAGCTGCTGCGTCGCCATCGCGTGCCCAACGGCCAGCAGATGGATCGTCTCGCC
>Ga0208525_1000101_pt1 | contig 10314 bp, 9 predicted proteins | sample SoimicmetaGmgHMC_FD_188342 | JGI IMG/M metagenome (GOLD analysis project Ga0208525, IMG submission 188342) | Soil and rhizosphere microbial communities from Laval, Canada - mgHMC (SPAdes) (version 2) | ecosystem: Environmental > Terrestrial > Soil > Agricultural land | place: Laval, Canada...
TCAACTCGCGCAACTTTTCGCCGCTGCCCTGCGCGGTGATGTCGAGATCGAGCAGCGCATCGTGGAAGTGTTCGATACCGCCGCTGACGTGGGAAACGTGATTGCCGAGCAGGTCGCCCTCGCCATCGAGCGTGAAGCCCGGGCCGTCGAAGGCGAGATCGATGTTCATGTTTTCCGCGGTCGGCCAGTGCGGATTGAATTTCACCGAGGCATTGCGCACCGAAGCGCGCGCATCGAAAGCACCGGCGTGATTGCGGAACGGCCAGTCGTCAAGATCGCCGCCCATCGCAATGCGCCCGTCCAGCACGTCGCCCGCGACCAAGGCTTCGTCCAACCACTTCACCGTGCTCGCCGGCATCAGATGCATGATCCAGAACTTTTTCGCGACCGCGAAATTCGCCGGCGCCACGGTCGCGGCCAGATCGAGTGTGGGCAGCGTACCGTCGCCCTGGAATCCCAGGCGGGCGCGGGTATCGAAAGCGAAATCCTCACCGGCGACTTTCAGCCCACTGGTACCCAGGGTCCAGCCCGCGCCGTTTTGCCAGAGCGCGAGCGTGCCATCGAGATTCAGATCCATCGCCTGGCGCAACCCGACCGGCCAGTCGAAATGCACTGGCGCATGATCGAGGCGCATCACGCCGCCGCGTTCATCGAACTGCAGACGGCCAGCAAGCCCCGACAATCCCGGACGATGGCCGTAGGGACGCAGCGCGAGATCGCTGACGCGCATGCTGCCCTGCCAGTGACCGCCGCGACGGCCCTGGATCGACACCTCGTGCAGCGTCGCCTCTGGCCGCGACTGCGCGAGAAACGCGCGCATCGGCGCCGGCAACTGATCGCTGAGCGACAGCAGATTGGCCAGCGGCGAAAGATTCATCTGCTGCGCGGAGATCGCGAACTGCTCGCCATAGCGCACGCGCAAACCGCCCAGATGCGCGGGTGCGCTGCCGGCTTCGACCAGATCGAGTCGCGGCACCTGCAGCTGCCAGGCATCGCCGACCAGCGACCAGCGCGCCAACGCATTGAAATGCTGGTACTGCGCCGACGCTGGCAACTCCCGGCCGTCCGCCATCGCGATCGGTGCGACAGATTCCAACGCGAGTTTGTCGATGTCGGCATCGACGGTGAGTTCTTCGATGCGCTGGTCGTCGAGCTTCATCCACAGATCGGCCTGCGCCAGACCATCGCGCGGCACCAGACCGACCGCCGCGAGCATCGGCGCCCAATGCGTGAGCACGAGTTCCTTGCCGCCGACCCAGAGCAACCCGTCGTTGCTGCCGCGTTGCAGGTCGAGCACTGCCGACAGCGGCGCACTGAGCGTATTCGACCAGACCGAGGCACCGACACGCAGGCGCCGGCCGTCGACGCGCAGGCGCAGATCGACGCGCGGCAATACGAGATCGAGCTTCATGCGCGGCGATCGGATCGCGAGCCGCGCTTTCTCCACCTGCAGCTCGCCGAAACCTTGCAGGCGGTCGAGTGGATCGCCGGAATTGGGCTGCGCCGGCAGGCCGATCATCCGCCAGCGGCGGTCATCGTCCTGCACCAGCGTCAGCGCGAGTTCGCGAATTTTCAATTCGGTCAACGGCTGCCCGGGCAACATTCCGGAATACATCGCGACGGTCAGCTCGGCGCGGCCGACATTCAGCGTTTTCTCGCCCTGGCCAACACGCAGGTCGTCGAGGATGAAACGCGGGCCGCGTCGCGTCCATTCGGCATGCGCATGGGAAAAATTCACCGGCTCGCCGACACGCTCGCTCAGCCACGCAGCGATCTTCGCCGGATTGCGTTCGACCAGCGGCAGCATCTGGTTGGCCACGCCGACCAGCAACGCCACCAGGATCAACACGATCAATCCGCCATAGCCCAGCCAGCGGCGCGTGTGTCGGATCCGGCGGCGCAGCGGCGTGGTCATCGCTTACAGCAACACCACGTCGAATTGTTCCTGCGCGTACTGCTCGTCGGCCTGGAAGCGGATCACCTTGCCGAGGAATTCCTCGAGTTCGGCGACCGCGGTCGACTCCTCGTCAGTGATCTTGGCGACGACTTTCGGCGAGGCGATCACCAGCAGCTGCGAGGCTTCGAACTGGCGAACGGCGCGGGTGATCTCGCGGAATATTTCGTAGATCACAGTTTCCGATGTTTTCAGGCTGCCGCGACCGCCGCATTCGTGGCAGGGCTCGCAGAGCTGGCGTTCGAGACTTTCGGTAGTGCGCTTGCGCGTCATCTCGACCAGGCCCAGCGGCGAGAAATCGTAGACCATGGTTTTCGCGTGATCGCGGGCCAGGCCTTTTTCCAGCGTGCGATGCACCTGGCGCTTGTGTTCGTCATCGATCATGTCGATGAAGTCGATGATGATGATGCCGCCGAGGTTGCGCAGGCGCAGTTGCCGCGCAACCGACTGTGCCGCCTCAAGATTGGTGCGGTAGACGGTTTCCTCGAGGTTGCGCTGGCCCAGGAACGAGCCGGTGTTCACGTCGATGGTCGTCATAGCCTCGGTCTGGTCAACGATCAGGTAACCGCCGGATTTCAGCGGCACCTCCTTTTGCATTGCGCGCTGGATCTCGTCCTCGACGCCGTAGAGATCGAACACGGGCCGCTCGCCGGTGTAATGTTCCACGCGCTCTGCCAAATCCGGCATGAACTGGCGGGCAAAGCCCATCAGCCGGTCGAAGGTCTCGCGCGAATCCACGCGCACCTTGTCGACTTCCTTGCGCATCAGGTCGCGCACGGCGCGCAGCGGCAGCGAGAGATCGTCGTAGATGCGATCGCCGACCTTGGTGGTGGTGCTGGCTTCGCGGATGATCTGCCAGGCACGGCGCAGATAGTCGACATCTTCGGCCAGTGCTTCAGCCGGTTGGCCTTCGGCATTGGTGCGCACGATGTAGCCCAGGCCGGAGCCATTCACGAGATCGACCATCAATGACTTCAGGCGCGCGCGCTCGACTTCGTCCTCGATGCGCGCCGACACGCCGATCACGCGCGAGTACGGCAGCAGCACCAGATAGCGCGAAGGAATCGATATCTGCGTGGTCAGGCGCGCGCCCTTGCCACCGATCGGATCCTTGACCACCTGCACGACGATGTCCTGGCCTTCGTGCACCAGCGAGGTGATCGGCGGTGGCGGCGCCGGTGGCATCGGTTCTTCACTCTCGCCGGGCTGCACTTGCGGCACGCGCATGATGTCGGAGGCGTGCAGAAAGGCCGCGCGGTCGAGACCGATTTCAACGAAGGCCGCCTGCATGCCCGGCATCACCCGCTGCACGCGGCCCTTGTAGACATTGCCGACCACGCCGCGGCGCGAGGCGCGCTCGATGTGCAGTTCCTGCAGCATGCCGTTTTCCACCAGCGCGACGCGGGTTTCGCGCGGAGTGACGTTGATCAGGATTTCTTCGGACAAGTCGTGTCTGCCTTGCGGAGCGTGCTTAAGGGAGCAATCGGAATTTGCGCAGCAGCCCGGCGGTCTCGAACATGGGCAGGCCCATGACTGCGGAATGGCTGCCGGAAAGATGGGCGATGAAACCACCGGCGCGACCCTGGATGCCGTAGGCGCCGGCCTTGCCCATGGCTTCGCCGGTGGCGACGTAGCGGGCGATGGCGGCATCGTCGAGTTCGGCGAAACGCACCTGCGATTCGCAGGTGGCGTGTTCCTCACGGTCGGCGCTGACCAGCCAGACGGTGGTGATCACGCGATGCGTGCGGCCGGACAATTCGCGCAGCATGCGCGCGGCATCGTCGGCATCGACCGGCTTGCCATAGACGTGATCGCCGAGCACTACTTCGGTATCGGCGCCGAGCACCACCGCCTGCGGCGCCGACATCACCTTGAGCAAACCGGCGCCGGCCTTCTCGCGCGCGACCCGGCTGACGTAGTCTTCCGGCGGTTCGCCGGGCTGAAGCACCTCGGGAACGTCGAGGTCCAGAAGACCGGGATCGAGCCCGAGTTGCCGGAGCAATTCGAGGCGGCGCGGCGATTTCGAGGCGAGATAGAGCATCGCCCAAGGATAGCCGCTGCGACCGGCCACCGCAGCCTGTCATGGATGTGACAGCCGTGCCCCGGTACATGTTGGATTCCGGCCAGATCCGGCGGCTCCACGTCTGCGCGTGTCGCATCCGCCAGGCGGCGCCCGGCACCAGCATTCCGTGGTGATCGAACCCCTGTCCCGAACCTGGAACCGCTGGGGGATCCGGTGAATATCACGGCAACAGGCGGCCTACACTTGCCCGATGATCGCGATCGAACAATGGCAGGCTGGCGGCGACATGCTGGAAATCGCTGGCCGGCGGATTTTCGTGCGCAGCGCCGGCAGCGGCGAGGCCCTGCTGCTGATCCACGGCTTCCCGACCTCGAGCTGGGACTGGGCGCGGCTATGGCCAGCGCTGACCGCGCGCCATCGCGTCATCGCCTTCGACCTGCTCGGCTTCGGGTTCTCCGACAAACCCGCCGACGCCGCCTACACGATCCAGCAACAGGCCGACATCGCTGAAGCCCTGCTCACACATTTCGGAATCGCCCGCTATCGCCTGATCGCGCACGACTACGGCGATACCGTCGCGCAGGAATTGCTCGCGCGCAGCAACGCCGGCAGCGCGCGCCAGGTCTTGCTCGCCGCCGTGCTGCTTAACGGCGGACTGTTTCCGGAAACGCACCGGCCTTTGCTGATGCAACGCCTGCTGGCCGGGCCGCTAGGGCCAGCGATCGCGCGACTGTCGAGTTATCGGCGCTTCGCCGCCAATCTGCGCCGCGTCTGCAAGCGTCCGCTCGACGATGCCGAACTGCGCGTGCACTGGTCGCTCCTGCAGCGTGCTCAAGGCCTGCGCGTACTGCCAAAACTGATCGGCTACATGCGCCAGCGTCGCGTCTTCCGCGCACGCTGGGTCGGTGCGCTGGTCCATACCGACGTACCGGTGCGGGTGATTGCCGGTCTCGACGATCCGATTTCCGGCGCGCACATGCTGGCGCGCTATCGCGATCTGGTCGCCACGGCGGATGCGATCGGATTGCTTGGCGTCGGGCACTACCCGCAGATCGAAGCCGCCGATGAAGTGCTGGCGGCGATCGGGGATTTTCTCGACGCGCCTGTCACCGATTCACCGTAGGAGCGATGGAAATCGCGACTTCCTGCGACGCAGCGTGAGGTCGCGATTGCCATCACTCCTACACCCGCTGAGCTCACGCCCGATGGTAGGGATGGTTCGCCAGCAGGCTGCAGGCGCGATAAATCTGCTCGGCGACGACCAGGCGCACCAGCATGTGCGGCAGGGTCAGCGGGCCGAGCGCCCAACTTTCGTCGGCGCTGGCGATCACTTCCGGCGCGTGCCCTTCCGGGCCACCGATCAGGAAGGCGAGATCGCGGCCTCGTTGACGCCAGGCTTCGAGGCGTTGCGCGAGTTGTTCGGACGAGTACGCCTTGCCACGGCCATCAAGCGTGACCACGTGCGCCTGTTTCGGTAGCGCGGCAATCACGCGGCTGCCTTCATCGGCCATCGCGCGGGCGGCGTCACGACCCTTGCCGCGCATGCCGGCGGCGACTTCGATCAGTTCCAGCGGCAGCCAGTGCGACAGGCGTTTCTGGTAATCGGAAAATCCACTCGCGACCCAGTCCGGGGCACGTTCACCGACGGCGATCAGCCGTGCTTTCACGCGACCGGCGGAACCGCTCCGGAGGCATCGCTGACGCGCACCGCGGTGCCGTAGCACAGCACTTCGGTCAGGCCGGGCATGACCTCGGTGGCGTCATAGCGCATGCAGATGATGGCGTTGGCGCCCAGCCGGTCGGCATCGCGGCACATCAGGTTGAAAGCCTCGATGCGTGCCTGTTCGCACAGCTGCGTGTAGATGGTGATGTTGCCGCCGAACAGCGACTGGATGCCGCCGAGAAAATTGCCGACCACCGACCGCGAACGCACGGTGATGCCGCGCACGATGCCGAGGTTCTTGAGGACGCGGTGCTCGGGCAATTCAAGCGCGCTGGTGATCAGGTTGCGTTGCATCGGGGGCTTACTCGTTTTCCGGCGGCTGGTCGCCGACGGTCCACAGGCGCTCGAGCGCATAGAACTCGCGCACGCGCGGCAGCATCACATGGACGATGACATCGCCGAGGTCGACGAGTACCCATTCGGCCTCGCGTTCGCCTTCGACGCCGATCGGCATCACGCCGCATTTCTTGGCGAACTGCACCACTTCATCGGCGACCGATTTCACGTGCCGGGTAGAAGTGCCGGAAGCGACGACGAGGTAGTCGGCGATGCTGGTCTTGCCGCGCACGTCGATCTCGACGGCGTCTTTGGCTTTCATTTCTTCCAGCGCTGCATGGACTTGCTTGAGCAGCGCCTCCGGCGTGGGAGCCGGGTTGGGCATTTTGGTCTTGATGACGTGGGCTTGGCTGGTCAACGCAATGTCTCGATGGCGGCGGGGAGATCGGGTGGGCGGCGAGGAGCCGGCCGGGCCAAATCGGCGGGGATTATACCCTTGCCGCGTACAGACCCTGCTTGCGGACGTATTCGGCGACCAGCGGCGGCAGCCAGCCACGATCGCCGCGCCCAGCTGCCAGCGAGCGCCGGATCGCGCTGGCCGAGGCGGGATGCAGCGGCATCGCCAGCCGATAAAGGCGGCCTGCGGGCTGATCCGACAACGCCGCCGGCTGATCGCTCCAGCGCCCCGCGCACATCTGCGCGAGATCGCCGTGCAGATCGTCGAGGGCGTAGCCGGGCCGGGTCGCGATCACGAAATGGCAGAGCTCGAACAGCGAGCGCCAGTCGTGCCAGGTCGCGAGCTGGCGGAAGGCATCGTCGCCGACCAGCCAGGCCAGCGGTGTTTCCGGCGCCAGCTTGCCGCGCAATTCGCGCAGGGTGTCGATGGTGTACGAGGGGCCGGCCCGCTCGAGCTCGCGGCGATCGAGAAAAAAGTTTTCCTGGCCGGCGATCGCCAGCGCGATCATGCGCACGCGCTGCTCGGCACTCGCACCTGGTGCCGGGCGATGCGGCGGATCGCCGGAGGGCAGGAAGTAGACCTTGCCCGCGAGCGCATCGCGCGCAGCCGTGGCGACCGCGATGTGCCCGGTGTGGACCGGATCGAACGTGCCGCCGTAGAGGATGCGCAGCATCACGAGACCAGCAGTCGGCGCGCCCTGGTTTCGGCGATCGCCACCAGCAGCCGCTCCAGCGCCAGCCAGGCATCACCCGACTCGCGGCCTTTGGCGATGCGGTCGATGCGCCCGGTTTCGCCGACGAAAACTTCCCAGCGCGGCGCCGGATGCCGGTCGATCGCACGCCGGTACAACGCCTGCTTGTTTTCCCAGATGCGCGCCTCGCGCATCGCGTTCATCACGTTGCCGCCATCGGCCTGCACACGTGCGAGCTGGCCCAGGCGCAGCACTTCCATCGCCAGGATCGGCACCAGCCCCGGCACCTGTTCGCCCTCGGCCTTGAGCGCGTGCAGCATGCGCGTGGCGCGCAGCGCGTCGCCGGCGAGCGCGGCTTCGACAAGTTTGAATACATCGAAGCGCGCCGAGTCGGCGACGAAGCGATCCATCGCGGCTTCGTCGATCTGTTCGCCCGGTGCGAGCAAGGCAAGCTTGTCGATTTCCTGCGCCGCTGCCAGCAGATTGCCCTCAACACGTTCGGCCAGCAGCGCGGTCGCCTGCGGCGTCGCGACCAGCCCGCGTAGGCGCAGGCGTTTTTGCAGCCATTCCAGCAATTCGTGCGGCTTCACCGGCCAGATCGGCACGACATGGCCGACGCGCGCGATCGCCTCGCTCCATTTTCCGGCGTGCGACTTGCTCCAGTCCTGCGCGGTGATCAGCAGCACCGTATCGGGCGGCGGATTGTTGCAATAGGCGCTGATCGCCTCGGCGCCGTCGCGGCCGGGCTTGCCGGTCGGCAGGCGCAGATCGAACACGCGCCGCGTCGCGAACAGGCTGAGCGTCGCCATGCCCATGCTCAGCGTGTTCCAGTCGAAACTGCCTTCGGCATCGAAAACTTCGCGCTCGTCGAAGCCTTCCGCGCGTGCCTTCGCACGCAGCGCATCGGCGCATTCCTGCACCAGCAGCGGCTCGCTGCCGGCGATCAGGTAGACCGGACGCAACGGCTCGCCGGCGAGCTGGCGCTCGAAGCGATCGGGCCGCAGCTCCATCAGTGCTTGTTGCGCAGCACGATGTCGATGCGGCGCAGGATCGCCGCCTGCATGTCGCGGCGCAGTTCGCGCTGGATCAGTTCCTGCTCGGCCGGGCTACCGGCGGAGGCATTCGCGTCGTAGGTGTATTCGCGGGAAAGCTCGATGCTCTGCGGCTCGATCAGCGGCTTGCCGTCGGCCGACTGCATGGCGAAATCGACGCGATAACGCGTGAGGTATTCGCGGACCTGCGCGAACTGGTCGAGCGACAGCGGCGTGGTCGTCCAGGTCTCGCCGATGATCTTGAGCGAAGCCGAAGCGGAGCCGTCCGCGGGCGCTTCGGCGCCGGAGCGACTGAGCGCACTGGCCAGCTCGATGCCGAGCGGGCTGTAGGGATCGGAGGTTTCGACTTTCATCGGCCCGATCGCCTCGGACAGCTTGATCTGCTGCCGCGGATGGAAGCCGCAGGCGGAAAGCGCGCAGGCGACGATGAGAGTGATCAATACACGACGCATGCGTTTACCCCGCCACGATGTTGACGATCTTGCCGGGCACCACGATGATTTTCTTCACCGTCTGCCCTTCAAGGAATTTGACCACGTTCGGCTCGGCCTGGGCGAGCGCCTCGATCTCGCCCCGCTCCGCGCCCACCGCGACGTCGATGGTACCGCGAAGTTTGCCGTTGACCTGCACCGCCAGCGTGAGCGCGTCGCGGACCAGTGCCGCGGCATCGGCAGCCGGGAATGCGACGTCTTCCAGCGTCGTCTCGGCATGCCCCAGCGCCTGCCACAGCGCATGGGCGGAGTGTGGGGTGATCGGATTGAGCAGCAGCGTCACCGCTTCGAACGCTTCCTGGCGCAGCGCGCGCGCGTTGTCGCCGGCTTCGTCGAATTTCGCCAGCGCGTTCAGCAACTCCATCACCGCCGCGATCGCGGTGTTGAAGGTGTAGCGACGGCCGTAATCGTCGGCGACCTTGGCGATGGTTTCGTGCAGCTGGCGACGCAGGGTTTTCGCTGCCGGCGACAAGGCCGCGATATCGAGCTTCGGCGCGGCGGCGTCGGCAACATGTTTCTGCACCTGCGTCCACAAGCGGCGCAGGAACCGCGACATGCCTTCAACGCCGGACTCGTTCCAGTCCAGCGATTGTTCCGGCGGCGCGGCGAACATCGAGAACAGGCGCACGGTATCGGCGCCGTATTTGTCGACCATGGTCTGCGGATCGATGCCGTTGTTTTTCGACTTCGACATTTTCTCGGTGCCGCCGATCAGCACCGGCAGGCCATCGGATTTCAGCGTCGCGCCGGTGACGCGCGCGCGCTCGTCTAGGACGACGTCGACGTCGTCTGGGTTATGCCACTCCCGTCTCCCGTCTCCCATTTCCCGGTAAAACGTATCCGCAATCACCATGCCCTGGCACAGCAGATTCGTCGCCGGCTCGTCGCTCTTCACCAGGCCCGCGTCGCGCATGAGCTTGTGATAGAAGCGGAAATACATCAGATGCATGATCGCGTGCTCGATGCCGCCGATGTACTGGTCGACCGGCAGCCAGTGGTTCGCGCGCTCATCGACCAGATCGCTCGCGCCCGGCGAGGTGTAGCGCGCGTAGTACCAGCTCGACTCCATGAACGTGTCGAAGGTGTCGGTCTCACGCTCGGCCGGGCCGCCGCAATTCGGACAGGTGGTCTTGCGCCATTCGGGATCGGCCTTGATCGGCGATTTCATGCCGGTGAATTCGACATCCTCGGGCAGCACGACCGGCAGCTGGTCTTCCGGCACCGGCACGGCTTCGCACTTGCCGCAGTAGATGATCGGGATCGGGCAACCCCAGTAACGCTGGCGGCTCACGCCCCAGTCGCGCAAACGGAAATTGACCCGGCGCGCGCCTTTGCCTTCGCGCTCGAATTTCGCGACGAGATGTTCGAAAGCCTGCGGGTAGCCCATACCATCGAGCTCGCCGGAATTGACGCACATCGCCGCCAGATTGCTCTTGTCGGCGTACCAGTCTTTCCAGGTGTTCGCGTCGTAGGCCAGCTCCGGCGCCAGATGCGGCGGCAGCGGCGTGCGGATCGCGATCACCTGCTTGATCGGCAATTGGTATTTGTGCGCGAATTCGAAATCGCGCTCGTCGTGCCCGGGCACCGCCATCACCGCGCCGGTGCCATAGCCCATCAGCACGAAATTGGCGACCCAGATCTGGATTT
>Ga0208525_1000104_pt1 | contig 9911 bp, 11 predicted proteins | sample SoimicmetaGmgHMC_FD_188342 | JGI IMG/M metagenome (GOLD analysis project Ga0208525, IMG submission 188342) | Soil and rhizosphere microbial communities from Laval, Canada - mgHMC (SPAdes) (version 2) | ecosystem: Environmental > Terrestrial > Soil > Agricultural land | place: Laval, Canada...
CAGACCCCAGCGGGCGACGTCGGCTGATGTGCTGGGACGAGAAACTGGGAACGGAGCGCACCGCATGAAGTACTGGCTGATGAAGACGGAGCCGGAAGAATTCTCCATCGACGCCCTCGCCAAGGTCGGGCGCGAACCCTGGAGCGGTGTACGCAACTACCAGGCACGCAATTACATGATGAAGGACATGAAGGTCGGTGACGGCATCCTGTTCTATCACTCCAATACCGATATTCCCGGCGTGGTCGGCGTGGCCGAAGTGGTCAGCGAAACTTATCCCGACCCCAGCCAGTTCAAGAAAAAATCCGACTACTACGATCCGGCCAGCAAGCCCGAACAGCCGCGCTGGTGGCTGGTTGACGTCGGTTTCAAGCGCAAGCTCAAGCGCACCATTTCCCTCGATGAACTGAAAGCGAAAGCCGACCAGCTCGGCGATTTCGCCCTCACCCAGCGCGGCAACCGGTTGTCGGTGTTGCCGGTCAGTGCGGCGCAGTGGAAGTTCATCCTTTCTCTCGAATAAGGACGCGGCATGTCACAGGCAGAAGGCAAGAAACGCTCGGGCGACAAGGCCGCGGAATACGTCACCGATGGCAGCATCGTCGGCGTCGGTACCGGCTCGACGGTGGCGTTTTTCATCGAGGCGCTGGGCCGCATGAAGGATCGCATCGAAGGCGCGGTGTCGAGTTCGGAACAAAGCACGCGCCTGTTGAAAGAACATGGCATTCCCGTGCTCGATCTCAACGCCACCGGCTCGCTGGATCTGTATGTCGACGGCGCCGACGAATGCGACCGCGGCAATCGCCTGATCAAGGGCGGCGGCGGCGCGCTGACGCGCGAGAAAATCATCGCCGAAGCCTCGCGGCAATTCGTCTGCATCATCGATGCCAGCAAGCAGGTCGACGTGCTGGGGAAATTTCCATTGCCGATCGAGGTGATCCCGATGGCGCGCAGCCTGGTCGCCAGGAAAATCGTCGCTCTGGGCGGACAACCGATCTGGCGCGAAGGCAAAGTCACCGACAACGGCAACTGGATCCTTGATGTCTACAACTGGCAGATCGCCGATCCGGTGGCGCTGGAGCGCGAATTGAACCAGATCGTCGGCGTGGTGACAGTCGGATTATTTGCAAAACGCGCCGCGGACGTGGTGATCGTCGACGGCGTGTTGCGCGCCAACGCCTGAGTTGCGAAGCGCTTACTCCGCCGGTGCGGCCGCCGCCTGCATGCGCAGCATCGCGCCGAGGCCGCCGTGCATCGCATGCACGGTGTAACCCTGCGCATTGAGCACGAAAGCCGCCGCCGCCGAGCGCTCGCCGGTGTTGCAGTAAACGACCACGCGACCACCTGGTGCCAACAGGCTGGGCATATCTTCGCGCAAGCGGTATAGCGGCACGTTGATCGCACCCTGGATCGCGCGCTGAATGAATTCCTGCGGCATGCGCACATCGACCAGCCGCGCGCCGTCCTGCACCAGGCGCGCGGCTTCGGCCGGCAACACCCAGGACACCATCGGCGGCTTGAGCACTGCTTCGAAAGCGTCCTTGGAAAGCTTCATCAATCGGCCGCCCTGCATCATCCGCACGGTGGCATTGCGCGGCACGTTGGCGAGCAATGCGTCCTCGCCGAAGATGTCGCCTTCGCGCAGATAGGCCACGACCTGCGGCGAGCCATCGAGGATTTTCGACACTGCCGCCGTGCCTTCGCGGATCACGTAGAAATTGTCCGGCGCATCGCCTTCGCGCATCACCACTTCGCCGGGCTTGACGTAGGCCTCCTCGAAACGCTGGAACATGCGCTCGAGATTGCCGGTCGGCAACTTGATGAAGGCGTGGCTGTGCAGCAGGCGGAACACCCAGGCGCTGGCACCTGGCGTGCTTTCATGGAAGCGGTAGGTGGGATCGCGACTGAGTTGATCCCAGGTGATGACCTTCTCGACGAAGCGACGCTCCAGACGCACGACGCGCGCGCGCTGCGACACCACCGTCGCGGTGAACCGGCGCGGCACCGCATCATTGAGCGAGTAGCGGCCATGGCCGGTACCGGCGGCATGGGCGACGGTGCGACCGTCGGGATAGTCGCAACGCACCTCGCCTTCAATCAGGTAGATGGTGTCCTCGTCCATGTCGCCGACGCGAAACACGACCTCGTTGCGGACGTATTCGCCGACGGTCGCCTCGCGCGCGAGTTGGTCGCGGGTCTCCGGACGCAGGGCATCGAGCGGAAAGAGCTTGGCGAGTTCGGCGACGGGTACGGGCATGTTGAGCCTCCGAAGGGATGCCTGAGTCTAGACCCATGCCCGCCGGGCAGGCTAGCCAAGGCGCTTTCCGGCCGGCACATCAGCGGCAGGAAGGCGGCAGGAACTTCGCGGACAATTCGGAGCGGCAGGTCCATGTCAGCGCCCCGTCCTTGGCCGTGCCGCTGAAAGTCACGGACTGACCGCGCAGGGCCACGACCACCGGTTCGACATTGCGGAAACGCATGTTGATCAGGCAGGCGCCGGTATCACCATCGGTACCGAATTTGACCGAGCCGACGTATTTCCCGCCGTAGGTTTCCGGTGCTTCGAAGGGGTCGGTATTGCCCGGGCAAGCGCCGTTCTGCAGGTATTGCTCGCTCACCCGTGGCTTGAGGTTCTCGACGATGCTCATCGCTTCCATGAATTGCGCGCGGCTGACGTACACCTGGTACTGCGGGATCGCTATCGCCGCGAGAACGCCGATGATCGGCACCATCGCCACGGCAGCCACCGCCCCGATGATCAGGCAGCCGTTGCCCTTGCCTACCGGTTTGGGCGACCCGGCCCTGCGCTGTGACGGCGGGTACATACCGGGCATCGGCGGCGGCATGGCGCTGCCGGCCGGAATGCCGACTTCGCCACCCACTTGCGCCAGTGGCAGCCAGCGCACCATGCCGTCGCGCCAGACCAGCGACTCCCGCGTCACTTCGCCGCGCATGAACAACTCCCGCAACGTCTCCGCGGAAACCGGTCCCTGCTGCTGACCGGCGCGGTTCGCGTAATGCCAAGACGTCGCGGCCATGCGTAATCTTCCTTCGGTGATTTGTGTAGGAAATAGTTTGCCGCAATCGCCACGGCTTGCGCGAAGTTTTGTTTTCGATCATGGCTTGAATCGAATCGACGACGATCGATGCCCGACGAAAAGACATCCGGCGTTCGAAATGCAGGTGTGCTTCGTGGCTGCCGCACCTTGCGAAGACGACGGCCGGGCGTTCGCCGGGACCGGATGGATGCGCTGATCCGTCGAGCGAAAAAATCCCGCCCACAAAAAAAGCCCCGCTTTCGCGGGGCCTTTTTCGTGTGGCTGGGGAACTAGGGTTCGAACCTAGATTAACGGTGTCAGAGACCGTTGTCCTACCGTTAGACGATTCCCCAATTAGGAATGCGCCTGATTCTACGCTGCGACGATTAGCGCTTCGAGAACTGCGTGGCGCGGCGGGCCTTGTGCAAGCCGACCTTCTTGCGCTCGACTTCGCGGGCGTCGCGGGTCATGAAACCGGCCTTGCGCAGCTCGCCTTTCAGCGACTCGTTGTACTCGACCAGACCGCGGGCGATGCCGAGGCGAATGGCGCCGGCCTGGCCGGTGATGCCGCCGCCTTCGACGGTGATCGAGATGTCGAACTTGTCGGTCATCTTGGTCAGCTCGAGCGGCTGGCGAACGATCATGCGCGAGGTTTCACGGCCAAAGAACTCGTCCAGGGGACGGCCGTTGACGATGATGGAACCCTTGCCGGCACGCAGGAACACGCGGGCGGTGGAGGACTTGCGACGGCCAGTGCCGTAATTGTGCTGCGAAGCCATGGGTATCTACCTGTGCCTTAGATGTCCAGCGCCTGCGGCTGCTGGGCGGTGTGCGGGTGGTTCGGGCCGGCGTAGACCTTGAGCTTGCTGTACATGGCGCGGCCGAGCGGATTCTTGGGCAGCATGCCCTTGACGCCGGTCTCGATGACACGCTCGGGGTGAGCGTTCAAGGCCTGGCCAAGGGTTTCCGACTTCAGGTTGCCGATGTAACCGGTGAACCGGTAATACATCTTGTCCTGCAGCTTCTTGCCGGTGACGTGGATCTTCTCGGCGTTGACGACGACGATGTAATCACCGGTGTCGACATGCGGAGTGAAGATCGGCTTGTGCTTGCCGCGCAGACGGCGCGCGAGTTCCGAGCACAGACGACCAAGAGTCTTGCCGCTGGCATCAACAACATACCAATCGTGCTTGACGGTCTCCGGCTTGGTGCTGACGGTCATGGCTTTCATGACGGGCTCCAAAAGAAAATCGTGGGAAATAAGAAGCGGAATGGTAACCGCTGACCCGAGCTCGCGCAAGTCCTTAATAACTCGCGTGTTAGCATCGCCCGATGGCCGCCCTGCCCGCCCCGGACCCTCGCCCAGCTGCACTTTTGACCGCCCTGGCCGACCGCTGCGTGCAATGCGGGCTATGCCTGCCGCACTGTCCGACCTACCGACTGGACGCCTCCGAAGCAGAGTCCCCGCGCGGCCGCATAGCCTATATCAAGGCCGTCGCGACCGGGCTGATCCCCGCCAGCGAGGCCGGCGACCGCCATCTCGATCACTGCCTGGGCTGCCTGCGCTGCGAGTCCGTCTGCCCGGCCGGGGTCGACTATGGCGAGCTCCTGATCGAGGCCCGTGCCGCCCAAAGAGAGCGCCGGTCACCGCCCCTGCCCGATCGCGTCCGCCTCGCGCTGCTGGCCAAACCTGGTCTGCTCGCGGTGTTGGTCCGCACCCAGTCCCTGCTGCCCAACGCATGGCGAACCTTGCCCGCGGCATCGGCGAACGAGCCCTTTCCGATCACCGCAGGCAACGAATCCGCTGCGATCTTCGTCGGCTGCATCGCGACCGCCTACGAATCATCGACGCGCGCCGCGCTCGCGAAAATGCTGCAGGCGGTCGGGGTGGCCTGCACTCTGCCGGCGACACAGACCTGCTGCGGCACGGCTGCCTTGCATGCCGGCGAGACCGCACAGGCGGAGATGCTGGCGGCGCACAACCGCGCCGCGTTTGCCGGCCAAGCTCGGGTCCTGACCTTGGCCAGCGGCTGCCATCAACAAATGAAAGCCTCGCTCGCCGGCGTTGCCGATGTCGAGGACGCGCTGTCTTTTCTGGAGTCGCGCTTCTCGCGGAAGAATTTCCGCGATGCCGGCGGCCGCCGGGTCGCCCTGCATGTGCCGTGCAGCCAACGCAGCGCAAAAAATGACGAAGCGCTGCGGCGCCTGCTGCATAGCGTGCCCGGTCTGGATCTTGTCGAACTCCCCGATACCGGCTGCTGCGGTGCCGCCGGCACGCACATGCTTTCCGAACCGGAACGCGCCGCTGCCTTGCGCGCGCCGCTGCTTGTCGCTTTCGAACGCAGTGCTGCGGACGAACTGCTTTCGGCCAACATCGGCTGCCGCCTGCATCTGGGCCAAAGTGGAAACATCCGCGTGCGCCATCCAATCGACTTCCTCGCCGAGCATCTCGCATGAGCGTCTCCCGTCATTACTCGCGTTTCGACCGCCTGATCATCGAAGCGCAGCGCGCGCTGGGCACCAGCGTCGGTCGCACGCTGGCCGAGCGCGACAATCCCGGCGCCGATGAAGCCGATGTCGAGATGGACGGCAGCGCACGCCGCCATGCCGCCGGCCTGATGCGCATCAACCACACCGGCGAGGTCTGCGCGCAGGCGCTCTACGTCGGCCAGGCGGTGGTCGCGCGCGATGAAGCCACACGCTCGCAACTGCTCGCTGCCGCACAGGAAGAAACCGATCATCTGGCCTGGTGCGCCGATCGCCTGCGCGAACTCGACAGCCGGCCCAGCCTGTTCAACCCGCTCTGGTATGCCGGCAGTTACGCGATCGGTCTTGCTGCAGGCCTGCGCGGCGACGGCTGGAATCTCGGCTTCGTGGTCGAGACCGAACGCCAGGTCGAAGCCCACCTTGCCGAACACCTGCAAACCCTGCCCGCCGAAGACCTGCGCAGCCGCGCGATCCTCGCGACGATGAAAATCGACGAAGCCCGCCATGCCGATCACGCCGAAGCCGCCGGCGCTCGCACACTGCCGCCACCGATTCCGAAAGTGATGGCGCTGGCCTCGGCGATCATGAAGGCCGTGGCGTATCGCATTTAGCTCCTTGCCCTGCGCACAGGAGGAAGGCAAACAAAAAGCCCCGCTTTCGCGGGGCTTTTTCATGGCGACAACTCAGGTCACTCAATCCACCAGGTTGCGCCCGTGGAACAGCTCCTCGATCTCGCGGCGCAACTGCATCTCCACGCGCTGGCGATCCTTGAAGCTGAGGTTCTTGGCCTTTTCCTCGAACAGATAGGTGTCCAGGTCGAATTCCTTCACGTGCATCTTGGTGTGGAAGATATTTTCCTGGTAGACGTTCACGTCGAGCATCTCGTAGTGGGTCTTGATGCCTTTCGACAGGTAGTCCTGGATCGAGTTGATCTTGTGGTCGATGTAGTGCTTCTTGCCCTTCACATCGCGGGTGAAGCCACGCACGCGGTAGTCCATCACCACGATGTCGGAGTCGAAGCTCTCGATCAGGTAGTTCAACGCCTTCAGTGGCGAGATCACGCCGCAGGTGGCGACATCGATGTCGGCGCGGAAGGTCGCGATGCCGTTGTGCGGATGCGTTTCCGGGTAGGTGTGGACAGTGATGTGGCTCTTGTCCAGATGCGCGACCACGGCGTCGGAAATCAATTCCTTGCCGGCGGCCTTCTTGTCGATCACTGGCTCTTCCGAGATCAGGATCGTCACCGACGCGCCCTGCGGATCGTAATCCTGGCGAGCGACGTTGAGGATGTTGGCGCCGATGATGTGCGCGACCTCGGTGAGTATCTGGGTCAGACGCTCGGCGTTGTAGACCTCGTCGATGTACTCGATGTAGCGCTGGCGCTGTTCTTCCGACACGGCGTAGCACATGTCGTAGATGTTGAAGCTCAGGGCCTTGGTGAGGTTGTTGAAACCCTGAAGCCGCAAACGCGGCAGTGGCTTGACCACGGCGGTATTCCTCGAGTGACGGACGGGTGGAGCGGGCGCGCATTATCGGGCAAAGCGCCCCCCGGGGGAACCTCGCCCTAGCCAGCCCGGACGCGCCATTGCTGTGAATGCCGTCACAGCCTAAGCTTGGGCCACTTCGGGAATATTTCAGGCTCAGCTTATGACCCCGCACCGGACCTCGCTCAGCGAGCACGCCCTCCGCACGCCAGTCGCCAATCCTTTGGCGCTGGACGCGGTCTCGCTAAGCCACTTTCTGGACCAGTGCCATCGCCGCAAGCATCCGACCCGCAGCGACATCTTCCGGCCCGGCGACCCTGCCAACACGCTTTATTACGTCATCAGCGGTTCGCTGAGCATCATCAGCGAGGAAACCGATGGCCGCGAGCTGGTGCTCGGCTACATCAATGCCGGCGACTTCATCGGCGAGATGGGCCTGTACATCGCCGCCGAACATCGTGAGGTGCTGCTGCGCACGCGTACACCCTGCGAGCTGGCCGAGCTGAGCTACGAACGCCTGCACCAGCTGTTCGCCACCACACTGTCGGCGGAATGCCCAAAGGTGCTCTATGCGATCGGCGCGCAACTTTCCAAGCGCCTGCTCGATACCAGCCGCAAGGCCAGCCGCCTCGCCTTCCTCGACGTCACCGGCCGCATCATCCGTACGCTCAACGACCTGTGCCAGGAACCCGACGCGATGACGCATCCGGATGGCACGCAGATCCGCGTGTCGCGCCAGGAGCTGGCGCGCATCGTCGGCTGCTCGCGCGAAATGGCCGGCCGCGTCCTCAAGCAATTGCAGATCGACGGCAAGCTGCACGCCCGCGGCAAGACCATCGTGGTGTTCGGCACGCGCTGAGGACACCGCGGACATGGGCAGCGCCAACCAGCCAGGCCAGTTGCAGCCCCTGATCCGAACCGCGACGCCGGACGACGCGCCCGCTATCGCCCACCTGCTCGATGTCCTCGGCTATGCCTGCAGCGATATCGAAGCCGGCGAGCGTATCGCCGCCCTCGCCGAAGACCTCGACCAACGTTTGCTGGTCGCCGACCTGCATGGCGGCGTGGTCGGTCTGATCTGCTACGACCTGATGTATTACCTGCCGCTGGGCGTGCGCACCTGCCGCATCACCGCGCTGTCGGTCTCCACCGACTGCCAGGGTCGTGGCATCGGCCGGCAGTTGCTGCGCGAAGCCGAGACTCGCGCCCGCGAGGCCGGCGCCGCGCGCATCGAGCTCACCTCGGCGCAGCATCGCGTCGAAGCGCATGCGTTCTATCGCGCCTGCGGCTATGGCGAAAGCGCGCTGCGTTTCCTCAAAAGGCTCGGGGATGCCTGAGCCATGAACCTGCGCCGGCGCACGCTGCTGATCGGCCTGTTCCTGCTGCTCGCAACGGGGCTGGCTGCGCATCTGGTGCATCGCCTCGTGGTCTACCCACGGTTCCTCGAACTCGAGCATGACCAGGCCAAGCGCAACGCCGAACTCGTTTTCGAAGTGGTCAACCGCGAACTCGCGCTGGTCGCGCCGCAGTCGCAGGACTGGGGCTACTGGGACGAGACCTACGCTTACATGGCGGGCAAGGATCCGACCTACGAAAAAGTCATCCTGATCCCCAGCGCGCAGCAGAGTCTCGACTGCCAGCTGCTCGCTTTCTACGACAACAACGGCCGCCGCGTCTGGGCGCGCGGCATGGATCTGAAAACCCAGGCTGTGCTCGACATCGATGCGTTCCGCAGCGATCGCCTGCCGCTGCATTCGCCCCTGCTCGCGCAGGGCGACCAGCCGCAGATCCGCGCCGGCCTGATCGACACCAACCTCGGCCTGATGTTCGTCACCACCGTGCCCATCCTCACCGGCGCGCGCACCGGCCCCCGGCATGGCACGCTGATCCTCGGACGATTTTTCGAGACCAGTGCGATCCGTCAGATCGCCGACCAGAACCATCTGCGTTTCGAGATCGCGCCGCCGCTGGACCAGCAGACCCGTGGCCCGCGTCTGGAAGTCGATCACGTGCGCATCGCCCACGGCGACCTGCGCTTCGAAACCAGCGAGGCCGAGAGTCGCGTCACCGCCGTGGTGTTCGACATCAACGGCCGGCCCGTGCGCGACATCAGCATCCTCACCCCGCGCGAGATCAGCAGCCGCGGCCGCGATGCGCTGGACATGTCGATGCTGCTGATGACCATCACCGGCCTGGCGACCATGGCCATCCTGCTGTGGCTGCTCAATGGCAGCGTGGTCGTGCCGCTGACCAAGCTGACCACGCTCGCGCGCAAGATCGGCGCCGACGAAAACACCCAGGCGCGCATGAAGCTCGATCGCGACGACGAGATCGGCGAGCTCGGTGCCGAGTTCGACCGCATGCTCGATCGCCTCGCCGATACCCGCCAGCGCCTTTTCCACGAAAGCTATCGTGCCGGCGCCAACGAAATGGCCGGCGGCGTGATCCAGGACCTGCGCAGTTCGCTCGAGCCGTTGAAGGAGCACATCGACCAGCCGCTGAAACTGCTGGACCGCACGCACACCTCGGGCATGCAGATGCTGCTGCACGAACTCGCCGCGCCCGACCTCAGCCACCACCGGCACAACGAGATCGTGCAGATGCTGCAATACCAGGTCAACGAGCAGTCGGTGCTGCTGGCGGAGGCACGCGGCGAGTTGCGCGGCATCCGCAAGAGTCTCGAACACCTGCAGGGCATCGTCACCGAATACTCGCGCTTCATCACCAGCAACACCGCCGCACAGCCGGTGGCGATGCCCGAGTTGATCGACCACGCGCTGCGCCGGATCGAAGGGCCACAACGGCAGGCGATGGCAGTGGAAATCGATGCTTCGGTGCTGCAGGCGCCGCCGGTGGAAGCGGCGCGCGAAGTGCTGCAGCAGGTGATCAACGTGATTGTCCTGCA
>Ga0208525_1000107_pt1 | contig 9806 bp, 9 predicted proteins | sample SoimicmetaGmgHMC_FD_188342 | JGI IMG/M metagenome (GOLD analysis project Ga0208525, IMG submission 188342) | Soil and rhizosphere microbial communities from Laval, Canada - mgHMC (SPAdes) (version 2) | ecosystem: Environmental > Terrestrial > Soil > Agricultural land | place: Laval, Canada...
CGCTCATCAGTGCTTCAGGAGGTTGGCCGCGTCGACCGAGGCCGATCGACGACTACGGAAGATGGTCATGATGATCGCCAGCCCGATCAACGACAACTACGGCGAGCATCTCAAAGCCGCGAGCATCAGCGGCAAGGCCGATGTCGCCGTACAGTTGCATCTGCCGCTCAAACCCGACATGCCCGGCAAGCGCATCGAAGGCACGCTGGATCTGAGCGAAGCGAAGCTGGCTGATTCGCGCTGGAACCTGGCTTTCACCAAGGTCAGCGGCCGCACGAAATTCTCCGACCACGGCTTTGCCACCGAGGATCTGCATGTTTCGCTGGACGGGCAGCCGGGTGTATTCAACCTGCGCGTCGGCGATTTCACCAATGATCCGAAACTCGCCGCGCAGGCCACGCTCGATGGTCGCTTCACGCCGCAGACCTTGATCAGCCGCGCCGATAATCTCGCCTGGCTCAAACCATGGCTCAATGGCAGCAGTGCGTGGAAAACCGTGGTCAACATTCCGCGCACGCAACCGGGCCTGCCGGCGCCCCCGGCGATGCTGGGCCTGAGCACCGATCTCGTCGGTACCGCGCTGTCGTTGCCGGCGCCGTTGAACAAGAACGCCGACGCAGCGCTGGCGCTGGAATTGCAGACGCCATTGCCGGTTGATCGTGGCGAAGTGAACCTGCGTCTCGGTGATCTTCTGCGCTTTCGCGGCGTGATCGCCAAGGACGCGCCGATGAGCGGCTCATTGCTGTTCGGTCCGGGTGGTGTGCCAGCGGCGCCGCGCGCGCCGGGCCTTTCCGTGCACGGCACCGTTCCCTTGCTCGACGGCACTGGCTGGATCGCGTTCTCGGCGAAGGGCGAGGGCGGCGGCAGCCTGCACGATGTCGACGTGCATGCGCGCCAACTCAATCTGATCGATCGCGCCTTCGCCGATACGCAGCTGCAGCTCGACCACGGCGCCGCGGCAACACAGATTCGCATCCGCGGCGCCGACATCGACGGCAGCGTCGATATTCCCGACGAACTTGCGCGTGGTGTGCAAGCGAAATTCGCCAAGCTCTATCTCGCGTCGGAATCGGCGAGTGCATCGGGGTCTGCACTGCCGGCAACCATAGAGGTGGACGACCCCGCAAAACTTCCGCCGCTGCGTTTCTCCATCGCTGACCTGCGCATGGGCAGCGCGCAACTGGGACAGGCGGAGCTGGTCACTTCGCAGATTCCGACCGGCATGCGCGTCGACAAATTCCAGACGCGCGCGCGCGCACTCAGTCTCACCGCCGCCGGTGAATGGGTGCGCGCCGATCGTGGTTCGCGCTCGAATTTCCAGCTGGAGTTCAACGCAAATAGTCTTGGCCAGATGCTCGACTCGCTGGGTTTCGCCGGCATGGTCGATGGTGGCCGCACCAAGGCCACGCTCACTGGTAGTTGGCCGGGTTCACCGGGCGCCTTCAGTCTTTCGACGCTCAGCGGAAACCTCAGGGCCGATATCGGCGAAGGTCGTCTGCTCGATGTCGAGCCGGGCGGCTCTGGACGCCTGCTCGGCCTGATCAGCCTCGCGGAAATTCCGCGGCGATTGACGCTCGATTTCAGCGATTTCTTTTCCAAGGGTTTCAGCTTCAACGAGGCGCGTGGCGATTTCGTTTTCCACGACGGCCTCGCCTATACCGACAACCTGCGCCTCAATGGACCGGCGGCGGAAATCCGCGTCAGCGGTTCCACTGGCCTGCGCGACCAGACCTACGACCAGCGCGTGGAAGTGTTGCCGAAAGCCGGTGGCGTGCTGCCCGCGCTCGGCATGCTTGTGGGTGGCCCCGCGGGCGCCGCCGCCGGTGCAATGGCGCAGGCGGTATTGCAAAAACCACTGAAGCAGACCACGCGCGTGGTCTACCACGTCACTGGATCCTGGAAACAGCCCAAGGTTGTGGTCACCGAACGCGGCCCGCCGCGCAACAACGCTGCCGCCGGTTCCCGGCCGGCGCCGGGTGGACCTTGAGTTTGTCCTGCGCGAGGCGCATCTGTTGGTGGAGTGATCCACAGAGCGACACCTAAGTGCGTCATTCCCGCTTTCGCGAGCATGACGAGCAAATATTTTACGATGCCCGTCTCCCGTCTCCCCATTCCCGGACCCGCAATGACCCAGATGCTCGAACTCGCCCAAACCCGTCTGCTGCAACCCGGCGGTCTCGGGCTTGCGGAAATCGATCGCTGCTTCGCACGTTTGATGGGCCCGGGCGTCGACTATGGCGACTTGTATTTCCAGCACAGCCGGCGCGAGAGCTGGACGGTCGAGGACGGCATCGTCAAGGACGGAGCGCATTCGATCGAGCAGGGCGTCGGCGTTCGCGCGATCAGCGGCGAAAAAACCGGCTTCGCCTATTCCGATGACATCCGCGCCGAGGCCTTGATCGAATCGGCGAATGCCGCGCGCGCGATCAGTCGCGATGGCGCCAGCACGAACAGCGCGCAGCGCATCGCGGTCGCTGGCCGCGAGTTGTACGCGCCGCTCGATCCGATCGACGGCATGGCGGCGGAAACCAAGGTGGCGATGCTGCGCGAGATCGATCGCTTCGTGCGCGATGCCGAGCCGCGCGTGAAGCAGGTGATCGTCAGCCTGATGGGCGCGATCGATACGGTGCTGGTCGCGCGCAGCGATGGCGTGATCGCCGCCGACGTGCGGCCGCTGGTGCGCTTCAACGTGCAGGTGATCGTCGAGGACAAGGGCCGACGCGAATCCGGCCACTCCGGCGGCGGTGGGCGTTATTCGTATGCGGAGTTGTTCGCGCAGGGCCGGCCGCAGACGATCGCGCGCGAAGCCGTGCGCCAGGCGCTGGTGAATCTCGAAGCGGTCGATGCGCCGGCAGGCACGATGCCGGTGGTGCTCGGTCCGGGTTGGCCCGGCGTGTTGTTGCATGAAGCCGTCGGGCATGGTCTAGAAGGCGATTTCAATCGCAAGGGCACGTCGGTGTATTCGGGTCGCATCGGCGAGCGCGTGGCGTCGCCGGGCGTGACCATCGTCGACGACGGCACGCTGATGGCGCGACGCGGCTCGCTCAACATCGACGACGAGGGCACGCTTACGCAGTGCACGACGCTGATTGAGGATGGCATCCTGCGCGGCTACATGCAGGACACCTTGAATGCGCGTCTGATGGGCATGGCGCCGACCGGCAACGGCCGCCGCGAGAGCTTCGCGCACCTGCCGATGCCGCGTATGACCAATACCTACATGCTCGCTGGCAACTACGATCCCGCGGAGTTGGTGGCATCGGTCGAGAAGGGTTTGTACGCGCCGAATTTCGGCGGTGGCCAGGTCGACATCACCAGCGGTAAATTCGTGTTCTCGGCGAGCGAGGCCTACCTGATCGAGAATGGAAAGATCACCCGGCCGGTGAAAGGCGCAACCTTGATCGGCAACGGCCCGGAGGTGATGAACCGCGTCAGCATGATCGGCAACAACCTCGAACTCGATGCCGGTGTCGGCATCTGCGGCAAGGACGGCCAGAGCCTGCCGGTCGGCGTCGGCCAGCCGTCGCTGAAGATCGATGCGATGACTGTGGGTGGCACGCAGACCTGATGCTCGCAGGAGCGGGCATGACCGCGATTGATCTTGCCTTGGCAGATCAGAAAGTCGCGGTCATGCCCGCTCCTACGGCGTCATTCGTCTTCCGGAGCTTCCTGCTGCAACTCGCGCAGCGCGCGGAACAATTCGCGAAAGGCGTGCGGCGGTTTGTTGCGCAGTTTTTCCTCGCGGGCATTGCGGGCGAGCTGGCGCAGATGCTGGCGATCGGCGTGCGGAAATTCCTGCAGTACCTCTGCCAAGGCTTCGTCGCCTTGCGCGATCAAGTGATCGCGAAGCGCTTCGAGGCGATGCAGGCTGGCGTTCTCGCGGCGTGAATCGGCCTTGTCGTGCTCGAGCGCGGAACGGATCGCTTCCAGATACTCGTCGTCCTCGCGGCGCAGTTTCTTGGCGAGAAACCCGACTTGCCGTTTGTGCGCGATCTGCGCGGTGATGCGCTGCGCCTCTACCACCAGCGCGACCAAGTCGTCGTTGAGCGGCAACTGCAGCAGGCGTGCATGCGGCTGCTTGACCAGCAGTTCGGCCAGGTCGAGCACGGCCAGTGCTTCGCGCCGCTGATCGCCGCGACTGCGGCCGAGAAACTCGCCGGATTCTTCGTCTACACCACGCATATCGTTCTTGAATCCACTGGGTTGGGGCATAGTATGGCCATGACGACCGCCATCACCAAATCATCCTCCCTCGACCCCGAAACCGATCGCCTCGCCGAACTCGCACAGGACGTGATCAGACTCTGCCGGGCCCGCGGTGCCAGCCAGGCGGAAGTGTCGCTGAGCGACGACCAGGGCCTGTCGGTGAATGTGCGCATGGGCGAGGTCGAGACGGTCGAGCGCAATCGCGATCGCGGCGTCGCGGTCACGGTGTATTTCGACAAGCGCAAGGGCACTGCCAGCACCGCCGATTTGCAAGCGGGCAGCCTGGAGTCGACGGTCGATCAGGCCTGCGCAATCGCCCGCTTCACCGAGGAAGACAGCTTCGCCGGCCTCGCCGACGCCGAATTGATGGCGACGCGTTTCCCCGAGCTCGATCTGTGGCATCCGTGGGTGCTCGACGCCGACGCTGCCGTCGCGCTGGCATTGCAGGCGGAGGCCGCCGGCCGCGGTGCCGACAAGCGCATCGCCAATTCCGACGGTGCCGGTGTCAGCAGCGGGCAAAGCATCGCGGTCTACGCCAACAGCCATGGCTTCGTCGCGGGCGAGCGCAGTACCAGCCATTCGATCAGTTGTTCGTTGATCGCCGGCAAGGACGACGGCATGCAGCGCGATTACTGGTATACCGCCGCGCTCAGTGCCGATGATCTCGAATCCGCCGCCAGCGTCGGCCGCCGCGCTGCCGAACGCACGGTCGCGCGTCTTGCGCCACGTTCCATCGTCACCGGCGATTATCCGGTGCTGTTTTCCGCCGAAGTCGCGCGCAGTCTGGTCGGCCATCTGCTCGGCGCCATTTCCGGCGGCGCGTTGTATCGGCGCGCGAGTTTCCTGCTCGACAGCGTCGGCACGCAGATACTGCCGTCGTGGATATCGATGGTGGAAAAACCACTGCTGCGGCGCGGCCTGCGTTCGGCGGCGTTCGATGCCGATGGCGTCGCCACGCGCGAGCAGGACCTGGTCCGCGATGGCGTGCTCACGCGTTACGTGCTCGGCAGCTATTCGGCCCGCCGGCTCGGCCTGGCCACCACCGGCAATGCTGGCGGCATGCACAATCTCGAAGTCTCGGCCAATGCCGGCGGCCTCGATGCGATGATCCGCGACATGGGCCGCGGCCTGCTGGTCACCGAACTCATGGGCCAGGGCGTCAACAGCATCACCGGCGACTATTCGCGGGGCGCGGCCGGCTTCTGGGTCGAGAACGGCGAGATCGCGCACCCGGTCGATGAGCTCACGATCGCCGGCAATCTGCTCGAGATGTTCCGCAGCATTGAGGCCATCGGTACCGACGTCGACCGGCGCTCACATATCGCGATGGGCTCGCTTCAGCTGGGACGAATGACCGTGGCCGGATCGGCCTGAAACCGCGTGGCCTTGACACGCAGGCCTGCGGGGCGGAAATTCACGGCCAGTGCACGGAGGGTGCACCAGCCATCCAACAAGGGGAAAACCTGATGAGTGACGTGTCCCAAGACGACAAGACCATGGCGATGATCAGCCATCTTTCCGGCATCGTGGCCGGCTTCATCGGTCCGCTGGTCATCTGGCTGATCAACAAGGACAAAGCTGACAAGGCTTGGCTGAATGCGCAGGCCGTGGAATCGCTCAATTTCCAGATCACGATTTTCATCGCTTACATGGTTGCCGGCATCCTGACTTTCGTCCTGATCGGCATGCTGCTGATTCCGGTGATTCTCATCGCCAATCTGATCCTGTGCATCATGGCCGGCATGAAGGCCAACGAAGGCGCCGACTATCGCTATCCGTTCGCGCTGCGCTTGATCAAGTAATCCAATTCCGCGCCGCGCGGGTCAACTGGCCCGCGCGACCGCGAACTCCGCCACGGCGCGCAAGGCGTCGGCGCGGACATCAAGCGGCCCCAGGGCCGCTTTCATTTTTTCGGCGAGCGCCAACAGCAACTTTTTCGAGCCGTCGAGGCCGATCAGGGCCGGATACGTCGATTTTTCCTGCGCGGCATCCTTGCCGGCGGTCTTGCCCAACTGCGCCGCATCGGCCTCGACGTCGAGGATGTCGTCGCGGATCTGGAACGCCAGGCCGAGGTCGGCCGCGAAAGCATCCAGACGCGTCAGCAAACCCGCATCGGCGCCTCCGATCAGCGCGCCCAGGCGCACGCTGGCGCGGATCAACGCACCGGTCTTGAGGGCATGCAGGCGTTCGAGTCCGGCCATTGCCAGCGACTGGCCAGTGGCATCCATGTCCAGTTGTTGGCCACCGCACATGCCGCGCGAACCGGCGGCTTCGGCGAGCGTCGCTACCAGGTCTATGCGCACCGCAGCCGGCACCGGCGTCGCTGCGAGCACGCGGAAAGCCAGCGCCTGCAGCGCATCGCCAACGAGGATCGCGGTGGCCTCGTCGAAGGCGACATGCACGGTCGGGCGGCCACGACGCAGATCGTCGTCATCCATCGCCGGTAGATCGTCGTGCACCAGTGAATACGCGTGGATCAGTTCGATCGCGACGGCGGCGGCATCGAGGGCATCGGTATCGGCGCCCAGAAGATAGCCGCTGGCATGCACCAGTCGTGGCCGGATGCGCTTGCCGCCGCCGAGCACGGCGTGGCGCATCGCGGCGTGCAGGCGGGCGGGAATTTCAGTTTCGGCAGGCAGGCTGCGTTCGAGTGCGGCTTCGACCCGCGCGGCCCAGGCCACGCTCAGCGCATCAACCGACATCGCCGGGGAAATCTTCTGCCGATTCGGGCCTGCCCGGATCGCTGAGCAGGCGCACGCGCAACTCGGCCTGTTCCAGCGCCGTCTGGCATTGGCGATACAGCGCGACGCCGCGCTCGTAGGCGAGCAGCGACTCGTCGAGGCTTTGCTCGCCTTTTTCCATCTTCTGCACCAGCTGTTCGAGCTCGTCGAGCGAGCGTTCGAACGTGGCGACGGCGGACGGCGGCGTTGCGGGGGTCTTGGCGGCCATGGCGCAAGTGTGACCGCGCAGACGCGCGCGGGTCAATCATGCTTCGTAGGAGCAGGCATGACTGCGATTCGCCCAAGCTGCCCGGATCAGCTTCCGATCAACGCAACCGTATGAGCCTGGGTGTAGTTCCTGCTGGGGCAAACTTGGTTATGCCCGCCCCCACGAAAGCCGCATCCCGGACCGCGTCAGCCGCTGCGAAATCACCAGATCGCCCGCAGCCAGCAACTCGCCATCGGCGGCAAACAGCAACGGCAGGCGCTCGCGCTCCCACGGCGGAATGCCGAGTTCCTGCAGGATTTTCTTCAGCGCCTGCGTATGCCCCCGACCCGATTGGGTAATGCGTTCGCCGCCGTGGCGCGCGCTCACGAAATACATCGTAGGACCCGGCATGGCTGCGATCGATCTCGCCGCCATCGATGTTGCCGTCGCAAATCCGGGAATCGCGGCCATGCCCGCTCCTACGAGATGCAAGTGATCGCCCGTCGGCAGCAGCAACGGTTCGCTACCATTCCAATCCATCCGCCAATCGGTAGGCAGTGCGGGTCGCGCAGTTTCAACATGCAGCAATCCGCGCCAGCGCCGCAACACGTGTCCGGACCAGCGATATTCGGGCTCGGCGTCGGCGCGCGCGGCCAGCAATTGTTTTTCGATGATCGCGAACGCGGCGCCCGGCAACGGTGGCATCGCCAGCGCATCGATCCAGACGCGCAGCACGCGTGCGCGCCATGGCGTACTCGATTCGCACAACGCCGCGACCGACAGCGTGGCGGGATCCAGTCCCTGCGCCTGCGCCAGCCGCTTGCCTGCTTCCTCGCGCAACAAGGCTGCGTCTTCGGCCAGCAAATCGGCACTGCGTGCCAACGCCGCCGTTGCCTGCGGCCAGCGTTGCTTCAACGTCGGAAGCACGCGCTGGCGCAGGAAATTCCTGTCCAGACGGTCGTCGGTATTCGACGGATCTTCGATCCATTTCAGTCGATACGTTTCTGCATACGTCTGCAAATCCGTGCGCGGGATGGCGAGCAAGGGACGCCACAGCACGCCGTCTGCAAACGATCGCGTCGCGCGCATGGCTGACAAACCTTCGCTCGCCGAGGCACGTAGCAGTCGCAACAGGATGGTCTCCGCCTGGTCGTCACGATGATGCGCAAGCGCCAGCATTTCGCCGCAGCGCAGCTGTTCGGAAAACGCCGCGTAACGCGCTTCGCGCGCGGCGGCCTCCAGTCCTTTGCCGCCATCGCGCGGCACACTCACGTTGACGATGACGAGATCGACGCCGAGTGCCGCGCAAATGTCTTGGCAATGCTTCGCCCAAGCATCCGCATCGGGATGCAGGCCGTGGTGGATGTGGATGGCGCGCAGCGGCGCTGTCGCCTGCGGACGATTCGCGAGCAGGTGCAACAGCACGGAAGAATCGAGGCCGCCGCTGAAGCCGACGACGATCGGCGTCGCCGGCACGGATGCAACGTTGAAAACAGACATGAGGTCGGAATCGCCCATGTCCGTCGGCGACTTACGCCGCCTCGTACGCCCCGTAACTGCGCAGGCGCCGGTAGCGCTTGTCGAGCATTTCGGGCACGGCGAGTTTGTCGAGCGCGGCGAGTTCTTCGATCAGCGTCTGCTTGAGCGTCGCCGCCATCGCAGCCGGATCTCGGTGCGCGCCACCCAACGGCTCGGGAATGATGCGGTCGATCAGATCGTGTTCGATCAGGCGGGCGGCGGTCAGGCCCAGTGCTTCGGCGGCGTCTTTCGCCTTGTCGGCGGTTTTCCACAGGATCGAGGCGCAGCCTTCCGGCGTGATCACCGAATAGGTCGCGTATTCAAGCATCAGCGTGCGATCGCCGACACCGATCGCGAGCGCGCCGCCGGAGCCGCCTTCGCCGATCACGGTGCAGATGATCGGCACCTTGAGTTCGGCCATTTCCAGCAGGTTGCGCGCGATCGCTTCCGACTGCCCGCGTTTTTCCGCATCGATGCCGGGCCAGGCGCCGGCGGTGTCGATCAGCGTAAGCAGCGGCAGGCCAAAGCGCTCGGCCATCTTCATCAGGCGCAGTGCCTTGCGATAACCCTCGGGGCGTGGACTGCCGAAATTGCGCTTGACCTTGCTCTTGGTGTCGCGGCCTTTTTCCTGGCCGATGATCATCACGGCGCGGCCGTCGATGCGGGCGAGACCACCGACGATGGCGGCATCGTCGGCGAAGGCGCGATCGCCAGCGAGCTCATGGAATTCGTCGCAGATCAGGCCGATGTAATCGAGCGTGTACGGGCGTTGCGGATGCCGCGACAGCTGCGAGATCTGCCAGGGCGTCAGCGCCTTGAAAATCTCGGCGGTGCGCACGCGCAATTTTTCCTGCAGGCCATCGACCTCGCTGTCGATATTCACCGCCGGCCCGGCACTGGCCTTGCGCAGTTCCTGGATCTTGGCTTCAAGATCGGCGATGGGCTGTTCGAAATCGAGGTAATTGGGATTCATGCGGGCATGGGGCAGGGTGCTGAGGAGGGAATACTAGCAGGGTGGAGCGGGATGGGGCTTGCGGCGGATGGCTGGGGAATGCGGGTTGTGGAGATGCTTGGTGAATGGTGAGCGGTGAGCGGGAGGGGCGGTTTTCGGAGGTAGCCTCATGAATCTGTAGAAATAATTCGTCATCCCCGCG
>Ga0208525_1000110_pt1 | contig 9732 bp, 9 predicted proteins | sample SoimicmetaGmgHMC_FD_188342 | JGI IMG/M metagenome (GOLD analysis project Ga0208525, IMG submission 188342) | Soil and rhizosphere microbial communities from Laval, Canada - mgHMC (SPAdes) (version 2) | ecosystem: Environmental > Terrestrial > Soil > Agricultural land | place: Laval, Canada...
GCTTTTCTCCCGTCTCCCGTCTCCCGTCTCCCGTCTCCCTCCACTGACATGCCCCTGTTCCGCTACAAAGCCCTGTCCGCCAACGGTGAGACGCTCGATGGCCAGATGGAGGCCGGCAGCGTCGATGAAGTGATCGTGCGCCTGCAGGATCAGGGTCATCTGCCGATGGAAGCCAAGCGTTCCGACGAACAGGTCGAAGGTTTCGATTTCGCGGCGCTGACGAAGAAACGCGAACTCAGCAACGAGCAGATCCTGCAGTTCACGCAGCAATTGGCGACGCTGCTCGGCGCCGGCCAGCCGCTCGATCGCGCGCTCGGCATCCTGCTGGAGTTGCCGGAAACGCCGGCGGCGAAGAAAGTGCTGGAACAGATCCGCGAAACCGTGCGCGGCGGCGCGCCGCTGTCGACCGCGCTGGAGCAGCAGCATGGTCTGTTCTCGCGGCTGTACGTGAATCTGGTGCGCGCCGGCGAATCCGGCGGCGGCCTGCACGATGCGCTCACCCGCCTCGCCGAATATCTCGAACGCAGCCGCGAACTGCGCAGCCGCGTGATCAACGCGCTGATCTATCCGATCATTCTCGTCACGCTCGTGCTGGGCTCGGTGACCTTCCTGCTGATGGTGGTGGTGCCGCAGTTCGAGGCGCTGTTCTCGAGCCTGAATGCCGAACTCGCCTGGTACACGCAGACGGTGTTGTTCATCAGCAAGGCGCTGCGCGATTACTGGTTCGTGTTGCTGGCGGTGATTGCGCTCGCGGCGATCTGGCTGACGAAACTCATGCGCGATCCGGAATCGCGGCTGCGCCTGGATGCGCGCCTGCTGCAGTTCAAATTCACCGGCTCGCTGGTCGCGCGCCTGGATTGCGCACGCTTGGCGCGCACGCTGGGCACGCTGGTCGGCAACGGCGTGCCACTGTTGAATGCGTTGACGTTGAGCCGCAACGTGCTCAGCAACCGCGTGCTCGCCAATGCGCTGGAAGCGGCGACATCGGAAGTGAAGACCGGCTCCGGCCTCGGTTACGCGCTGGGAAAACAGAAAGTATTTCCGCGCCTGGCCGTGCAGATGATCCAGGTCGGCGAGGAGTCGGGCGAACTCGACACCATGCTGATCAAGGTCGCCGACACCTTCGATATCGAAACCCGAAACGCGCTCGACCGTCTGCTTGCCCTGCTGGTGCCGGCGCTGACGATGCTGATGACTCTCGTGGTCGGCGCGATCATTCTTTCCGTGCTGCTGCCCATTTACGATCTGACAGGAAGCCTTGGCTGACATGAAACTCCGCAAGTTCAATCCGCGTTTGACCCATTCCCCGACGCCGCAGCGCATGCGCGGCATGAGCCTGCTCGAACTCGTCGTCGTCATCGTGCTGATCGGCACGGTGCTCGCCGTGGTCGGCGGCAAGATCGTCGCCAACAAACATCGCGCCGAAGCCAAGCTCGCCGAAACGCAACTGAAGACGCTGGCGCAGCAGATCGATTCCTACCAGTCCGATGTCGGCAGCTATCCCGACACGCTGCTGCAATTGGTGACCGCGCCGGGCAATGCCGCCGGCTGGCTCGGCCCGTATGCCAAGGCCAAGGATTTCCAGGATCCCTGGCAGCATCCGATCGAATACCGCAAACCTGGCGAAGGCGATGCGCCATACCAGCTGATCAGCCTCGGCGTCGACGGCAAGCCCGGCGGCGACGGCGTCGACAAGGACATCACCGCGCCCTGAGCGCGGCCCGGCGATGCACAAGGTCCGTGGCGTATCGCTGATCGAGTTGATGGTCGTGGTCTTGCTGATCGCGGCATCGACCGCGCTGGTCGCCGCGGCGATCGGCTCGGGCCTGCCCGGCCAGCAATTGCGCAACGCCTCGCGCGAACTCGCCGCGCAGTTGCGTTTCACCCGCGCGCAGGCGATCGCCACCGGCAAGCCACAATTGTTTTCCGTCGATGCGCAGAGCCGCGAATGGCAGGCGCCGGATCAGCATCGCGGCACGCTGCCGAATGCGATAAAGATCACCGCCACTGGTGCGCGCATCGAGCAGACGCGCGACAGCGTCGCGGCGATCCGTTTCTTTCCTGAAGGCGCATCGACCGGCGGCCGCATCGTGCTTTCGCGCGATGCCGCGGCCTGGCAGATCGATGTCGACTGGCTGACCGGGCAGGTCAAGCTCGCGCGCACCGAGGCTTCGCGATGACGCTTAACGGCAACGCTCATGGCGGAAAAAAAAGCCGTGGCTTCACGCTGCTGGAGGTGATGCTGGCCTTCGTGTTGCTCGCGACTGCGATGGGCATGGTGGTGGCGATGCTGTCGCGCGGCCTGACCCAGGTGCAGCGCTCGCAGAACGCCAGCGAAGCGATGTTGTATGCGCAGTCGCAGCTCGATGCGATCGGCGTGCTCGCACCGATCGAGCCGGGGCAATCGCAGGGCGAATTCGCTAGCGGTCGTTACCACTATCAATTGCAGATCACCGAAACCCGGGACCCCGCGCCGCGCCTGCCGACGCCGCCGGGCACGCCGGAGCCGGATGCGAGCACCGCCGCCAAGCTCTATCGCATCGTCACGCAGGTGAGTTGGGGCGCCGGCGGGCCCGATCAGAGCGTTCGCCTGTCGACGTTGCGGTTGCGCACGCCGGCAATGGTCGCGGTGTCGCCACCATGAAGTCGAATGCTCGCGGTTTCACCCTGATCGAGGTCATCGTCGCGATCGCCTTGCTGGCGTTCGGGCTCGCGCTGGCCTTCGGTACATTGCGCGGCGCCACGCGTGCGACCGAGCACGCCGATGCAATCGCGCGCGACAGCGAGCGACTACGCGCGGTGCAGGGTTTCCTGCGCACGCAGATCGGCGGCGTGTTGCCGATCGCCTACCAGATCGATCCGGTCAGCGGCGATGGCCGTTTTCTTGAAGGCAGCGCCGACAAGCTCGAGTTCGTCGCCGCCATGCCCGGTTACATGTCGCGCGGCGGCTCGTATCTGCAGACGTTCGAATTCGACAATGGCGAACACGGGCGCCGCCTGCTGTTCACGCATCGCCTGCTGACTCCGGACGGCCCGATCAAGGCCGAACGCGAACCGGAAGTGTTGCTCGAAGACATCGCCGACGGCGGTTTCGAATTCCAGGCGCTGGACGACAGCGGCCATCCGGGCGGCTGGAAATCGGAATGGCGGGTGCCGGGACGGATGCCGCCGCTGGTGCGGTTGAAGTTGCGCTTCAACGATCCGCGGCGGAATTTTCCCGATCTGGTGATCGCGCTGCACCTGGGCATGTCCTACGGTGGCACCGGCGGTGGCGCGGCGAGATTGCCGCCGGTGCAAATCCCTTCCGATCCGAATCCACTCTGATGCAGACCCGGACGCGCGGTGCCGCCCTGCTGCTGGTGTTGTGGATACTGGTGCTGCTGACCGGGCTGGCCTCGGTGTTCGCGCTTGGCGCGCGCACCGAAGCGATGCAGAGCCGCGCGCTGGAGCGCAACAGCATCGCGCGCTACGCCGCCGAAGCCGGCGTGGAAGTGGCGGTGCTGCGCCTGCAGGGCGCGGACGAAAGCCAGCGCTGGATCCCCGACGGCCGCAGCAACGAATTTTCCTATGAGGATTCGCGGCTGCAGGTGCGTGTGGTCGACGAGTCCGGCAAGGTCGACATCAATCTCGTGGGGCCGGATGTGCTCAATGGCCTGCTGCTCGCACTCGGCGTCGACGGCACGCGCGCCGGGCAGTTGACCGGGGCGATCATGGACTGGCGCGATCCGGACAACCTGCTCAGTGCCGAAGGCGGCGCCGAGGATCCCGAGTACGCGGCCGCCGGCCTGCCTTACGGCGCCAAGGACCGCCCGTTCGAAACGGTCGCGGAATTGCAGCAGGTGCTGGGCATGGATCCGGCGACCTATCGCCAGCTCGCACCCTACGTGACGGTGTACAGCGGATTGGCGCGGCCGAACGTGGCGTTCGCGGCGCAGCCGGTGCTGCAGGCGCTGGGCTTGTCCCCTGACCAATTGGCGCAGATGCAGGCCGCGCGCGAATCCTGGCAGCCCGGCGGGGCGGTGCCTACGCTGCCCGATGGCAGTCCGCTATCGGCCCAGGGAACGGGCACGTATAGTATTTCCAGCCGCGCCACCCGTAGCGACGGCTCGCAGGCCCAAGTCAGCATCACTCTCCGCCTAGGCGGTAGCGGCGGATTTGGCCAGCTTTACACGCCACTCTCCTGGCGGGTGGGAGAAACCGACTGATGCCTGCGAACGACACCCTCCTCCAAGCCCTGGAACCGCTGCGCCTGCGCTATCTCGACAGTCCGGTCCCGGCTTGGCTGCGCGCGGCCGGCGAGACTTTGCTCGGGCTGCTGCCGCTGACCTTGCGCCGCCAGCTCGGTGCGCAGCAGCGCAGCCTGTTGTTGCAGGTGGAGGGTGGTGAGCTACGCCTGCATGCCAGCGTTGACGGCAGCGCGCAGTTGCTCGGCTGCCTGCCCACCGACAATCCGGAGTTGCTGGAAACTCTGCGTCAGCGTCTCGACAGCAGCGCCGGTGCGGTGCCGCGCTGGCTGCTGGTCGCGCCGGGTCAGGTGTTGCGGCGCAGCCTGACGCTGCCGACCTCGGCGGAAACCCGGCTGCGCGATGTGCTGCTGCACGAGATCGACCGGCAGACGCCGTTTTCCCCTGACCAGGTCAGCTACGAAGCGCGGGTGTTGTCGCGCGATGCCGCGAACAAGCAACTGCGTGTGGAGCTGGTGGTCATTCCCAACCAGCGGATCGAAACCGCGCTCGCTGCGCTCGGACCGATGAACCAGGGCCTGGCTGGCATCGATGTCCGCGACGCCGATGGCGGCCGGCTCGGCGTCAATCTGTTGCCGGCGACGCAGCGCACCGCGCGCGTCGATCGCGCAGTGCGCATCAACCTGCTGCTCGGCGCGGTGATCGTGATCGCGCTGTTGCTGGCGATGTGGCTGGCGCTGGGCAATCGGCGCATCGCCCTCGAAGAACTCAACGCCCGCGTCGCTGCCGCCAACGTGCAGGCGCGCGAGGTGCGCAAGTTGCGCAACACGCTGGACAACTCGACGCGTGCGGCGAATTTCCTGGCGCGCCAACGTGCCCAGCAGCCGACGATGCTCGCGCTGCTGGCCGACCTGACCCGACGCATCCCCGACAACACCGCGCTGGAAAAACTTTCCGTCAACGAAGGCCATGTCGTGCTGATCGGCAAGAGCCAGCAGGCGGCGGCATTGGTCGCGTTGCTGCAGGCCTCGCCCTTGCTGCGCACGCCGGCGCTGGCCGGTGCGGTGCAGTCTGACCCGGCCACGGGCCGCGAACTTTTCACCATGACCGCCACGGTCGTTGGTTCGCCACAGGAGGCCGCGGATGCAAAAGCCCGCAAGAATCCCTGAGCGTTGGCGCATCCTCGCTGGCATCGCGGCGGTGGTCCTGGTCGCCTACCTGGTGCTCGTGCACTGGTGGTTCGCTGCGCCGATGCTGGCGATGGGCGATGAAATCACCGACCTGCGCGAACAGGAAGCGAGCCTGCGCAACGAAGCGGCGCAACGTCCGCAGATCGAACAGCGGATGGCGCAGGTGCGGCAGTTCGAAGCCAGCAATCCCGGCTTTCTGCCCGAAGGCAATCGCGAACTCGCCAGCGCCGGACTCGTGCAACGCCTCGAACAAGTAGTCGGCCGCGCCAGCGCCAATCCCGCCGCCTGCCAGATCACCGCGCGCACGCCGTCGGAATCGGCGGCCAAGGAAGCATTCCCGCGCGTAGTCGTGCAGGTGCGTCTGCGCTGCGGCATGAGCGAGCTCACCGCGGTGATGCACGAGTTGGAAAGCGGCAGCCCGCAGCTGTTCATCGACAACATGGAATTACTCTCGCGGCGCAGTTATCTCAGCGCGGGTGCCGCGCCGGACGGCGCGCTCGATGTCGCCTTCGATCTTTACGGCTATCTGAAAGTCGCCACGCCTGTCGCCGGGGTGCCGCGTGCTTGAATCATTGCGGCCTTCGACGTTGTTGCTGGGTACTGTCTGCGCCTGGGCATTGTTGTTGCTCGGCCTGACGATTGCCGGGCTCGGCGGCCGCATCGCGCCGGCACCGAGCGATCTCGCGCCGGAAGCGATCCCGGCGGTGAAGCTCACGCGCAGCGAATCCGGCCTCGGTCCGTTGAGCGACTATCTCGAAGTCGGCGCGCGTCCGCTGCTGCTGTCCGACCGCAAACCCGCACCCATTCTCGCCAGCGCCGGCGACGATGCCTCGGCCGCCTTCGATGCGATCCTGAGCAGCGTGATGATTACGCCGCAGGTGAAACTCGCGATCCTCACGATGAGCGATGGCAGCAGTCGTCGCGTGAAACTGGGCGAAGCGGTCGCCGGTACCAACTGGAGCCTGCAGACGCTGGAGCCGCGGCGCGCGGTGTTCGCCGGTCCCGGTGGCGCGAAAGAATTGGCCTTGCGTGTCTTCGACGGCAAGAGCGGTGCCGCGCCCACGCCGATCGCGAACACGCCACCGGCAACGCCTGCACCATCGCGCCCCGATGCCGGTATCAACACTTCTTCGCCGAACTACGAACCACCACCCATCGTCGTCGCGCCTGCACCGGCCACTGCGCCGCCTGCCGCCAATCCGCCTACCGGGGCGGCGATGACCCAGGAACAACAGATCGAAGCCATCCGCGCCCGCATCGAGGCCCGCCGCGCATCCGCGCGCGCCGAGGCCCTCCGTGCCGCCGCCGACAACAAGGTAAAGTGACACGATGACTCTCGCGCTCCGTCCTTTTTTCCTGCTCGCCCTGATCAGCGGCCTCACAGCCTGCGCCACGGCCACACCGCCGCGCATGGAACGCAACGACACGCCGATGCCCAGCAACGCCGCTGCCAGCGATCCGGCGCAGGCGCCGGTAGTCGTCAACGGCAAGGTGATTACGCCAACCACCGAACTTGGTGAAGCGCCGCACAAGGCGTCATCGCCACAGGTGCGCGCCGGCAATGGTCAGCTGATCAACCAGCGCGTCGCCGCGTCGCCGCCGCCGACCTTTGGTTCGACGGGGCAGGCCACGTTCAATTTCGAAGGCGAATCGCTGCAGGCGGTGGTCAAGGCGATTCTCGGCGATCTTCTGCAGCAAAATTACGTGATCGCGCCAGGCGTGCAAGGCACCGTCACGCTGTCGACGCCGCGCCCGGTCGATTCCTCGCAGGCCTTGTCGCTGCTGGAAATGGTACTGGGCTGGAACAACGCGCGTCTGGTCTGGAGCGATGGCCGCGCCAACATCGTGCCGGCCGACCAGGCCGTGCCCGGCAACCTGTCGCCGCGCACCGGATCGGCCGCCAATGCCCGCGGCTACGAATTGCGCGCCGTGCCACTCAAGTACATCTCGGCGACCGAGATGGAGAAACTGCTCAAGCCGTACGCGCGCGATCACGGCATCGTGCAGGTCGACAACACCCGCAACCTGCTGGTGATCGGCGGCACCCGCGCCGAGTTGCAGAACTATCTGCGCACGATCGAGATCTTCGACGTCGACTGGCTCGCCGGCATGTCGATCGGTGTGTATCCGTTGCAATCGGCCGAAGCCGGCAAGGTCGTCACCTCGCTCGACAAAGTATTCGGCGAAAGCGGCAAGACGCCGATGTCGGGCATGTTCCGCTTCATGCCGCTGGAAGGGCAGAACGCGGTGATGGTGATCACCACGCAGGCCAGTTACCTGCGCGAAGTCGAATCCTTCATCGAGCGCCTCGACACCGGCGGCGATGGCGCGCGCCTGTACGTCTATGAAGTCCAGTACGTGAAGGCTGCCGATCTCGCCGACCAGCTCGGCAGTGTGTTCGGCCAGAGTGGCCAGCAGAACAGTTCGAAGAAAGGCGCGTCGCTGATGCCTGGTCTGGATCCGGTGGAAGTACGCACCACCGACATGCCGGCGGCGAAAGGCGCTGACATCGGCAGCAGCGGCAACGGCAACACGGGCATTGCTGGCGGCGGCGATTATGCCGGTGGCAAATCCGGCGGCAGCGGCGGTAACAGCAATCAGACGTTGAGCATCGGCGGCAGCGAGGTTGGCATCAGCGCCGTCGAGGAAAGCAACTCGTTGCTGATCCGCACCAATCCCGCGCAATGGGAATCGATTCGTCGCGCGATCGAGCGCCTGGATACGATGCCGCTGCAGGTGCACATCGAGGCGCAGGTGGTCGAGGTGAAACTCAACGACCAGCTCAAGTACGGCGTCAGCTGGTTCTTCGGCAATCTGGTTTCCGCCGGCGATCAGGCCTTCACCAAGGCCACGAGCTTCTGGGACAACTCCGGCAGCAGCGTCAAGCCCGATGGCACCGGCACCTTCACCTTCCTCGGGCCGAATGCGCAGGCGATCATCAGCACGCTCGATTCGGTCAGCAACACGCGCATCCTGTCCGCGCCGTCGGTGCTGGTGCGCAACAACGTCGAGGCCGATTTCAATTCCGGCACGCAGATCCCCGTTGCCAGCACCATCATCAACAACAACGGCAACACAAACAACGACGATACCTACAGCCAGGTGCAGTTCCGCCAGACCGGTGTCAGCCTCAAGGTCAAGCCGCGGATCAGTTCCAACGGCATGGTCTTTCTCGAGATCACCCAGGACGTGAGTTCGATTTCCGACACCGGCCCGGTGATCGGCGGCAACGTCAGCGTCGACAACCGCAAGTTGCATACCGAAGTCGCGGTGCGCACCGGCGAGACGGTGATGATCGCCGGCCTGATCCAGAGCTCCAACAAGAATGGCTCCTCGGGCCTTCCCGGCTTGAGCCGCCTGCCTTACGTCGGTGCGCTGTTCGGTGCCAAGGAACGCGGTGAGAACCGCGCCGAAGTCGTCGTGCTGATCACGCCAACGGTGATCCACGATCCCTCGGAGGCGCGCAAGCTTACCGACGAATACGGCGAGCGTTTCCGCGGCCTTGATCCGTTGCGCAAACCCGGCAGCGCTCCGAAGAAGAAGTGAGCGCTGCCCCGGCTCGGCAATGCTGCCGGGCCAGCGCCGCCGGTGTCGTGCCATCGCTGCGTCGGACGCAGCGAAGAGGTCGACACGATGAGGCAAACTATGCGCCAAGCCCGACCGGCGCCCTGACTGCGACGAACTCCTGGTGATGACGACCAACCTTGCCCATCGCTTCGTGTTCCGCGAACTGCTGCGTCGCGAATTGGGCGAGCGCTATCGAAACACCTTGCTCGGCGGCGGCTGGTACCTGGTGCTGCCGTTGCTGCAGCTCGCGGTGCTGGCCTGGGTGTTCGGCAGCCTGTTGCCCGCACGCGCTCAGACCAGCGCGCCTTACGGTGTCTTCCTTGCGCTGGCGCTTTATCCCTGGGGCGTTTTCGCGAATGCGGTCGCGCGCAGCGTGACCGCGCTGGTCGACAACGCCGCCCTGATCGGGAAAATCGCGATTCCGCATTCGCTGTACATCCTCGCCCGCGTCGCCGCCAGCGTGTTCGTCGATCTCGCCGGTTTCGCGCTGGTGATCGTCGTGGTGCTGCTGTTCGGCGTGAAGCTGGCGCCGGCTGGTGTGCCGGCGATGTTCGCCGGCATGGCGGTGATCGGATTGTTCGCGCTGGGCGTGTCGCGCGTGCTGGCGGTGCTGCAGGTTTTCCTGCGCGATGTCGCCGCGGCGATTGGTCAGTTGCTGTCGCTGGGTTTTTTCATCACACCGATTTTCTACGAACGCGAGCAATTGCCGCTGGTAGCGCAGCACGCGCTCGCCTTCAATCCGATGACGGCGCCGATCGAGGCGATCCGGCACGGCCTGCTCGGACGCGAGG
>Ga0208525_1000111_pt1 | contig 9720 bp, 7 predicted proteins | sample SoimicmetaGmgHMC_FD_188342 | JGI IMG/M metagenome (GOLD analysis project Ga0208525, IMG submission 188342) | Soil and rhizosphere microbial communities from Laval, Canada - mgHMC (SPAdes) (version 2) | ecosystem: Environmental > Terrestrial > Soil > Agricultural land | place: Laval, Canada...
GGCAGTACGCAGATCACGCGCTCGATCGCGTTGCGTTCGAGGCGCGACGGCTTGCCCCAGATGTCGTAGACCGAGACCGCGGAGGTCAGGTTGCCGTGGCTGAGCATCGCGCCCTTCGGCAATCCCGTCGTCCCGCCGGTATATTGCAGCAGCGCGACGTCATCGACCGAGATCGCCGGCCACTGCGCCGGCTTCGCTGCGCCGTCGGCGAATTGCCTGTAGGTCGTGATCTTCGGATTGTCAGGCAGCGCCGTCTGCGGCGTACCGACCTTGCCCCAATGATCGTCCTCGCAGACAATCAAACGATCTAGCAACCCCTTGTCGAGAAACTTCAGCGCGGTCGGCAGCAGCGCCGACAGATTGCTGGTGACCAGCACGCGCGCGCCGGAGTCCGAAAGCTTGTGCGACAGCGCGATCTCGCCATCGAGCGGCGACAGATGCACGACGCGGGCGCCGGCAGCGGTGGCGCGGGCGACGGTGTCGTCGCTGGAGCCCGAATCGAGCACCAGAACCTCGGCACACACCGCGCGCAGCGAGGCCACGCAGCGGGCGATACGGTCCGCTTCGTTCTTGGTGATCACGACGCCGGAGATCGGCAGAGGCTGAGGCATCGGCGGTTGTTTTTGCGAGAAGAGGCGAGTTTAACAGCCCGTCGCCGCTGCCCCGATGCGTGCGCTCGGCTATCATGCGCGGGCAAGCAATCGGCCCGACGGCCGCGCGGGGGTTCATGAAAATTCTGATACTCGGGGCGGGCCAGGTCGGTTCTTCCGTGGCGGCGGCGCTGGCGACGGAGAACAACGACATCACCGTGGTCGATACCGATCCGCAGCGCCTGCGCGATCTCGCGGAAAAGCTCGACATCCGCACCGTCACGGGCCATGCCTCGCTGCCCAGCGTGCTTGCCCAGGCCGGCGCCGAAGAAGCCGGTCTGCTGGTCGCGGTCACCTCCAGCGACGAAGTAAATCTGGTTGCCTGCCAGGTCGCCGAGCAGCAGTTCAAGACCGCCACGCGCGTGGCGCGCCTGCGCGAATCGGAATACCTGAAAGTAGCGAAGGCGGTAAATGTCGCGATCAGTCCCGAGCAGCTGGTCTGTCGCCACGTCGAGCGCCTGATCGAATATCCCGGCGCGCTGCAGGTGCTCGATTTCGCCGAAGGGCGTGCGCAACTGGTCGGCGTGCGCGCGGTCGCTGGCGGCGCCCTGGTCGGGCATGAAATCCGCGAATTGCGCCAGCATCTGCCGGCGAACGTCGATGCCCGCGTTGCGGCGATCTTCCGCAACGGCCGCCCGGTCAAGCCCGAAGGCAGCACGGTGATCCAGGCCGAGGACGAGGTGTTCTTCCTTGCCGATGCCCGCAACATCACCACGGTCATGGGCGAACTGCGTCGACTCGACAGTCGCCCGACGCGCCGTCTGCTGATCGCCGGCGGCGGCAACATCGGCCGCAAACTCGCACGCACGCTGGAAAAGAAGTACCAGGTGAAGATTCTCGAGCGATCGCGCGAACGCGCACGTAGCATCGCCGAAGAACTGCTGAACTCGATCGTGCTGGTCGGCGACTGCGCCGACGAGGATCTGCTGCGCGAAGAGAACATCGACCAGACCGACATCTATCTGGCGCTGACTAACGACGATGAAGCCAACATCCTATCGGCGATGCTCGCCAAGCGGCTCGGTTGCCCGCGCGTTTTGGCGCTGATCAACCGGCCGTCCTACGCCGAGTTGGTCGAAGGCGGCAGCATCGACATCGCCGTCAGTCCGCAGCAGGTGACGCTGAGTGCGCTGCTCGCGCATATCCGCGAAGGCGCGCCGGCGCGCGTGTACTCGCTGCGACGCGGCGCGGCCGAAGCGATCGAGGCGGTGGTGCGCGGAGATCGCCGCACCTCGCGCGTGATCGGTCGTTCGCTGGAAGAACTCGAACTGCCCGAAGCCACCACCATCGGCGGCATCGTGCGCGGCGACAAGTTGTTGATCGCCCACCACGACGTGGTGATCGAGTCTGGCGACCACGTGATCCTGTTCGTCATGGACAAACGGCAGCTGCCGCAGGTCAACGCCTTGTTCCAGGCCGGAGCCGGCTGGCTGTGAGTGATCGTCTGAAGGCGATGCAGCGGATCTTCGGCGCGATCATCGCGCTCAGCTCGCTGATCACCGTGCCGCCGCTGCTGATCGCGCTGGCCCTGGGCGAAGACAGCCAATACGCGTTTCTCGACAGCTTCCTGCTGATCGGCGCGGTCGGCCTGATGCTGTGGTGGCCGGCGCGGCACGCACGCTATGACCTGCGCCTGCGCGACGGCTTCCTGGTCACGACTTCGATCTGGGTGATCGCGAGTTTGGTGACGGCGATTCCGTTCATGCTTGCGCAGCCGTTTCTCAGCTATACCGATGCCGTGTTCGAGGCGGCATCCGGGTTGACCACCACCGGCGCGACGGTGATTTCCGGCCTCGATGCCTTGCCGCGCAGCGTGCTGTTTTACCGGCAGTCGCTGAATTTTCTCGGCGGCATGGGCATCGTGATTCTCGCCGTGGCGATCCTGCCGATGCTCAAGATCGGCGGCATGCAGTTGTTTCGCGCCGAAAGCGCCGGCCCGACTCGCGACAACAAGCTCACTCCGCGCATCGCCGAAACTGCGCGCGCGCTGTGGATGGTCTATGTCGGTCTGAGCCTGCTGTGCGCGCTCGCCTACTGGATCGGCGGCATGAGTGTGTTCGACGCAATCTGCCATGCGATGTCGACTACTGCGACCGGCGGCTTCTCGACGCACGACGCGAGCTTCGGCTACTGGCACAGCCCGTTGATCGACGGCATGGCGATGGTATTCATGCTGCTTGGCGGCATCAATTTCGGTATGCACTGGTACGCCTGGCGGCGCGCGACGATCAGTCATTTCCAGGCCGACGCCGAGCTGTTCACTTTCCTGGCGATCGCGGTGATCGCAACGGCCATCGTGTCGCTGAACCTGTTTCTTGCCGGGCGTTTCGACAGCTTCGCCGCAGCTCTGCATCACGGCGGTTTCCAGGTGGTTTCCAGCCTGACCACGACCGGCTTCGTCACCACTGGGTTTTCCGATTGGCCGGGGTTGTCGCCGCTGCTGTTGATGCTGCTTGGTTTCGTCGGTGGTTGCGCTGGTTCGACCGCCGGCGGCATGAAGGTCGCGCGTCTGCAGATGGTGGTGCGTCAGGGCCTGCGCGAAATCAAGCAGCTCGTGCATCCCAAGGGCCAGTTCGTGGTCAAGGTCGGCGGCAAGCGCGTTTCCGAAAGCGTGGTGATCTCGGTCGCGGGTTTCTGCACGCTATACCTGCTGAGCTTTCTGGCGATGACGTTGATGTTGACCGCTTCCGGCGTCGACATCCTGACCGCGTTCTCGGCGATCGCCGCCTGCATCAACAATATGGGGCCGGGCCTGGGCGGCGTTGCCCATCACTACAACTCGCTGGGCGATGTCTCGATCTGGATCTGCAGTTTTGCGATGATCCTTGGCCGCCTGGAAGTGTTCACCGTGCTGGTGCTGCTGACGCCGCAGTTCTGGAGCGAGTAAGCGGCAGGCGTATTCGGGGGTTTTTCGCGCGCATCGCGCGACGATCGACGCGGATTTTCTTCCCGGCGATGAGTGCTCAGTAGCAATCCGGATGATAGGGGTTGCGCTCGCCCGGCAAGGCCGGATGCAGGGTGTAGCGCTTGTATGTCCACTGGTATTGGCGCAGGTCGCGGCGCGCGATCGCCTCGACCTGGGCATTCATCGCGGTCGCTGCCTCGATCGCATCCTTGCTCGCGATCAGCGGCGAGGCCGGCTCGAAATGAATTTCGAAACCGTCGACGACCGGTTCGGCGTAGGCGAACAACACGGGCGCGCCACTGCGCTCGGCCAGCTTCGGAATCAGGCTGAGCGTCAGTGCCGTCTTGCCGAAGAAGGGCGCGAAATCGCCGCCGCCGAATTTCGGCTGCTGGTCGGGTGTGATGCCGACCGTGCCGCCGTCTTTGAGTGCTTTCCACAATGGGCGCATCGCGTTGGTTTCAGCGGGGACCAGTTGCACGTTGGCACCGCCGCGCGCCAGGCGCAGGAAAACATCGCCCGCCGGCTTTTCCGGCACGCGATACACGAGGGTGAATGGCGCCCGCGCCGCCATGAATTCGATGAGCAATTCCCAGTTGCCGTAATGCGGCGCCGAGATGATCAGGCCGCGGCCCTGGGCGATCGCGGCGCGGTAGTACTCCTCGCCATGCACGCGCGTGATCAGACGCAGGTTGGATGCGCGCGAACGCGTCCACACGCGCAGGGTTTCCATCAGGTTGCGGCCGGTGGCGCGCAGGATCTGTGCGACCTCCAGTTCGCGCGCTTCGGTGCTCAATTGCGGCGCGATGATTTCGAGGTTGCGCCGTGCGACTTTGGTTTCGCGGGTATTGCGGCGATGGGCAAGGCGGCCACCGAGGTCGCCGATCGCGCGCTGCAGCGACAGCGGCAGCCAGCCGACGAGGCAGGCTGCGGCATACATCAGCCGACCAAGAAGGCGCGCGTTATCCATGCGCCGAGTGTAATGGCTGCGTGCGAAGGCCGGAACGCGCGGCGTTCGCGATCGGTACCGATCAGCGCCAGGGCCGTCGGGGCCGTGCCACTTCAATCGCCCGACGGATTGCTATCCTCGGCGCCAGCACTGCCCGGAGGCAACGATCGTCCATGCGCTTTTTCGCACTCGCACCCACGCTTCCGTCCCGATGCGATCACCGTCCATGCGCGGTGCCGGCGTGATCGCGCTGATCCAGCGCGTGCTCACGGCGAGCGTCGAGGTCGAGGGCGACTGTCTTGGCCGAATCGGTTCGGGCCTGCTGGCGCTGGTCGCGGTTGAACCCGGCGATGACGAGGCGCGCATCCAGCGCATGGCCGAGCGGCTGGCCGGCTATCGTGTGTTCTCCGACGCCGACGGCAAGATGAACCTCTCGCTTGCCGATACCGGCGGCGATCTGTTGCTGATCAGCCAGTTCACCCTGGCGGCCGATACCCGCAAGGGCATGCGTCCCAGCTTCACCTCGGCGGCGCCGCCGGAGCTAGGCCGGCAGGGATTCGAACGCCTGCTGGCGCTGTGCCGGGAACGTCTGCCGCGCGTTGAAACCGGGCGTTTTGGCGCCCATATGAAGGTCAGCCTGGTCAACGACGGCCCGGTCACTTTCCGTCTGGAAAGCTAGTCCCGGTTAAAAACCCTTTTATAAACATAAGCATGGCCAATAATTGGCCTGCCCATGTATAATACGCGGTTCCTCTGACCCCCTATCGGCAGACTTCATGGCCACCGACCGTCCGGCGCAACAGAACGAAATCAAGCTGCTGATCAGCAAAGGCCTGGAGCAGGGCTACCTGACTTATGCCGAGGTCAACGATCACCTGCCCGACGACGTGGTCGATCCCGAGCAGATCGAAGACATCATCGGCATGATCAATGGCATGGGCATCGAGGTGCACGAAGTCGCGCCCGACGCCGAAACGCTGCTGCTCTCCGACGCCACGCCGACGCGCACCGACGACGATACCGTCGCTGCCGAAGAAGCCGCTGCGGCGCTGACCGCGCTCGATACCGAAGGCGGCCGCACCACCGACCCCGTGCGCATGTACATGCGCGAGATGGGTTCGGTCGAGCTGCTCACCCGCGAAGGCGAAATCGCCATCGCCAAGCGCATCGAGGAAGGCCTGAACCAGGTGCTGTCCTCGTTGGCCAGCTTCCCCTGGTCGATTCAGATGCTGCTCGAAGACTACGACCTGCACATGGAGGGCAAGAAGCGCCTTTCCGAAGTGGTCACCGGCTTCCTCGATCTCGAGGCAGTGGTCGAGGAAATCCCGGAAGTCGTTCTCGACGAAAACGCCGAGCTCGAAGTCGAAGCCGTCGAAGGCGAAGATGGCGAGGAAACCGCCGCCGTCGACACCGGCCCGGATCCAGCCGAAGTCGCGCGTCGCATGGACGTGCTCAAGGGCTTGTACGGCAAGTTCCAGAAAACCCACGCCAAGCTCGGCCCCGCCGACAAGAAGTCGCTGAAGCTGCGCGAGGAAATGGCCGCGGAATTCCTGCGCCTGAAAATGCCGCTGGCCGAGATCGATTCCTTCGTGCGCAAGCTGCGCGAAGTGGTCAACTCGATCAAGGAACACGAGCGCCGCGCGCTCGACATCGCCACGCGCAACGCCAAGATGCCGCGCAAGGATTTCATCAAGGCCTGGCCGGGCAACGAGACCAATGTCGCCTGGGCCGATGAAGTCATCCGTCGCAAGCAGAAGTGGTCGTCGGGCATGCGCGAGTTCAAGGACGCGATCGTCGGCGAGCAGGAAAAGCTGATCGGCATCGAGCAGTCGCTGCATTTGTCGCTGCCCGACATCAAGGAAATCAACCGCGCGATGGCCTACGGCGAAGCGAAAGCGCGCAAGGCCAAGAAGGAAATGGTCGAGGCCAACCTGCGCCTGGTGATTTCCATCGCCAAGAAGTACACCAACCGCGGCCTGCAATTCCTCGACCTGATCCAGGAAGGCAACATCGGCCTGATGAAGGCCGTGGACAAGTTCGAATACCGCCGCGGTTACAAGTTCTCGACCTACGCCACCTGGTGGATCCGCCAGGCGATCACCCGCTCGATCGCCGACCAGGCGCGCACCATCCGCATCCCGGTGCACATGATCGAGACGATCAACAAGCTCAACCGCATCTCGCGGCAGATGCTGCAGGAAATGGGTCGCGAGCCGACGCCGGAAGAGTTGGCGAAGAAGATGGAGATGCCCGAGGACAAGATCCGCAAGGTGCTCAAGATCGCCAAGGAGCCGATCTCGATGGAGACGCCGATCGGCGACGACGAGGATTCGCATCTCGGCGATTTCATCGAAGACACCAACGTCGAATCGCCGATCGAGACCGCGACCAACATCGGTCTGCGCGAAACCGTCAGCGACGTGCTCGCCGGTCTCACGCCGCGGGAAGCGAAAGTGCTGCGCATGCGTTTCGGCATCGACATGAATACCGATCACACGCTGGAAGAAGTCGGCAAGCAGTTCGACGTCACCCGCGAGCGCATCCGCCAGATCGAAGCCAAAGCGTTGCGCAAGCTGCGTCATCCGAGCCGCTCGGAGCAACTGCGCTCGTTCCTCGATCTCGAGTAATCCCGATCGCATTCGCATGAAAAAGCCCCGCAATGCGGGGCTTTTCTTTTATGCGGCGGGTAAATTGCCCATAATCGGAAGCGTCGGGCCTATAGCTCAATGGTTAGAGCAGGGGACTCATAATCCCTTGGTTCCAGGTTCGAGTCCTGGTGGGCCCACCAAATACCAGTCCGGCGGAGTTCGCTCCGGCTTTCTGAAGGTCGAAAAGCCCATCAATCAAGGCTTTTGACCGGCGGTGACGTTCATTTGCGTTCGCTTGCATCCGCAAAATGATGGGGGCATCATCTGGGGCATATGGTCACGAGCCGGGGCTCTGACCAACCGGATGCCCCCAATGCCGCTCACCGACATCAAATGCAAAAACGCTAAGCCATCCGACCGAGTGCAACGCCTGTTTGATGGCGGCGGCTTGTACCTCGAGGTGATGATCAGCGGCGCGCGCTACTGGCGAATGAAGTATCGCCACATGGGTAAAGAGAAGCGCCTCGCGTTCGGTGTGTATCCCGAAGTGACCTTGTCGGCCGCCCGAGATGCCCGCGACGACGCGCGTGCCTTGCTGCGCCAGGGGCGCGACCCTGCAGCGGAGAAAAAGGCTACCAAGCTTCGTGCGCGAATTGCTGCGGACAACACCTTCAAGGCGATCGGCAACGATTGGCTGCAGGTATGCGCACCGAAGTGGACTCCTCTACAGCTGAAGAAGGAGACGAGGAGGTTAGAGAATCACGCCTATCCGTGGATTGGAGATCTTCCCATTACCGAGATCGGCGTTGCGGAGATTCGTCCGCTTCTAGATAGGCTCGTGAAGGCGGGGCATCTGGAGCAAGCGCATCGAGTGCGGGAGCAGTTGAGCAGAGTGTTTCTGCACGCCGCGGCAAATGAGAAGGGGTCGCGAGACCCTGCAAAAGCGCTCGAGAAGTATCTTCCGCCCCGTGTTTACAAGCGATATCCCACCATCACAGATCCAGACAAGGCAGCCGAGCTACTGCGCGCAATTGATGGCTTTGGCGGGACTTTTCCCGTTCGCTGCGCGTTGCGTCTGGCTCCCCTCCTTTTCGTTCGGCCTGGCGAACTTCGTGCCGCTGAGTGGAAGGAATTTGACCTGTCCCATCGCGACGGCGCGCGCTGGGTGATTCCGCCGGAGCGAAGGAAATTGAAAAAGGCGCAGAAAGAACACCCCGATGCGCCCGCCCACTTCGTGCCACTTGCTGAGCAGGCTATCGCGATCATTCGCGAACTTGAGCCGCTCACCGGAGGCGGGCGTCGATACCTGTTTCCGGGCGCTCGGAGTGCTGCGAGGCCGATGAGCGAAAACACCATCAATGCTTCGTTGAGGCGCCTCGGTTTCGACAAGGATGCGATGACCGGCCATGGTTTTCGACACATGGCCAGCACCATGCTCAACGAGATGGGGTTCAACAAGGATGCGATCGAACGCCAGCTTGCTCACAAGGAGCCTGGTGTCGGCGGCATTTACAACTTGGCGCAGCACTTGCCGGAACGTCGCACGATGATGCAGGCATGGGCCGATCATCTCGACAATTTGCGTGCTGGAAACAAGGTCGTACCGATTCACCGCAAGTTCGCCGGCAGGAGCCGGTAAGCGGCCGAGCCGGGCGTTACAGCGCCCGGCCGGCCTTCCACAACCGTTCAACTGGAGAACGATCATGGCAACCGCAAGCGTAGCAACTCGCACCATCCCCGCAAACGACCAGCCCGGCCTTGAGCATCTCCTGCTCACCGCCGAAGACTTTACCGATCCGGCGCGCGCTGCCGCGGCCGCCGACAATGCCCTGGAGCCGATCACCCAAGGAATCGAGGCCATTGGAGAACTGCTGTGGCGTGCCGCCGACGGTGGGTTCGGCTTGCCGAACAAGACGCTGCACGGCTTAGGTGTCCTACTCGTCCACCTAGCGCAGTTTTCAGAGCATGTCGGTTTCCTCGAGAGTAACGCCCGTTTCAACGCCGCGGAGCGCGCGTTGGACGCGAGCGAGCGGGCCAACGTAAGGGCGGCGTGAAACGAGCATGTCCACTTCGGACTCCCCCGTATTCAACGCGAAGCACTATGCCGCGCAACTGAAGGCGGAGGCCGACCGAGAGGCTCTCACCGAATCGGCAGGAAGCCCCTCGGATTTTCGTGAGGGCCTCGACGCTCCCGTCGGTTCGTTCCGGTGGAAGATCGTCCAAGCGCTCGAGGGAGATCGCGAGTGCGCGTGGGAGGTGCTGCAATCGGCCTGTGTCGCGCTCTCCCCGGAAGCTCTCGCGCAGAATGAGGGTTTAATTGACCCGCAAATGGCTCAGGTAATCGCCGATGAAATCGTTCCGTGGGCCCGAGGCGAGCTCGGGCCCATGCTGTCTGTTCTCAAGCGAAAGCGTGGAGAGCACGAGCGTGCAATCGATAGCGCGAAGCACAAGAGCGAGAACGGCGGGTTCTGGTTTGCGGTGAAAGTTCTTCGCCATTGCGCACACACCGGCGCATCGCACTATGGCGCGATAGTCTCGATCGTGACACCCGATCCAATGAGAAAAGAAGTCCAAGACGGATGGGCGGGCGTCGGCGGAGTGCAATCAGCCAGGAAGGCCTTCGAGCGATGG
>Ga0208525_1000112_pt1 | contig 9698 bp, 9 predicted proteins | sample SoimicmetaGmgHMC_FD_188342 | JGI IMG/M metagenome (GOLD analysis project Ga0208525, IMG submission 188342) | Soil and rhizosphere microbial communities from Laval, Canada - mgHMC (SPAdes) (version 2) | ecosystem: Environmental > Terrestrial > Soil > Agricultural land | place: Laval, Canada...
ACGTCGAGCTCAACCAGCTGTTGAAACTCGCCGGCCTCTGCGACAGCGGCGGCATGGGCAAGGCCATCGTCGCCAGCGGCGCGGTCATCGTCGACGGCGAGGTCGAGCTGCGCAAGACCTGCAAGATCCGCGTCGGGCAGGTGGTGGTGCTGGAAGAGTTCGAGATTCATGTTGTTGACGGGGCGCAGAACTGAGGTTGCTGGCTGCGACCTCGGGTTCCAATTGAATTGCGAAAAATGTTCGTCATCCCCGCCTTCGCGGGGATGACAGTCGAGAATTTACGTTGGCGTTGAATATCGAGATGAAAACGGAGAGCGAGATGACCCACACCGCCCACGGAACTTTCGACGTCAAGATCACGCCGATGCCACCGGAAGAAAACGTCGGCGATGCCGGCATCGGCCGGCTCGCGCTGCACAAACAATTCCGCGGCGATCTCGATGCCATCGGCAAAGGCCAGATGCTGGCGATGGGCACCGAGGTCAAGGGCTCGGCCGGTTATGTCGCAATGGATCGCGTCAGCGGCGCCCTGCACGGGCGCAGCGGCAGTTTCGGCCTGCAGCACAGCGGCACGATGGATCGCGGTGCGGCGCAGCTGCGCATCGCTGTCGTACCCGATTCCGGCACCGGCGAATTGACCGGTATCAGCGGCGTGCTTGCGATCGATATCCGCGACGGCCAGCACTTCTACACTTTCGACTACCAGCTGCCCGACCCGTCCTGAAAACATCGGAACGGCGCAACACTGCGAACCGATTGCGGTCGTCGTCGTTTCGTCCTAAAAGGAATGCGTGTCGCCGCGTCCTGCGGTGGATACCGGAGTCCGCATGCGCCCGTATCGCGACCTTCTGCCACTGCCAGCATCGACGCCGCCCTCGCCCTGCGTGCGCAACTGTTGCCTGGACGATGACGATGTCTGTCTCGGTTGCGGCCGGCATTTGCAGGAAATCCTGCGCTGGCGCGATGCTTCCGAATCGGAACGCGAGGCGATTTCGTTACTGGCGCAGGAGCGGCGCGAACGACGCGAGAGAAACGCGTTCCAGCCCAGCAAGTGAGTCGACGCGGCCACTATCGGACATGACTGACGGATCGAGGTCGCCGTGAAAGATCCCACGTGAAACCCGTCAGTGCGACCCCTCGTTCCGATCCGCCGCGAGCAAGTGCTCCGCCAATCCGGCATCCACGCCCGGCATCTTCGTCCAGTCGATCACGTCGATCTGCGCGGGCTCTAGAAAACGTTTCGCGTAGTCGAGATAGACGCGTTCGCGCAGGAAGATGTCGAACAGGTCGGGGTCGACGTGGCCTTCGAGTTTCATGTGGCCGAGAATGCGCAGCGATTCCGACAGCGTCTTGCCGGGTTTGTAGGGGCGGTCGCGCGCGGTCAGCGCTTCGAAAATGTCGGCGATGCCCATCACCCGTGCCGGGATGCTCATCTGCTCGCGGGTGAGGCCTTTCGGATAGCCCTTGCCGTCCATGCGTTCGTGATGACCGCCGGCATATTCAGGCACCTGGGTCAGGTGCGGTGGCCACGGCAAAGCCTCGAGCATGCGGATGGTCATCACGATGTGGTGGTTGATGATCTCGCGCTCGGCGGCAGTGAGGGTGCCGCGGCGGATGCTGAGGTTTTCCAGTTCGTTCGCCGACAGGAAGGCCTGCGTCTCGCCGCCATGCGGCCGCCATTCGTGCGCGCCGATGCGCGCGATCGCCTGCAATTTTCCTTCATCCATGAATTCGCCGCCGGTGTTGGCGCTGCGCACGGTCTCGCGATCGGCCAGGAGATGCTGCACGCGCGCCGCCTGCTCGTCGGCATCGATCTCGCCCTTTAGGCGGGCGATCTCGACATCGCGCAGCAATACTTCAAAGCGGGTATCGATCAACGCGATGCGGTCAAACAGGGTTTCCAGCTTGGTCGCCTTGTCGACCACGTGCACCGGCGTGGTGATCTTGCCGCAATCGTGCAGCAGGCCGGCGATCTTCAGCTCGTAGCGATCGGCCTCGGTCATGCTGAAGCCAGCGAGCGGACCGGCGCTGTTGCGCGCGGCGGCATCGGCCAGCAACGAGGTGAGCACCGGCACACGTTCGCAATGGCCACCGGTGTACGGCGATTTTTCGTCGATCGCGGTATTGACCAGGCTGATCAGCGATTCGAACAAAGTCTCCAGCTGTTCGACCAGTTGCCGGTTGTTGAGCGCAATCGCTGCCTGCGAGGCCAGCGACTCGACCAGTTGCTGGTCGGCATGCGAGAACGCGCAGACCTTGCCGTCGTGGTCCTTGGCGTTGATCAGTTGCAAGACACCGATGACCGCGCCGCTGTGATCCTTCATCGGCACCGTGAGGAAAGACTGCGAGCGATAACCGGTCTTCTGGTCGAAGGCGCGCGTGCCGGAAAAGTCGAAGCCCTCGGCGGCGTAGGCATCGGAAATATTGATGGTCAGGCCAGACAACGCGGCATGCGCGACGACCATGGAATCGTTGCCGCTGCCATCGGCGTCGTACAGCGGCAGCGGCGCGAAATGAATAGCCTCGCCGTGCTTGCCGCCCATGAAATAGCCCAGAGTGTCGTTGCGCAGCACTTCAAAAACCAGCGTGTCGTCCTTGACCCGGTACAAGGTGCCGCCGTCGGCATCGGCAAAATCGCGGGCGGCCTCGAGAATGCGTTCGAGCAGACTGCCGATGTCGCGTTCCGACGACAGCGCCACGCCGATCGCATTGAGGGTTTCCAGTCGGCTGAGAATCTCGTCTTCGCTGGTCATGGCGTGCGGGCTTCGCGGGTGGTGGGTCGAGGATGCCAGAATCAAGCCTACGCCTGCCGTGCGCCCGTGAAAATGCGATGGCGCCCGTGTTGACCACGCCTGCATCCGCGTCCCTCGCGACCGAAACCCTGAAAACATGCGGCGCCGACGCTGCGATGCCCGTGCCGACGGTGATGCCAGACGGGAGCGAACGCCATCGTCGATGGTTCCGCTCCAGCCCGCTTGCCCACGCGATCAGCGCAGCTGCAACTCGCGGATCAGCTCGCTGCCCATGATGTCGCGCATGGCGCCGCGATCCACGGACGCGCTGGCGGCTTCGGCACGGGTCTTGCCGGTGACCTTCTTCATCAGCGGCTCGGTGCGCTCGTCGAGGCCATCGAGGCTGGCCATGTTCGGATAGGTGACGGTGAGATACAGGTCCGGATCATTGGGCGTGCGCGCCGTGGTCGAATAAACCTTGTAGTCGAGGATGACGCCGGCTTTCTTTTCTTCTTCCATCAGTGGCTTGTAGGTGCTGTCGAGATAGGCGAGATATTTTTCGTCCTGGCCCGGCTTCACTTTGACGGCGGTGACGACGGTGACGGGGCCTTCCTTGTAGGGTCGATCCTGGGCGGACACGGTGGCGGCGAATGCGAACAGCGCCGCGATCAACATCAGCGTGCGTTTCATGTGCTTCCCCTTGCGTGGTCTGGTTCCACCGGAGGTCTCCGGCCGGCTGACGCTACGCCCCGCGACGGGCACGGTCAAAGACTTTGGCAGCCATTTTTCAGGGGTCCGGCGCAACGGGCATTGCGCAGAAACAAGGCCAGCGTTCGCGTCCGTCACGCAATCAAACCACCGTCATCGCACCATCCACGGCGAGTTGGTGACCCGTGACGAAGCTCGAAGCGTCCGAGCACAACCACAGCACCGCGCTGGCGACATCATCGACTTCGCCGAGGCGGCCGATCGGATGCATGCGCACCAGGCTCTCTTCCCAGCCGGCTTCGCGTTCCAGGGCGCGCTCGAGCATCGGCGTGCGGATCACGCCGGGGCAGACCGAATTCACGCGAATGCCCTTCTTGCCGTATTCCGCCGCCGCGCTCTTGGTCAGGCCGACCACCGCATGTTTGCTCGCGGCGTAGATCGCGTGCTTCGGTGCGCCGATCAATCCGGCGACGGAGGCGGTGTTGACGATGCTGCCACCACCCTGCTTGAGCATCTGCGCGATCTCATGCTTCATGCACAACCAGACGCCCTTGACGTTGATCGCCATCATGCGGTCGAACATCGCCTCGTCGGAATCGGCAAGGCGCTGGTGTTCTTCCTCGATGCCAGCATTGTTGAACGCGCAGTCGAGCGCGCCATACGTCGCCACCGCTGCATCCACCGCAGCCTTGACGTCGGCAGCAACAGCGACATCGGTGCGCACGAAGATCGCCTGACCGCCGGCGCGGAGGATGTCTTTCGCGGTTTCCTCGCCGGCGGCGACGGCGATGTCGGCGACCACGACATTCGCACCCTCCTGCGCAAAGGCCATGGCCACGCCGCGTCCGATGCCGCTGGCCGCGCCGGTGATCAGCACGGTTTTCCCTGCGAATGCCTGATTCCCCACACCGATTCTCCCTGGCCGCGGAACGCGGCTTCGACCTCCGGGATCATACCCAAGCGTTGCCGCGGCCTGGCAATTTTCCTTTTTTCGCTCCTATACGGGCGGGCTGCAAGACGGATTATTTCGGAGTAGTGTTCGCCCGTCGGCACCGATGGGAGAGCTGTCATGACGCGTTCCGCGAAGTTGGCTGCGGTCGTTCTGGGTAGTGCGGCCTTGTTGAGCAGCAGCGCCTTGCGCGCCAGCGGCACTGGCAGCGGCACCAGTATGGGTGGACAGAATCCGGGCGTGAGCGCGCCCAGTTTCGATGTCAACGTCGAATTCAAGAAGGGCGTCGATGCGCTGCAGGCGCAGAAATACAAGGATGCCGACCGCGCCTTCGGGCACGTGCTGCAGGTGATCCCGCGCGATGCCAACAGCAACTTCCTGCAGGGCATGGCTCGCGCCGGCCTGGGCAAACCCAAGGACGCGCTGCGCTACTACGAGAAAGCGATCAAGTTCGACGACAACCTGATCCTCGCGCATCAGGAGCGCGGCATCACGTTGGCCAAGCTTGGCGAAACCGACAAAGCCAAAGCCGAACTCGAAGACCTGAGAAAACGCGCCACCGCCTGTGCCTCGCAGTGCGCGCAAGCCGGCGATCTTGCCGCCGCCGTGCCGGCGATCGAAGCCGCGCTCGGCGCCGCGCCGCCGACTTCGCAGGTCGCGCCGGCTGCGTCGGAATTCCTTTTTGCGCGCGCCGATCGCGGCGAGCAGGCCTATGTCGCCGCCGTCGCGCTGATCAACGAGAAACGCTACGAGGAAGCGATCGTCGCACTTGATGCCTCCGCGCGTGCGTTCGGCCCGCACCCGGACATCCTCACCTACCTTGGTTTCGTCAATCGCAAGCTCGGCCGTTACGACATCGCCGAGGGCTATTACCGGCAGGCGTTGGCAGTCGCGCCCGATCACCTCGGCGCCACCGAGTACTACGGTGAGCTGATGGTCGAACGCGGCGATCTCGCCGGCGCGCGGCGCATGCTCGCGAAACTCGAACACACCTGCAGCTTCGGCTGCGCCCAGGCCGATGAATTGCGTCGATGGATCGCCAGCGTCGCGCCGCACGCATCCTGATCGCGAGCGTCTTTGTCGCCGGCCTCGCGTTCGCGGACGCGAATACGCCGTCGCCTTTGCGTGCGGCGCGCTGGTTGCCGGTCGATCGCCAGCAGCAGGCGCTGACGCAAGAGCCTAGCGAATGCCTGGCGCCGGCGACGGACGCCAAGCTCGCGCAACGCATCGCGATCGGACGCGCGGCATTCCGTACGCCGCTGCTTCTTGGCGGGCAGGCGGCGCGTGCCGGGCTGGCCTGCAACAGCTGCCATCGCAACGGCCGCGGCAATCCCGATTTCGCTTTTCCGGGGCTGTCGGGCGCGCCGGGCACTGCTGACGTCACCTCTTCGCTGATGAGTTCGCATCGCGGCGATGGCCGCAGCAATCCCGTCGCGATTCCCGATCTCAGTGGCGCGGCCAGCGCGCTGAAAATTTCCCGTGAACCGAGCAGTCGCGCGCTGGAAACTTTCATCCACGGCCTGATCGTCGAGGAATTCGACGGCCCCGAGCCGACCGCGGCAACGCTGGATGGTCTGGCGAGCTATGTCCGCGCGCTATCGCCGACGTCCTGCCCCTCCAACGCGCAGCGATCGATCCGGCTGGGCAACATGTTGTCCGATACGCGCGCGGCGACGCTGGCCGCGCAGGCATCGCTGACAGCGAAAGATCCGGCGACCGCACGACTGATGCTGGCGAGTGCGCGGTCGATGCTCGGCCTGATCGACGAGCGTTACGCGACAGCGGCGACCGCGCATGATCGCGACGGCCTGCGCGAAGCGGATCGCGAACTCGCGCAGATCCAGGCGGCGATCGACAGCAAGGCCGCGAACGGTTCGTTGCGCCTTACCGCCTGGCTTGCGGCAATGCCGCGCTGGGTTTCGCCACTGGAACGCGATGAAGCCTTGTCGCTGTTCAACGCCGAGCGTCTCAAGCAGATGGCCGCGAACTGAGCGCGCATCGCATCACCCGCGCGTGGCGAGCCAGTCCGCGAGCGCGGCGAATACCTCGGCCTGTTCGGGCTCGTTGAATATTTCGTGGAACAAGGCCGGGAACGCTTGCGTGCGCAGCAGCGATTTCGGCGCGGCATCCGCGAACGCAGCGCTGCCCGCAGGTGAGACGCAGCGATCGCTGCCGGCGTAAAGCAACAGCGTCGGCAACTTCCACTGCGCGGCCAGGCCGCGCACCCACTCGCCGCCGTCGACGATGAAACGCACCAGCCGCGGCGTGATGCGATCGTGCACCAGCGGATCGTCGCGATACTTCTGCACCACAGCGGCGTCGCGGGAAATCCACGCCGGCTTCAGGCCATTGTTGACCGCGAGGTTGGGCGCCAGCGGCGCCATCAATGCCAGCTGGAATTTCTGCCAGGCATTCATCCCCGGATCGAGCGCAGGCGAACTCAACACGAGACCATCGATGCGCCGGTACCAGTCGGCCGGCGTGGCCGCCAGACCTTCGGCGACAAAACGCGCCGCGATCAACCCTCCCATGCTGTGACCGAGCACGAGCAACGGACCCGGCGCGATGTCGCGCACGTGATCGATCACCACGGCGAGATCGCGCAGCAGGCTGGCGGCCGTCGCGATTCGTCCTTTCGCACCGGCGCTCAGCCCATGGCCACGCTGGTCGCAGGCGAACACCTGCCAGCCGAGTTGATTGAGATGCGCCGCGACGTGCGCGTAGCGCCCGCCGTGTTCGCCGAGTCCGTGCACGATCACAACGGTGCCGCGCGCGACGCCTGCCGCCGGCCAGTGCCGCAGATGCAAGGTCAATCCATCGTTGCTGCGCAGGGTCGTGTCCATGATCGGGAGTTTAGAGCCTGGCACACGGTCGGCAACGGAAAGTTTTGACCGGCGCGCGGGTTTGCTAGGCTCGGGGCATGAGCGAAACCGCCGCGATGCGTCCCACTGCCCTGCGCCAGCAACAGGATCTGGTGATCGGTCTCGACCAGGGCACGACCGGCAACACGGTACTTGTTGTCGATCGCGCGCTGGAGGTCGTCGGCCAGGCGACGGTCAATCATCCGCAACACCATCCGCAACCGGGTTGGGTCGAGCACGATGCCGATGAGATCTGGGCAGCAGTGCGCATGGCGTTGCGTGAAGCGCTTGCCGGCATCGATCCGGCGCGACTTGCCGCGATTGGTGTGACCAACCAGCGCGAAACCACGTTCGCCTGGAATGCCGACACTGGCGCGACGATCGATCGCGCGATCGTCTGGCAGGATCGGCGCACGAGTGCGGCCTGCGCTGCGTTGAAGCCGTTCGAAGCCGACACGCGTGCACGCACCGGCCTGCCGATCGACCCGTATTTTTCCGCAACGAAACTCGCCTGGTTGCGCGCACAGCATCCGCAGCAGCGGCTTGCGTTCGGCACCGCCGACACGCATCTGCTGCGGCGATTGAGCGGCGAGGCGCTGACCGATGCCAGCAATGCCAGTCGCACGCTGCTGTTCGATCTTGCCGATGGCGCCTGGTCGCCGGAATTGCTGGCGCGTTTCGATGTGGCCGATGTGCAACTGCCGCGCATCGTGCCCAGCGCGGGAATTTGCGCGCGCGTGCGTGGCGTGGCGGAACTTCCCGACGGCCTGCCTGTGGCCGGCATCGCCGGCGATCAGCAGGCAGCCTTGTTCGGCCAGGGCTGCTTCGATGCCGGGCAGGCGAAGATCACTTACGGCACCGGCAGTTTCGTGCTGGTCAATACCGGCGGCGCGCGCGTGGCGAGCCGGCACGGCTTGCTGACCACAGTGGCCTGGAATATTGATGGCCAGACGCGTTACGCGCTCGAAGGCGGCGCGTTTTTCGCCGGCGCACTGGTCGCCTGGCTGCGCGACGGCCTCGGCATCATCGCCGATGTTTCGCAACTCGAAGCGCTGGCGCGCAGCGTCGACGACAGCGACGGCGTGATTCTCGTGCCCGCGCATGCCGGTCTCGGCGCGCCGCATTGGCGGCCGGACGCGCGCGGCGCGCTGCACGGACTCAACCCCGGCACGACGCCGGCGCATATCGCCCGCGCCGCGCTCGAAGGCATCGCCCACAGTCAGTGCGACATCCTCGACGCGATGGCCGCTGACCTCGGCACGCCACTCACCGATCTGCGCGTTGATGGCGGCGCCGCCGCCAACGATCAGCTGATGCAGATCCAGTCGGATTTTTCCGGTCTGTCGTTGCAGCGTCCACGCATGCTCGAAAGCACGGCGCTGGGTGCGGCGATGCTCGCGGGGCTGGGTGTCGGCCTGTGGTCGGGCACCGAAGAACTGCGCCGCGCCTATCCGACGCAGCGACGATTCGAGCCAGCGCTGGCGCGGACGATCGTTGCCGATGCACGAAGACGCTGGCGGGAAGCCATCGCGAAAACCTGAGTGCGGAGCACGAGCTCCGTGTCAAAGCGCGAAATCATTTCTGTCATCCCGGCGCAGGCCGGGGCGACGGTAAAAAATTTATCGGATGAAATAAATCAGCGTGGCAACGGTCGCGAATACAGATCGATGATCGTGCTGATCGCGTCCTGGCAGACTTGGCAGTAGGTATCGCTGCGGTCGAACATCAGGCATTGCATTTGCGAGCGGTAGTAACCCTTGGCCTCGTAGTTCGCGCCTTCGAAGGCGCCGATCACGTGGTAGTTCGGGTTGGCGGAAAAAAGTTTGTTGCTGTGCGCGAGATCGGCGCGGAACAACGCGTCCATCTCCGCTTCCGGACGTTGTGCGGCGCGCAGGGCGGCGCGTTTCTTCTGGTACTCGCGCGAATACTCCTCGTATTCGGCTTTCGGCCACGAGGTCGGCAAAGGCGTGTCGGGCTTGACGTGGTCGCGCCATTTGAGCTGCGCCGGATCGTGCAGAGCAGTGACGTTCGGCTCCCAGGGTTCCGGACGATCCGCACTGGATTGATAGGCGACCGGCGAGGTGTAGTACTCGTCGGCGAGACCGGCGAAGTGGTGGCCGAACTCGTGCACGAACAGATAATCGGCCCAGGCATTGCCCGCCGCCGCCGTGCTGAACTGGCCGAAGATGCCGCCGCCACCGTAGGTTTCGTTGTTGACCAGGATTTCGATGAATTCATTCGGCGCATATTGCGCGACTTCGCGCAGCGCGCGATTGTCTAGCGTGAGCACGTAGCGCTCGCTGCCGAAGATGTCGTAACTCGTCCCCAACGAAGACGCATGATGCATGCCGCCGGAAGGACGCGATATGCCCGATTCCGCGGTCGGCACCATCATCGCCCAGACGTTGAAATCGCCGGCGCGTTCCTTGAACGGCGACACCGTGAACA
>Ga0208525_1000115_pt1 | contig 9401 bp, 7 predicted proteins | sample SoimicmetaGmgHMC_FD_188342 | JGI IMG/M metagenome (GOLD analysis project Ga0208525, IMG submission 188342) | Soil and rhizosphere microbial communities from Laval, Canada - mgHMC (SPAdes) (version 2) | ecosystem: Environmental > Terrestrial > Soil > Agricultural land | place: Laval, Canada...
CGCCTCCCGCATCGTTCTCGTCACCGGCGCCTCGCGCGGCATCGGCTATCACGCGGCGCTGGCGCTCGCCCGCGCCGGCGCGCATGTGGTGGCGGTGGCGCGCACCGTCGGCGGGCTGGAGGAGCTCGACGACGCCATCCGCGCCGAGAACGGCAGCGCCACCCTCGTGCCGCTCGACCTCAGGGACTACGCCGGGATTGACCGCCTCGCACTTGTCTTGCGCGAGCGCTTCGGCCGGCTCGATGTGCTGCTCGGAAATGCGGGCATTCTCGGGCCGCTGTCCCCCCTCGGACACGTCGATGCAACGACGTGGGACGAGGTCATGGCAGTCAACGTGACCGCCAATTGGCGCCTGATTTGCGCCATGGACCCGCTGTTGAGGCTTTCCGACGCCGGCCGCGCCGTATTCATCTCTTCCGGCGTGGCGGCGCTGGCGCTGGCCTATTGGGGACCGTACGCCGTCTCCAAGGCGGCGCTCGAAACGCTGGCACGCACCTATGCGGCGGAAACCGCAACAACCACTGTTCGCGTCAATCTGTTCACGCCGGGCCCGATCCGTACCCGCATCCGCGCGCAGGCGTTTCCGGGCGAGGATCCGATGACGCTGGAAACCGCGGACAAGGTCGCGGACAGCCTTGTCGCGCTGTGCCTGCCGAGCATGCAGGAGACTGGCAAGCTCTACGACTATCGGGATGGCAAATTCCTCCAGTTCCGCCCCCCGTCCTGAGCACCGCAAGGGGGCGCACCGGAACACGAACCGCTGCGTAGCGCGAAGTTCCGCGTCTCGCGGCGGCAATGACCGGGGCGGCGGGCTAGCATCTTGATTTCGTCACCCCTGCATGACACCGCACTCCCCAAAGGAGAAGTCTCATGGCAATCGGACGCATTCAGCCGGGGCTCTGGCGCCAGTTTGTCTTGTGGACATTGACGGCCGCACTCCTCCTCGCAACCGTCGGATTCGAGCGGAAGGCCTGGGCCGAGGCAGGCGAAGAGCCTTCGATTGAAGAGCTCAAGAAGTCATTGGACGAGATCGAGGCCGCGGTCGACAGCGAGGACATCACCGCCGAGACCCTCGCCGGCTTTCGCGACAAGCTCAACTCGGCGACCGACATCCTGCGGAAAAAAATCGACTGGCTCGAGCCGCGCGCCAAAGAAGCGGAGGACCGGCTGAAAGAGCTCGGCCCCGCGCCGGCCAAGGACGCGCCGGCCGAAAGCACAGAGATTGCCGGCCAGCGCAAGGAGCTTACGGACGAATTCAACGATATCGATGGTGAGCTGAAACAGGCCCGCGTGCTCACGGTCAAGACCGACCAGTTGGGTGATCGTGTCGCCCAGAAGCGCCACGCGCTGTATGCCAACGAGCTGTTCGCGCGAAGCGCCAGCATACTCGATCCGTCGTTCTGGACCGAGGTTTATCGCGCGCTGCCGATCGAGCTGCGCAGCATAGAGGCGCTGGTCGACGCCTGGAGCGAGCATCATACCCGCCCCCGCTGGGCGGGAGCGGGCCTGATCATTGTCGTCATTATCGCAATCGTGGTCGTATTGACCCGATGGTGGCTGCCACGCCTGATCGGCGAACCATCGAATACCCGTTCGGCCAAGGCATGGGCCGCACTGTGGGTCTTCATCTGGTTTGCGATCCGGACGCCACTCGCGGGCTTCGCGGCATTGCTGGCTCTGACCACGTTCGGGCTGCTGACGGTTCGTCTCGAACAGATTGCTCAGGGGGTTGTCGCGGGCATGGCCGCGGCCGCTTTTGGCCATGGCGTTGCGCGCGGGCTTCTTGCGCCCGAACACCCGCACCGCCGGCTGGTGCAAGAGGACGATGAGACCGCGCTGTGCTTCTACAATCACCTGCTCTGGGCCTCGCGTGCGCTCGGCGCACTGATCGTCCTGCAAGTCATTCACAAAACCCTGTTCGCACCACTCGTCATCACCGTCGCCACCAATGCCTTGTTCGCCGCGACGACGGCAGCGTTCCTGGTGCACCTCGTCCTCCGCCTGGGCACCATCAAGAAGAACCGCGGCGAAGCGCTCGTAGCCGCATCCTGGGCTCACCCTCTGGGGCTGCTGATGGCGGTGTTGATCGGCATAGCCCTCGTGGCGGGCTATGCCGGCGTCGCAGCGTTTATCTCACTGCGCGTGATCGTCGCCGCCGCGGTGTTCGGCGCCTTGTTCCTGCTGCTCGTCATCACTCAAACTCTGTTCGCTTCGATCAATGAACAGACGCCGAAGGGGCAGATGCTGGCGGAAAGCCTCGGCATCGATCCGCGCACCCTCGGGCTGAGCGGCGCACTGCTGTCCGCGCTGATCCGCGTAATTCTGATCGCAACGTCTTTCCTGCTGATCATCGGCCCGTGGGAGGTGTCGACCGCCGATCTGTTCGACACCGTCCGCAACATCCCGTTCGGGTTCAAGATCGGCGAGATCCGCGTATCGTTCCAGGCGATCCTGGCGGCCATCTTGGTGCTGGTGCTGCTTCTGGTCCTCATGCGCATCATCCAGCGCTGGCTCGAACGGGAGCTGCTGCCGCGGACCGGGCTCGAACCAAGCCTGCAGCTCTCCATCGTGACCATCTTCGGCTACGTCGGCGCGATCACCGCGATAGCGCTTGCGCTCAGCGGGCTCGGATTCGATCTGCAAAAGATCGCGTTGATCGCCGGCGCTCTTTCGGTGGGTATCGGGTTTGGCCTGCAGTCAATCGTGTCGAACTTCGTTTCCGGGCTGATCCTGCTCACCGAGCGGCCGATCCGGGTCGGCGACTCCATCGTCGTGAAAGGCGAAGAAGGTTGGGTCCGGCGCGTGCGGGTGCGCGCGACCGAGATCGAGACGTTCGACCGGGCGAGCGTCATTATTCCGAACTCCGAGTTCATCACCGGCGTCGTCAAGAACTGGACGCGCGCAAACCGGTTGGGCCGGATCGTGGTCAAGGTCGGGGTCAGCTACGAGACCGATCCGGATCGGGTCCGCGACATCCTGACCGACATAGCCAATGCGCACCCGCAGATCGTTCAGACCCCTCCTCCCGCCGCTTACTTAGTGGCCTTCGGAGAAACGCAGCTCGAATTCGAGCTGCGTTGCGTCGTGGCGGAGGTCGAGAAAGGCCTGTCGGTCAGGAGCGAACTCCACTACGCCATCATACAGAAGTTCCGCGAAGCCGGCATCGGAAGGTTCGGGCCGAAGACCGGTGACACCTGACCGGTTCAAGAGGCCAACGCGCGCCGGCAGATTTCGACCATGACCGACCGGCCGCGCTGCTCCCCGGTGAGCCCACGCCTTAGTCCGAAGGGGGCGGCAACTTGCCGAACGCATCTTCCAGATCCACGGTGACGGGAACCTTGTCATCCAACGATCCGGATTGCTTCCATGTACTGGCGACGAGCGTGTGCGGCCCGGTGAACTTGAAATCCGCAGACAGAGTCGGCTCGCCTTTGATCATATCGCTGAATTGCGCGAAGCGATTTGCGGCACGGCCGTACACTGCGATCGGAAATTGCCACGGCGAATGGCCGCCCGAAGAGGACATGCTGTAAACAAAGAACTTCGAGTCGGGCGACCACTTGGCGTTGACGACATAGTACCCGTTGAACCCGCGCGGCGAGGCATAGTCCTTGGACGTCAGCGTGTCGCCCTTGCTGGTGCGGATCACGACCCGGCTCTCCATGTCGGGTGTGGCATTGAGGCTGATATCGACAGGGTACACCACGGCACGCAACGAACCATCGGGCGACGGGTAGACCTGCGGTTTGACATTGCTGCAACTCAACTCCGCCCGCGGCGCGCGGAGAAGCTTGTGTCCGGTGCACGGGCCCGCAGCCAGCGCATCATTCGAAAGCCACGATGCCAATGCGACGCCGAGAACCGAAAGCGAGGGCACCCATTTCGGTTTGCGACGCATCGTCCTGCTCCAGGAGCTCAAGAGGCGGAGATTACCGTCGCGGCTATCCCCGGGACTTCTTTTTGGCAAAGGGATTCTTCTTCTCCCGCAGCATGAGCCGGATGGGCGTGCCGGGCAATGCGAAGGAGTCGCGCAGACTATTGACGAGGTAGCGGCGGTAGGCGTCCGGCACAGCATCGGTGCGGCTCATGAACAGCGCGAAGGTGGGCGGTCGGCTCTTCGGCTGGGTAACATAGTCGAGCCGGATGCGCCGGCCTGACACCGCCGGCGGCGGATGGGCGGCGACGACATCGGCGAGCCAGCGATTGAGTCCACTCGTTCCCACGCGTCGATTCCACACCTCATGTGCATCGAGAACCGCTTGCATCAGCCGGTCGAGTCCCTCGCCGGTAAGGCCTGAGACCGCGACCGCCGGAACACCTTTGACCTGCGGCAGCCAATGGTCAGCCTGTTCGCGCAAGGTCTTGAACGCACCGGAGCGCTGTTCAACGAGGTCGGCTTTGCTCAGCCCGATGACCAGCGCGCGCCCCTCGCGCTCGACCAGGTCGGCGATGCGCAGATCCTGTTCCTCGAACGGCCTTTCCGAGTCCATCAGCAGGACCACCACCTCGGCGAAGCGAATGGCATTGAGCGCGTCGGCAACGGACAGCTTTTCGAGCTTCTCCTCGATCCGGGCCCGGCGCCGCATCCCTGCGGTATCGTGCACGCGGAAGCTCTGGCCGTGCCAAGTCAATTCGACCGCGATCGCATCGCGCGTAATGCCGGCCTCCGGACCGGTCAGCAGCCGCTCCTCGCCGAGCAGCCGGTTGATCAGCGTCGACTTCCCGGAATTGGGGCGACCGACCACGGCGATGCGGATCGGACGGGCTGGCCTGGGCTCCTCGCCGCCGCTTTCGCTTTCGTCATCGGCCGGCTCCGTGTCGTGCGCGGGCACGGTGGCATCCGGCAGCGCCGCGCGCAGCGCATCGTAAAGCTCGGCGAGGCCCTCGGCGTGCTCGGCCGAGATCGCGACCGGCTCGCCAAGCCCGAGCTCGTAGGCCTCGAGCAGGCCGGGCCCCGCAGCCCTTCCCTCGCACTTGTTTGCCACCAGGATGGCCGGCTTGCCTGATCGGCGCACGAGATCGGCAAATGCGCGGTCGGCCGGAAGCGCTCCCGCACGGGCGTCGATCATGAACAGGATCGCATCGGCGCCTGCGATCGCGGTTTTGGTCTGCGCTCGCATGCGGCCGCTCAGGCTCTCGGGCGCGGCCTCTTCGAGCCCGGCGGTGTCGATGACGCCGAATGCCAGATCGCCGAGGTGCGCCTGGCCCTCGCGCCGATCGCGCGTGACCCCGGGAAGGTCATCCACCAATGCGAGACGCCGCCCGACGAGGCGATTGAACAGCGTCGACTTGCCGACGTTGGGCCGTCCGACAATGGCGACGGTGAAGCTCATGACCGCCGCCCGTACGCTGTGCATGCCGCCATGTCCAGCGGCTGCGATGAGCGCAATCAGCGCGTCGGTGGCGGATCGGGCCAGGCGACCCCACCGCCCGAAGGCTGCGGCGATCCGGGCCAGGCGCCGCTGGCGGCAGGCCGCTGTTGCTGCGGGGCTGGCGGATCAGGCCATTGGACCTGGGACTGAGGCTGCGACTGCGCTTGGGCTTGCGGCTGCGCCTGGGCTTGTGGTGGCGGCGCGGACGGCCGGACCGTGAGAACGGTCGGGGTCGATTCTTCCTTCGGCTTGGCCACGACTCTCGGCTTGGGCGCGGGCTTGGGCTTCGCCTTGGCCTCTTCCGGCGGCGGCGTGGCGGCTTGGGCTTCCTGCGACTGCGCCGCGGGGTCCTGATAGCCCTTCACCAGCTCCTGCGGCACCCCCTGCGGCACGCCCGGCGTGCCTTCAGGGAACACCGGCTTGCGATCGCCCGGCAGCTTCTTCTTGGTATTGAAAATTTCCATGTCGAAGACGGCGGTGGGATCGAAGCTGCTCGGATCGAAGCTTCCACAGCCGGCGAGCAAGGTGCTCGTCGACAGCAGTGATGCGCTCAAAGCGACGCGCGCGAAGCGATTCATGATGCGCCCCTCAGGTGTTGCCCGGACTGGCGCCGAGCGCCATCAGTTTCTCGACCCGCATGCGGGTGGCGGCCGGGGTCTGTACATCGGTCATCATCAAATCAAACCATCGTTTTGTCGCCGCGCTGTCGCCGGCGCGCGAGGAGGCCAGCACCAGGAATTCGCGGGCGGTGTGACGGAACGTGCGATCGTTGGCCGTCAGCGGCTCCAGCCGGCGGCGTGCTTCCTCGTAGGAGTTCGCGTCGATGAGCAGCGCCCCGGCGCGCAACGCGGCCAAGTCCTGCAGCACCGGGCCGACCGCGCCATCAGCGGTGATCTTGTCGTAGGCCACGATGGCGGCCTTGGGATCGGTCTGGGCAAGCTCGGCCGTTTCGCGCAAGCGCGCGAGATGGCGATAACCGGAGGTGCCGTCGGCGGCGATCTTGCCGAACGCGGCCTCCGCCTCGCTGCGCTTGCCGGCCTCGGCAAGCGTACTGGCAGCCTCGAAGGCCGCGCCGGCCTCGGCGGCTTTCCTGGCCTCCCACCACGCATAGCCGCGCCAGGCGGCAACCCCGACGACCACGAGGATGAGCGCCGCGACGACAAAGTTGCCGTACCTGTCCCACAGCTTCTTGAGCTGTTCCCGGCGAACTTCCTCGTCAACTTCCTGGAAAATATCGGACACGGAACTTTCCAACCCACCGGCGCGCCGCGCGCGCCTGCCCCAACCAGCGCCGGTTACCCTATCGATGTGGCATTGGCAAGGCAAAGCAACCCGCGCGGCCCTTTGCTAAGCTATTGAAGGCGCGCCTACTTTCCCTTGGTGCGGAGGGGATAGACATGCTCCGGGCCGGGGAAGGCGCGGGCGCGAACATCTGTCGCATAGGCCGCCACCGCGGCTTCGATCGAGGGGCCGAGCTCGCCGTAACGTTTGACGAATTTCGGCACCCGGGGCGAGAGCCCGAGCATGTCCTCGAGCACCAGGATCTGCCCGTCGCAGGCCACGCTTCCGCCAATGCCAATGGTGGGAATCGGGACCGCGGCCGTGATCCGGCGCGCCAGCGGCTCGGCCACCGCCTCGATCACGACGGAAAACGCGCCGGCCTCGGTCACCGCGCGGGCATCGTCCTCGATCGGTCCCCAGTCGGCCTCGTCGCGCCCCTGCGCACGGAACGAGCCGATGGTGTTGATGGACTGCGGCGTGAGCCCGATATGGCCCATCACAGGCACGCCGCGTTCGACCAGAAAGGCAATGGTCTCGGCCATGCGGCGGCCGCCCTCGAGCTTGATCGCCCCGCAGCCGGTCTCCTTCAGCACCCGCGCCGCGGACATGAAGGCCTGCTCCCTGGACGCCTCGTAGGAGCCGAACGGCATATCGACGACAACGAGTGCGCGCCTCGATCCGCGCATCACGGCGCGCCCCTGCAGGATCATCATGTCGAGCGTGACCGGCACCGTGGTCTCGAGGCCGTGCATCACCATGCCGAGGGAATCGCCGACAAGAATCAGATCGCAGTGGGCATCGAGCAGACGCGCGGTATGCGCGTGGTAGGACGTGAGCGAGACGATCGGCTCGCCACCCTTGCGGGAGCGGATGTCGGGGGCGGTCAGCCGCCTGATTTCGTTCTGGATCGACATGGTCGAAGACTCTAATACGCCGGCGCGCCGAAAACCGGTACCCCGACCACGATGGGATGAAAGATGAAGCCGAGCGCAAGATAGAGCAGCGTCCCGACCACCAGTGCGATGACATCGTTGCGGCGTCCGCCGACCGGGAACGGTGGTGCGCCGGGATCGGTGCGGCGCTTGAGCGTGATCCGGTCATAGACCGCCCAGGCGAGAACAGAGCCGAACAGCACGATCGAACCGAGATCGCCGTTCGAAATGAGATGCGCGACCGCCCATGTCTTCACCCCGACCAGCATGGGGTGCTTGAGCGTGCGCCAGATCTGGCCCCGGCAATACGCCGCGACCACGCAGATGCTGGCCGGCCACATCAGCAGCTGGGTGACGTAGTTCGTCCATCGTGGCGGAGACCAGACCTGGACCCAGCCGGTGGCCCGATAATGCCCGAAGCCGTAGCCGATCAGAACCAGTCCCACGAGCGCGACGACCGACATCAGCCCCTTGTAGGGCCACTCCCCGATGCGGGCGATCACGGCGGCGCGCGGTCCGCGCAAGGTCACGAAGACATGCGCGCCGAGAAACAACACCAGTCCGATCACCAGTACGCCCATGTCCCCTCCGAAGGCGTGCTTCGTGCTGTTCCGTGTTCTGGAACCAGTCTAAGCGGCGGCAGTAGAGGCTATGGCACGTCCGGAGGCAAGCAGTCGCCCGGCGGCCGAGGGTTGTCTTGCCTGCCGAAAGCAGGCATCCCGTACTCTCCGCACCGGCAGCGCATACGTCGCCGGTGATGACCCGATATGTATTAGTTGATCGCATCGCCGAACGCGCGAGAGACCCGATGAAGAGAACTCTGGCCATCGCACTGGCGGCAGCGCTGTTCATCCCGGCCGCTGCCGCGGCGCAGGAGTGGCCGACGAGGAGCGTCAAGATCGTGGTGCCGTTCGGGCCGGGCTCCACGCCGGACATGGTGGCGCGGCTGATCGCGGACCGCCTGCAGCAGAAGCTCGGACAGACGTTCGTGATCGAGAACAAGCCTGGAGCGAGCGGCAATCTCGGAACCGACGCCGTCGCCAAGGCCGAGTCCGACGGCGCCACGATCGGAATTTCCATCGGCGGACCACTGGCTATCAACACGTTGCTGTTCTCCAAGCTTCCCTACGATCCGGCCAAGGACATCGCGCCGATCACGCAATTGGTCACGCAACCGAGCGCGCTGGTGATCAACACCAGCCTCGGCGTGAATTCGGTGCCGGAACTGGTGGCGCTGCTCAAGCGCGAGCCGGGAAAATACAATTTCGGCTCGATCGGCAACGGCTCGCTGTCGCACCTCGCCATGGAAGCGATCGCGCTCCGCAGCGGGACGCAGGTGGTGCACATCCCCTATCCCGGCTCGCCACAGGCGATGACCGCCGTGCTGCGCGGCGACGTGCAGATGGCATGCCTGCCGGCAATCTCGGTGACCCCGCACGCCGGATCGGACAAGGTGAAGATCCTCGCGGTCTCCACCGCCAAGCGCTCTGCACTGCTGCCCGATATCCCGACGCTGAAGGAATCCGGGATCGACGTCGAGGCGGATGCCTGGATGGGGCTGATCGCCCCCGCCAAGACACCCGACGCGATCATCGCGCGCATCCACGACGAAGTCTTGGATGCGATCAGGACCCCGGAGGTACGCGAGAAGCTCGCGCTTTTTCTCGCGGGCGACAGGGTGAAGCACATGCGTGACCAGCTCCGCGGCGGCGTTGCGCGCCGCCACCTGCACCTCCGCAGGGTCGCGCAGCAGCGTCTTGACCAGGTTGCGGATCTCGTCGGGGAACGTGGCCGAGAACAGCAGGTTCTGCCGCTG
>Ga0208525_1000123_pt1 | contig 8941 bp, 11 predicted proteins | sample SoimicmetaGmgHMC_FD_188342 | JGI IMG/M metagenome (GOLD analysis project Ga0208525, IMG submission 188342) | Soil and rhizosphere microbial communities from Laval, Canada - mgHMC (SPAdes) (version 2) | ecosystem: Environmental > Terrestrial > Soil > Agricultural land | place: Laval, Canada...
GAAGCGACCGGCGCGGCCGGCGAACATCCATTGCAATTGCGCATCACCGCCAACGTCGAATTCAGCCAGGGTCGCTCGCGCGTGCATTTCCGCTTCGACGACAACCGGCCGGCGGTGAAACCGGAAACGCTGTCGGGAATGTTCAGTCGCGATTGGCAGATCGGTGATGATGCCGCTGGCCTCAGCCTGCCCTGGGCCGGCAATGCCGTGTCGTCAATGGGCGGCCGGCTCTGGGCCGCCGCCTCGCAACCCTTCGACGGCATGGTGCTGCATCTGCTGCTGCCGCGCGCAAAGCTCGTCGGCGATTAGCTTCTTTGTAGGAGCGATGGCAATCGCGACCGAATCCGCTGCGAAAAAATGAATGCGGCAGGAAAGTCGCGATTGCCATCGCTCCTACGACGCTACAAATCCTTATCCGCCAAACACCCGTGCCAACTCCGCGCCCGGGTCCTCGGCGCGCATGAACGCCTCGCCGACCAGGAAGGCATTGACGCCGTTGCTGCGCATCAGCGCCACGTCGTGCGCGGTGAAGATGCCGCTTTCGGTGACCAGTACGCGATCCTTGGGCACGGCGCCGCGCATCGTCAAGGTCGTGTCGAGGCTGACTTCGAACGTGCGCAGGTTGCGGTTGTTGATGCCGATCATCGGCGCGGGAATCTGCACAGCGCGCTCGAGTTCGTCGATGTCGTGCACTTCCACCAGCACGTCCATGCCCAGATCCAATGCGAGATGCGACAACTCGGCGAGCGCGGCATCGCCGATCGCCGCGACGATCAGCAGGATGCAGTCGGCGCCGAGCGCGCGCGCTTCGTACACCTGGTAGGCATCGATGGTGAAATCCTTGCGCAGCACCGGCAACGCGCAAGCCGCACGCGCCTGCTGCAGATACTCGTCGGCGCCCTGGAAAAAATCGACATCGGTGAGCACCGACAAACAGGCCGCGCCGCCACGCTGGTAACTCGCGGCGATTTCGGCAGGGTGGAAATCGGCGCGAATGACGCCCTTGCTTGGACTGGCCTTCTTCACCTCGGCGATCACCGCGGCCTGGCCGGCGGAAATTTTCGCGGTCAATGCATCGGCGAAGCCGCGCGTCGCCGGTAGATCGGCGCAGCGCGCGGAAAGCTCACGCAGCGGAACGCGGGCACTGCGCTCGCGGATTTCCTCGACCTTGCGCGCGAGGATTTTTTCCAGGATGTCGCTCATTCGCGCTCACCGCGCGGGCCGGCGTAGGCGCGCTCGACACGGGCGACGCGCAGTTCGAAATGTTCGTACCACTCCAGGCGGCCGCGTCGGCGCGCCTCGGTATGTTCGGCCTGTTGTTTCCACGCCTTGATCGCCGCTTCGCTTTCCCAGTAGCTCACAGTGATGCCGAAGCCATCGTCGCCGCGCAGGCTTTCGACACCGAGGAAGCCGGGTTGCAGCTTCGCCAGCTCCACCATGCGGTCGGAAGTTTCGGCATAGCCGAGGTCATCGGCTTTGCGCAGCGAGGAAAATATCACCGCGTAATAAGGTGGCTCGTGGGTGTGGGCGAAAGGACTCATCGGTCACCTGGTCGGGAAGTTGCAGCCAACGCCTGCGTGCTGGCGACATATTGATCGAGCTTGCGACGCGCGCTGCCGTCGTCGATGGCGATGCGCGCCTTGGAAACGCCCTCGGCGATCGACACCGCGACATTCGCGACATAAAGCGCGGCACCGGCATTGAGCAGCACGATGTCGCGCGCCGGGCCAGGCTTGCCTTCGAGAACATCAAGCACCATGGCCCGCGATTCGGCCGGGCTTTCGACCCGGATCGCGCGCAGGTCGGCCATCGCCAGGCCGAATTCGCCGGGCAGGATTTCGTATTCGTGCACTTCGCCTTCGCTGAGCTCGGCGACCATCGTGCCGCCGTTGAGGGTGATCTCGTCGAGACCGTCGCGGCCATGCACGATCAACGCGCGCTTCGTGCCAAGACGCTGCAGCACGCGCGCCTGGATGCCGACGAGATCGGCATGGAATACGCCCATCAGAATGTTCGGCGCCGCGGCGGGATTGGTCAGCGGCCCGAGAATATTGAAGATCGTGCGCACGCCGAGTTCCTTGCGCACTGCCGCGACGTTCTTCATCGCCGGATGATGCATGGGCGCGAACATGAAACCGATGCCGGTATCGGCGATGCAGGCGGCGACCTGTTCGGGCCGCAGTTCGATCGCCCCGCCCAGCGCTTCGAGCACATCGGCGCTGCCGGATTTCGAACTCACCGAGCGATTGCCGTGCTTGGCGACCTTGGCGCCGGCCGCCGCGCAGACGAACATCGCGGCGGTGGAAATATTGAAAGTGTGCGCGCCATCGCCACCGGTACCGACGATGTCGACGAAGTTGGCGTTGTCGGGCACTTCGACGTGCGCGCAGAACTCGCGCATCACCTGCGCCGCGCCGGCGATCTCGCCGATGGTTTCCTTCTTCACCCGCAGCCCGACCAGGATCGCCGCCGTCAGCGCTGGCGATACTTCCCCGCGCATGATCTGGCGCATCAGGTCGATCATCTCGTCGACGAAGATTTCGCGATGCACGATGACGCGTTGCAGGGCTTCTTGCGGAGTGATGGGCATGGGTTCGTGCTTGTGTTCGGCGTTGTAGGAGCGACGCAAGTCGCGATTTCTTCGATATGAGTGAATGTGTGGGGAAATCGCGACTTGCGTCGCTCCTACGTCCGCGCTTTCAAAAAATTCGCCAGCATCGCGTGGCCGTGTTCGGTGAGGATGGACTCGGGGTGGAACTGCACGCCTTCGACCGCGAGCGTCTTGTGGCGCAGGCCCATGATTTCGTCGAAGCCACCGTCGGCGTGTTCGGTCCAGGCGGTGATTTCCAGGCAGTCGGGCAGCGATTCTTTTTCGACGACCAGCGAGTGGTAGCGCGTGGCCTCGAACGGATCCGGCAAGCCGGCGAACACACCCACGCCCTTGTGCCGGATCATCGAGGTCTTGCCATGCATGATGGTCTTGGCGCGCACCACTTTGCCGCCGAACGCCTGGCCCAGGCTCTGGTGACCGAGGCAGACACCGAGGATGGGCACCTGGCCCGACAGCGTCGCCAGCACTTCCAGCGACACGCCGGCCTCGTTTGGCGTGCACGGCCCGGGCGAGATCACGATGTGCTCGGGCTTGAGCGCGGCGATCGCCTTCACGGTCAGCGCATCGTTGCGCACGACCCGCACTTCCTGCCCCAACTCGCCGAAATACTGCACGAGGTTGTAGGTGAAGCTGTCGTAGTTGTCGATCATCAGCAACATAAAGCGCACAACCCCTTGATCAATAAGAGGCCGGTTCGTTCTTCATGGGCTGGTACCCGCACAAGTACCCGCGTTGCTCTTGGGGACCCGGGGAAGTTCGATGCGGCGACGCGCAGGATATCGCAAACGCTGCGGATGCTGTTCCGCACGCGCCAATACCCTGCAGATCAAGCCGTTGCGGCGACGCGCAGGACAAACGCCGCGCAAAAAAATACCCCGCCGGTGACCGGCGGGGTATCAGTACAGCAATGAAACTTAGTTGGAAGCCGGAGCTGCCGGAGCGGCGGCCGGAGCGGCAGCCTTCTTCATCGCGTGGTGCTTGTGCTTCTTGTGATGCTTGTGGTGGGTGGCGGGCGCAGCAGCCTTGGCCGGAGCGGCAGCCGGCGCAGCCGGGGTAGCGTCCTGGGCGGCGAAAGCGGAACCAGCGGCGAGGCTCAGGGCCAGGGCCAGGGCAGTCAGGCGGATGTTCATGGGGAAAGCTCCTCGAGAGGTAGCCGATTGAACGGAGGCCCGCAGGAAGCGGCGACCCGGGTTCAACGGTGCCGCCAGTCTTGCCTCCCCGGCTTTGCCCGGGACTGTCCGTAGGGTTACCGATATTTAATGTGGGGCGGCGAAGAGGTCTGCGGGCGAAAGCCTGCGATCGCGCAGGTCAGCCGGAATGCGAGCGATCCGTGGCGTGTGCGGAGCATCATTCAAGCAGATAGATGATGTAGACGTTCTGCCTGAGCGTGATCCTGCCCTCGTTCAACACCACAGGGTTACGCCCGGAATAGCTGGAAAGCGAGCTGATATCGATGGCATTGACTGCGCCGGAACGCCCACCCTGTGAATAGACGACATTGAAACCGCGATTTGATATTGACTGGACTCCAGCGATCTTTCCGCCGACACCTCTTACCAATTCATCGGCGGTCCCGCGCGCATCGGCGATCGCTTCAGCGAGAAGCTCTTTCTCGATAGTGCCTTGCTTGGATGACGAGAACTCTCCGACGCCGATCTGCAGCTGCTTAGCTGCCGGCAATTTCGCCAGGAACTGCGTTAGCGCCCTGAGTACGTGGAAGCGAACCTTGATTCGACGCTCGTATGTGCTGCCAACGAACTGACTTGTCTGTGCATTCGAATCCCATTTCATTTTTGGGTGGATGCTCATGTTGTCAATCGTCAGATCACCTTCGGGGATCTTCTGCGCTTTCGCCAGCTCAATGATTGATCGCGCTAGCGTCTCAATTATTTCTTGGGTTGCCGCCGCATCCCTGCTTGTCTCGCTCAATGTCAGATCCATCGGAAAGATATCGGGAACGACCTCCCTCTTGGCCTGCCCCTCCACTGCAATGAACGGCGGCCCGCCGATAGATTGCGCGAAAGCACTAGTGGTGATCACGAAGAAAAATACCACCTGGATCAATCGCTTCATGCACATCTCCGTTTCTCGGTAGCCCCGAATATCACAACCCGCTCGCCGCCTGCGCCACCGCGCGGAACAGCGCTCTTCCCTTGTTCATCGTCTCGTCCCATTCCTTTTCCGGGTCGGAGTCGTAGACGATGCCGGCGCCGGCTTGCACGTGCAGGCGGCCGTCCTGGATGACGGCGGTGCGGATGGCGATGGCGGTGTCGGCGTCGCCCCACCAGCCGAGGTAGCCGACGGCGCCGGAATAGATGTTGCGCTTGATCGGCTCGAGTTCGCGGATCACTTCCAGCGCGCGGATTTTCGGCGCGCCGCTGACGGTGCCGGCGGGAAATGTTGCTTTCAGCACATCGGCGAAACTCAGGTCGGGCTGCAACTTGCCCTGCACTTCCGACACGATGTGCATCACATGCGAATAGCGCTCGATGATGAAGCGGTCCGGCACGCGCACGCTGCCAGGCTCGGCGACGCGACCGACATCGTTGCGGCCAAGATCGATCAGCATCAGGTGCTCGGCGCGTTCCTTCGGATCGGCGAGCAGTTCTGCTTCCAGCGCCAGATCTTCCTCGTGCGTGCGGCCGCGCGGGCGCGTGCCGGCGATCGGACGCACGGTGACTTCGCCGCCTTGCAGGCGCACGAGGATTTCCGGCGAGCTGCCGACCACCTGCGTGCCGTCGAGATCGAGAAAATACATGTATGGCGACGGATTGAGCGCGCGCAGCGCGCGGTACACATCCACCGGCCGCGCGCGGAACGGCACGCTCATGCGCTGGCTGAGCACGACCTGGAACACATCGCCGGCGCGGATATATTCCTTCGCGGTTTCGACGGCGGCGATGAAACCTTCCTTGGTGAAACCGGAAACGAAATCGGTTTCCTTGAGCAGGGACGGATCAAGCACGTCGGGATAGCTGCGGCCGGAATGGCGCAGCCGGTAGACGAGTTCGTCGAGGCGACGCACCGCTTTCGAATACGCCTGCGGCTCGGCGGGATCGGCATGCACGATCAGGTAAAGACGGCCCTTGAGGTTGTCGAAGACCGCGACTTCCTCGCTGAGCAGCAGCAACGCATCCGGCGTGCCGAGTTGGTCGGGTTTGTCGCCACCTGCCAAACGCGGCTCGATCCAGCCGATGGTTTCGAAACCGAAGTAACCGACCAGGCCGCCGGTGAATGCCGGCAACTCGGGCATCTTCGGCACGCTGAAACTTTCGCGCAGGCGATCGACTTCGGCTAGCGGATCGGCGAGTTCGCGCGTCTCGGTGATCTCGCCGTGCTCGCGCACTTCCAGCGTGTGACCGCGAAACGTGTACGTGCGGCGCGCGGGCAGGCCGATGATCGAATAGCGCCCCCAGGTTTCGCCGCCTTCGACCGATTCGAACAGATAGGTGTGCGGACCATCAGCAAGCTTGAGGTAGACCGACAGCGGCGTGTCGAGATCGGACAGCACCTCGCGCACGATCGGGATGCGGTTATGGCCAGCGGCGGCGAGCTGCCGGAATTTTTCGGCTGAAATCACTGGGAGATCCGGGTTTGACGCGAGCGTCGAGTATAGCCAATGCCCTTCAATGCAGCGGGCTGGCGCTCACGATCACGCCATCTTCGTCGGCATACAACCAGTCGCCGGGCTTGATGTCGGTGCCGCCGATGCGCACGGCGACATTGCGCAGGCCCTGGCCGAGTTTCTCGGTCTTGCGCGGGCAGGTGCCGATCGCCTTGACGCCGAGCGGCAACGCCGAGATGGCAACGCTGTCGCGGATGCAGCCGAACACAACAATGCCGGTCCAGCCATTGGCCACCGCCATTTCCGCGAGCTGGTCGCCGAGCAGCGCGCGCCGCAACGAGCCGCCGCCATCGATCACCAGCACGCGACCCTCGCCGTTTTCCGACAGCGCCTCGCGCACCTTCGAATTGTCCTCGTAGGCGAGCACAGTGCTGACCCGACCGAAGAAAGCGGTCTTGCCGCCAAAATCGCTGAACAATTCCTCGACCACGCGGGCGAGGTCGCCGTGGTTGTCGCATAGGTCGGCAGTGCGCTGGTTCATGGTGGAGCCTCCGGAACGTAACGTAGGAGCCAGCTTGCTGGCGACCAAGCCTACCCAGACAACAACTACCCAATGCTCGCCTGCTTGCGTGGATCAAACAATGTCCTGTCGCCAGCAAGCTGGCTCCTACGTCTGCGAAGCTGCGACCTCTTCGCGCATGCGCCGGATCACCTCGGCGTAGTCGGGTGCGTTAAAGATCGCGGAACCGGCGACGAAGGTATCGGCACCGGCAGCGGCGATCGCAGCGATGTTGTCGACCTTCACGCCGCCATCGATTTCCAGGCGGATGTCGCGGCCGCTGGCGTCGATGCGTTTGCGCACCGCGCGCAACTTGTCCAGCGCCGAGGGAATGAAACTCTGGCCACCGAAACCGGGGTTCACCGACATGATCAACACGAGATCGAGTTCGTCGAGCACGTGGTCGAGATAGTCGAGCGGCGTCGCCGGATTGAACACCAGCCCGGCCTGGCAGCCCTGCGCCTTGATCAGCTGGATGGTGCGATGCACGTGCTCGCTGGCTTCCGGATGGAAACTGATCAGCGAGGCGCCGGCCTTGGCGAAATCCGGGACGATGCGATCCACCGGCTTGACCATCAGATGCACGTCGATCGGCGCGGTGACGCCGTGCTTGCGCAGCGCCTCGCAGACCAGCGGGCCGATGGTGAGGTTGGGCACGTAGTGATTGTCCATCACGTCGAAATGCACCCAGTCGGCACCGGCCTTGAGCACGTTGTCGACTTCCTCGCCGAGCCTGGCGAAATTCGCGGAAAGGATGGACGGCGCGATCAGGCATTTCGACATGGCTCAACCCTTGTGGCGTTGCTGCTGGATGGATTCGTAGGCGGCGTTGATTTCGCGGGCACGGGTTTCGGCGAGCTCGCGGATTTCCTTCGCGGCGCTGGCGACGCGATCGGGATGGTATTCGGAAATCAATCGTCGCCAGGCCTGTTCGACTTCGTCATCGCTGGCGGTCGGCAACAGACCGAGCGTGGCGTAGTGATCGAGCATGGTTGCTTGCGGTGGCGGCGGAGGTGGCGGCGCGGAAACCTGGCCGCCGAATATTCCGATGTCGTAAAGATGGCCGAGGACCAGGCCCAGCACCATGAACTGCGGACGCCGCGTCAGCACGCCCAGCAGGAAGCCGATGACCTTGCCTTTCCAGCGCGTCATGGCTTGGCCATCGGTGCACGGGCCGCGGGCTGCTGCGAATACCAGCGTGCAAGTGCGGCGATGTCGCGCGGCTGCAAGGTGTTGGCGATCGAATTCATCGGCACCGCCTTGCGGCTGCCATCACGATAAGCGGCGAGCGCGTTGATCAGATAGGTCTCGTCCTGGCCGGCGAGATGCGGCGTACCGGCGACATGGCTGTGCCCGTCGACACCATGGCAGGCCGCGCACAGACCGAGTTTCGCCGGTCGCGGTGGCGCGGCGGCCTGGGCCGCAACACAGAGAAAGATCAGTGCGGCCGCAGCCAGGAATCGATGCATGCGGCGATTCTAGCAGCCGCCCCGCGCGGAGGCCCGGTTACAATGGCGCCTGCCCAGACCCGCGCCTCGCGCCCGCCGGCCGCGCGTCCCACCTTCCCGTCTCGTCCCGGATCCGCCCGTGCCCACCACCCTGCATACCTCCGACCTGCCCGGCCTGCCCCTGCTGCATCGTGGCAAGGTGCGCGATGTTTATGGCCTGCCGAACAATCGTCTGTTGATGGTCGCCAGCGACCGGCTGTCGGCATTCGACGTGGTACTGCCCGATCCGATCCCTGGCAAGGGCGAGATGCTCTGCCAGATTTCCAATTTCTGGTTCGGCAAGACCAAACATCTGATTCCCAACCATCTCACCCACGAACCGGTGGTCAGCGTGCTGCCGTCCGGCACGCCGCTTACGTTGTATGCGCTGCGTTCGGTGGTGACCAAGAAACTCAAGCCGGTGCCGGTGGAGGCGATCGCCCGCGGTTACATCATTGGTTCGGGCTGGAAGGATTATCAGAAGACCGGCGCCATCTGCGACATCGCCCTGCCGGCGGGCCTGCGGCAGGCGGAACAGTTGCCCGAACCTATTTTCACGCCGTCAACCAAGGCCGCAGTCGGCGATCACGACGAGAACGTCAGCTTCGATGCCATCGTCGCGCAGATCGGCGGCGATCTCGCCGAACAGGTGCGCGCGGCGACGCTGAAGATTTATTCGTTCGCGGCGAAATACGCTGCCCAGCGCGGCATCATCATCG